>ENA-UEQK01001846-UEQK01001846.1-human-gut-metagenome-genome-assembly--contig:-NODE-1846-length-12301-cov-3.966214_pt1 | contig 12301 bp, 7 predicted proteins | sample MGYA00242939_ERZ507942 | MGnify/ENA primary metagenome ERZ507942 (study PRJEB26167, sample SAMN06115485) | human gut metagenome | host: Homo sapiens | place: China:Chongqing | collected 2015-03-30... | reverse complement strand
CGTACTCGAAAAGCTGTCCGGACTGATTATCGGACAGTTTACCGAATACGAAGAGAACATGTCTTTAGGCAAAGAGCGTGACTTATCTTGGGAGAGAAGGCATATGCCAAAAGAAGCATACTTCGACTTCAACATGACCCAAGCTGTTGCTTTGGATATCAATTATTGTTTTAAAAGCGAAAATTATCGTGTCCTTTTTGACATTTACGATCAAGATCCCATTGAATACTCGGCTGACGGCAGCGTGTTCCAAAAGGACATAGAGCCTATCTACCGTGCAGTTACAGACGAAAAAGGCAAATTCAGTGGAGAAATGAATATTCCGGCGGACCTCTCGGAAGTATGGTTATCATCGGATTATTTAGCCACCGTATCTCCTCTTAAACTAACGATTGACGACAGTCGTCGGCTTTCATTTAATCAAGATGCATATATCGCTACCTTACGTTCACAAACGGCATCAAAAACCAGAGGAGTGACCGTGAACCAACATACCTATCTAAAAGAATGGCATGTTCTTCCCGATGCAGACTGGGATAACAACGGAAGACCAACCAATCTGGAGCCTAAAATAAACATACCTCCGGCAGACGTACTATACAACATCAAGTATGTTTTCAGAAAGGTTACAGTCAAAGATGAGAGCGGTAAAAGCAAGGTTATGAACATCAGTCAGAATTATCCGGAGTTTTTTGATGGTTCCATTAAAATGACTTCAGATATTCCAATTGTTAACCCGACCGAAGTAAGCCTCGTATTTATAAACAGCTCTGCTGCATGGTACAATACAGTTGGATATTACACCTATCCGACCAACAATCCGCCCCAGAGCAAGAGTGATATAAAACAAATAATTGCATTCCCAAACACCTCTCCTGTTTACAAGACTTTAGGGGTAGGAGCATTAGTGTGTGGCGAAGAAATAAAACTCAAATATTGGAATGAAGAGACACAGGAATACGAAGACAAATTTCCTGCAGGAGTCACAATTGGCTGGTGCCTTCAAGGTATGGGATTCAAGAGCAAACTCACCTCAGAAACAGATAAAGACAAAGTGGGCGATATCATAAAAGGTATGGGGGCACGCTATTCCACCAGGAATCTAAACACGAATAATACACAAAGAACTGTATCTCTCCGTGATTCCAAGTCCGGGCAGATTGTAGCAGTAGGATTCGAAGATAATATTGACTTCGATTATGCAGATGCCATCTTCTATATTCATACGTCAGAAAAGAATGCTATTGACCCGACATTGCCTCCATTGCCTGAAGACCCCGAAGCAATCCCCGAGCAATATAAAATTTCTTATTCCGGTACACTGGCTTTTGAAGACTTATGGCCTAAGTTAGGTGATTACGATATGAATGACGTAATGGTAAAGTACACCAGTACGATGACCCGAAATGCTCTTGACAATCGCATTTACGAAATAGAAGACAAGTTTATCTTACAGCACTGTGGCGGTTATCTGCAAAACGGATTTGGATATCAATTACACAAGCTCTCAAACAGCAATGTCAAGAGTGTAAAAATAACGGGGCCTGATGCCAGTGGTTTATCAAGTTCTATATACATGGAAGGAAAAGAAACAGAGCCTGGACAGTCTCACCCAACCATATTGTTGTATGACGACATGACAAAATTCAAAAATATCACTGATGAATCAAAGAAAGAATATACTGTAACCATCACGCTTGATGGAGCTAGTGAGAAAGAGGTGGTACCTCCTTACAACCCGTTTATCTTCATCAGTTCCAACGAGGGTAGAGGCAAAGAATTACATCTGATAAATTATCCCCCGACTGACAAAGCCGACTTATCGTTACTGGGAACCGGAAAAGACATCTACAGACCAGAAGAAGGGATGTATTATGTTTCTGCAGACTTGATGCCGTTTGCTATCAATATGCCAGTAAGTAATCTCCCGGTTCCAGAGGAAGGGAAACGAATCGATCAATCATATCCCAAGTTCTCTGGATGGGTATCATCGAATGGGAAACAAAATAAAGATTGGTACAAATAAAGATTGATACGATTTAAATAAGAGCAGCCCGGATATTGTACGGAATCGCTATCGGGACTTCGCATTGCGAACCATCGATGAAAAAGACATAATAGACATCCGTTTAGAAAGGCGCGAATTACGCAGTTCACACAACTTCTTGAATACTCACCAAGAATTCGTGTGAACTGTGTTTTTATTTTAAGCCACAATATTATAGGATATAAGTATTATCCGTTATGAATGGGCTTTCATCATTAAATCTTCGGCTCCCATTTTATCTTAAAACCTTTATTAGGGAATAGCATATCAAACACAATCACGAATATAAAAACAGATGTTACCAAGATATTCATCGTCAATAAAGAAATGTGATAAGGCCAGGGAAGCAGTAAAGCCAAAGCTATTACAGCAATAATATGTGATAAAGGAAGCATACGGCACGTGACATATTTATAGATACTATTTGCCAGAATATAAACGATTGGTCCGATAATCAGAACAAAAACAACTTCCGCTCTCATTTCTTGTTCGGGATGGGCAACAATCAGTTCGTCTCCTACCGCACAAATAATCAATGCTCCCACCAGTACGATATGAATTGCATTATAAATCAACCCCAGCTTTCCGGGATCTTTCACTTCCTGTATTTTCCGACTACCGGCTTCACTGCTCACATCAAAGTAAACCCACCACATAGCCAAACTACCAATGAAAGATATGACAGCAGAAATAATCACGAGAGGCGTCCATTCTTCTACTTCACTCAAAGAAGCTCCTGTCATCAATAGAGTTTCTCCAAAAGCAATAATCACAAACAACTGGCAACGTTCCACCAAATGATGCCCTTCAATAGTCCATTCCTTGCTACTGTCCGAACGTCCCAGACGAGGTAAAGCAAATCCGTGCATCGGGGCTGTATAATCACAGATGGCGGCTATAATCCACAGTAGAATTTGCCATTCTCCCTGCAATATGGCACCCGTAATCCAAAAGACGGCAGATATACAGAACCAGCCCATAATTCGCTTAAAATTAGCAGCCAGATGATGATCTCCTAACACCCCGATAATATAAAGTGTTCTCCCTGCCTGTATCAGAACATAGCAGACAGCAAATATCAATCCCCGGTAAGTAAAGGCATAAGGAATAGCAGCCGCCATCACCAGCCCCACCAGCATACTGATAAAAAGAAGAATACGTATCGGCCGGGTATCCGGGTTGAACCAGTTAGTCACCCAGATGGTATGTTGCCACAACATCCAGACTGCAAACCACAGGATTGTTTCTTTCAATAATCCTTCCCAAGTGAGATTATGAAGCAGATAATGTGAAAGTTGCGTGACCGAGAAAACATAAATCAGGTCAAACAGCAGTTCGGAATAAGAGACAGTAGCAGTTTCCGTTTCTCTCTTCCGAAGCAATGGATGGGGGGAGTAAAACATACGAGGTTCCTTTTATATATATAAAAGAAACCCCGCAGAAGTCTATTTTGTTCAGAGAAAGTCTTACATTCTGGAAGGAACTTCGATACCCAGCAAATTCATTCCCAAGCGAACAACTTTAGCTACATTAGCAGACAGAGCGATACGGAATACTTTCACTGCCTCATTCTCTTCGCGCAGAATACTATAGTCATGATAGAACTGATTGTATTCTTTCACCAAGTCATAAGTATAATTAGCAATAATAGACGGGCTGTAATCTTCACCGGCTTGTTTTACAACAGCAGCAAAGTCGGCAACCATCTGAATCAGCCCTTCTTCCTTTTCACTCAATTCAATACCAGCCGGAATCTGTTCAGAAATTACGATACCTGATTCGGCAGCTTTCCGAAGTACAGACTGGATACGTGCATAAGTATATTGAATAAACGGACCTGTATTACCATTGAAGTCGATAGATTCTTTCGGATTGAATGTCATATTCTTACGGGCATCGACTTTCAGAATGAAATATTTCAATGCTCCCAGACCCACAATACGGGCAATATCATCAGCTTCTTCCTGTGTCAAACCATCCAGTTTGCCTAGTTCTTGTGAAGTTTCTTTAGCAGTGGCAATCATTTCCTCCATCAAGTCGTCAGCATCAACTACCGTACCCTCACGGGATTTCATCTTACCTTCCGGCAGTTCCACCATTCCGTAAGAGAAGTGTACCAGACTCTTACCCCATTCGAAACCAAGTTTATCGAGCAAGATAGAAAGCACCTGGAAGTGATAGTTCTGTTCGTTACCTACTACATAAATCATCTTATTAATCGGGTAATCGGCAAAACGAAGTTTAGCCGTACCGATATCCTGAGTCATGTAGACAGAAGTACCGTCACCACGGAGAAGGAGCTTATGATCCAGTCCTTCGGCAGTCAGGTCGGCCCATACGGAACCGTCTTCTTTCTTGTAGAAGAAACCTTTTTCCAGACCTTCCATTACCTTTTCTTTTCCTTCGAGGTAAGTATTGGATTCATAATAGATCTTGTCAAAGCTAACCCCCATCTTCTTGTAGGTTTCGTCGAATCCGGCATATACCCAGTTGTTCATCATTTCCCACAATCCGCGTACTTCCGGATCACCGGCTTCCCACTTCACCAACATTTCGCGGGCTTCCTGCATCAATGGAGATTCAGCTTCAGCCTTTGCTTTCGCTTCATCGTCACTCATTCCCTGCGCTGTAAATTTAGCCATCAGCTCCTTTACTTCCGCTTTATAATGCTTATCGAAAGATACATAATAATCACCTACCAGGTGGTCACCCTTCTTACCCGAAGTTTCAGGAGTTTCACCGTTTCCGTATTTCTTCCATGCCAGCATGGACTTACAGATGTGGATACCACGGTCGTTTACAATATTTGTTTTGACTACCTTATTGCCGTTTGCCGCTACAATGTTAGCCAATGCGTTGCCTAAAAGGTTATTACGCACGTGTCCCAAGTGAAGCGGTTTGTTTGTATTCGGAGAAGAATACTCAATCATCACCAATGGAGAAGCGTCAGTGACCTGCACCAAGCCGTACTGTTCATCCGCCTGAATCTCGTTCAGCAATTCAATCCATGTAGCCGATGCAATAGTCAGGTTCAAGAACCCTTTTATCACATTAAACGCTGCTACAGCCGGATCGTTTGCTTTCAGATATTCACCGATTTCCTGTGCTGTTTGCTCCGGTCCTTTTTTTGACATCTTCAGAAAAGGGAACACGACCAGTGTCAAATGTCCTTCAAATTCTTTCTTTGTTTTTTGCATTTGCACCATCTTTTCAGGGACTTCCTGACCGTAGAGTGCTTTGAGTCCGTTAAGGACGGACGCTACAAGTTTATCTTCTATCTTCATAATCAAGTTGTTTCTTGCGCGCAAAGATACAAAAAAAGGAGACGCATCGCGTCTCCTCTCCTAATTTCTTTCAACTATCTATCTTATTCAACAGCTGCAGATAATTCAGCACCAGCTTTAAATTTAGCTACTTTCTTAGCAGGAATAGTAATAGTTGCCTTTGTAGAAGGGTTAATACCAGTTCTTTCAGCTCTTTCGCTTACAGAGAAAGTACCAAAACCTACGAGAGATACTTTGTCACCAGCTTTCATAGCATTAGTAACTGAAGTGATGAAAGCATCAAGTGCTTTTTTTGCATCGGCTTTGCTCATTTGAGCTTCAGCAGCCATTGCACTAATAAGATCAGACTTATTCATAATACGTAAAATGATTAATTAATATATATGTTACACAAAAGATTATCCCACAATGGATTGATTCCACAAATATAGCCGAACAAAACAACATATCAAATAAAAACATAAAAAAAACGCAGCAAATTATTGAAAAAGAGCTAATAGGAAGCGTTTTTCATGCTTTAAAACAGAATTTATTCGTACTTTTGCGTCTATTATCTAAATATTCAGAAATTAAAATGATGCCAACTGTAACTAAAAACCTGATAATTATCAATGTACTAGTATTTTTCGGGACAATCGTAGCCCAACGTTACGGCCTGGATTTAACGAATTATCTGGGATTACATTTTTTCCTTGCAAGTGACTTTAATCCGGCACAGCTTATCACTTATATGTTTATGCACGGCGGATTCAGCCACATTTTCTTTAATATGTTTGCCGTTTTTATGTTCGGACCGATTCTCGAACAAACCTGGGGACCCAAACGTTTCCTCTTTTACTATATTCTCTGCGGTATCGGTGCGGGACTTATTCAAGAAGGGGTGCAGTATATTCAGTATGTAACGGAATTCAGCCAGCATGCACAAGTGAATTTAATAGGCTACGGCGTTATCCCAATGGAAGAGTATCTGAACATGATGACCACCGTAGGTGCTTCGGGAGCCGTTTACGCCATATTGCTGGCATTCGGTATGTTATTTCCCAATAACCGGTTGTTTATCTTCCCGCTGCCATTTCCTATCAAAGCGAAGTTCTTCGTTATAGGATACGCCGCGATTGAATTATGGTCAGGACTTGCCAATAGCGCCGGAGACAATGTCGCTCACTTTGCTCATCTGGGAGGAATGTTATTTGGATTGATCCTGATTTTGTATTGGAGAAAAAAAAGCAATAACAATGGGACATATTATAGCTGATTTAAAGGAGACATTCAGAAGAGGAAATATTTTCATCCAACTGATTTATATCAACGTAGGCATCTTTCTGATCGGCACGTTGATTAACGTTTTCTTGCGACTGTTTGAAGTAAGTACCCCCGATATATTCGGTATATTTGCCCTGCCGGCATCCTTTATCGGATTTATTCATCAGCCGTGGTCGTTATTTACTTATATGTTTATGCATGCCGGTATCCTGCATATTTTATTCAATATGCTCTGGCTGTATTGGTTCGGAAGTTTGTTTCTCTACTTTTTCTCGGCCAAACATTTAAGAGGACTATATGTATTAGGAGGTATCTGTGGAGGTTTACTGTATATGGTTGCCTACAATGTATTTCCTTTATTCAGTTCGCAAGTGGCGGGTGCAACATTGGTAGGAGCATCAGCTTCCGTATTAGCCATCGTAGCTGCTACGGCTTATCGTGAACCAAATTACAGGGTGCAACTTTTTCTTTTCGGTGCTATCCGTCTCAAATATCTGGCACTGGTTGTTATCGGAATCGATGTATTATCCATCACCTCAAGTAATGCCGGAGGACATATCGCCCACCTGGGCGGTGCTCTTGCAGGACTTTGGTTTGCCGCCAGCCTAAGTAAAGGAACTGATTTGACTTCCTGGATCAACTGGATTCTGGATGGTTTCACCTCCTTGTTTCAAAAGAAAACATGGAAACGGAAACCGAAAATGAAGGTACACTATGGAAACAGTGCCACCGGTCGCGAGAAGGATTATGATTACAATGCCCACAAAAAAGCACAGTCTGATGAAGTGGACCGTATTTTGGAAAAACTAAAGAAATCCGGTTACGACAGTCTGACAACTGAAGAAAAGAAAAGCTTGTTCGACGCAAGCAAAAGATAAAGGAATGGAACATATTGGCAAATTTGTCGCATATCTGATACTTGCTGTCAACGCTCTCTTCGTGGGAACGTTGATATTAAGCGCTTATAGCCCTTACCTTAACCCGAAAATAAATCCACTTGCTTCCAGCTTGGGACTTGCATTTCCGATATTCCTGACGATTAATCTGATTTTTATCGGCTTCTGGGCATTCGTCAACTACCGCTATACGCTCTTGCCCGCCATCGGTTTTCTGATTTGTATTCCGCAGATACGAACTTATATTCCTTTTAACTCCACCACAAAAACCATACCGGAAGGAAGCATCAAAATCCTATCCTACAACGTAATGAGTTTCAACAATTTGGAGAAGAAAGATGGAAAAAACCCGGTATTGTCTTATCTTGTAGATAGTAACGCCGATATTATCTGTCTGCAAGAATACAACACCGCTACCAACAAGAAATACCTGACGGAACAGGATATTAAAAAAGCATTGAAAGCCTATCCTTACCAATCCGTCCACCAACAAGGAAAAGGAGATGTGCAACTTGCCTGTTTCTCCAAGTTCCCCATACTCTCGATACATCCCATCAAATATGAAAGTAATTATAACGGTTCCATGAAATATGTACTGAATGTAAATAACGACACTCTTACATTAATCAACAACCACCTGGAATCCAACAAACTCACCAAAGAAGACAGAGGGATGTATGAGGATATGATTAAAGACCCGAATGCCAAGAAAGTAAAAACCGGACTTAGGCAATTAATAAGAAAACTGGCGGAAGCATCGGCTATCCGGGCTACACAAGCAGATTCTGTGGCTAAAACCATTGCAGAAAGTAAATATCCGACAACCATAGTATGCGGCGATTTCAACGACGGTTCTATCTCATATACCCATCGCATCCTGACTCAAAAACTAGACGATGCATTCACACAGTCCGGTAAAGGATTGGGTATTTCCTACAATCAGAACAAGTTCTATTTCCGCATAGACAATATCTTGATCAGCCCCAACCTGAAAGCCTACAATTGCACGGTAGACCGGTCTATCAAGGCATCAGACCATTACCCGATCTGGTGCTATATCAGTAAACGATAAGAACTGAAAACTCTAATAAAAAAACACTTATGATGATTAAAAAGACACTAACCATTTTAGCAGTAAGTTGTATGATGTACTCCTGTGCTACGAAAACAGAAAGCAATCCTTTCTTTACAGAGTTTCAAACCGAGTATGGTGTTCCTTCTTTCGACAAGATTAAATTAGAGCACTATGAACCTGCCTTTCTAAAAGGTATAGAAGAACAGAATCAAAATATCGAAGCCATCATCGAAAGCCCGGAAATTCCGACATTCGAAAATACGATTGTGGCTTTGGATAACAGCGCACCCATCTTAGACCGGGTAAGCATCATTTTCTTCAATATGACAGATGCAGAAACTACTGATTCGCTGACCGCACTTTCCATCAAACTGGCACCAGTTCTTTCGGAACATAATGACAATATCTCCCTGAATGGGAAACTATTCAAACGGGTGAACGATGTCTACCAAAAGAAAGATTCATTGAACCTGACGTCGGAACAAGAACGTCTGCTGGACAAGACTTATAAAAGATTTATCCGTTCCGGAGCGAACCTTGGCGAAAAGGACCAAACTCGCCTCCGCGAAATCAACAAGGAGCTTTCTACACTTGGCATCACTTTCAGCAACAATGTGCTGAATGAGAATAATGCCTTCCAACTTTTCGTTGACAAGGAAGAAGATCTGGCAGGATTGCCTGAATGGTTCCGCCAAAGTGCGGCCGAAGAAGCGAAAGCAGCCGGACAACCGGGAAAATGGTTGTTCACCCTGCACAATGCCAGCCGTCTGCCTTTCCTGCAATATTCTGAAAATCGCCCGCTCCGGGAGCAAATATACAAAGCTTATATCAACCGCGGCAACAACAACGACGGGAACGATAACAAGGAAAACATCCGCAAGATCGTTTCTCTCCGCCTGGAAAAAGCGAACTTATTAGGTTTCGACTGTTATGCAAACTTCGTCCTGGATGAAACCATGGCAAAGAACGCCAACAACGTAATGAGCCTTTTAAATAACCTCTGGAGCTACGCACTGCCAAAAGCAAAAGCAGAAGCTACCGAACTTCAGAAATTAATGGATAAGGAAGGAAAAGGAGAAAAACTGGAAGCATGGGACTGGTGGTATTATACCGAAAAACTACGGAAAGAAAAATACAACCTGTCTGAAGAGGATACAAAACCTTACTTCAAACTGGAGAATGTACGCGATGGCGCTTTCGCCGTAGCCAACAAATTATATGGCATCACCCTAAGCAAACTGGAAGGCATACCAACTTATCACCCTGATGTAGAAGTCTTTGAAGTGAAAGACGCAGACGGTTCCCAGCTCGGTATCTTCTATGTAGACTATTTCCCACGTCCCGGGAAAAGCGGTGGTGCATGGATGAGCAACTATCGTGAGCAACACGGAACAACCCGTCCGTTGGTATGCAACGTTTGCAGCTTTACCAAGCCGGTAGGCGACACCCCCTCTTTATTGACCATGGATGAAGTGGAAACCCTGTTTCACGAATTTGGTCACGCTCTGCACGGACTGCTGACAAAATGCGAATACAAAGGAACATCGGGAACCAACGTGGTACGTGACTTTGTAGAACTTCCTTCTCAAATCAACGAACATTGGGCGACTGAACCCGAAGTGCTGAAAATGTATGCCAAACATTATCAGACAGGAGAAGTGATACCCGACGAAATCATCGAGAAGATACTGCAACAGAAAACTTTCAACCAGGGCTTCATGACCACCGAATTACTGGCTGCCGCCATCCTCGACATGAACCTGCACACGATGACAGATGTAAAGAATCTGGATATGCTTGCATTCGAAAAAGAAGCGATGGACAAGCTTAACTTGATTCCCGAAATAGCACCGCGTTATCGCGTGACTTACTTTAATCATATCATTGGCGGATACGCTGCCGGATACTATAGTTACCTATGGGCCAACGTATTGGACAATGATGCTTTCGAAGCTTTCAAAGAACATGGTATTTTTGATAAAAACACCGCCGACCTGTTCCGCCATAACGTATTGGAGAAGGGAGACAGCGAAGACCCGATGGTGCTTTATAAGAATTTCCGTGGAGCGGAACCAGGCCTGGAACCACTACTGAAAAACAGAGGAATGAAATAATTCAGCAAAAAAGCCCTTAAACATCAAATATTTGAGGGCTTATTACACATGAATGTGAAAAAAAAACTATATTTGCAGCCTTGTATGCGGCAAAAAGAACTTGTGTACGACAGAATTTAACTGAAAATTAAATTAAAAAAGTAATCATCATAAATTAAAAGTAAAATGCAAAACAAAGGATTTGTAAAGGTTTTTGCGGTATTACTCACGCTGGTATGCGTGTTCTACCTCTCCTTCTCCTTCGTAACACGCCATTATACCAACAAGGCGAAAGAAATTGCGAACGGCGACCCGAAAGTGGAACAAGACTACCTCGACTCTCTCTCCAATGAGAAAGTGTGGTTGGGTAACTGGACGCTGAAACAATGTCGTGAGATGGAGATTAGTTTAGGTTTGGACCTAAAAGGTGGTATGAACGTTATCCTTGAAGTTTCTGTACCTGATGTTATCAAAGCACTGGCTGACAACAAGCCGGATGAAGCTTTCAACAATGCATTGGCAGAAGCTGCAAAACAGGCTGTAAACAGCCAGGATGATATCATCACGCTATTTGTCAGAGAATACCACAAAGCTGCTCCTAACGCAAAACTTTCCGAACTCTTCGCAACACAACAGTTGAAAGACAAAGTTAACCAGAAATCATCGGATGCAGAAGTTGAAAAAGTATTGAGAGCAGAAGTAAAAGCTGCTGTTGAAAACTCATATAACGTACTTCGTACACGTATCGACCGTTTCGGTGTTGTTCAGCCGAATATCCAGAGCCTGGAAGACAAAATGGGTCGTATCATGGTGGAATTGCCGGGTATCAAAGAGCCGGAACGTGTGAGAAAACTTCTCCAAGGTTCTGCTAACCTGGAATTCTGGGAAACTTATACAGCTAAAGAAGTTCTTCCTGCCATGCAATCTGCTGATGCTAAATTGCGTGCTGTATTAGCGCAGGAGACAGATGCAGACTCTACCGCTGTAGATTCCACCAAAGAAGCTCCGCTTGCAGAAGCTACTCCGGCCAAGAAAAGCGTAAGTGCTGCCGACAGTCTTGCTGCTGCCCTGAAAGGAGATGCTACAACTACTGAAGATAATTCAACAGCTAACCTGGCAGAAATTAAAAAGCAATACCCTCTGTTGGCTATCCTGCAGTTGAACTCTAGCGGACAAGGTCCTGTGATCGGTTACGCTAACTACAAAGACACTGCTGATATCAACAAATATCTGGCTATGCCGGAAGTTAAAGCAGAACTCCCGAAAGACCTTCGTTTGAAATGGGGTGTTTCTCCTTCTGAATTTGACAAGAAAGGACAGACGTTCGAATTATATGCTATCAAGTCTACCGAACGCAACGGTAAAGCTCCGTTGGAAGGTGATGTAGTAACAGACGCGAAAGATGAATTTGACCAATACAGCAAACCGGCTGTCAGCATGACTATGAACTCTGACGGTGCACGTCGTTGGGCACAGTTGACTAAACAAAACATCGGTCGTTCTATCGCTATCGTTCTTGACAACTATGTATATTCTGCACCAAACGTAAACTCTGAAATCACAGGTGGACGTTCACAGATTACAGGTCATTTCACTCCTGAACAGGCAAAGGACTTAGCAAACGTATTGAAATCAGGTAAGAT
>ENA-UEQK01001844-UEQK01001844.1-human-gut-metagenome-genome-assembly--contig:-NODE-1844-length-12309-cov-4.014716_pt1 | contig 12309 bp, 9 predicted proteins | sample MGYA00242939_ERZ507942 | MGnify/ENA primary metagenome ERZ507942 (study PRJEB26167, sample SAMN06115485) | human gut metagenome | host: Homo sapiens | place: China:Chongqing | collected 2015-03-30... | reverse complement strand
AAGAAGCACAGAAAGCATTTAAAGCGGCGATTGATCAGGGCGATGCGATGAAGATCGCGGAGACGGACGAGGCATACGCAAGAAAAAAGCAATCTGCGATCCCCGATTTACCATATACTCCAGCACCGTCTGAGTCTTCAAAGCCAGTTCCACATCGTTCATGAAATCCATGCGATGACGTGATACAAAAAGACCGACGTACTCTTCCATATAATACAAGGTTTGCTGATAAAGCGGTAACCGACAGTCAGGATCACGCGTGACCAGTTTACACATCCAGTCGATTCCGTTCTCAATATAAGGTTCCCGCCCAACGGTATAGAGCAGCCGGGAAATCGCGTAGAACAGGGCTTTGAGACTTCCCGATTTGTTGATAAAATCGTCAAAGAAAGCCGCTTTTCCTTCTGGAAGGAAGGCGCATCGGTGAACGCCGGATCTCCAGGGAGAATTGCCGAATAAATAGCTGATAATCACTTTGTCCAGTCCATAAGGATGGCGGTTATCAAAAGAAACCTGTGGTTTGCTGCTTAATGCAAGAAAGTGAGGTTTCAGTAATTCCCATACATTCCAGAAAGCATCTGTTTTCCCGTTGATATCCTGTATCCGGATGAGCTCGGTGAGCAGATATCCTGAGTTATCATTTCGAGTCAAATCTGCATATTGGAAAAATGCATCGATCAGGTTAGTCTGCTTTGTCTGTTCACAATGGAGCAGAACATCTGCCAGCCAGGAAACATAGTTTATTGTATAGCCAGAAAGCTCCCTGCGTTCGGCGCGTAAATCCCTGTTATCTGTAAAAACAAGTTCCATGACAAGATCTTTCGTTGCGTCCGCGAATTTAAATGCCTCTGCTGCTTGGGGAGAGACCAAGGAAAGAAGTGTGAAAATCGTCATATTCTGGAGCTTGGAAAAATCAAAGTCGGTTATATCAACAGAGTCTTTCGCAAGCGCACAGGCAATTACATCCTCATTCCCAGTCCGGCGAGGCTTTCTGCCGTCACGCTGAGAGAGCACATTTTGACATAAAAATGCAGGCTGTTTTCCACATCTTTATTCTTTTCGATGTACCCCTTGCTCTCCAGCAGATAGGCGATTGCCCGGTTGCGGGAAATATGAGACATTTCCGAGTGATAAACCTTTTTGTCGAGGTTGATGTCTGGATCCATGCAGAGAGCCCGGATGGTATCAAGCATGGTATCGAAACTGATTTCGGAAGCAAGGCAGCTTGCCACTACGATAGCGCCTGCATTGATCATCGGGTTGTAGGGGGAACTGTCCGTATTTTCCAGTTTCATCAGCGAGTTAAATGGATCGCCGGTCGGCTCCATGCCTACTTTTTTAAAGACCTGGTCGAAGCCGCAGATTTCCAGCGCGACTGCAAGGGTGATGATTTTGGAGATACTCTGAATACTGAATCGGACTTTCGTATCCCCGACGGAAATCCGTTTGCCGTTCCGGCAAAAAACACTGACTCCGAGCTGACTGCCATCTACCTTTCCAAGTTCTGGTATGTAGGTGGCAACTGCACCCTCATGGGTATGTGTTTTTCCCAGTGCAACGGCCTGTTCAAGTACATCTCTCATACTTAAACGCCTCCTGTTTTTTATTCGGTGTTGCTTTCTGATAGTATGGTAGCATGGGGAAGACAGTTTGTATAATGCGTGTCAGCTTTAAGGGATATGACAAAAAGGTATAACGGGATATATATGTCAGATATGAATAAATATTTATGATGAACGGGGAAGAGGTGCTGAAAAGGATCAAAAAAAACTGCCGGGACGGCTGTGAATGTCCGGCAGCTTTGATGGTGTTTTTTTAGAGAAGTTTTTTCTTTAAGTCATAAATAAATTCTTGTACGATCGCCGTCATTGGAGTGTCTTTCCGCATTGCATATCCAAATTCCAGCATAAAACCACAGTTTGGAATTGGAATAGAAGTGGAGTGGTAGGAGGCTTCTTGTTTGGCGAAATCGTGGATGCCGATGCTGTAGCAGTCACTGATCGAGATCATGTACATCAGGGTGGCGCGGCTGGAAAGATAGGTGATTTTCGAGCGCATTTTTTCTGCATCCTGATCCCCTTCGGAGAGAAGTTGGTAAATATAATCATCGCATTGTCCAAGATACCAGAGAAAGCCGTACTCTGCCAGTGTGTGCAGGTTGACCGGTTTCTGTTGCAGCAGAAGCGGATGTTTGCGGGAAATGATAATGTGTGGTTCGATGTTGGCAAGAAAATGGTATTCCAGCCCTTTTGATTCGAGCAAGGCCTCCATTTCACGCCGTTTGCGGCTGTCAAAATGAAACACGCCTACATCGACACGCCCGGATACCACATCCTCGATGACTTCGTCTGAATTGCCTTCATACAGTCGATGGGAGAAGGATGGCTGATCGCGGTGACGCAGGATTATTTCACTGAAACTTTCCATGATATGAGAAAAACGTGTCATGGAGACAGCCAGCGGATCAGAAATTTTGATTTGTTCCTTCTTTTTCTGAAACCAGAGCTGTTCCATTTCGTCAATGATTTTTTCGGAATGTGTCAGAAATTCCATTCCTTCAGGCGTTAATGTTACGCCTGAGCGGCTGCGGTTAAAGAGCCTGGCGCCGAGATTTTCTTCCAGATCGTGCATGATTTTCCCAAGATACGGCTGGGAAATATAGAGCGCCTGGGCGGCTTTATTGATGGATCCGAGGCGCGCTACCTTGATAAAATATTCTAAATGCCGAAAATTGATATCGTATTTCAAAAAAGTTCCCCCTTTGTAAATCCCCCTGAATGTAATAAGTATAAAATAAAAAAATGTAAATTGCCAGAAAATACCTAAACATATTGCATTTAAGGGATATAGCAAAATAGCATATAATTTATTGTTTGACTGTACCTGTATGTAAGAGAAGCAGTCCTCCTATATACAGCAGGCAAAGGATACCGGACTGGATGAGGACAGGCGGAAACAGGTGAGGCAGGTAAGACACGTTTGGAATAACTTCTAACATCCCAATCGAAACCAGCAGGCAGAATGCCGGTTTTACAATGCCCTGGCTGACTGGCAGGCGGATCGGGACTTCGCAGGCGAGGGCGTGGATGTGGAGAAAGGCGAGCACCAGTTCGCTGATGAGAAGCGCCGCCAGATAGGCGAAAATTCCCCATCGCGGGATGGCGAAAAGGACGAGCGACAGGGTAAGAAGCATGGAAACCGTATGGTGGACGAAGACGGTTCCCGTTTTCCCAAGTCCGTTTAAAATACTTCCCATGGTAGTGGAGAGGTAGAGAAACGGGCAGAGCCAGGACAAAATCTGGATGAAACGTCCGGCATCGGCGTTGTGGTAAAAGGTTTCGCCCAGTGCTGGACCAAAGCGGGTGAAGAGCCCGACGCAGAGAATTCCCATGTACAGGCTGTAGCGGAGTGCCATGGAGATGGTGCGTTCGATTTTGTCCGGCTGATTCTGCGCCTGCGCTTCCGAGACTGCCGGGAGCAGGACGACGGCGAGGGAGTTGGTGATGGCGGATGGAAAGAGGACAAAGGGGAGTGCCATGCCTGTGAGGACTCCGTAAATACTGACCGATTCAACCCGCGAGAGCCCGGAGAGGAGAAGCTGGTTCGGTACAAAGATGGCTTCGAGACTCTGGAGAAAGCTGAGCGTGAGGCGATTCGCCATGAGGGGGAGTGCCATGGTGAGGAGGGGGAGGAGCAGGGGAGTAATAGGTGTGTTTGCATTTGGCAGTATGGCAACGGACTTCGAGCATCCATAAACTAACAGACAGAACACCGCCGATGCCGCTTCCCCGATCAACAGCCCCCAGACAGCCAGCAGCACCGTGATCGGAATCCTGTTCGTGCGGCAGACATGGACGATCAGCAGGACGGAGAAAATGCGGATGCACTGCTCGACCACCTGGGAAAATGCCGGGACTGCCGTTTTTTTGAGCCCATAATAATACCCGCAGCAGCAGGCATGGATCGCGCAGAAGGGGATCGAGAGGGCGAGTGCGGGCAGAAGCGGCGCACATTCGGGCGCAAGAAGGACGCGCGCGGCGAGAAAATCGGCGAAGGTGTAGATCAAAGAGGTCAGCGGCAGGGCGATCGATAGTGAGAGTGCGAGGCTGACCCGCAAAAAGGCGCGTCCCTTTTCCGGGGAGGCGGCGGTCAGGCGGGAGAGCGAAGTCTGGATTGGACCGGCGCAGAGAGCAAATGCGATGCCATGTATGGGAAAAATCATCTGATATAAACCCAGACCTTCGGCGCCGATCGTCCGGGAGAGAAAGATGCGGTAGAAAAAGCCGAGAATCCGGCAGAAAAATCCGACTGCCGTCAGGAGCAGGGTTCCGGTAATCAAAGGATGAAATCTTCGCATGGCAGATCTCCGGGGAGGGTATGTTAGAAAAGTATATGAAGAAATAGAAAAAAGTAGAAGAAAGCTGGACGATTATAAAATGTTGGGAAGTCTTCTTTTTTAGATCAAGAAACAAACGAATAGAGAAAAAGCAGGGATTTTTTGCGTAAGATACAAAAATCAACTGTATTTAATACATAAAATAACAGATGGACATTAAGGTGGAACAGGAATATACTAAAAACATCAAAAACAAAAGATTATGATGAAAAATAACAGGTTAGTAGGAAAGAGAGAGGAAGTATGCTGGAGGGAATTGTATTACTTGCATTTATCGCAGCGCTGGCAGGCTGCGTGTTTACCGGCGCGTCCGTGCTTTGGGCACTGGCAGGCGGCTATCTGATTTTCTGTGCGTATGGCCTGATTCGGAAGCACAGCCTCGCGGAACTCGGAAAAATGTCGCTTTCCGGCGTTAAAACCGTCCGCAATATCCTGATGATTTTCGGACTGATCGGCTTTATCACAGCACTGTGGCGGGCATCCGGCACGATTGCGGTGATCGTGTGCTGGTCGTCGAAGCTGGTGTCGCCGTCGGCATTTCTGGTGATCGCGTTTCTTCTTAACTGTATGGTGTCGATCCTGACCGGAACATCTTTTGGAACCGGCGCGACGATGGGTGTTATCTGTATGGCGATGGGACGTGCGATGGAGCTTGACCCGTTCTGGATCGGAGGCGCGATTCTTTCGGGCATCTATTTTGGCGACCGCTGTTCACCGGTATCGTCCAGCGCGAATCTTGTCTGTGTGCTGACGAAGACCGATATTTATGAAAATATCCGCGAAATGATAAAGACATCGATGGTGCCATTTGTGGCTACATGTATTCTCTATTATATAGTGGGACGTTCCATGAGTGCCGGAAACGGACGGATGGATGTGGAAGGGCTGTTTTCCAATAGTTTTGTACTTCATTGGAGCGCGGTAATCCCGGCGGCGATTATCCTGGTGCTGTCTGTGTTCCGGGTGGAGGTCAAGAAAACGATGCTGATCAGCATTGTGTTGGCGGCGTTTCTGAGCGTGGCGCTGCAGGGGCGGACAATCGGAGAAATTTTACAGATGTGCCTGACCGGTTATCAGGCAAACGATCCGGCGCTCAGCGCCATGATGAACGGCGGCGGCCTGAAATCAATGATTAAGGTGGCTGCGATTGTGAGCCTGTCCTCCTGTTATGCAGGAATTTTCGAGGGAACCGGGCTCTTGAAGCCGATTCAGGGGAAAATAGAGGCACTGAGCCGGAAAATTACTCCGTTCGGTGCGACCTTTGCGGTGGCGGCGGTTGCCTCCATGATTGCCTGCAACCAGACACTCTCGATCATGCTGACCCATCAGCTCTGCAAAGAAGGAAATCCAGATAACAAACGGTTTGCAATCGATCTGGAAAATACGGCGGTTGTGCTGGCACCGCTGGTTCCGTGGTCGATCGCCGGAGCCGTTCCTCTGGCAGCCGTCGGTGCTCCGATTGCGAGTGTGGTGGTGGCGTCGTATCTGTACATACTGCCGATCTGGAGCTTTTTGGTTCGTCTCATAAGAAGGCCGTAGGTGTTGCAGTCATCATGACGGGAATGCCAGCCGGTGCAACTGCAGCGATCTTTGCGGCGCGCTATGACAGCGATGCACCGTTTGCAGCGAAAACGGTAGTGCTCACGACGCTGATTTCGATGATTACGATTCCGGCGTGGTGTCTGTTTATAGGATAAAAAGAATAGGTAAGAAGCAACAATAATAGAAAGAATACTAGAAAAATTGAGAAAATAATGTAAATATGGTAAATGAATATAAAAAGACCTGAAAGGTGCGGTAAATGGCTGCTCTTCAGGTCTTTTATATTTTAAAATGAATAAAAGGATAAGCAAACAGAGGTTGAAAGAATTAGTTTATGATTCTTATTCATTCGTTTCACTCTTTCGTGAAATCCGCGCTTCTTCCAGATAATTATACAGTGTATACTTGGAAATCTGCATCGCGTCGCACAGGAGCAGGCTGGTTTTTGTGATCTTGAAGACGCCTTTCTGGTCAAGATAGTCGAGTGCACGAATTTTTTCTTCCTTGTTCATCAGCATCATCGGTTTTCCGATCATGGACTCTGCCTGATAAATATAGTGCTGTAAAATATCATCGACATTCTTTTTGAGAATAAAGTCGCGGTCAGACATGGCTGCCTGATTTGCGCCATTCGTGCCGTCCGTGCTGCCAGTTCCTGAAAAGGTGCCATCAGAAGCCATTCCGGATGGTGTGCAGCCAGACATGCCGTCGATCTGTGCGCCCACAGCTGCCGATACGCCGATGGTGCCTGGGCGTCCGATCAGATTTTGCAGGGCGCTCTGTGCCAGATAGAGATCGCGAACATCCATATTTAAGCAGACAGATCCGATAATTTTGTGATGTTCGTCCTCGATGAGCGTTGTGCAGGACTTAAAAAGCCGGTCTTTCTGGCTGGTATCGAGGGAAATGATCGAATGCTTGAGCGGCTCGATATCATTGCCGAGCTGTGTGATCATGCCGCCGCGCGGGGAACCGCCGACGTCGCGCCCGCTTAGCTGTGAGTTGAATGCGTAGACGATCGTGTGATCGTAGCCTTTGCGGTAATCGTGGACGATGATCTCACAGTTATCTCCGAGAAACTTTTGAAGTCCTTCGAGAAAACGGATGAGAAACTGAAAGTCCATGTAGTTGGAAATTTCCATGAATACCTCCTTTGGGGTGCTCTGTGCCCCGAGTGTGTATCGCAAAATTTTGCGGCTTAAAATAATTCGGAAAATGAAATGCACAGGGATTGTCTTTCTTTTGTCAAAGTTCCTGAAAAAAATTTTATCGCGTTCATTTTGCTGCGTCAATCCTTTTTCTATAGAAAAAAGTTAGTAGATAGGGAACATAAATAAGAGAATGTTCTCCTTTTTTGTTTAAAAATCAAAAATTCAGGTACAAGATAACGGGAAATGAGAGCAAACCTGTTTCTTTCATCATACTCTCAGACAAACTGTTTGTCAATTAACAAACCAAACTGTAAGTTTTTCTTGACAATTTGTCAGTGCATCCCTATAATTGAGAAAAAATCAAACAGACAGTTAGTCAAACAAAAAATAAGTCTGGAAAAATACAAACTGAAAGTGAGGGAGCAGGATGGACAGGGACAGTTATGTATATAAGACACCGGCTTCAAAGCTGGTACAGGTGTCTGCGATTGCGGCGGAATACAAGGGCAGACCGGATATGCTGATGACAGTGATCATCCGGGCGCAGAAGGTTGTGTCGGCATTTTCCAAGGAGGTGGCGTCAGTCATCGCCAGGGAGATGGATATTCCGATGAACAAGGTGTACAGTTTCATCACCTTTTATGCGATGCTGTCGGTAAAACCGAGGGGGCGCTACATCGTCCGAATGTGCAAGAGCGCGCCGTGCCACGTACATGGGGCGCAGGCGGTCGTGCAGGCGCTGGAGGATCAGCTTGGCATCAGCATCGGGGAGACGACCGAGGACGGACGTTTCACTCTGGAATACTGTCCCTGCCTGGGACTCTGTGAAATATCCCCGGCGATCATGATCAATGAGCACGTGTACGGCAACCTGACGCCGGAATCGGTGCGGGATATTATCAAACAATATATACGGGAGGATGTGGAATAGTATGGAGGAAATGCACGTATTGCTGAAAAACCGCGGCAAGATTAATCCGAGAAGTTCACAGGAGTATGCGGACCGCGGCGGATTTGAAGCGCTGAAAAAAGCACTTTCGATGGACAGTGAAGCGATTATCGATGTGATCCGCGCCTCCGGACTTCGTGGACGCGGCGGTGCGGGATTCCCGACCTATCGCAAGATGGAGTTTACCGCCCACACATCTGACCCAACGAGATACATCGTCTGTAACGCCGATGAGGGAGAGCCGGGAACGAATAAAGACCGGATTCTTCTCTCGACCGACCCGTGTGCGGTCTTCGAGGGCATGGCGATTGCTGGAAAAGCAGTCGGCGCCCATACCGGATATATCTATCTGAGAGCCGAGTATACATATTTGTTCCCGGTATTAAAAGATGCGCTGGAGGATGCGGAAAAACGCGGATTTTTAGGAAAAAATATGATGGAGAGCGGTTTTGACTTTGAAATCAAGTTCCGCTCCGGTGCGGGTGCTTACGTCTGCGGCGAGGAGACGGCATTGTTTGAGTCCATTGAGGGAAAACGAGGCGAGCCACGTTTCCGTCCGCCGTTTCCGAGCATTCACGGACTCTTTGGAAAACCGACCATGTTAAATAACGTAGAGACGCTGGCGAATATTGCACCGATCCTCTTAAACGGAGCGGAATGGTACCGCAGCATCGGCACAGCGAACAGCCCTGGCACAAAGCTTTTTACGGTCTGTGGAAATGTGGTCCGCAGGGGCGTATTTGAATTTCCGATGGGCGTGAACCTCAAAGATATCATTTATGAAGTGTGCGGCGGCATCGCGGATGGAAAAGGGCTTCTGGGCGTGCAGACCGGTGGTACCTCCGGTGCGATCATCAATGCCGATCAGATCGATATGACACTGGATATTGATACAGTTTCGGCATCCGGCGGACGTCTTGGCTGCGGTACGATTCTGGTCATCGACGACAGCAACTGTATTGTAGATATTGTACGAAACAATTTGGACTTCTTCCGCGGCGAGTCATGCGGGAAATGTACACCGTGCCGCGAGGGCGGCCAGCAGCTGTACAATCTGGTTACCCGCATCAGCCGGGGGCTGGCGACTCTGCCGGATCTGGAAAAAATCGATGAGCTGACGGAGACGATGCGTCTGACCGCACTTTGTGGTCTGGGACATTCGACCGCAGTTCCGGTGCAGACGAGTATCCAGAACTTCCGAAAGGAATATCTGGCGCACATCGACCGCGATTACTGCCCGGTCTGCGCTCAGGCAGCCGTGGCGGAAGGAATTTATGAAGCAGAAGAAGATTATAGAAACGATGGAAACAGCCGGATGGGAAGACGGCGTGCAGCAGTCGGTGAACGCGATGTCATGTATGATTCGTATGACGCGTATGCGAGACACCGCAGCCGGGGAACATCCTACGCGGGACGATTTGAGCGGAGAGGAGGAAGAGAAGCATGATGGTACATCTGACAATCGACGGGCAGCCGGTAGAGGTGGAGGAAGGAACGACGATCCTACAGGCGGCGAAAAAAGCCTGTATCCACATTCCGACTCTCTGTTATCATGAGGATCTGAGCATCAAGGCGGTCTGCCGCATCTGCGTGGTCGAGGTAGAAGGACAGAGACTGCTTCCGACGGCGTGCAGCACACCGGTTTCGGAGGGAATGGTCGTGCAGACGGCCTCCCCGAAGGTACTGAAAGCGAGAAGAAATATTCTGGAACTGATTTTTGCGAGACATCCGCAGGAATGCCTCGTATGTCCGAAGGACGGAAAATGCGATCTGCAGAAGGTAGCGCAGGATGTTGGTATGCATCTGGACATCCGCTATGACAAGCAGCTCCGCCATCAGAAGGAGGACTGGAGTTCCCCGGCCATCATGCGGAATCCGCAGAAATGTATTCTGTGCGGGCGTTGTATGGAGGTCTGCAATGAGATTCAGGGAATCAACGTCCTTTCGAAGGAAAACCGTGGATTCCATACGCTGATCGCCCCGGCCTATGGGGAAAAACTGGCTGATACCAACTGTATTAACTGCGGCCAGTGCGTGCAGGTGTGTCCGACCGGCGCATTGACGGTGCATTATCATACCTACGGATTATATCGCCAGAAAGAATTAGGCAAAAAACTGATTATTCAGGTGGCTCCGTCCGTCCGCATTACGCTGGCGGAGGCACTGGGCGAACAGCCGGGCGTTGTCAGCACAGGACGTCTGGTGTCGGCTCTCAAGCGCCTGGGATTTTACAAGGTATTCGATTCCGATTTCTCTGCCGATCTGACGATCATGGAGGAAGGAACCGAGCTTTTGAACCGCCTGCAGAACGGCGGAACCCTGCCGATGATCACCTCCTGCTGTCCGGCGTGGGTCAAATATTGTGAAACCTATGCACCGGAGTATACAAAGCATTTATCGACGGCGAAATCTCCGCAGCAGATGTTCGGCGCGCTGATTAAAACCTGGTTTGCAAAGCGCGAGGGAATCGATCCGGGTGATATCTGCAGCGTTTCGGTTATGCCATGTACAGCAAAGAAATTTGAGTGTACCCGTCCGGAAATGAAGGACAGCGGCTACCAGGATGTGGATATTTCCATCACGGTTCAGGAACTGGCTGCCTTGATCCGTGCCGGTGGAATCGATTTTGCCGAGCTTCCGGATACACCGTTTGACGATCCATTTGGCGAAGGAAGCGGCGCGGGACTTATTTTCGGTGCGACTGGCGGCGTCATGGAGGCGGCACTCCGCACCGTCTACGCGGTGGTAACCGGCAAAGAGATGGAACATCTCGACTATACACCGGTCCGCGGCTTCGAGGGAATCAAGGAATCACAGGTTGATTTGAACGGCAGAGTCATCAAGGTAGCGGTGGCACATGGCATTAAAAATGCGAAAGTTTTGCTGGAAAAGGTAAAAAACGGAACCGCCGATTATCAGTTTATCGAGATCATGGCATGTCCGGGCGGCTGCATCGGCGGCGGTGGAAATCCGCCTAAGACATGGTCGATCATGGAGAAGCGGAAGAAAGCCATCTATGAGGCAGAGGCAGAGCTTCCGGTCAGACAGTCGCACAAGAACCCGGCGATCCAGAAAATTTATGAGACGTATCTGGGAGAACCGTGCGGGGAGCTGTCACATAAGCTGCTGCATACAGAGTACTGCAACCGGCAGGATCTGTTGCAATAAATTATTTTATTCCAACCATCATTTTCTTAAAAACAAGGTGAAAACCTGAGAACGGCTTCCAGTGCTGCCGCTCTCAGGTTTTTCACGTCCCACTACGGCTCCTCCCAGGTTTCAATCCTCGCCTTACGGTTCAAAATTCCTTTCTCCCATATCATTAAATGCATCTTAAATTCAATCGAATCCTGCGCTGTCGTAAAGGGTTCTTCACGCAGCAGTTCGGAGCGGATGCCGCGCTTTTCAAGCTCTTTCTGTCTTTTTTTGGCAAGAAGTTCGAGAGTCAGGTGACGGGTCTGCTGGGCTTTTCCGAAGGTGCGGGACGGATAGGCGGAAGAGGCTTTTTGAAGTTTCCGGGTCAGGAGATCGACTGTCTTGGCATGGGTGTTCCGGTGCAGGAGGCGGGCAATCTGACGGGCACGGCGCTTGGTGGGGTGCTGCTCATAGTCCTTCAGGCGATGTAGCAGTTTTGGATCACCGGCTTCGACGGCGATGGACTGGAAGGCGCGCGAAGCGTCTTCGGAGAGATGCCAGGGATTTTCACGGATGACGCGGTATTTTTCCGGGACCGCCGGGTAGCAGCAGACGTTTAGCGGAGGAAATTCCGCGAGGGAGGCAAGCTCCCGCTCGTTTGCGTTGCAGGAGTTTTCCCCCAGATAGTCGAGTTTGTCGCGCAGGATGGCGATGCGGTATTCGAGCTGGCGGAGGTATTCGTAGCCTTTCATCCAGAAGTGCCCGATCTGACTGTAGTCATAGTAGTGATTTTCGAGAGTCAGATCTTCGAAAAAGAGTGTGACAACCGAGTCTCCCTGATGGACGATCAGGGCGTAGCGTTCGTTTTCATCCTGGGTTAAGAGGGCATCGAGTTCGCCCTCGTATGCCGGATCGTAGGTACCGGTCAGGCGGGCGTTGTGGAAGAGAAGGAAACTTTCGACTGCATCATTCATCAGGTAAACCAGGCGGATCGTGTCGGGAGCAGAAGTGCCGGTTTCCGGGAGAATAAGTTCGAACTGGTTTTCGGATAATAGTAATTCTAACATGGAAAAGGGATCCATTTTATAAAACTCCTTAATGTATAAAAATCAAAATGTTTTCCGACACAGGCAGAA
>ENA-UEQK01001838-UEQK01001838.1-human-gut-metagenome-genome-assembly--contig:-NODE-1838-length-12337-cov-12.688418_pt1 | contig 12337 bp, 9 predicted proteins | sample MGYA00242939_ERZ507942 | MGnify/ENA primary metagenome ERZ507942 (study PRJEB26167, sample SAMN06115485) | human gut metagenome | host: Homo sapiens | place: China:Chongqing | collected 2015-03-30... | reverse complement strand
TTAAAGACGATATTTAATAAAAAACCAAATAAAGATATTCGTAGAAATATTTTCGAAAGTGCCTCAGTTAAAGAAGTAATGAATTGAAAGATTGACATACGGTCCTGAGAGGAATTTAGTGTGAAAGTCCTATGTGGTGCTCCGCTGGGAGGTCGGCTGATTGACACATGGCATTCTCTTACCCAATTCTCCTCGCGAGGTCAGCGCAGTGACTTTCCCTTGAAACTGCTTGTCAGTTCTTGTATAATAATTGAGAAATTTCGCAGCGAGGAGGGCACAAAATGGAAACGGACGATGCCCTGTACCGCCGCTATCTCGACGGTGACGAGGATGCCCTGGGTGAGCTTATGGAACGCCACGGCACCAAACTGACCCTCTATCTGGACGGCTACCTCCGCGACCTTCACGAGGCGGAGGATGTGATGATCGAGGCCTTTGCCTATCTCATCGCCAAAAAGCCCCGCATCCGGGACGGCGGCTTTCGCGCCTACCTCTACCAGTCGGCACGGCACATGACTTTGCGGCTGCTGCGCAAAAAGAGAGCGAGAAACTGCTTCTCACTGGACGCACTGACGGAGGAACCGGAGGCCCGGGAGCTGGTGGAGGAAACCGTGCAGTCGGCAGAGCGGGCGCGGCTCCTGCGGATCTGCATGGCAGAGCTGCACGAGGACTACCGGGAGGCACTGTTCCTCGTCTATTTTGAGGGACTGAGCCACGCGGAGACCGCCGCCGTCATGGGCAAGAGGGAAAAGCAGGTGGCGGACCTTATTTACCGTGGAAAAATCGCGCTGCGAAAGCGGCTGGAACAGGAGGGGATCACGGATGCGTACAACGGTTGAACGGCTGGCCGCGGCCAAGGAGCGGGCAAGGGAGCTGGCACGGCAGCGGCAGCGCCGCCGTGCCCGTGGGATCCTCTGCGCCGGTACGGCGGCCTGTCTCGCCGTGATCGTCTCCCTTGCGCTGGCCATGCCCGGCATCACAGAGGGCTTTTCCGATACAACGCTGGGCGGCGGCATGGCCGCCAGCATTTTCAGCGGACGGAGCCTTGGCTATCTCGTGGTGGGGCTGCTGGCCTTCGCCCTCGGCGTGTGCGTGACGGTGCTGTGCGTCCGCCTGCGGGGGCATGAGCAAGACACGGCGGACGGGGAGCGGCACGATGATTGAGTTCTGGGACTATCTCTCGCAGTTTCTTGCCGTGACGGCGGGCTTTTGCGCCGCTTTGCGGGCGTATCTCAAAAGCCGCAGGCAGCCGTGGTTTCTGCTGACCTGCTTTTACGGCACCTTCGCTCTGGGCACCCTCTACTGGACACTGCACCTGCTGCTGCGGCAGGAGACGCCGCAGGTTTTTTACGTCTCCGACCTTGCGTGGCTGGCCAGCTATGTCTTTTTGCTCGCCCTGATGCTGACGCTGCCCGACGCGGCGGAGCGGCAGTCCCGGACGGGACTGTGCTGGCTGGCGCCGGTGTTCTGCCTGCCGCAGTTCGTGCTGTACGTCACCCGTGGCGATCTGCTTTTCAACGTCCTCATGTGCGGCTTGACGATGCTGCTGGCGTGGTGTGCGGTGCGGGGGCTCGTCTGGGCGAAAAAGACGGAAAACGGGCGGCTGCGCCGGTTTCACGGAACGGTACTGGCCTTCATCGCGCTGGAGTACGCCCTGTGGACGGCCTCCTGCTTCTGGGTGAGCGACACCCTGACGAATCCCTACTTCTGGTTCGATTTCCTGCTGACCCTCGTTTTGCTTTTGTTTCTGCCCGCAGTGCGAAAGGCGGTGGAGGCGTGACCTATATCGAAAATGTATTCGTCTGCATGGCGGCCCCGCTGGTGGTGGCGCTGCTGTCTTTAAAACGGGGGCAGCGCGCCGCAGTGGTGTTCTGCCTCGCGGGGATGGGGGCCTGTCTGCTCTCTGCCTACCTCAACACCTTCTTCGCCCGGCTTTATCAGGCGGACGCCGTCAATGCCGCCACCCAGATCGCGCCTGTGGTGGAGGAGATCATGAAGCTGCTGCCGCTGCTGTTCTTTCTGGCGGTGTTTGAGCCGACGTTTGCCCGCTTCCGGCTGGCCGCCGTCATCGTGGCCGCCAGCTTTGCCACCTTTGAAAACATCTGTTTCCTCACACAGAACGGCGCGGACCAGATCCTCTTTCTGCTGATCCGGGGCTTTGGCACCGGTGCGATGCACGTGGTCTGCGGGAATGTGTACGGCGGCGCGCTGCGCCCCGTGTGGGACAGCCGTCCCCTGCGGGCGGCCTGCCTGTTCGCGCTTTTGTGCGTGGCCATCATTTACCACGCCATCTACAACCTTCTGGTCAGCGCCGGGGGGACGCCTCAGCTCATCGCCTACTTTGTCCCGCTGCCCACGGCACTGTGCTTCCGGCTGCTGGCGCGGAAGGCGGAGGCGTAAATACAGTCTTATCAGATCGTCCAACAGGACGGTCTGATTTTTTGAAATTTTTTCAATTTTGGGTGCGTAGTTTTCTCCGTTTTTGTCCCTATGGTAATGTAAGGACTTTTTTTCGGGAAGGAGGAATGGGCATGTATGACACCACGGAGCGCGTCCGGCGTGTGAAGCAGACGGCCTTGCGGCTGATCCAAAAGCGGGAGCGGACGGTGTTGCGGCGGTTGGGAACGCTGTGCACCGTGCTGGCTCTGGGACTGACCGGCGCGCTGGCCCATTTCATCGACGGAGCACCCGGCGCCGCCGTCCAGGGGGCCTACGGCGCGACGCTGCTGGCGGACAGCGCAGGCGGCTATGTGCTGGTGGGCGTGGCGTCCTTTACGGCCGCCGCTGTCCTGACGGTGGTCTGTATGCGCCTGCATGAACGGGAGAAACGAGAAAAGAACAACGAGACAGACAAGGAGGGAAACGCACCATGAAAAAAACGATCACCCTGTTATTGACACTGTGCCTGCTGCTGGGCCTGCTGCCCACGGAGGCTGTGGCCTTTGCGGGGGACATTTACCGGGCGGGCGATGTGACGCAGGTCAAGATGGCGGACGGCTCGCTGTCCCTGCAAAACGGGTACGTCCATGTGACGCTGCATAAATTGTTTGAGACCTATTCCTATCTTACGGTGGCTCCCACCGTAAAGCCTGACGAGGACAGTCTGTTGACCGGCCAGACGCCGTACTGCAAGTACACCACCTACGGCCAAGATACATCGACCACCGAGGGCGTGGTGATAAGTCTGAAAAAGATGGAATTTGTGACGGGTACGCCCAACGGCGGAGGCACGAAGGCTATCAAGGCGGAGTATGATTTGCTCTCGTCCCACAGTCATGTTGCCGCAAAAGCGACGGTCTACTACGAGATCGTGCAGCTCAAGGAGAGCGGGACAGCGGCGAAGGAGGACACCTGGGGCGTGCTGACGACCGTCGGCAGCATTGAGGTCATAGGAGGACGCGAGCAGTTTACCCGTGATTTTGATTTTAGATGGGGCTATTACCTCAATGGCTTTACCTCCATGGGACATTCGCCCATGCTGGAGGAAACGGGCGGCCCCGCCATCAAACTCAGCCGCACCACGGTACCGGAGGGGGAGGACCCCAAGATCACCACGGAAAGTTCCACCATCACCGTGCCCGTGGAGAATCTGGATACAAAGACTGTTCCCAAGGGTTATTCCTCGTGGGGCGATGTGGACGGCGTTTACATCACCGAGGCGTATGTGGACAGCTACCCCTGGGCCAATCCCTTTGTGGGCCTGTCGGATTACTATGGAAAGACGATCACCGCCCCCAGCGGCGAGCCACTCCGGGTCGATCTGGCGCAGACGGTCAGCATCCAGCCGGGGGACAAACCGTTGAATTCCCTTGTGAGCTGCGAGAGCTATGTGAGCTTTGATTTCGAGCCGGAGAATTATGCGGCTGATTCCACCCACTTCCTCTGGGGCTTCCGCGACCTGAAGACACTGAAACAGGAGATCCCCAGCGAACCGGACAAGGTCGATCCCGCCATCTACGCCAAGCGGCTGGCCGTTTTCTCCAGCGGTAGCGGCGTGACGGTGGAACATGTGGCCGACGATGCGGCGCTTTTGGCGCTGAAAAAGCGGTACGGAGACCCCGCTGCCCTCATCAACGGCGATTATGAGAGCAAAAATGGCGAAGCCTTTACCTTCACCGGCGGAGCGGCGCTGCTGTCGCCCTCCGTCACGGCGACGTGGGACAAAAATAGCGGCGGCAAGCTCGTCATCCACAAGAACGGAACCGTGGAGCAGAGCGGCGTGAGCCTGAGTGCGCCTACCTTCAAGTTCTATCAGCCGACAAGCGGCGCGGAAGGCGCACTGAGCATTTCTCTCGCGGAAAAGGGCTTTGCATTTGACATTGATCCGGCCAAAAACGATGCCATCGTCTATGTGGATATCCCCTACGCCACGGTGAAGCTGGAAAAGGCCACCGCCGACGTGACGGGGAACCTTGTGTTCAGCGGCGATATCGGTTTTCAGACTATTTTCGACGGCGCGGAATTTTCGCTGGAAAAGCTGGGTTACGGCTTGAAGGGGGATGAATTCAAGGTCAACGGCGTCCACGCGAAGGGCAGCTTTGACACCGAAAAAATGCTGTCGCTGGAGCTTGCCAAGATCGAGGGCGAGGTCAACACCTTCAAGGGTGAGGAGCGCTACGCCTTTGAACTGGAACTGAACGTCTTTGACCTCTTTGAGACCGAGGCAAAACTGGCGCTGGAGCGGGCCAACGACGGCTCGCTGATCCCCGACGAGCTGTGGTTCTTTGTTAAAAGTGAGCCGGGCATCCTCCTGATCCCGCCGGTGCCTGTAGGCCGGCTTACCGGCGGCGGCGCGGGCTTCAAGAATCTGGCCGCCACGGTAAACGGCAACTATTTCGCCATCCCGCCCATCAAGCTGCGGGGCGCGGTGTCGGGCGCCTATTTACAGCTCGTTGAGGGCCGGGGCGATGTGGTGCTCGGTCCCAGCGAGATCTCTCTCAAGGCAAGCGACGTGGGCATTGTGGGATTTGGCAAGTACGGACAGGTCGTTGACAGCTTCGGCTACGCCCTCAAGCTCACCGGGCAGGAGCGGAACTATAAAGGCACGGCCTACCAGGGCGTCTACCTCGTCGGCTCGGAGGAGCTGGAGCTTCATCTGCCAAACACGGAGTTCAACGTGATCGTTTTGGATTCCTCTATCGAGCTGGGCGCTTTCGGCGGCGTGAACAAAGCGAAGGATCGAGTGTATCTCGGCATCGGCGCTAACGGCACGGTAGACGGCAGAGTGCAGATCCCGAAGGGCTTCCCCTTTGCCGGAACGAATTTCGGCAGCGCGAAGGTCCAGCTCATCGCCGGCGGCCAGACGGAAATCCCGATCAGAAACGTCAGCGTCAGCGAGGGTATGAAGCAGGCGTTTAATAACATCGACGCCTACCTCGGCGCGATGGCTCAGACGCAGAATCCATTGTTCGGCGTGCGCGTGTGGGTGCTCGTTCCGAAGGTCCTCCAAACCAAATTCCGCTACAAGGAGGGCTGGGCCATCGAGGGGACGTTTATCAAAAAACTCCCCGCGTGGGACTGGAGCAGCAAGGGCGTTGAGCCGGTGGTGCAGGCTATCTCTCTGGAGGACGGGGAGGAGTTTGCTGTCATGCTGGCTGCAGATCCGCCTGATGCGGAGCCCCGCGGCAGTGGAAATGCTCAGACGATCACGGTAACCGCCAGTGCGGACGAAACGCCGTACATCCTGCTGGCCTTTGACAGCAGCGTGAGTGAAGAAACGCTCAGGGACGATCTGATGGTGGACGGCGAGAAGCCCACATGGGAGACCGACGATCCTATCGATGAGACGAAGATCTACGCCGCGTCGGACGTTATCACCAATAAGAACGATAACGAGGAATACCGCGTGGTGCTGCTGCGTCTGCCAGGCGAAGGCACCTATTCCGTCAGCACGGGCGATTCTGACTTGAAATTTTCGCATGAGACCGCCAGCGTCCTGCCCTTTGAGGCGCTGGAGCTGACGCAGAACGGTGACGAACTCTCCGGTAAGGTGAAGTATCCCGAAGCCGGAAGGACCTACACCCTGCGCACCTATCTGGGCAGCGCCGAGGGCGAGGCCGATTATCTGGTGGACGAGCAGACCGACGTGAACCCCGGCAGCATTTCCGTCACCATTCCCACCGAAGGCACGTTCATGCCCAGCGGCGAGTACTACGTCACTTCGTTCCTGATGACGGAGAAGGAATTTACCTTTGAGGACGAAAGCACGGAGACCGCTCTTATGGCCATCGACAGCCAGCAGTTTGACGATCCGATCACTTATACGAACACCGATGAGCCTGACGCTCCCGGAAGCGTTTCTCTGGAATTTGCCGGCAACGAGGTGATGAAGGCTGAATGGGACGCCGTGGACGGCGCCGACGGCTACCGCGTGACGATCTATCAGGAAAAGGGCAGCGGTTGGCAGGACACCGGCTTTGGCTACGATCTTGACAAGAACACCACCTCCATTGACATGGCGCTGACCGTGGGCGGAGAGGAAACGGAAAATTCCAAAAATCTGTCCGCCGACGAGACCTACAAGATCGGCGTGAGCGCCTACAAGGAGGAAACGTACTTCACGGAGAGCACGGAGACCGGCTCCACGGAAGGCGAGGAGACAGGCAGTACCGCAGAGAGCGGAGGGCCCGGTACCCAGGCGCTTACCGCGAAGTATTACAGCCCGGAGAAAATGTCCAATGCGGAAACCCTGCCGAAATACGAGCCGCTGCATATGACGCTCACCGTGAACGGCACCGCCATCACCGCAGATGAAAACGGCGTGTACCACGCCTATGTGGGCGAAAATCCCGGCACGCTCACCGTGAATTGCGCCGCCGACAGCATCACCGTCACGCGGATGGATTCCGGTGCCGACGTTGCACCGGATGAAACCACCTCCGACACCTTTACCATCCCCGATTTCACCGGCAGTCTGATGTTCAAGATCGACGGCAAGCAGGACAAGGACGTGACCAGCGTGTTCCTGCTGGTGAGCCGCGACGAGACGCCTCCCATGCTGACCCTTGCTGATCCGGTGTTCTTCGCTGACCGGGAGACCGGGGACTACACCGTCACCGGCACGGCGGACGCCGGCAGCGAGATCATTTATGGAAAAACCAGTCAGTCTGCCACCCAGTCTGTCACCGCCGACAGCGACGGCCGCTTTACCGTCTCCGGTACGCTGAATAAAGGGAAAAATACCGGCATCCTTTTCCTCAGTGCGAAGGACAGCGCGGGCAACGAATCCGCGCCGCAGCTGGCGCTGATCACCCGGCAGACCCAGTATGCCGTCACCGTAAACGGCAGCAGCTACGACGCGCAGAACTCCGGCGCGGGGAATTACGCGGCGGGCAGCGTTGTCACCGTCCGCGCGGGCAGCCGCGACGGTTATACCTTCACCGGCTGGACGTCCAGCGGCAATGTTGTTTTTGGTGATCCCAACGCCGCTGAAACGACCTTCATCATGCCGGACGGCAGCGTGACGGTCACGGCGAACTGGACAAGGGACGGCGGTTCGTCCTCCGGCGGCTCGACTTCCGGCGGTGGGTCCTCCTCATCTGACAGTGACGACTCCGATCCCAGCTATGCCGTCGAAACCCCAGACAAGACCGAAAACGGCAGCGTGAGCGTCAGTCCGAAGAACGCCAGCCAAGGCGACCGCGTGACCCTTACGGTGAAACCGGACGAGGGCTATGAGTTGGACAGCCTCAAGGTGCTTGACAAAAACAACAAGGAGCTTGCGCTGACCGACAAGGGCGGCGGCAAATTCACCTTCATCATGCCCGCCGGGAAGGTGGAGGTCAAAGCCGTTTTCGTAGAGGAAGTGAAGGTCAGTCCCTTCCAGGACGTTCCCATCGACGCTTACTACTACGAAGCCGTGAAGTGGGCCCAGAAGAAAGGAATCACCGGCGGTATCGGCAATGACCTTTTCGGACCGTATCAGTCCTGCACCCGGGCCCAGATCGTCACCTTCCTGTGGCGGGCGGCAGGTTCTCCCGAGCCGGAGGGCGCCGCGGCGGGGATGACCGATGTGGCCGCTGGCAGCTACTATGAAAAGGCGGTGGCGTGGGCCATTGAGAACGGTATCACCACCGGTACGGCTGACGGCCTGTTCGCCCCCGACGCGTCCTGCACCCGGGCCCAGGGCATGACCTTCCTGTTCCGGGCGTCCAAGGCGTCTGCCGACGGCGTGCCCGCCTTCAGCGACGTGGCCGCCGACGCCTACTATGCCGAAGCGGTGAAGTGGGCCACGGACAACGGTATCACCACCGGCGTGGGCGGCGGAAAGTTCAATCCCAACGGTACCTGCACCCGCGCGCAAATCGCGACCTTCCTGTATCGCTACATGAAGTAAGCGAAACATCTTGCAAAGACCCTCCCCGACCGAAATGGTCGAGGAGGGTTTTTGAGTGACCGTCAAATCCAATAACATATAAAAGATTATTTTCTCATATTTTCAAGGTGGACTCTATTTCTTTGAGTGGGAGGAAGAACGCATCTTCAATACACGGATAGCTCACTCTCCCTATAATGGCCTCCGTTTCTCCGATATTCTACTGTCTCGATATCGTCCGCTCATGTAAAAATATTATTCATCCGGCGGGATCGGTCTCCGCAGCATACGATGAACAGTCCTCCATACCTGAAGCCTGCTGCCGGGATAGGCTTCTCTCAGCTTCTCGACCGCGCGGTTCTTCGCCTTCTCCACGGCGGACTCCTTCATCATGTGATACATCCCGATCTCTTTCAAGGTCGCCTCCGGGTATCCGAACACGCCGCAGATCTTGCCGAGAATGTCCCTGTCCTTCTTCGACAGGGTATCGAAAAACTCCCGGAGAAGCTCGATGCAGACCTTGCGGTACACGGCCTGCTCCGCCGAAACGGAGAGCATCCCCGGCATCAGCTGCTCATAGGGATCACCGTCATAGCCCACCGGGACAAGATCATGCACACCGAGGAAATGGGTGTTGTAGCGAACATACCGGCTGACACGAGCCTCTGGAATGCCCAACTCCTCCGCAATCTCACCGGTATCCTTCCATGCAACATGGTACAGCCTCTGCACCTGCCGGACGGCGGCCATCTCGTCCTTGCTCAGTGCCATGCAGCCAATATTCTGCTCCAGCCAGCGGGTCATGCGCCCCTTCAAATGCGGGTAGAGATAGGTGGTGAGCGCGGCGCGGCTTTCGTCATATTCTCTGCTCTGAATCCGCGTCAGCAGCTCCAACGTGCCCTCGCCGCAGAGATCGTCCAGAATCGTTTTCGTATACGCGGAAAACTGATTCGGATGATGCTGCTCCATTATCAGGCAGTTGAACTCCACCGCGGTTTCCTTGGCGATGCCGCGGATCAGACCGATATTTTTATGGTACAGCTTTTCCAGCGCAGCATCATCGCCGTCATAATATTGGCGAACCAGTTGCTCGTTGGTCATGATTGCTCACCCGCCTTTTCCTTCGGCGGACGGCCCCTCGGATTGGCCGTTCTGGTGATTTGACAATGTTGGTAGACACGCTCAGAGGAAACGCTCTGCTCGAATGCCTCCACGGAGGTGTCCGTGTCGCGCAGAGCGTCGTAGAGCAGGTCGCGCACATAGTCTTTGGCTTTTCTGGCGTCCTCCTGTGAGATCGCACCCCGCTGCATATCCTTCGTGATGCGGGCAAAGGCGGTCACCTTGACTTTGACCTTGGGAATGTCCTTCGCCAGCTCCTTCTGCACCTCCACAGAACCAAACTGCCGGCAGGTGTAGCCGGGCGCGTGGGGGCACGCCCCTTCGCAGTATAACGCGTGGACGCCGCTCTTGAGCAGGAAATACCGTCCGCAGATGATGCAGCGGCGGACGTTGTGTCCGCTGTTCAGCGCCAGCATATAATCCGCCTTCATCAGCGCCTGCAAGCTGTCGGTCACATGCTCCTGACAGATAGCGACAGAGCCGTCCGGCAGTGGCCGCGGCACATAGGAAAGCTCGTAGGCATCGTGGGTCGTATAGCAGTCGCCGTTGTTGCGGATGGGATTGACGATCAGCTTCTCTGCGATGCGGTCATCATTATAGAAACCGTAGAGTGCTGCGGCATAGTCCTCTGGGCTGTTATGCTTCAGCTTGGACAGACTAAAGCTGATGAAATTCCGAATAGTACCGTTGAAAGCGCGAATGTCGTGAAGATATGTTTCATAACGGCGGATGTACTTTTTGTAATCACGCCATGCGCCCTTGGTAGAGCCGATGGCACGAAGCATTTCGTAATAAAAGGCATCGCCTTTTTCTAAAGCTGCTTCGCTCGGATGGAACAGGTCAAGCGAAGCATCCTTGACCGTTTCACTGCGCTCTGAGATCTCATTCGCCACGCGCTCAAGTCGTTTCCGTTGTATCTCTTCTGACGGCTCATGCTCCTCTTTCGGAAACAAATCGAACTGCCCCGTGACCTCCCGTATGACAGAGAAGAAAGCGTCCTCGCTCTCGTCCAGCAGCAGGCGGAACACAGCGTAGCGGCGCAGCACTCCGCATAGCGCCGCCAGCTCCTCATTCAGCTTCCACCAAAGCTCTATGCTCCCGCTCTGCTCATATTCTTCCGCAAGGCTGGTGACCTGCTTCATGCGTTTGCTCATGGGTCGATATTCGTCCGGCGACAGATTCAGCAGATCGGCGGTCAACATACCGGCAGTGAACTGCTGACCGTATAGCTCCAGCGTACTGCCATAGGTGTAGAAAACGATGCTGCCCTCCATGTGTGCCCCTCCTGGTAAAATCTGTCCTACATGAATTTTAATCTGTCCATGCTTTTTCTCAGCATAGCATAAATTCCTCCACAATACAAGCAGAGGGAAGAAACCACGTGCCGTTCCGTGGTAACGCCCTCTGCTTTTTTCGCTCTCATCGTTCCGATGGGAGCACTATTTTTTAAGGAGGATTCAAAATTGAAAAAAGAAAACCGATTGCTGACCATCGACGGTGAAACGCTGATGAATCAGCCGCTCACACCGCTGAACTTCGTGGTGGACACGCTGCTCTCTCAGGGCCTGCACATCCTCGCAGGCTCACCCAAGGTGGGAAAATCATGGCTGGCGCTGTGGCTGGCCGTCACGGTGGCGAAGGGCGAAACCGTCTGGGGCATGGGCGTGAAACAGGGCACCACGCTCTACCTCTGCTTGGAGGACTCCACCCTCCGCATCCAGAACCGCCTGTTTGAGATCACGGAGGACGCTCCTGCCAGCGTCCACTTCACCACCAACAGCGATACCCTTGGCAAGGGTCTGGAGGAACAGCTCTGTTCGTTCCTCTCTGAGCACCCCGACACGGTGCTGGTCATCATCGACACACTGCAAATGATCCGCGGTACCGGCTATGACAACACCTACGCAAATGACTACCGTGACCTCTCCGCGCTGAAGCACATTGCGGACACTCATGGCATCGCCATTCTGCTGATCCACCATCTGCGGAAGGAGCTTGCCGACGATGTGTTCAGCCGCATCTCCGGCACAACGGCTATCAGCGGCGCGGTGGATTCCAGCTTCACGCTCATCGAGGACAAGCGCGGCAGCGGCAAAGCGACGCTCTCCTGCATCGGGCGTGACATTGAATATCGTGAGCTGACGCTGGAACGCAACGCGGAAAACGTGTGGGAGCTGGTGTCGGACAGCCGGACGCAGCCGGAGCTGCTGGGCGGTCAAATCGTCATTCTTCTCTCTGAGCTGATGAGTGACCGCACGGAATTTATCGGCACTCCCACGGAGCTGTCCGCGCAGATCGACCCTGCGGGCAGCGAGGGCATCACGCCGAAGAAGGTATCCCGTCTGATCCTGCAAAGCGTTGCCGCACTAAGCAAAATCGGTATTTCCGCCGTGGTGCGCCGCAGCAACGGCAAGCGGCTCATTGAGCTGCGCCGTGCCGAAAGTGACGATGCACAGGGTACCCAAGCTGTTGACCCTATCGACCCTGCCGATGTCTCGGGCGGGGAAACCGCCCCGTGTTTCGGCGTGTGAGCCGCTGTGTGCGCGTTTGGGGGATGGGGTGGCGTGTGTACCCGCCAAAGCCCTTTGAAACGAATGTTGCGGCGTTTGTGGGCGATGTGTGAATGCGCCATTTAAGCACTACTCCGATTTCAGAGAAATGTGCTTTTTCAAGGGAGTTTTCCCTCCCAGCCATGCCCTGTTTCGGAGGCTTTCGCCCCTTATTTACCCGTTCGAAAATATAACAAGATAAAGGGCCGCAGTCGCAAGCGCCCGCAGCCCGCCCACAAAGCCCCGCAGTGTGGGGCTTTTCAGGGAAACGCCAACCGCCGTCGGTTTGGCGGTTTTACAGAACAATCGCAGTCGGTCATTCGGCAAAGTCCCGTGTTTGCAGGGCTTTGCGGCG
>ENA-UEQK01001822-UEQK01001822.1-human-gut-metagenome-genome-assembly--contig:-NODE-1822-length-12462-cov-5.917885_pt1 | contig 12462 bp, 13 predicted proteins | sample MGYA00242939_ERZ507942 | MGnify/ENA primary metagenome ERZ507942 (study PRJEB26167, sample SAMN06115485) | human gut metagenome | host: Homo sapiens | place: China:Chongqing | collected 2015-03-30... | reverse complement strand
AAACAGGGCAAAGCAGAAGTTAGTCGTGCAATTCTTTTTCTGAAGCATGGCAGTAGAAGTTACTAATGCAATCAACTTTTTGATATTTTTTTGATATTTTTTGAAACTTTTGCAGCAGATGCATAGTCTAACCATCAGAGACCTGTAAGATATGGTTTTATTTAAGAGAGGAGTTTTACTTATGAAAAACAAAATGATCTGTACACTTTTAACTACTGTGATGGTATTGTCTTTTGCTGCCTGTGGCAGTCAGGGAAATGGAGCAGCTTCGGCGGAAAGTACGGTGACTTCCGAAATCGGTGCGGAGGCTTCTACTGCTGAAAGTTCTGCTGCTGAAGCTAGTGCTGAGACAACTACAGAAGCTTCTGCTGATGCGACCAACGGTACTTCTTACGAGGATAACTTTGCAGTTTCCACAGAGGATGCTGCCGCTTTCGCTAAAAAGATCCAGGATGCCGTAGCCGCTGAAGACCTGGATGCACTCGCTGATCTGGTCAATTATCCGGTCTATGTTGCTCTGGGCGATGGCAGTGTGATCGAAACCAGGGAAGATCTGATTGCCTTAGGTGCAGACAAAATCTTCACCCCCGAGCTGAAAGACTCTATGGCTAATGCTGACCTGTCCGAATTAAGTCCCAGCATGGCAGGCTTCACCCTCTACAGCACCGGCGACGGTCCTAACATCACCTTCAATGTCCAGAACGGAGTACTCGGCATCAGCGGTATCAATTACTAATCATTCTCGTACAAATCGGGGGAGCCTTTCATCAGGCTCCCCTTACTCGTGTCGAAATAACCGTTGTCAACGGTACCATAGTGATATCTATGTTCCCGTCTGTCTTACGCGTGATCAGCGTGGCTCCCCGCTGGATATATTGCTTCGCAATGCCGGAATATCCAAGATAATCAATGGACATTCCGTAAGTCATGCGGATACCTTTATAGGTCAGTGACAACGTATTCAGATGATCGTGTCCACAGAAGATCCATTTCAGCCAGCCGTCATCCACCGCTTTTTCAAAAAAATGAGGTGGTCGGTTCGATATTCCGAAGTACTCGTCCTTTTCTCCGATACTGCCGTGTTCATAAATCACGCTGTGATCGCCCAATTTCATTTTCTCATAAGCTTCCTTAAATTCTGCGGGCGGCATGTGGAAAAATGCCATGGCAGGCACTTTTCTCTCGTTCAGTTTTTCCATGCACCAGTCCGTCTGATCCTCATGGATGCAGTCGAAACCACTGAAAAACCAGCCGTCGCCGTACATGTTGGAATCCAGCAGAATCAGCGGAAGTAACAGTTTTCCCTGATCATCTGTGAGGTCTACTACAAAATTCCCTACGCCGGTAATGGGATTCTGAGGACTGTGCTCATATCTTCCTTTGGTAAAAACGGCATATTTTCCCGTAGTGAAAATCTCCGCCAGCTGTTCCTTATTGCAGGTGGAGCCCATTTCACAGTCATGGTTACCAAAGACCAGAGTATAGGGAATCTGAAAACCATCCAGAAATACTAACAGCTTTTGCGCCTGTTTTCTATTATTCATCGTCCCGCTTTTGGGGAAAAACGGGAACACGGAATCCCCGGTCAGGACGATCAGATCCGGTCCCGTCCGGCGGATCAGCTCCGTCACCGCTTCCAGCGCCAGTCTGTCCTTTTTCCCGGAAAACATGCCGAAACCAAGGTGCAGGTCTGTCAGCTGTAATATTTTATAATCTCTGTCCGTCGGGATGCAAAGGGAAAAAGTCTCTTCGTCACGGATCTGAAAGTTTTTGGAAGTATACATAAGAATCTCTTTTCTTTTTGGGGATTAACTCAACGGGATCAATGCTCCTATTGCAGAAAGTACTGTTGAAATCACCATCAGCACCTGAAAAGGCACCGTGCCGATCACGCCGCAGATAGGACTGCTACCGGCTTTTTTCCTGGACTTTCCATAGGTCAGCACCAGCATGATGCTCACCAGTACCACAACGCCACTCATGATCCTGGTCAGAACGATAAAGCTGTTCACGCCAAACACAGCAAACAGAATGCAGGGAACTGTGGCGATCAGCCAGCTGATGCGGTTGCCGCTGCCGATCTGCTCATGAACCACATCGCGGAGGGCGAGAGTATTGCTCCAGAACGTGGTAAGTAAAGCAAACAGGGAAAATACGCCTGCCAGGATCATCGCCCAGGTACCGATACTCTCTCCCAACTGCATGTATGCCAGTTCTTTTTCCAGCGCTCCCTTGGTTCCCAGGAGAACCGTGCCCGTTACGATCAGGACAAACACTGAGGAAAGCCCAAAACCGATGAAAATGGAGCGGCGGATCTGTTTCGCGTTGCCATCCAGACCTTTCACCACCTGGATCACTGCCTGATTGGCCGAAGTGGCAAATACCACCATGCTGTACAGCGCCAACAGGTTGTTCCAGTGGAACTCTGCCCGTTGCAATGTATTCAGCGGATGCAGAAAAGTTCCTACCGTCATCACTGCCACAATTCCCATGAGGACAATGACTGCGTACTTCTGTGCGATGCCTACGGCTTTCATGCCGATAAACACCACGACTCCGGCGATCACATAGTACAAAATCTGTGCCGCCACGAAAGGCATTCCGAACCAGTTCACAAATATCTGGGCGCCACCGTTGATATTACCGCTGACACCAATCATGATGGCCAGCCCGTAGACAATAAATACGCCCCAGCTGAAGATCTGTTTCATTGTGCCGTGGAACAGCTCTCCTTCGAAACTTTTTACCAGCTGGACGCCACCGTTGTTATAGGACAACTCGGCAATGATCAGGTGCAGAATCACGTTCACACAATATGCAATCAATACCATCCACACGACATCCAGCATACTGTTCTTCGTGGCAAGATACGGAACGGCAATGATGCCCGTGCCGATGCTGTTGCCGACGATCATGCTGATGGCTTCGAAGGTCGTGAGATGGGCTTCGGATTGGATGGGGTGGGACATGGGGAGGACCTCCTTGGTAAAAATACTGATTTTCTATAGTTATAAAAGTTTAGCGGTAAGTGCTTCCTGCAATACTTTGGAGCAATTGATTCCTCGCTTATCGGCAAGTTTGGACATCCATGCCGGAAGCGAGACATTTTTGCGAACTGCCTTGGTGTCAGTCATGCTACGATATTTTATAGTGTCTGCCTGAATGATCGTAAGAATATCTGTCGGTAAATGAGGAATCTCTGACTGCGGTGTAGGCTCATTCGGAGTAATTTCCTCATCTTCCAGACCAACAAGACAAAGATTCAATGCATCTGTAATAAGTGCAATCGCCTCTGCCAAAGTCGGTGCTGTAGTAATACACCCGTCCACATCCGGAACCTTTGCATAGAAAGTGCCATCTTTTTCAGTAATAACTGCGGTATATGTGTATTGCATGTCATTTGCCTCCTTCTATATTTGCCTCTTTGAAGATATAGCGCATATCATTTTCATTAAAATCATGACGTTTTACAGGAATTGTCTGCTTGGTATTCGGTTGAAAATACAAATCATGACTTGCTCCATGTCTTTTAAAAATAAAACCGTTCTTTTCCAATTCTTTAATTGTTTTCTTTCGTGGATGCATTCTTTTCTCCTTTTATATTATACACAATTATACACAAAATCAACAGTAAAATACACAATTTTACACAAAAAATCACGTGACATAACATTAAAAATTCAAATTGTTACATAGGAATTATAAATAGATTCTGTTAAAACCAATTTCTAAAGACATCATAGTTATCAACACAACATACGATATCAGACATAAAATAGAATAGTATAAGAAATTATTACAATCTGTTTTGCTTTCAATATAAAGCATTTCTTGTCTGTAAATAAAAAAATCCAAAGAACTAATTATTCTTTCATGTTCTCTTCTTGCATCCAAAGTGGCATATAGTTTCCATCTTTTTGCTTATAGAAATTTTTACTCAAATATCTGTTTTCCGTCTCGTATTCTTCCGGTGTCATTCCGTTTCTCCAAAATGGGGCTTCCATAAGCGTTTCCGTTGCCCAATTGCTTTGCCTGACCGTCTTGCTCAATTAAATGTCCTCCTTCTATGTAATCACATAGTACATTATATACGATTGTCTTTTCTATTTCAATCGTCGCTCCCGCAAGGGGAGCGACGCTCCAAAGTCGATCAGTTCCTTGATCTTGTCAAAATTTCAATCCACGCTCCCACGAGGGGAGCGACCAACCTCAAGATTCTGCTTGAGACCATACATGAATTTCAATCCACGCTCCCACGAGGGGAGCGACACATAGAGCTGAAAGAGCTTGCCCGTACTATCGTATTTCAATCCACGCTCCCACGAGGGGAGCGACGAACATACAAGGGAGTTCAGGGTGATATGGCATATTTCAATCCACGCTCCCACGAGGGGAGCGACATCTTGATGCACCCTGATACGTCAGTTGGTGCTAATTTCAATCCACGCTCCCACGAGGGGAGCGACTCAAGACCAGCTTCAAGACTAGAAGCATCCATGTATTTCAATCCACGCTCCCACGAGGGGAGCGACCCATCTGTTCTGCTCCACCTTTTCTTTTAATTGTATTTCAATCCACGCTCCCACGAGGGGAGCGACTCTATCAGGATAGTCTTGATTCTCTTCTGCAGTAAATTTCAATCCACGCTCCCACGAGGGGAGCGACCAGGAAGTTCCCAGTGTTCCAGACGGGAACATGACATTTCAATCCACGCTCCCACGAGGGGAGCGACCTGCTTCCTCCTCTTCATCATCTTCATCGTCATCAATTTCAATCCACGCTCCCACGAGGGGAGCGACTCTCCTAGGCAAGCTGTAGTATATACAATATCTAATTTCAATCCACGCTCCCACGAGGGGAGCGACAGAAGACAACAGTGTAGGGACTGTTGCCTTCCGGAATTTCAATCCACGCTCCCACGAGGGGAGCGACATTTGTATAATACGGATCCTGTCCGTGCTCCAGATTTCAATCCACGCTCCCACGAGGGGAGCGACGTCGTATATTCCACAAGTCCACCACGATATCCGATTTCAATCCACGCTCCCACGAGGGGAGCGACCTGCAGACAGCGCCTGGATAAAATGTATAAAGTCATTTCAATCCACGCTCCCACGAGGGGAGCGACACATGCATAGCGGTTTCCGTGAGCTGATACAGATTTCAATCCACGCTCCCACGAGGGGAGCGACCATGGTGAGGATAGCCCTGAGCTTGATAAGTTCGCTATTTCAATCCACGCTCCCACGAGGGGAGCGACGCTGATTCGCAAGCTCTTCTTCCTTCTGCAACATATTTCAATCCACGCTCCCACGAGGGGAGCGACGGGAGTAGCTTTTACATAAAGTACATAGCTATTAATTTCAATCCACGCTCCCACGAGGGGAGCGACCTCCATCTTCCAGAGATTCGGTTGTACCATCGTAAATTTCAATCCACGCTCCCACGAGGGGAGCGACCCAGCGGCAGCTCATCCATGGAATTAACAAACCGATTTCAATCCACGCTCCCACGAGGGGAGCGACGATAATTCAGCCCCAAAACCATGTCATCCGGCAGATTTCAATCCACGCTCCCACGAGGGGAGCGACTAAACCAGTAATATCAAAAGATCCGGTAATTGATATTTCAATCCACGCTCCCACGAGGGGAGCGACTTGAGTCTTTCGATAAGGTCATGGCTCATAACAAATTTCAATCCACGCTCCCACGAGGGGAGCGACTCTTAGAGTAATATGCCAGTTCTTCATCTGAAAAATTTCAATCCACGCTCCCACGAGGGGAGCGACCAAGGAGTGGTAGCATTGCCCTTGTGCGCTTCAGATTTCAATCCACGCTCCCACGAGGGGAGCGACAGTCCAAGGAGATTTTGGCGGGATTCACTATCAAATTTCAATCCACGCTCCCACGAGGGGAGCGACTTAGACCTTTCCAGAGACAACAGAGAAGCGAGAGAGATTTCAATCCACGCTCCCACGAGGGGAGCGACTTACTGGTGGTAAGACAGAGGACGCAAAGGCGTTACAATTTCAATCCACGCTCCCACGAGGGGAGCGACGAGACGGCTACCAGACAAGCCTTGTAGACCACATATTTCAATCCACGCTCCCACGAGGGGAGCGACTCTGTACCATACGCAACGGCTTCCTCATAGGTGGATTTCAATCCACGCTCCCACGAGGGGAGCGACCCATTGAGAACGGAGCGATTCTGAAAGGTAAGGATTTCAATCCACGCTCCCACGAGGGGAGCGACAATGTACCGTCTCACATGAGGGAGATTCAAGCGATTTCAATCCACGCTCCCACGAGGGGAGCGACGAAAAGCGTATCGATCTTTACCACATCCTCCACATTTCAATCCACGCTCCCACGAGGGGAGCGACGCGATCCGGAACGTCCGCTTACATCCAACACGGTATTTCAATCCACGCTCCCACGAGGGGAGCGACCGTCTGCTGATCCGCAGCTCTGAGAATGTTGCTATTTCAATCCACGCTCCCACGAGGGGAGCGACAATCAGCAGTACTATTATTGCTGGCAGTCAGAGGGATTTCAATCCACGCTCCCACGAGGGGAGCGACGCTACTGGATCAGCTTGATCCACCGGGCAATCACGATTTCAATCCACGCTCCCACGAGGGGAGCGACCCAGCAGACGGAAGCGGTGCTTTTCAGATGATACATTTCAATCCACGCTCCCACGAGGGGAGCGACGTGATCCTTGAACGGGATCAGATCATAACTCTTGATTTCAATCCACGCTCCCACGAGGGGAGCGACTATGTCCGCAAATGGGCGTTGCAGAGCCTTGATAAATTTCAATCCACGCTCCCACGAGGGGAGCGACGGCAGCCTCTCCGGAAAAAGCATTAATATTATCTATTTCAATCCACGCTCCCACGAGGGGAGCGACAGCAATTTTCGCCAAAAAGTTCTCTTTTCTCTCAGCAAAAATTGTCTAAAATATTTAATCTTAACAACAAATTATTTTAATTAAAAATATCTTTGTATGTTATTTCAATAAATCGCATAATTTATAAGGTGCGAATCCCCTAGGCATTTTATGTATGCTTGGCTTTCGCATCAGTTACAAAATCAGTGTCTGATCCGGGGCGATTCCTCTGTCTACCCCAATATGTTCAATCTTGGTCTGATATTTATTACCCAGGTAATAGAAGCGAAGGCTGTCTTTTTCTGTATCAATGATATCCTCAAGTGTTGCCTTCAACGCAATGCTCTGTGCATTATCCAAAATGCACTCAAATACGGAATTCTGAACTCTTCTGCCATAGTTGACGCATTGCTTTGCCACTTTTCGCAGCCTTGCTTTGCCGGCTGCATTTTCTGTGTTGACATCGTATGTGATCAATACTAACATACCACACCTCACTTCCATAGGAATGCAGGATAGCCGTCCAAATCGCCACGTAGGAATCGTGCCAGCAGCATTGCCTGCACATAAGGAACCATGCCCCATTCCACTTTTTCCTGCAAATAGGGATGCGTTATGGTTTCTTTTTTACGATTCTGCCACTCCGTCAGTATTACCTTTCGTCCATCATCATCCAGAAGAACCGCGCCGTTTTCTTTTTGGGTAAAATTTTTAGCTGTGATCATCCGTTTATTTACCAACGACAGCACAAAGCGATCCGCTAACACGGATCTTAGTTCCTCCATCATATCCAGCGCCAGCGATGCTCTGCCTGGGCGCTCTGTGTGCAGATATCCCACGCAGGGATCTAACCCTACGCACTCCAGTGCAGATGCTTCCATATTTGTCAGTAATGTATACACAAAAGACATCATTGCGTTCATTTTATCGCAGGGCGGTCTTTTATTCCTGCCTTGAAATGTAAAATCTTTTTTCTGCTGCAGAATCAATTCGTCAAACACGCTAAAATAAATACTGGCTGCCTCTCCTTCATATCCCCTGAGTTCGTCCCCGGAGGTGCTGTTCTGAATCAACATCAAAGAATTTTTCAGCATTTCGGATGCCTTTTTTACCCGCTCTGCATCAATCTGCATACTATGATCTCTGACTGCCCGCTCCAGAACCCACCTGGCATTATGTACTTTTCCAAGGATACAATTTTGAGCAATCTCCAATCCCACCTGTTCATCTTTGCTGCTGGCATACTGTTGTTCCCGCAGAATCACGTTACCCCGCACTTTCCCGGTGACCCGTGCCAGGAATTTTCCCTGGGGAGTCATGTAACACAGAGAAATATTTCGTTCTGCACAGGCACCCATAAGTGCCGGGCTGGTTCCCCGATATCCGAATGATACAATTCCCTCAAGATTATGCAGCGGAACTCTGCCCAATTCTTTCTTGTCATCATAAATTACAATATTTTCACCATCCAGAGCAAGATAACTGTTTTCGGAAGTAACATATAACGTATTCAGCAATTTTTTCATACGTTTTCCTCCATAAGCGCCTGTTCCATATAGTTTTTCACAGAACCGGTTTTCCCGAGTCTTGGCATGCAGAGCTCCTTTAAGGAGCAGGATGTGCATCCTTTTCCCGTCTTTACTTTCGGCGTATATTGCCGTTCGTAATATTGATGCATTTCCTGAAACATTTCCTTCACTTCACTGCGAAGTTCTTCCGTGATCTCCACGATTTCCCTCCGTTTTGTCTCTCCGTAAAACAGTGCACCTTCCGGAATCTGTGTGGAAAACATTTCTTCCAGGCACATTGCCTGCGCAGCTAATTGTAATTTGTCTTCCTCTGTGATCTTCGGCTTTCCCTTTTTGTATTCGATCGGATATACCGAAAAATTGCCCCTGTGCCCATGCAGACGGATTCCATCCTCACATCTGTGAAATTCCACCACATCACACTCACCCGTGACGCCCATTTCTCTGGACGCCACGGGTAATGCTCTCGCTATGATCGTGTCTCTTCTTTTTTCGGTAAGATATGGATCATGCGCTTTCTTATGCATTAATTCACCGATTACCGTATGTTCATTTTCAGCCCACTGCTGCTCTATATGGATCAGCGCCCACTGTCTTTTGCAGAATCTGAAATGCTGGATCCCGGATATCATGAGATAATCATCTTCTGCATATTCCATTAATTCATCCTTCTCACTTCCACAGAATCAGGAATCTGCTCCTCGTGAACGGTAACTGTATAATCCTGATATTTTCTGGGATATTCCACGCCCTCGTTTCTCTTTACTTCTACGGCATCGAACAATTTATAAGCCGGGCAGTCTCCCAGTTCTTTGCTATGCTTGAATACAATCAGTTCCCGCACTGCCATATTGCCTCTCGCTGCAGAGTGGTCTACCTCGAACATGTTAAGAATTGCTTCCCATAGTAATTCCAAATCGTCTTCGGAAAATCCGGTTACTTTCCGCGCCAGATTTGCGGAAATATAGCCTTCTGCCCGGTACAGTCCATAAGGAACGATGGTCTTTCTACCCATTTCCGTATTCTTGTTTTCCGCGTCCTTTTCTGTGGTGATGGCAACTCTGGTGATAGTTACTTCTTGACTGATGATCGGATCGATACTTCTGGCAAATCCAATCTGCACGGGTCCTCTCACCTGACCGCAGTTCAACGATGCTTTTACAAAAGTAGTCATTACGGCACCAAACGTACGGATATCATAGAAATTCCGGCACATATAATCCTTCAGTTTAATATCTACACCGGGATCATTTTTCTTTAACTTTTTAAGTTCCTCTGTCACCTTTTTATCATCCGTTTCGGTGATTCCCATATCCGCACAGGCTTCTCTGTCACTGCGATTTAAGGGTACATCTTCTTTGATGTAAATCTTATATCCCTGAGCATCCTCTTTTACGGTCTCGACATAATTACGGATCTTACGTTTCAGGCAGACATCCGTTACCAAGCCCAGTCCGCTCTCTGGATCGACTCTTGGCATATTGCCCGCATCAGGATCTCCATTGGGATTACCGTTCTCCACATCAAATAATACTACGAACTCATATCTGTTTTTAATAGCTTCACTCATTTATTTGTCCTCCCCTTTTTTATATTTTTCCTGCTGTTGATGATAGTAGCCAAGTGCAAACTGCCCCTGCTGTTCCAGGGATAAGCGTTTCGGGAAATCGTCAAATTTGCCCATAATTTTCCCAACTTCTTTTTCGTAATAGACTTTCGCTCCGCCTTTATCCCGTTCCAACTTTTTCATATGGCTGTTTTTCAGTTTGAGCAACACCGGGAAAATAACTGCCGGCGTAGCACATGCGGAATTAAAGTAGCGGTCATGAATTGTCGTAGTGATTGTCGGGTTTGCTTCTTTCTGTATGCTTTCCAATACGGAAAACAATCTTCCCAATACATAGGCTATATCATTGCGGTCTTCGTTCAACCCCATGAGATTTTCTCCTTTCATACAATTATAATTTTTGATCAAAACTGCTTTGATGATAGCAGCACGTTTCCAGTTCACGTTACCGCACTCTGCCCGAATGCGGATCAGTGTGTAGGTATACAGACTTGCCGGATATCGTCCGCCCGACAGAATCGCCTGCAATACAAGGGCTGCCATGTTCGGAACCGGTGTCTTATCTTTTGATTTCTGATTCACGGTTTCATTCGGCATGTCACGAATCCCCAGATAATCCTGTTCTTCCCATGCCGGTTTTACAATCTTGAGCCGCTCATAATGGTCTGCTATATTCTGTATGATTTTTCCAAACGAATTTACATAGAAAAAACGGACCGACAATCGTGCTGCATTTGGTGCCAGCGCCAGTATGTAAAAATTCTGTTTCGGATCCATCTCCGCATCTTCTAAGTAAACCCTGGTGCCTTCTTTCAGGCTGTCGAAAATGTCCTTCAGTTTTTTCTGATTATCTTTCGTGGGTTTAAACATATTCAGAAAACACTTCTGATACTGCTCTTTACCGCTTTCTGCCCAGTACACGATCATGGAATCCCCCAGGGAAAAGGTATAATCCCGCTGGGACAGCAGATAATTCAGTGCCGTGGTATATGCAAATTCCGCATATTTTCCCACCGGCGCATTATAACTCTGTTCCTTTCCATAAGACTCAAATGACGGTGCATTGAATGATACCAGCGCCGCTCCGCTGGACTGTGCCCCGGGTACTCCTTTGATTGCTTTATGGATTCGTGATATCTCGGCTTTTTTACCGGTAACCAGGCAAATGCCGTTATCTTCTCCACCATTCCGCGCCCGATAGTTTTCCCAACAGTCTCGAATCTCCGGATCTTCCGGTGCTTCCTGCCCTTCCACAGAGAAAATAAGATTGCCGCCTTCTGTCAATTCTTCCCAGTTTTCCCGAATCACAGGATGTTCTGATGCTTTCTGCGGATCCCATTTTTCAAAATAGGCTAAAATTGCCCGGGCTGTTTTTCCCTGTGCAGATTGCAGAATCTGTCCATGCTTTTCTTTCGTCGCCTGGAAGCAATCCGCTACACGTGAGTTCGTTCCATCTGCGTCAATACCCAGCATATACTTGGAATTGTCGCACAGAAAATTAGCTGCCACACCGGAAGATCTGGTCACCATCTCCGGCACGACGAGATTTGTCGGTACCCAGACTACTTTCTTACCACGCATATCCTCTATTTTTCGGGAAGTAATACCTATGATATCCCCCTCCGAAGACAAATTGATTTCATAGGACACTTTTGCATGGCACCATCCCAACCTGGATACTTTCCCCTGTTCTGCCAGATTTTCATAGTATTTTACCAGTGCCTGTAGTATCATCGCAGCACCTCGCAATCTCTCAGATCCACCACGCCGTGACGCATTATTGCCCGGAAAAACATAGGCTGGATATTTTCCGGATCACTGTAATCCATGTCGTATAACATTAATCCCAAGTCCTTCTCTGCGACCACATCATAAGCGGTATGGATTTCTTCTTCCTCACAGAGTGCGAAATTGGCAGGAAATTCTCTACAGCCAAAGTAGGGCATATGATAGCATTCTCCTCTTCTCAATCGTCTCATAATAATGTCCTTGAACTTTCCAGAATTATCAGAATCCATTGCTTTGGGTGTGATTTCGAAATGCGCCTCGACAACATACGAAACATTGCATAGCAAAACGGACGCGCGTTGCACAATCTCATCCTTGGTGCATATATACAATGGCTTACCCACGCCATTATACGCATCTAGCATTTTACTTTTTGAAATTTTACTGGTTACTTCATTCCGCCGTACACTGGTAAATTGAATAGGGTTTTTGACATAGATTTTGTCGATGATCCACCGCATTCCCGGATGCCAATAGATAGCTTCCAAAATGCCGCGTGCCGCTGAGGGCGTGATGATGTCATAGCTGTAGCGTTCCGTCTTAAGTTCGGGTCTTGTAAATAGTGCATAGTCTCCCCATACATTTACTTTTACTCCGACTCCCATTTATTCCTCCTAGTATAATAATGGTGTAGTCAATCAAGACTACTTGGTTAATAAGTTTCTATAAATCAGATAACAGAAG
>ENA-UEQK01001820-UEQK01001820.1-human-gut-metagenome-genome-assembly--contig:-NODE-1820-length-12472-cov-13.266720_pt1 | contig 12472 bp, 15 predicted proteins | sample MGYA00242939_ERZ507942 | MGnify/ENA primary metagenome ERZ507942 (study PRJEB26167, sample SAMN06115485) | human gut metagenome | host: Homo sapiens | place: China:Chongqing | collected 2015-03-30... | reverse complement strand
TGACAATTCAATTGGCAAGGAGCATACACATATGGAATTGGAAAAGGTACGCGATATCATCGTGGAGACTCTGGGCTGCGATGCGGAGGCCGTGACCCCTGCCGCCTCTCTGGCAGACGATCTGGGGGCCGATTCTCTGGCCGCCGTGGAACTGGTCATGGCGCTGGAGGAAGCTGCCGGCATCTCCATCGCCGAAGAGGATGCCGCCAATCTCAAAACCGTTGGCGATATCATGACCTATCTGGCCGCGCACAAAAACTGATGCGCCTGCCGCCGGAGGGAAGTCCCTCCGGCGGTGCGGCGGCACGCTGAAAGGAATTTCCATGACCACACAAGAACTGAACGCTTTGTTGTCCTGCTTCGAGGGCAGCTCCCTCTCCAGACTGAAGCTGTCCACCCAGGAATTTACCATAGAAATGGAACGGGGTGCTCCCGCCGTGCCATCAGCCCCGGCAGCGGCTGTTCCTACCTCTGTATCCGCGCCGGCAGCCCCGGCAGATAAAACCGTCACCGCTCCCATGGTGGGCACCTTTTACACCGCCCCCACGCCGGATCAGCCCCCCTTTGTGCAGGTGGGAGACCGGGTGAAAAAGGGCGATCCGCTGTGCCTGCTGGAAGCCATGAAGATGATGAGCGAGGTCACCGCGCCCTGCGACTGCGAGATCACCGCCGTGCTGAAGGAAAACGGCACTCTGGTGTCTTTCGGAGACGGGCTGTTTGGTTATATGCCATGCTGAAACGAGTTCTGATTGCCAACCGGGGGGAAATTGCCCTCCGGATCCTGCGGGCCTGCCGGGAGCTGGGCATCGAAACGGTGGCTGCTTATTCTCAGGCAGACGCCGACGCTCTTCCTGTCCAGCTGGCCACCCAGTCCGTGTGCATCGGTCCCGCCAAAGCGGCAGACAGCTACCTGAATCCCACAGCGCTGCTCTCTGCCGCCGTGGCCGCCGGGTGCGACGGATTGCATCCGGGGTACGGTTTTCTGTCGGAAAACGCGGATTTTGCCGACCTTTGCACAAAACACGGGATCACGTTCATTGGCCCTTCCGGGGATACCATTCGGAAAGCCGGCTCCAAATCCGCTGCCCGGGACCGGATGCGGGCTGCCGGGGTGCCGGTGACCCCCGGCTCCGACGGGCCGGTAAGCTCAGTGGAGGACGCCCTGTCCGCCGCGGAGCGGGTCGGCTACCCGGTGCTGCTGAAAGCCAGCGCCGGAGGCGGCGGCCGGGGCATCCGCCGCTGCGACAGTGCTCAGGACCTGCCTGACGCTTACGCCGCCGCCAAGGCGGAGGCCAACGCCTGCTTTGGAAACGACGAGATGTATCTGGAAAAGCTGGTGGTGGAGCCCCGACACATTGAGTTTCAGATTCTGGCGGACCGGCAGGGCCACGTCATCCACTTGGGAGACCGGGACTGCTCCATTCAGCGCCGGAACCAGAAGCTCATTGAGGAAGCCCCCGCCCGGTGTCTGACGCCGGGGCTGCGGGCGGAAATGGGACAGGCCGCCGTGAAAGCGGCGCAGGCCGTGGACTATGAGGGCGCAGGCACGGTGGAGTTTCTGCTGGACGCCGATGGGCAGCATTTCTACTTTATGGAGATGAACACCCGGATCCAGGTGGAGCACGGCATCACCGAGCTGGTTACCGGCGTGGATCTGGTGCGCCAGCAGCTGCGGATCGCCTCCGGCCTGCCTCTGGAGCTGGCGCAGGAGGATGTGACCCTCACCGGTCACGCCATTGAGTGCCGCATCAACGCCGAGGACCCGTCGGCGGACTTCCGCCCCTGCCCCGGGAAGGTGGAATTCCTCCACTTTCCCGGCGGCCTCGGCGTCCGGGTGGACTCCGCCCTGTACAACGGCTGCACCCTCTCCCCCTATTACGATTCTCTGGCGGCCAAGGTAATGGCCTGCGCCCCCACCCGGCTGGAAGCCATCCGGAAAATGCGCCGCTGCCTGGAGGAATTCACGCTGGAGGGCTTCCCCACCAACGGGGAGCTTTCCTACGAGATTCTCTTTCATCCCACCTTCGTCCGGGGCGGCTGCACCACCGCCTTTCTGGATCAGAGTCTCCCGGAGCTGCTGGAGTTCAGCCGCCGGGTGGATCATCACCGAGGATAATTCATGGAAAACATTTTTGCAAAACGCCGGGCGCGGCTGCTGGCTATGAAGGCCATGCGGGAAAATTACGTCCCCGGTGAAAAGTTAGTCACCTGCCCCCATTGCGGACAGGAAAGCGAACGGAAGGCCGTAGCGGCGGCCCTGTCCGTCTGCCCCCTGTGCGGCTATCATTTCCCGATGGGGGCGTATTACCGCCTCAGCAGCGTGCTGGATTCCGGCACCTTCCGGGAGCTGCATGAAAAGCTGACGGCCAATGATCCCCTCCGCTTCCCCGGCTACGGGGCCAAGCTGGACGCCGCCCGCCGGAAAACCGGCATGGCAGAAGCCGCCGTCACCGCCGTGGGCGCTATCGGCGGATACCGCTGCGTGGTGGGGGTGCTGGACAGTCGCTTCCTCATGGGCAGTATGAGCGCCGCCGTCGGTGAAAAGCTGACGCTGGCCATTGAATACGCCGGAAAGAACCGGCTGCCCCTGATCCTCTTTGCCGCCAGCGGCGGGGCGCGGATGCAGGAGGGCATTTTATCCCTCATGCAGATGGCAAAAACCAGTGCGGCTCTGGCCCGGTTTTCGGAAAAGGGACTGCTGTACATCTCCGTTCTCACGGACCCCACCACAGGCGGCGTCACCGCCAGCTTCGCCTCTCTGGGCGACATTATTCTGGCCGAACCCGGCGCACTCATCGGCTTCGCCGGACCTCGGGTCATTCAGCAGACCATCGGCGAGACCCTGCCGGAGGGCTTTCAGCGAGCGGAGTTTCAGATGGAGCACGGCTTTGTGGACGCGGTGGTCCCCCGGAAGGATCTGCGGGACACGCTGATCCGTCTGCTGAAGCTCCACGGGAAAGGAGAACGCCATGGCTGAGAAAACCGCCGCAGAGCGGGTGGCGCTGGCCCGCCATCCCCAGCGGCCCAATATCACGGATTATATCGACGGACTGTTCACCGACTTCTTTGAACAGCGGGGCGACCGGGCCTGCCGGGAGGATCCCGCCATTTTAGGGGGCATCGCCCTGTTCCACGGGCGGCCTGTCACCGTCATCGGCACCCGGAAGGGCAAAACACTGGAGGAAAACCTCCGGTGCAACTTCGGGATGCCGGGGCCGGAGGGCTACCGCAAGGCCCTGCGGCTCATGAAACAGGCGGAGAAGTTCCGCCGCCCCATTTTTACCTTCATCGACACCTCCGGCGCTTACCCCGGTCTGGAAGCTGAGGAACACGGTCAGGGGGAGGCCATTGCCCGGAATCTTTTTGAAATGAGCCGTCTGACGGTGCCGGTCATCGCCGTCGTCACCGGGGAGGGCAACAGCGGCGGCGCGTTGGCGCTGGCGGTTGCCGACCGGGTGCTGATGCTGGAAAACGCCGTGTACGCCATTTTGTCCCCGGAGGGCTTCGCCTCGATCCTGTGGAAGGACGCCCAGCGCTCCGGCGAGGCGGCGGAGCTGATGAAGCTCACCGCCCCGGAACTGAAACAGCTGGGGGTCATCGATGGCATCGTCCGGGAGCCGGAGGGCGGCACACAGACCGACCCCAGCCGGACGCTGTGGAATCTGGACCGGGCGCTGACCGCCTGTCTGGAATCCCTGCTGAAGGAAAGTGCCGCCAGCTTAACAGTGCGGCGCTATCAGAAATTCCGCGCCCTTGGCCGCGGGAAGGAGGACGCATGAACGGGATCAAGCTTCGGGGCACAGGCCGCTGTGTCCCCGCCAACACCGTCACCAATGACGACCTTTCCCGGCTGGTGGATACCAATGACGAGTGGATCACCGCCCGCACCGGCATCCGCAGTCGTTACCGCTGTGAAAAGGAGACCCTCACGGAGCTGTGCGTCAGCGCCGCGCGGGACGCCCTGCACATGGCCGGGATCACCCCGGCGGACATCGGTGTGTGCATCGTGGCCACCGTCTCGGCGGATACTATTGTCCCCTCTGCCGCCTGTATGTTGCAAAAAACGCTGGGTCTGCCGGAGGACACCCCCTGTTTCGACTTGAACGCCGCCTGCACCGGCTTTGTCTACGCCCTGCATACTGCGGAGTGTCTGCTGAATGCCGCGCCCCGGAAATTCGGCTTGGTGGTAGGGGCGGAGGCTCTGAGCAGAGTCGTAGACTGGACGGATCGCGGCACCTGCATCCTCTTCGGGGACGGCGCGGCCGCCGCCGTGGTGGAGTGCCGGGAGGGCTGGCCCTCCATCTCCGCTGTGCTGGGCAGCCGTGGGGACGACGTTCTCCTGCGTCTGCCGGGTCTTGGCCGGGGAGAACCCAACGTCCTCTCCATGGAGGGGACGCAGGTATTCAAATTCGCCGTGGAGACCGTCCCCGCCTGTATGGACGCCACGCTGAAAAAGGCGGGGCTGACCGTGGCGGATATTGACTTCTTCGTGTTCCATCAGGCCAACGCCCGCATCATTGATCTGGCCGTGCGGAAATACCGTATCCCGCCGGAAAAATACTACAAAAACATCGACCGCTACGGCAACACCGCCGCTGCCAGCGTCCCGCTGGTTCTCAGCGAACTGGTGGAGCAGGGCCGTGTGGGGCCCGGCAGCCGGATGCTGCTGACCGCCTTTGGCGGTGGCCTGACCTGGGGCGGCGCTGTGATTGAAATGGCGTAATTTCCACGAAACAGGAGTATACCATGAAAAAACTCAACGAACTTCTGGGGACGGAGTTCCCCATCATTCAGGGCGGCATGGCCAACATCGCCACCGGCGAATTTGCCGCCGCCTGTTCCAATGCCGGCGCTTTAGGGGTAATTGCCACCGGCGGGATGCTGCAAGCCGATCTGCTGAGAGAACAGATCCGCATCTGCAAAGGCCTGACGGACAAGCCCTTCGGCGTGAACCTGATGCTGATGAACCCCTGCGCCGACGAAATGGCCCAGATCATCATTGAGGAGGGCGTTCAGGTGGTGACCACCGGCGCGGGCAGTCCCGGCAAGTACATCCCCGCGTGGAAAGCCGCCGGGATCAAGGTGCTGCCCGTGGTGGCGGCCTCCATTCTGGCCAAGCGGCTGGTGAATCAGGGGGCCGACGCCATCATCGCCGAGGGCATGGAGTCCGGCGGCCATGTGGGAGAAATGACCACCATGGCGCTGGTGCCGCAGGTCATCGACACGGTGGACGTCCCTGTCATCGCCGCCGGCGGCATTGCCGACGGACGGCAGGCGGCAGCGGCCTTCGCACTGGGAGCCTGCGGCATTCAGGTAGGCACCTGCCTGCTGGCAAGCCGGGAGTGCCCCATCCATGAAAATTACAAGCTGGCCCTTCTGAAAGCCAAGGACAGCGACACCACCGTGACGGGCCGCTCCATCGGCGGGCCGGTGCGGGTGCTGAAAAATAAAATGGCACGGGAGTATCTGGCACTGGAAAAACGGGGCGCAACTTTGGAGGAGCTGGAGCACGTCACCCTCGGCGGTCTCCGCCGGGCGGTGTTTGAGGGCGATATGGAGCGGGGCAGCGTCATGGCCGGTCAGGTGGCCGGTATGCTCCATGAGATCAAGCCCCTGCGCCAGATCTTTGAGGAACTGTACACCGGCAGTCAGGCCGTTTTGAAGGCCACGGAGGCAGCATGGCGGTAATGATCCGGGGAAAGACCCTCCCCCTCCCCATTTTGCAGGGGGGCATGGGCGTGGGCATCAGTCTGGACGGCCTTGCCGGGGCGGTAGCCGCCTGCGGCGGCATGGGGACCCTTTCCACTGCCCTCTGCGGCTTTCAGGAGCCGGATTTTGACCGGCATCCCTTCGAGGCCAACCTCCGGGCACTGGACCGGCAGGTGCGCCGTGCCAAGGAATTGGCCCACGGTGCGGGGCTCATCGCCGTCAACGCCATGGTGGCCACCACCCAGTACGCCGACAGCGTCCGCACCGCCCTCCGGGCGGGGGCCGACGCCATCGTCTGCGGCGCGGGACTGCCCAAGGAGCTCCCCGGGCTGGCATCCGAAGTCTCCGACAGTGGCGCCGCCATCGCCCCCATCGTCAGCGGCGGCCGGGCAGCGGGACTGCTGTGCAAGCTGTGGGACCGGCACTATGGCCGCATCCCCGACTTTTTGATCTTAGAGGGGCCGGAGGCCGGAGGCCATCTGGGCTTCTCCCGGCAGGATCTGGACGCGCCCCCCTCCCTTTCCGACCTTTTGCGGGAGGTTCTGACCGCCCTCGCCCCCTTCCGGGACAAGGCAGGCCGGGACATTCCGGTATTCGTGGCCGGGGGCGTGAAAAACGGCGCGGACATGGCCCGCTACATGAAGAAGGGCGCCGCCGGGGCGCAATTCGCCACCCGGTTCATCGCCACGGCGGAGTGCGATGCCTCCGAGGGCTACAAGCAGCGGCTCTTGGCGGCAAAAGCCGACGACATCACGCTGGTGAAAAGTCCCGTGGGGATGCCGGGACGGGCGCTCCGCAGTCCTCTCATCCGGCGGGTGGAGGCAGGCACCCAGCCGCCCCCGGAGCGGTGCGTGAAGTGCATCGTCACCTGTGACGGCAAAAACGCCCCCTACTGCATTTCCAAGGCCCTCATCGCCGCCCGGAACGGCGACTGGGAAAACGGCCTGTTTTTCTGTGGGGCCAACGCCGGGGAGGTCAACACCCTCTCCACCGTGCCGCAGCAGATGGCACAAATCATGGAAGAATGGAGGAACGCGCAATGAAGCTGGGATTTTTATACGCCGGACAGGGCAGCCAGCACCCCGGCATGGGGGCTGACCTGTACGAGCGGTTCCCCACCTTCCGCGCCGTGGTGGACAGCGCCGCCACGCAGGTGGATTTCGATTTGAAGGAGGTCTCCTTCACCGATGCAGGCGGCGTTCTGAATCAGACCAGGTACACACAGCCCTGCATGGTGGCCTTCGCCGCAGGCATGACCGCGCTGCTGGCGGAGCGGGGCATCGTCCCCGCCGCTGCCGCCGGTCTGTCTCTGGGGGAGTATTCCGCCCTCCACGCCGCCGGGGTCTTTAACGCCGACACCGCCGTGGAGCTGGTGGCCTTCCGGGGCAAGGCCATGGAGCGTGCCGCCGGGGATCGTCCCTCCGCCATGGTGGCGGTGCTGGGGCTGGACCGGGCGGCCTTGCAGGCCGCCTGCGACGAAGCGTCCGACAGGGGCTGCGTGGTCATTGCCAACTACAACTGCCCCGGCCAGCTGGTGCTGGGCGGAGACAAGGCCGCCGTGGACGCCGCATCGGCTCTGGCAAAGGAAAAAGGCGCGCGGCGCTGCCTGCCCCTGAAGGTCAGCGGACCCTTTCACACGCCTCTCATGGCCCCTGCCGGGGCGGCGCTGGCAGAGCGGTTCCGCTCCGTGGATTTTCAGGAGCCGCGTATCCCCGTGATTTTCAACTGCCTGGGCAGGGAAAAGCCTGCGGATGTTTCCATCCCGGAGCTGCTGGTGCGGCAGGTGCAAAGCAGCGTCTACATGGAGGATTCCATCCGCCGCATGGCCGCCATGGGACTGGACGCGCTGGTGGAGATCGGCCCGGGCAAGGCCCTCAGCGGCTTTGTGAAGAAAACTGTCCCGGAGCTGCCGGTGTACGCCGTGGAGACCGCGGCGGAGCTGGAACAGCTGACGGAAACTCTGAAAGGAGCATCGCTATGAATTTTTCTGAGAAAACAGCGGTGGTCACCGGCGGCAGCCGGGGGCTGGGCCGTGCCATCTGTCTGGAACTGGCCCGGTGCGGAGCCAACGTGGTGCTCTGCTACGCGGGCAACGAAGCGGCGGCCAACGAGACCGCTGCCGCCTGCGAATCCCTTGGGGCCAAGGCCGCGGCCATCCGGTGCGACGTGTCCAAAGAGGACGAGGTGAAGGCCCTGATGGATGCCGCCCTCAAAACATTCGGCCGCATCGACATTCTGGTGAACAACGCGGGCATCACCAAGGACGGCCTGCTGATGATGATGAAGCCGGAGGACTTTGACGCCGTCATCGCCGCCAACCTCCGGGGCACGTTCCTCTGCATGAAGGCCGTGGCCCGGCAGATGGTGAAGCAGCGCTACGGCCGCATCGTGAACCTCTCCAGCGTGGTGGGTCTCCGGGGCAACGCCGGACAGGTGAACTACGCCGCCAGCAAGGCGGGCGTCATCGGCATGACGAAATCCCTCGCAAAAGAGCTGGCGGGACGGAACATCACCGTCAACGCCGTGGCCCCCGGCTTTATCGACACGGATATGACCGCCGCCCTGACGGAATCCGCCAAAAGCGCCGCCCTCGGCTCCATCCCTATGGGCCGCATGGGTACCCCGGAAAACGTGGCCAAGGCCGTGGCCTTTTTAGCCGGTGAGGACGCGGGCTACATCACCGGGCAGGTCTTAGCCGTTGACGGCGGCATGAGTATGTAAGGAGGAACGCGACATGGAACGACGCAGAGTTGTCATCACCGGTCTGGGGGCCGTGACCCCCATCGGCCTGACGGCGGGGGAAAGCTGGCAGTCCGTGAAAAACGGCGTGTGCGGCATCGGCCCCATCACCCATTACGATCCCTCCGCGCAAAAGGTAAAGCTGGCGGCAGAGGTGAAGGGCTTTGACCCGGAGGCCCTGCTGGGCCGTCAGGAGGCCAAGCGCATGGGCCGCTTCACCCAGTTCGCTGTGGCGGCGGCACGGGAGGCCCTGTCGGACGCCGGGTTCTCCGTGGAGCAAGCGGACCCGGATCGCTGCGGCGTGATCCTCTCCAGCGGCATCGGCGGACAGGCCATCACCGAGGCGGAGCACAGCCGGGGTCTGGAAAAGGGCTTTGACCGGGTCTCCCCCTTCTACGTCCCCACCGCCATCTGCAACATGGCGGCGGGTCAGGTGGCCATTGACGCAGGCTTCCGGGGGATGTGTTCCTGCCCTGTTACCGCCTGTGCCGGCGGCACCAATGCTGTGGGAGACGCCTTCCACTACATCCGGGACGGCTATGCCGACGGGATGCTCTGCGGCGGCACGGAGGCCGCCATCACCCCGCTGGCCATCGGCGGCTTCACCTCCATGAAGGCCCTGACCCAGACAGACGATCCCGCTCGTGCCTCCATCCCCTTTGACGGGGAGCGCAGCGGCTTCGTCATGGGCGAGGGCGCGGGCGTGCTGCTGCTGGAGGAGCTGTCTCACGCCCAGACCCGGGGAGCTAAAATCTACGCGGAGATCGTGGGCTACGGCGCTACCTGCGATGCCCACCACATCACCGCCCCGCTGGCAGACGGCAGCGGCGGTGCGAAAGCCATGGCCATGGCTCTGACCGACGGCGGTGTTTCTCCGGAGCAGGTGGGCTACATCAACGCCCACGGCACCTCCACCCATCTCAACGACGCCGGGGAGACCGCCGCGGTGAAAACGGTATTCGGCGCGCACGCCTACCGGCTTGCTATCAGCTCCACCAAGTCCATGACCGGCCATATGCTGGGAGCCGCCGGGGCTGTGGAGGCCATATTCACCGCACTGGCCCTGCGGGACGGCTTTCTCCCCGCCACCATCCACTATCAGGTTCCCGACCCGGCCTGCGATCTGGACGTAATTCCCAACGAAGGCCGCGCAGCGGATGTGCAATACGCCATGAGTAATTCTCTTGGCTTCGGCGGTCACAACGGCAGCCTGCTGCTGAAAAAGTGGGAGGATTGACATGGGCTTGCAGTTCAATTCCAATGAAATCGCGGAAATTCTCCCCCACCGCTACCCCTTTGCGCTGGTGGACCGCATCACCGACGGGGAATCCGGCGCGTGGGCCAAGGGCATCAAGTGCGTCAGCGTGGGCGAGCCGTTTTTCTGCGGCCACTTCCCCCAAAAGCACGTCATGCCCGGCGTGCTGATCTTGGAGGCGCTGGCTCAGGTAGGGGCTGTGGCGATCCTGTCTTTGCCGGAGAACCGGGGGAAGATCGCCCTGTTCGGCGGCGTGAAAAACGCCCGCTTCCGGCGGCAGGTCATCCCCGGAGACGTGCTGGAACTGGAATGTACCCTCACGAAACGCCGGGGGCCGGTGGGGATCGGTGCCTGCAAAGCTACGGTGAACGGCGAAACGGCCTGCACGGCAGAATTGATCTTCGCCATTGAGTAACAGCTTGCCATTTCCCACCGGAATTGATATACTGGGGGCAAACAATCCATTCCGCAGGAAGGGGACACACCATGCTGCATCAGGCCTTCAACGAAGTGTATACCAAATTCAAGCTGCATTTTTATCAGGAGATCTTCCGCCGTTTTCAGGACCGGGAGGCCAGTCTCACCACCGTGGAGACCTTCTGCATGGAGAGCATCATGGCGCTGGGGCGGCCCTCGGTAAACGAGTTTGCCACCTTTATGCGAATTTCACCGCCCAATGCCGCCTATAAGGTCAACAGCCTCGTGAAAAAAGGCTATATCCGCAAGATACAGTCCCCGGAGGACCGCCGGGAATATCATCTGGAGGTCACGCAGAAGTATATTGACTACTACAACATTTCCTCGTCCTATATGGCGGAGGTCATGGACCGCATTGTGCACCGCTTTCCGGCGGAGGACTGCGCCAAGCTGGAGGAGATACTGACTGTGGTGAGCCGGGAGCTGATGCCGGAGGTCCCGCTGCCGGACCGATTGGCAGAGCAGGAAAAATAAAGAACCGCCCATGACCGGGATTTCCGGCCATGGACGGTTTTTTGTTTGAAAATCAGGATTTTTGCTCGACCAGCGGGCGGAAGAAATCGTCCAGCACAGCGAGGCAGTCCTCCCGCAGTACGCCGGAAGTGACTTTTGGCTGCCAGCCGGAGTGCTCAAATACAATGTGGGAGCAGTCGCAGCCCTCCTCATCGAAAATGTGCTCCAAATCACGGTTGCTGGCGCCGTAGACCAGCCGCCCCAGCTTGACCCAGACCATGGCACCGCTGCACATAAAGCAAGGCTCACAGCTGGAATACAGCGTGTAGTCCCGCAGGTCCGTGATTCCGGTGGCGCCGCAGAATTCCCGGATAAGTCCGGCCTCGCCGTGGAAGGTGGGGTCATGCCGGGTGTGGACTTGATTTTCGTTGGTAAAAACAATTTCGCCATCCTTTACCAGTACGGCGCCGAAGGGCTCGTTGCCGTGCTCCGCGGCCGCCTTGGATAAGGCAATGGCCTTCCGCATAAAAAGCTCGTCATCCATTGTGTGTGCCTCCCTGAATGTATTGCCTCTATTGTAGCAAACCGTACAGAAGAAAGCAAGCGGCGGGGTGTGGGTTTATGCTTCTCCTGGGTATGCCCTGAGTGAAAAGGGGCTTTTCCTGTCGGAAAATATGTGGTACACTCAGCATAGAAGCCGCCATAAGGCGGAAAAGAACGGAGGAAAAGACTATGCGCTACGAGATCAAGGGCGGTGCGTTCCCGGAGGTGGTCTGCGAACTGGCAGACGGTGAGCAGATGATCACGGAGAAGGGCTCCATGGTTTGGATGAGTCCCAATATGCAGATGGACACCCGCGGCGGCGGACTGGGGAAGATATTTTCCAAGGCGTTTTCCGGCGAGAGTATGTTCCAGAATATCTACACCGCCCGGGGCGCGGGCATGATCGCTTTCGGCTCCAGCTTTCCGGGGCAGATCAAGGCTGTGACCATCGCGCCGGGACAGGACATGATTTTGCAGAAGACTGCCTTCCTTGCGGCGGAGCCGGGGGTGGAGCTGTCCATCCATTTCAATAAGAAGCTGGGGACGGGGCTGTTCGGCGGCGAGGGCTTTATCATGCAGCGACTCAGCGGCAGCGGCGTGGCCTTTGCGGAGATCGACGGCGAGCTGGTGGAGTACGAGCTGCGGGAGGGCCAGCAGATCGTGGCGGATACCGGCAATGTAGCGGGCTTTACAGCTGGTGTGAAAATGGAAATTCAGCAGGTGCCGGGCATGAAGAATAAGCTGCTGGGCGGCGAGGGCCTATTCAATACGCTGCTTACCGGCCCAGGCAGGGTCTGGCTCCAGACCATGCCCATCTCCAGCGTGGCGGCGTCCATCCGGCCTTATATCCCTACCGGCAACGGCTGATGTACCCCTGAATGAAGCTGTAAGAAAATCCCGCAGGCGTAAGCCTGCGGGATGCTTTTTTCAGATTGTCCAAAGGCGGCGGATCGCACTGAAAGATACTTGCGGCAAAAGTGCGTGGGACCGGAATTTTCGATATGTCAGACCGGTAGGTTGGTGATGATGAGATGCTCCACGCAGCGCTCGTTCCGGCTTCTGACATTGTAGGTGTAGCGCTTGTCAAAGCTAAGGATATGGAAGTCCTTTTCATAAAGGCTGCGGATAAACTCCGTATTTTTGATGACAAGGATGAACCGGGCCGGTGTTTCCCGCAGCGCCGCAGCCAGCCGCTCCTGATCCTTTTTTGTAAAGGCGCGGCCCTCATAGTCGGAAAAATCCGTGTCATAGGGCGGATCAAGGAACATGAAATCCCGCTCCGTCAGATGGATATGC
>ENA-UEQK01001818-UEQK01001818.1-human-gut-metagenome-genome-assembly--contig:-NODE-1818-length-12477-cov-4.167016_pt1 | contig 12477 bp, 11 predicted proteins | sample MGYA00242939_ERZ507942 | MGnify/ENA primary metagenome ERZ507942 (study PRJEB26167, sample SAMN06115485) | human gut metagenome | host: Homo sapiens | place: China:Chongqing | collected 2015-03-30... | reverse complement strand
AGCTGGGCTACAAGGATTCGAACCTTGAAAATGACGGAGTCAGAGTCCGTTGCCTTACCATTTGGCGATAGCCCAATCTTTTATTTCATAGCTGTCTCAGCCACATTTATTATTATATCATAAATTTTTGTTTCGTCAAGTATTTTTTTCAAACACTTATGTTTTTTTGAACAATTATAATTATTTACCAGTTCGAACCATTTTACAGTCTCGTAATGCCCCGGATATTTTTCCGTCACGAGGCTTCCTGCAAATAATTCTAATGATTCTTAAAATTCCGGCTGCCCGAATCCAACTTCTGGTAACTCCAGACATATCATGGTTCAGGCAGCAGGAATCATATATCCTCATACACTCCGCTTTAATTAGCTGACTCCGCATCTGTCTTCGTTTCTTTTTCCGTCGGCTTTGTCTCCATCTGACTGTACTCTGTCTCCGAGTGCGTGCTCTCTTTTACTGCTTCTGTCAGTGTCTCCGGCGCGCGGGATGTCTCGGACGGCTTTGTCTCCACTGTCTCATCATCCGCATCGTCGTCATCCTCATCAATCAGATCATCCGCAATATCCGGCGTCTCGAAATAGCCTTTTACCGTACCAAAGGAGCCGCCGTCCCGCACTGCCACTCCGCCGAGCGTAAACGTGCACTCCGTATTGGCTGGAAGCCCTTTGACGTGAATCTCACAGGAGGTTCCGCCTGTGTCCGTGATTCTCGCCGAATAGCTCTGACCGTCCGGATCTACCACCGACACGGTCGGATTTTTCCATTTAACCTTTTCCTTAAAAACGATGTTCAGCGAACCGCTCTCGTAATCTACATAGTCAATCTTCGCTTTCTTGCCTCCCGAATCGACTTCTTCCTCGTCCTCATCTGCTGCGGCGGTTGTCTCCACCGGGCGTACTGCAGTCGATGGCTGTTCTGCCGGCGTCGGTTCATTTTCCGGCTGACCGGTGCTTTCCACGGTCGTCTCCGCTAAGGTTTCTTCCTCGGTCTGCGGCAATGTCACCTCACGAACCAGAGCCGCATCCGTCTCAATGGTGCTGTCCGTCTTCGAATAACCTACCGTATAAGCACGATCCGCGATCTCCCGCGCAATCTCTTCCATCGTCATACCGGCAAATTTTTTCATATCATTTTCGGTCAGGTCGTTATCCCGAATCAGCTCTCGCAGAAAATACGCTTTTCCATAAGAAATATTGTATTTCTCCGCCAGATCCTGAATCTCCCCGGTTACCTTCATCCGCTGGTCATAGACAACCGCCTGTACCGCGTGTTCCTGCAGGGAAGACTCTACATCCCCTACGACATCCTGACGCAAAGATGATGCCTTTTCCTCATTCTCATTGGACACGGTAACCAGAATCGCATTGTCCAGTTCATCCAGATAACCGTTCCGGACCATCGAACCGATCAATGCGTTGACCGCAATATCAAGGTCTACATTTTTCAAATTCATATCATCCAGGATCGTCTCCGCATCCTCATTAAGCGGATTCGCCTGCAATACTTTCTCGTTCCGGTTGACGGAAAGCTCAATACTCGGATTGACATCGATGCCAATCACCGAATCGACACGGTGATTCTGGTAAAATGAAACACCGCCTCCTAACACAGCCACACACAGGCAGGCGGCTGCTGCCATCGCCACGGTCCGCATCCGGCGGTACATCCGTACACGGCGGGATGGTTTTACATAGATCTCCTGTGGCGTCGAGAGATCGATTTTATCGAATACGTTGGGAGTCAGGGCATCCATCGCCGATCGCAGATGTGACTCAATCTCATCCTGTTCCCACGCTGTTTCAGAGTGATCGGTCAATGTACTCCCTCCTCTCTCAGGTGTTTTTTCAGTTTTTTCATAGCACGGTTGTACTTGGAAAGCACCGTTGCCAGCGGCATCTCCAAATCTGCCGCGATCTCACGATGTTTTAACCCCGCTGATGTCCGCAGAAGTACAATCTGCCGTTCTTCTTCATTTAATATTTTGAGTGCTGCGTGTAATACCATCTTATCCGCAGCATCCTCTATCTGGGGACAGAATTCCCCTGTCTCCATCTCAGAAAGATCCGAAAGCCCGATATCCGCTTCATGCTTCTGGTCACGGAAGCGCATATAGCAAAGATTTCTAGCGATCGTAAACATCCACGTATAAAACCGTTTAAAATTATAGTATTGTATTTTCGTACAATGAAAACTAAATAAGGAGGTGCTCCTGTGTCACAAGTAATAATTGCGGTTATCGTTACAGGTGTTATTGTAGCAGCTATTACTTGGGTCGTTGCGAACCAGCATCGCCAGAAGACATATGAGGCGAAGATTGGAAGCGCAGAAGAACGATCCAGGGAAATAATAGATGAAGCATTGAAAATTGCTGAGACAAAGAAGCGAGAAGCTCTCCTTGAAGCGAAGGAAGAGTCGTTAAAGACAAAGAATGAGCTTGAGAAAGAAACAAAGGAAAGAAGAGCTGAGCTTCAGCGCTATGAAAGACGTGTACTGAGCAAAGAAGAAAACCTGGACAAAAAAGCAGAAGCGATGGAAAAGCGTGAAGCGGGTATGAATGTCAAGGAGGAGGCACTTAAGAGAAAGACTGCGGAGGCAGAGGCTCTCTATGAGAAAGGTATGCTGGAACTGGAGAAGATCTCCGGTTTAACCTCTGAACAGGCAAAGGAATATCTGCTGCGTTCCGTGGAAGAAGATGTAAAGCATGATACGGCGAAGCTGATCAAAGATCTCGAGGCGAAAGCGAAAGAGGAAGCAGAGAAGAAAGCCAAGGATTATGTGGTGACAGCGATTCAGCGCTGTGCTGCGGATCATGTGGCTGAGACAACCGTATCAGTCGTACAGCTTCCGAATGATGAGATGAAGGGACGAATTATCGGACGTGAGGGAAGAAATATTCGTACACTGGAGACTCTGACGGGCGTGGAACTGATCATCGACGATACGCCGGAGGCAGTTGTCCTGTCTGGCTTCGATCCAATCCGGAGAGAGGTAGCGCGTATTGCACTGGAACGTCTGATTGTGGATGGACGGATTCATCCAGCCAGAATCGAAGAGATGGTAGAGAAGGCACAGAAAGAAGTGGAAAACATGATGCGCGAGGAGGGCGAAGCGGCTCTTCTGGAAGTTGGCATTCATGGTATCCATCCGGAACTTGTCAAGCTGCTTGGTAAGATGAAATTCCGGACAAGTTACGGTCAGAATGCATTGAAGCATTCGATTGAGGTTGCACAGTTAGCCGGACTTCTGGCGGCTGAGGTGGGCGTCGATGTACGGACCGCCAAACGTGCAGGTTTATTACATGATATTGGAAAGGCAGTCGATCACGAGCAGGAGGGAACCCACGTAGAACTGGGTGTGGCGCTTTGTAAGAAGTACAAAGAGTCCGCAACCGTTATCAATGCAGTGGAAGCCCATCACGGCGATGTAGAGCCACAGAGCTTGATTGCATGTCTGGTACAGGCAGCTGATGCAATCTCAGCAGCACGTCCAGGTGCAAGAAGCGAGACACTGGAAAGTTATACAACAAGATTAAAACAGTTGGAAGAGATCGCAGACTCCTTCCAGGGTGTTGATAAAACTTTTGCAATTCAGGCAGGTCGAGAAATTCGAGTTATGGTAGTTCCTGAACAAATCAGTGACGATGATATGGTTCTGATGGCGAGAGAGATTTCAAAGCGGATTCAGGAAGAGTTACAGTATCCGGGACAGATCAAGGTCAATGTAATCCGTGAATCGAGAGTTACCGAGTACGCCAAATAAAACCCGGCAGCAGGGCTGCATGGAGTAAACTTGAGCATGAAAATAAAAGTCTTATGGATGAAGATACATTACATTCATAAGACTTTTTTGTTTCATGGGAAATTGCGTCCTATGAAACAAAAAAACGCTCCGCGAGGATGCGCACTCGCGCGAAGCAGAAACATGTCGCAAGCGACCGCGCGAGACGCCCGAATGTGCCAAGGCACATTCTTTACATCTTTTTTGAGAGAGAAAGGAAAACAGAAAAATACAGGTTTTTTTCATGAAGCGGAAAACGGAAACTCTGTTTTTCGGACAGACTGAAAATTTGCATGAGCAGGGTAAAATAAAGGATCGTGAGCGTGAAGGCAGGCGGAGAAATTTTGCTTGCAAACTGTCCAAAAGACGAGTATTATAGCATGATAGAGTTGAAAAATAGTGATTATTTAGCAGCTTCATGCATTTATTGTGGCGTAATGGTAAGAAGATTGAACCGTTATCAAGATGCTGAATAGAAAGCCAGATGTGGCTGTTGGAAAGAGCAGCTGCAGTCAGACAACAAATGGAGGCTCATCCGGCAGGGAAGTGCCGGATGGCAGATGGAGGGAGACAAAGATTATGGCGAAAATTGGTTTTATCGGAATGGGAAATATCGGCTATGCGATCATGCGAAGCCTGCTGAACAAATATAAAACGGAAGACATCACTTTTACGGATCTGAACCGCCGGAGAGTGGCACAGATAGAGAAAGAGACAGGTGTCAAGGCGGTTGACACAAACCAGGATTGTGCGGAAAATGCAAAATATATCGTATTAGCTATAAAACCGCAGTTTTATGACAATGTACTGGCAGATATCAAGGACCATGTAACGAAAGAAAATATTATTATTTCGATTGCACCGGGTATCACGATTGACAGTGTCAACGAGAAGCTGGGCGGTGACCGCCGTATCGTGCGTGCGATGCCGAACACGCCGGCGCTGATCGGCGAGGGTATGACAGGTGTCTGCTACGACAAGAAGCTGTTTGAAGAGACAGAAAAGCAGATGATCAGCAATTTCTTTGAATCTTTTGGTATGATGGAGATCGTTCCGGAATATATGATGAATGCGGTTGTATGTATCAGTTCCAGTGCACCGGCATACATCTATATGTTCATCGAGGCGCTGGCAGATGCGGGCGTTAAGTACGGCATGCCGCGAGATGTGGCTTACCGGATGGCGGCGCAGGGCGTTGTCGGCAGTGCGAAGATGGTACTCGAGACCGGCAAGCATCCGGGCGCACTCAAAGATGATGTCTGCTCGCCGGGCGGCACGACGATCTATGCGGTCAGCGTCCTGGAGGAGTATGGTTTGCGGAATGCGGTTATCAAGGCATGTGACGCATGCTATGAGAAGTGCATCGACCTGAAATAGTGAAAAAATGTTGAAAAAGAACCCAGAAGGAACCTGGATATAAGGGTGAGAAAATATGGAACAGAAAGTAGAAAAGCAGGCATCGCTGGAGTCCGTGCCGGTCAAACGCCTGAAACGAGAGTTAAAATATCAGGGAACCATCTTGAAAATGTACGAAGATACCGTCGAGGTAAACGGACATCAGGCAAAATGGGATTTTATCCATCATGACGGCGCGGCAGCGGTGCTTCCGGTTACGGAGGATGGAAAGATTCTCATGGTGCGTCAGTACCGCAATGCGCTGGACCGCTATACACTGGAGATTCCGGCTGGTAAGCTGGATTCGCTGGATGAGGCGAAGATTGACTGCGCGTACCGCGAGCTGGAGGAGGAGACGGGCTACCGTTGTGATCATCTGGAATATCTGATGAGCGTCAACACAACGATCGCGTTCTGTGATGAGGCGCTGGATATTTTTCTGGCACGCGATCTCAAGAAAACCCATCAGCATCTTGACCCGGACGAGGAGATTGAGGTAGAGGCGTGGGAACTTTCCGACCTTTTGAAACGGATCTACGCAGGAGAGCTGACGGATGGAAAGACTGTGTCCGCGATTCTGGCGTATGCCTGCAAAGCAGGACAGAAGTAAAAATAAGGATCAGCGAAGCACTGTGAGCATCTGTGATGAAATAAATATATGGATTAAACGCTGAAAGACGCATGAAGCTAACAGCATATAGAGGCAGATATAAAGGCATATTATAAAAAACACTGAATACAGATAAGGTAACAAAGGAATAGGCAGGGATTGCATGTGAAAAGGAGATTCCGGCTTCCGGCTTTAAGTACCTGGGATGTATCAGTGTTTTTTTGGATCCTTGGGATTGTATTGGGGACGATAGCAGCCGTTTGTTTTCAAATTTCGTCCGGGAGCGGACATGCCGGGCTGGAAAGTGTGCTGGCAGCGAGGCTTGGACAAGAAATTGGAGATCCATCGGGTGTCGGGTGGCATCTAAACGCCGGAATGAAGGCAGCCAGCCGGGGAACTTTGTTTTTTCAGGTCTGGCTGCAGCGGTCAGGGATGGCGCTGATGCTGTGGCTGGCAGGTATGACGCCGGTCGCATGCCTGGCTGCGTGGGGTGCTTGTCTCGTCTTAGGTCTGGAGCAGGCATGGCTGCTGGCAGGATTTACTGGCTGGGGCGGTTTTTGGGGACTGCCTGTATTTGTGGCGACGTTATTTCCACAGGTGGTGTTTTATATTCCTGTGTTCTGGCTGCTTCTTTCCTGGGCGCTTGCAAAGGAGAGGCGGATACGGACGGCTGGATTTTTAATCCTTTTATTGGTGCTGGGGATGGGAACTGCGCTGGAAGTGTGGCTGAATCCTGGTTTTGTATCATTACTGGTCTCACACTGCCCATTTTAATGGGGCTGTCCGAATAAAAATATAATTCAAAATTTACAACATATGGGGGTAAAAAAAGTGGACGCACCATATGTTGTATTTTTATGTAAATCAGTCGAAAAATGTAGGAAAAGTGGGGAAAATTATGTTTGATTTTATGGGAAAATGTAGATATAATGATACCTGCGGACGATGAAAGCCCTGTTTGTGGAGAAGGAGGTAAGTTGCAGATAGGGTGAGAAAACCTCAGGAGAATGGATGGTTCAGATGGAGGAATCGATAGGATTGCCGCGAAACGATATCTGCCCCACAGGCTGGGGCTTTGGCAGAAAATGCCGTGAATAAAAGAATGGCGGAAATGGTTACGAGAATAGATTGGGGAAGTATGAGAGGGGAAGTAGACAGATTTGAACAGTACCTGCGGGAGGTAAAACAGGCATCGGAAAATACCGTACAGTCATATCGGAGAGATCTGATGCAGATGATTACTTATCTGGAGGAGAAAGAGATCCGGGAGGCGGCGAAAGTGACAAAGACCAGCCTGCATGGATATATTCTTCATATGGAAGAGCAGGGAAAGGCGGCTACCACCATTTCACGGATGATGGCGGCGATGAAAGCGTTTTTTAATTATGAATGTATGCAGGCATGCATCCGGCGGAACCCGGCGGAAAGTCTGCATGCGCCGAAAGTGGAGAAAAAGGCGCCGGTGGTCCTGAGTGTCGATCAGGTATCAGCGCTTCTGGCACAGCCATCCGGGCAGACACCGAAGGAGATTCGGGACAAGGCGATGCTGGCTCTTTTATATGCGACCGGAATCCGGGTGTCAGAGCTTATAGGGATCCAGATGGAAGATATCAATATGAACATTGGATTTCTGGTCTGTCGCGACGGGGAGAGGGAGCGGACGATCCCATTTGGACGTTCGGCGAAAGCAGCGCTGGAGGAGTATTTGGAACATGCGAGAAACGAGCTGCTGCGTGCGCTGTATCCGGGGGAGACGGCGGCAAATGCGAATGGACAGGCGCACCGTTTTTATAAGGATCTGACGTATGAACATACGATGGAGATGTATGATCGATTTTATCGGTTCGATAATGCTCTGATTTTGTTGTATGGGGATCTGGACTGGAAACGGTTTCTGGCATTCCTGGATAAAGAGTATCTATGTGATGCAAAGAAAAGCTATGGAAAAGAAGACGGATGGAGTTTCCAGTCAGGCAGCGGGCGACAGGAAAAACAGGAAATGCAGAATATAGGGATGAGTGCGTTTTACAGCCCCGAGCCAGATGGTTTGGAAAATGGGGGAGAATCATTCTTCCGTCAGGCAACCGTTCCCAGTCCTGCTTACCGGGGAGACGCATCGGAGAATGCGGCGGTGGTATCGTATGCGATGGATCTGAGCGGCATTTCATGGGAAAAGCTGATCCAGTACAGCATCATTGCGGGAATGATGAATGTGGATGGATCGGTTTTCAGGGAAAAGCTGCGGATGGCGGGCATCCATTGTGATGCGAGTGCATCGGTGATGATGGAGGCAGAAAAGCCATTTTTTGTTTTCGAAATGACAGACAGCAGTCCGAAGGATGCAGAACGGTTCCGGCAGGTGTCGGATGAGACATTATGCGAGATGCAGGAGCGCGGGATCGACCCGTCAGTGGTGGAGACGGCGCTCAAGGCGCGGGCGATACATGATTATACGGCAGGCGAAGATACGGATGTATTTGTGGATTCGATCGTGCCGGAAGTCAGCCTGAAATGGGCATTGACGGGCGATGCGGATGTGTATGCGGATGAGGCGGCAGCCTATGATTCTCTGGATGCAGGGACGGCACAGGCGGAGATTCGCCGGTTTGCGGCAGAGCTTGGCGCGGCGAAGCGGCGGGTTCTTGTCACGACGATTCCGACGCCGGGGATGGCAGAGGCGATGGAGCAGGAGCGCGACGCGTATCTGGCGCAGATGAAGGCGGAGATGAGCGAGGCAGAGCTGGATACGCTGATTGCGAAGACCTTGGATTTTGATGCGTGGAATGCGTCGGAGTGTTCGAATGCGGATTTTATGATCCGGGTCGATGAGCTTCCGCCGCCGGAAGAGACGCCGGAATATCAGATATATGAGATAAATGGGATTTCGGTCTATGAATCGCCGTCGGATCTGGAAGCGATCAGCTATAACCGTTTATACCTGGATTTGAGCGGCGTGCCGGAAGAGGACCGTTTTTACATTCCTTTATATACAATGTTTGTTTCAGAGCTTGAAAATGCCCGGTATGGCAGAATGGAAAAGGAAAATCAGATTGAGCGCTATCTGCATGATTTTTCCATGAATGAGGGACATCCGGAGGTTCGGGCGGGACGAAACAGCCATCCGACGCTGGCGGTGAGCTGGTACGGGATGGCGGAGGATTATGAAGAGAGCCTGTATGTCCTGTTGGAACTCTTATCACATCCACTGTGGAGAGATAAGAATGCGGTTCTTCAGGCACTGGATGAGACGATTCCGTCCTGTGATGAGTCGCGCAGTGATGCGTATTCGCTGGCGGTGCGTCTGGCGGCATCGGGCTATAGCATCAATACGCGGTATCAGGAATATGTCGGCGGACAGGCGTTTTATGAGTTTTTGAAAAAACTGCGCGGGCGACTGGAACAGGAGGATGCAGCGATCTTCCAGCTGGCAGAGAAGATGGAGGAGGTGCGCGACCGCATCCTGCATGGAACAGCGGTGACGATCCTTCATGTTGCACCGAGGGAAAAACTGGAATGGATGCGGAACTGTGCAGGGCGGATTCTGGGAAATCTGCGGGGAGAACAGATGTCAGACCATGAAAATAAAACGGAAAACAGAGGGGAAAATGCTGGGTATACCTTCCCGGTTCCGGCGCGCAGGGAGGCGGTAATTGTGGAGAGCTCCAGCCAGTATACCGTCTTTTCGGCAGAGCTGAGCGCTGTAGATGGATTTTCCGGGCGGATTCTTCCGTATGTAAATGCGCTGGATGACCGGTATTTTGTGCCGCAGCTCCGTTTTCAAGGTGGCGCCTACAGCGCGTCGTTTGCATTTACGCCGACGATGGACCGGATCGTGGCGAGTACATACCGGGATCCGAAGGTCAGTGAGACGATCGAGGCGATCCGGGCGGCAGCGGGTGTATTGGAAAAACTGCAGCTTTCGGAGGCAGATCGGAATGGCTATATTTTAAGCAGTTACGGCAATGCGACGGCGCCGTGCGGATGCCTGGGACGGCGGATGGCAGCGATGCAGTATGCGTACAATGGCCTGGATATTGTACAGATCCGTCGTTGGACAGAGGAGATCCGTGAGACGACCGCAGAGGATCAGAAAGAGGCGGCGCGGATCATCCGGCGGCTTCTGGAAGAAGCGTGGATTGTGACGACTGGAAATCAGACGGCGATCGAGATGGATCGGGACTGCTTTGACCGGATCCGGGATTTCCGCAGTAAAATGGCTGAATAACTAGATCCATATTTATAGGGAGGTAGAGAGAATGCGTACAAAGCGATTGGGAGACATGCTTTTGGAGCTGGGACTGATCACAGAAGGACAGCTTAAAGAGGCGCTTGATTATCAGGCGAAGGAGAAAGAACGTCTGGGAACAACGTTGATCAAGCATCATTATATCACGGAAGGTCAGCTGATCGATGCGCTTCGCATGCAGCTGGGCATTGACTATATTGATTTGACGCGGGTCGATATCAGCCCGGAACTGTCGCGTTTTGTGCCGAAAAACCTGGCAAAGAAAATGACGATCGTACCGGTGCGTATTTCCAAAGACCAGCTTTATCTGGCAATGGCGGATCCGCTGAACTTCATGGCGATTGAGGAAGCACAGCATACTTCCAAAAAGAGAATTGTGCCGATGATCGCCTCTGAACCGGCGGTGAAGCGTGCGATCAATATTTTGTATGGCAACGAGGGAGCGGCAGAAGCGATGGCGCAGATGCAGGCAGAGACGGCAGCGGCACAAGAGGTGCGTCAGGGGCAGGGGCAGATGGCGGAAAGAGAAAGACAGGAAAATGTGACGCCGATGATCCGCCTGGTCAATTCGATTATTGAGCGTGCCATTTCGGAAAATGCTTCGGATATCCATTTTGAGCCGACGGAGGAGGAGATGGTCGTCAGGATGCGTATCGACGGGCAGCTTCATCGGATCATGACGATCCCGTCGGAACTCAAGGATTCGGTCATTTCGAGGCTTAAAATCATGTCCCAGCTCGATATCGTCGAAAAAAGAATTCCGCAGGATGGTCGTGCGGTGATCTTTATCAAGAATACGGAGCTTGACCTGCGTACATCGACGCTCCCGACGATCTACGGTGAGAAGGTCGTGATTCGAATCCTAAGGAGAAACGAGGAGACATTGAACCGGCGCGGGATCGGTATTCCGGCGGAGGAGGACGCGAAGATCGATCGCCTTTTAGGGCTCACATCCGGCGTCATCATGATCGTCGGTCCGACAGGATCCGGTAAATCCTCGACCATGTACACCTTGATCCGAGAGCTACTTTCAGACCGGACGAACCTTATCACGCTGGAGGATCCGGTGGAGTACCACATCAACGGCGCGACCCAGGTCCAGATCAATGAGAAGGTCGGGCTGACCTTCGCGTCGGGACTCCGATCGATCCTGCGACAGGACCCGGATATCATCTGTGTCGGAGAGATTCGTGACGGCGAGACTGCCGAGATCGCGATGCGCGCCGCTATGACGGGACATCTCGTCATCACGACGGTCCACACGGAGGACGCGATCTCTGCAATCGACCGTCTCCGCGACATGGGCGTTCCGCCGTACCTGATCGCTGCCGGACTCCGCGGCGTGATCTCCCAGAGACTTTTAAGGCGGATCTGCCCGAGCTGCAAAAAGGAGATCGTTCCCTCAAAGAAAGCCTTAGAGCTCGCCGGGATTCCGGATGTTCCGGGAAAGATCTACTGGCAGGGCACGGGCTGTGACCATTGCTTCCGGTCCGGATACCGCGGAAGGATCGGTGCCTTTGAGGTCATGATGGTCCAGGAGCACCTGAGAAAATGCATTTTGAACGACGCGGACCGGGAAGAGTTCATGAAAGCCGCGAGGGAAGAGAGCGGCTATGTGACGATGGCGGAGCACGCGAGGGCACTTGTGGAAAGCGGGATCACCACGGTGGACGAGGTGATCCGGACGCTGATGACGATCTGACGGACGTGGACCGCGCTTACTGTCTGACAGGAGGAAAAGACTTATGTTGAGCATAGAAAAACTGATCGGGATCGCATCGGAGCGGGACGCCTCCGATGTCCACTTGATCGCGGGACTCCCGCCCAAATGCCGTATCGACGGCCGGATCACGGACCTTTATGGGGAACCGCTCACGCCCATGGATTGTGAGCAGTACGGCGAGAGCCTTGCGGGGGAGGAGATCAAAAAGATCCGGGAGACCGGACAGCTCGACTTCGCGGCGGCGGTCGCGGGGAGGAGATTACGAGTCAACTTATTCCGGCAGCAGGGCAGGCTCTCTGCGGCGTTAAGACTCCTGCGGGACGGGATCCCACAACTCTCGGAGCTTGGACTCCCCCCGGCAGCCGGTCTGTTCTCAAAATGGAATAAGGGGATCGTCCTTGTGACAGGCGAGACGGGAAGCGGAAAATCGACGACGCTCGCGGCGATCCTGGAAGAGATCAACGCTCTGAAAGAAGTCTGCGGCGATCATATCCTGAAAGTCATCATCGAGACCTGCCTTTTAACCGATGAAGAGAAAGTAAAAGCGTGCGAGCTCGCAAAAGAAGCCGGCGCTGACTTCGTAAAAACCTCCACCGGATTTTCTACCGGCGGTGCAAAAGCGGCTGATGTTGCCCTGATGAGAAAGACCGTAGGCCACGTTTAATTTAGGCTTCTGGCAATTGCTGAAAGGAAATGTGGAGGTGATGGATGTGGCGTTGGACGGAT
>ENA-UEQK01001813-UEQK01001813.1-human-gut-metagenome-genome-assembly--contig:-NODE-1813-length-12486-cov-9.004755_pt1 | contig 12486 bp, 8 predicted proteins | sample MGYA00242939_ERZ507942 | MGnify/ENA primary metagenome ERZ507942 (study PRJEB26167, sample SAMN06115485) | human gut metagenome | host: Homo sapiens | place: China:Chongqing | collected 2015-03-30... | reverse complement strand
AAGGAAAGGACACCATTATCGAAACCGCCATCAAAAAGCTAAAGAATTAAGGTGCAGTATTTGGAGAATATGAAAATAGAAAGAATCAATGACTGGTTTGCCCGTCAGGGCAGATGGATGGTACAAAAACGATGGCTTGTACTAAGCTTGTTTATCCTCGTCTTCGCCATAGGATTTACAGGGTTAAGATATTTCAAGGTGAGTGCTTCGTGGGAAAACTACTTCCTCGAAGACGACCCGATGCTTGTCAAGACCAAAGAATTCAAGGATATATTCGGCAATGACAATTTTGCCGCCGTACTGACCCAATGCGACAATTCGTTTATGAAAGAGAACTTAGAGCTCATCCGCGAACTCACGAACGAAATGATGGATAGCATTTCATACGCCGACAAAATCACTTCGCTCACTGACATCGAATTTATGGTAGGGAATGAAGAAGGAATGACTATCGAGCAGATAGTGCCTGACCTTATTCCCACTGATGCGGCAAGTCTGGAAACGATACGTCGCAAAGCCTATATGAAGCCACATATTGCCGAGCGGCTTGTCTCCAAAGATGGTACGCTCTCGTGGATTATTCTCAAGTTGCGTACCTTTCCTAAAGATTCAGTGTGGAATAAAGGTAAGAATGCCGTTTCTCCTGAAGTGCTAACGGGGAATGAGCTGGAGCATATCATCACTAAAGACAAATACCAAAAGCTCCATCCCAAAGGCACAGGCTTGCCCTACGTTACCGCCATGAAGATGAAATGGATTGGCAAAGAGATGCCCCGTGTGATGGGCATTGCCGCACTCGTTTCCATTCTTATTTTGTTACTCATAACACGCTCCCTACGGGGCGTTGTCGTTCCACTTATCACGGCGGCAGGCTCAATTGTGATTGTGTATGGACTGTTGGGATATGTCGGCATGACGATAGACAGCGGTATGATGATGATACCTATGCTGTTGGCGTTTGCCGTCTCGATAGCCTATAACATACATATCTTTTCCTATTTCAAACGGCAATTCCTTCTACACGGAGAACGTCGACGAGCCGTAGAAGAGACCGTGGGTGAAATGGGCTGGCCTGTGTTGTTCAGTGCACTCACCACCTTTGCCGCCCTGCTGTCGTTTCTCGCTATTCCGATGCAGCCCATGCGGTTCATTGGTATCGCTACCTCCTCGTGCGTGATGCTGGCTTTCTTCATTGCCATTACACTGATGCCCGTGCTGTTGAGTTTTGGCAAGAACGGCAAACCTCATCCCAAAGTGCAGGAAACCGGCGGACGGTGGCTCGACCATCAACTGGGGCGTTTGGGAGAAAGCGTACTCCGGCATGGCACATTGATCCTATGGATTGCAGGGCTGCTTACCGCAGCACTCATTTATCAATTCACCAAGATAGAGACCGCCTTTGACATAGAACGCACCATGGGACGTAAAATAGCCTATGTAAACAATCTGCTGGAAGTAGGTGAAAGCGAACTGGGATCCATCTACACCTACGACGTCATGATAGACCTGCCCGAAGACGGCTTGACAAAATCGCCGGCAATGCTTGTACGCTTAGACTCTCTGGCACAAAAGGCCGAAAGCTATAAGCTAACCAAGCGAACGACTACAGTGCTGAATATCCTAAAAGACCTGAATCAAACCCTGCACGAAGGAGATGCGGCTTATTATCGTATTCCGACGAATCCGGAAGAGGTGGCACAACTGCTGCTCCTTTACGAGAATGCAGGCGGTAGCGAAGCGGAATATTGGATCGATTACGACTATCGACGTTTGCGCCTGATGGTGGAGATCAGCAGTTTTGACTCCGGCGAGGTAGAACGAGAGTTGAACGATATTGCAGCCAATGCCGCCAGGCTCTTCCCCGAAGCTTCTGTCACTACAGTGGGTAGTATTCCGCAATTTACCGTGATGATGCAGTACGTGGCTCGCGGGCAGATGGTTTCATTTGCCATCTCTCTCCTTATTATCGGCATCCTAATGATGTTGGTCTTTGGCAGTGTACGCATCGGGCTTATCGGTTTGATACCCAATATCACTCCGGCTTTGGTGGTCGGCGGACTGATGGGATGGCTGGGCTACCCGTTGGATATGATGACCGCAACCATTATGCCGATGATCCTCGGTTTGGCTGTCGACGACACCATTCACTTCATCAACCACGGGCATTTGGAGTTCGACCGTCGAGGTAATTATCGGGATGCCATTCTCCGCTCGTTCCGTACGATCGGGACACCAATCATTCTGACCAGTGTCGTGATATGTGCGAACTTCGCTATTTACATGACTTCCGAAGGCCTCTCTTTTATACACATGGGTCTGCTCTCCGTAGCGGGTATCGTATCGGCACTCGTGGCCGACCTCTGCGTTACACCCGTGTTATTCCAAAAGTTCCGGTTATTCGGGAAAGAGATAGAAACCAATGAAACAATCAATTAATATGAATACATTAAAGAAACTTCAATTTTACATGGGCAAACGCAAGGTGCTTATGCCCATAGCCCTGACACTGTCGGGATTAAGCGGTCTGCTCTCGCTTATGCCGTTCATCTTCATTTGGCTTATCGTACGCTCGCTACTATTGACTGGCAGCGTTGCCTCAGGAATCCCTATCAACGTCTATGCATGGTGGGCGGTAGGCACAGCCGTTGCCGGCCTTGTCATTTACTTTGCCGGGCTGATGCTTTTGCACTTAGCGGCGTTCCGGGTAGAAACCAATATGCGACGTACGGCTATGAGAAAAATCATGCAGATGCCGCTTGGCTTCTTCGACCGGAATACCAGCGGACAGATGCGTAAGATTATTGATGAAAATGCTTCTGAAACCCACACGTTTGTCGCACATCTCTTGCCCGACCTGGCGGGGAGTTTTATAGCCCCGCTGTCGGTTATAATATTGATCTTCGTCTTCAACTGGCAACTTGGTCTGGCGTGCCTGATCCCCCTCACGGCGGCTGTCTTCATCATGACACGGATGAATACAACTGCTCAGAAGGCGTTCCAAAATGAATACCTCGGAGCACAAGAGCATATGAGCAGCGAAGCGGTGGAATACGTACGTGGTATTTCGGTGGTGAAAGTGTTCCAGCAAACGATATTCTCTTTCAAACGTTTTTACGACAGCATCATCGCCTACCGGGATTTAGTTACCAAATACACGCTGGGTTGGCAAAAGCCGATGTCACTCTACACGGTGGCCATCAATAGCTTTGCTTTCCTACTTGTCCCCGTAGTCATATTGCTTATCGGCAACAAAAGCGAAAACATTGCCCCCATCATCACCGATATGTTCCTGTATGTGCTGATTACTCCGGTGATAGCAACCAATGTGATGAAAGTGATGTATCTGCAACAAGATATGTTTCTGGCAGATCAAGCCATAAGCCGGGTGGAAAACCTGACGAGTAGCGAACCACTCCCAATAGCCGAAAATCCGGAGAAAATCACCGCTTGCGATGTGACATTCGAGAACGTTTCGTTTGCCTATCCCAATGCCGGTCAAAATGCCGTAGACGGTATCAGCTTCCACCTCCCCGAAGGGAAGACTTTTGCCCTTGTGGGGCAATCGGGAGGAGGGAAGACCACCATTGCCCAACTCATTCCCCGCTTTTGGGACGTATCAGCAGGTAGTGTGACGATTGGCGGAATAAATGTGAAAAACATTGCCAAAGACAACCTGATGAACCACATCGCTTTCGTCTTCCAGAATACAAAACTCTTCAAGACCTCTTTGCTGGAGAACATCAAATACGGTAATCCGGCAGCGAGTGATGAAGCCGTGCAACGTGCCATAGACCTTTCCCAAAGTCGGGAGATCATCGACCGGCTACCCAACGGATTGAACACGAAGATAGGAGTAGATGGAACATTCCTTTCGGGAGGGGAACAGCAACGCATTGTCTTGGCCCGGGCCATCTTGAAAGATGCGCCGATTGTTGTCCTGGACGAAGCAACAGCTTTTGCCGACCCCGAAAACGAACACCTGATACAAAAAGCCCTGCACGAGCTGAGAAAAGGAAAGACAGTGTTGATGATCGCCCATCATCTGACTAGCGTACAGGATGCCGACAAGATACTGGTGATAGCACAAGGCAAGATTGCCGAAGAAGGCACACACAGCGAGTTGATAGCCCGAAACGGCATCTATAACAGCATGTGGAATGAATATCAACGAACCGTGACATGGACGGTATAAACCTCAGGAGACAACATTATGAATATTAGTAAATATTTTCAACACAGATTCACCTTATCGGAAGACGGGGCAAAGACCTTTATAAAAGGGGTTATAGCTTCTCTTTTTCTCAACCTGGCACTGATGCTGCCGGTAATCTTCATCTTTCTGTTCATCACCGATTACCTGCACCCTGTTATCCAAGCCGGGAACAGCACGACGCACGGGCTCTGGTACTACGTGCTGACGGCTCTCTGTTTTATGACGGTACTCTTTGTGATTGCGATGATACAGTACAAGAGCACCTACACGAAAATCTATACCGAGAGTGCCAACCGTCGTATTGGCATTGCCGAGAAGCTGCGTAAATTGCCTTTGGCTTTCTTCGGAGAAAAGAATCTTTCGGATCTCACCGCTACGATGATGGAGGATTGTAACATGTTGGAAACCCTCTTCTCTCACACAGTTCCACAACTCTTCGCCTCTGTCATCAGCATTATCTTGATTGCCACCGGGATGTTCTTCTACAACTGGCAACTGGCCCTTGCTCTCTTTGGGGTCGTACCGGTAGCGACAACGGTCATCTTCTTAGGAAAAAGGCTTATGGATAAAGCTAATAAGGAGTACTATCACGTAAGGCGTGATACGACCGAGCAGATACAGGAAGGGCTTGAAGCGGCGCAGGAGATTAAATCGTACAACGGAGAGGCAGCCTATTGCGACCGTTTAGACAAACAGCTCGAGATATATGAAGCCACTCTGCAGCGAGGCGAATTTCTCGGAGCGGGGCTTGTGGGCAGTGCACAGTCTATCCTGAAACTTGGTTTGGCAAGCGTTATCATTGCGGGAGCTTATTTACTTGGTTTGGGCAGCATCGACATGTTCACTTACTTGGTCTTCCTGCTCGTTGTAGCCAGCATCTACAACCCCATCATGGACGTGTTCAACCATATGGCGACACTGATACTACTCGATGTGCGTATCGACCGCATACGTGAGATGAACGACATGCCCGCACAGCAAGGCGATGAGGATTGCACGGTAGAGGGTTACGACATCTGTTTTGACAAGGTCGATTTTGCTTACGAGACAAGCAAGCAGGTGCTGCGCAACGTCTCTTTCACTGCCAAGCAAGGCAAAGTAACGGCACTTGTGGGACCTTCGGGGGGAGGCAAAAGCACTTCGGCAAAATTAGCTGCCCGCTTTTGGGATATTCATGGCGGAAAGATCACACTTGGCGGACGGGACATCTCAAAAATAGATCCCGAAATGCTCTTGAAAAACTATGCCGTAGTCTTTCAGGACGTGTTGCTTTTCAACGCTTCCGTCATGGACAACATCAAAATCGGGAAGAAAGACGCTACCGAGGAAGAGGTGAAAGCGGTAGCACGTCTTGCCCGTTGCGATGAGTTCATCGCCCGGCTGCCCAACGGTTACGACACCTTGATAGGCGAAAACGGAGAATCGCTATCGGGAGGCGAACGCCAACGCATATCCATTGCCCGTGCGCTTCTCAAAGATGCTCCTGTCATCCTCTTGGACGAAGCAACGGCAAGTCTGGACGTAGAGAACGAAACGTTGATACAGGCCGGTATATCGGAGTTGATCAAGAACAAGACCGTCGTCATCATCGCACACCGTATGCGCACCGTTGCCAACGCTCATCATATCGTGGTGCTGAAAGACGGAACCGTCGCAGAACAAGGAGCACCCGACGAACTGCTTGCCCGAAACGGCGAATTTGCCCGCATGGTAGCACGGCAGAAGGAGACCGGAATATAAATCGAATCAATCAGAATCAATTATAAAGAAAAAGGACAAATGAAGAGATCAATCGCAGTAGTAGCCATGCTTGTGGTGGGGTTCGCTGCCACAACATGCGCACAAACGGGCAGAGAGATTGCCCAAAAGGTAAAAGACCGTCCCGACGGCGATACCCGTCGGTCTGAAATGGTTATGACGTTAATCAACAAACGCGGAGCGGTGCGCGAACGCAAGCTCATTTCCTACTCCATCGATGTGGGCAAAGAAAAGAAAGACCGCAAGAGCATCATGTTCTTCCAATATCCCGGCGATGTAAAGGGGACGGGCTTCTTGACGTGGGATTATGATGAGCTAAACAAGGACGATGACAAATGGCTCTATCTGCCCGCCATAAAGAAAACGCGCCGTATCAGCGGTTCGTCTGCCAAGCAAGACTACTTTATGGGTAGCGACTTTACCTACGACGACATGGGCAGCCGCAACGTGGACGAGGATACGCACACGCTCCTGGGCGAAGAAACCGTCGACGGACAGAAGTGCTGGAAACTGGAATCCTTGCCTAAGGACAAGCGTGATATTTACTCCAGGAAAACGGCCCTGATACGTCAGGACTGTCTGATACCTGTCAGGGTGGAATATTACGACAAGATGGGCAAGCTGCACCGTCGTCTCGAGATGTCGGATATTGCCAAGGTAGAGGGCTTCTGGGTAGCCCGGAAGATGCACATGACCAACGTGCAAACCGAGCATCAGACGGTTCTCGAAATCAAGAATCCGACGTACAACATTCCCATGGAGGAGAGCAAGTTTAACGTGACCACGTTAGAGAAAGGCAGGTTCTGATGAAAGCGTTCAATCGTCTTTCCGCGGGGCTTTGCCTCTCGGTCTTTCTGTTTTGCCCCGTGCATGGAGTTTGGGGACAAGGAGCGGGCGAATCGTCGTGGCAGCTCAAAGGCCTTGTCGACACCTACCACGCCTTCCGCTCCGAAAAGCCGAACGATTGGATGTCTTCCCGTACCCGACTCAGGGGCGAGGTCGGCAAAAACTTCGCAGGCTCTTCGCTCTTCGTCTCGTTCAACGCTACCTACAACGCCTTGCTGAAAGAGCGCACCGGCTTTGAACTGCGGGAAGCATACCTTGACCATCGGCAGGAGCACTGGGGCTTTCGTCTCGGGCGACAACTTGTCATCTGGGGTGCGGCCGACGGCGTACGTATCACCGACCTCGTCTCACCCATGGATATGACCGAGTTCTTGGCGCAAGACTACGACGACATCCGCATGCCCGTCAATGCCCTGCGGTTCTTCGTCTTCAACGACAAGATAAAGCTCGAACTGCTTGCCGTTCCCACTTTCGAAGGATACAAGCTGCCCACCGATGCCGCCAATCCGTGGAGCGTGTTGCCTAAAGAAACACCCCGGTCCCTTGTCTGGGACGCGGAGGGAAGCCGCCCCGAGCTACGCCTCTCCAACGTAGAATACGGGGGCAGGCTCTCTTTCGCCCTGCCGGGGGTAGACTTCTCGCTTGCCGCGCTGCATACGTGGAACAAGATGCCCGTCATCGAGTACAAACCATCGGGCTCCCAACTTACGGTTTCGCCCCGATACTACCGCATGGGATTCGTCGGAGGCGATGTCTCAAAGCCCTTGGGACAGTTCGTGCTGCGCGGCGAAGCGGCCTTCAACCTCGGGAAGCATTTCAGCTACATACAGCAAGCCGCCTCCACCCCTCAAAAAGGATTCAACACCATCAATTGGTTGGTGGGGGCCGACTGGTATGCCCCTCATGAATGGACAGTGATGGCTCAGTTCTCTTCCGAGAGTATTTTCAAGTACGAAAGCTACGTCGCACAGCCCCGCCATAATTCGCTCCTTACGCTCTGCGTGTCGAAGAAGTTACTGGACAGCAACTTACAGCTTTCCGACTTCACCTATTTCGACCTCAACCACAAGGGCTGGTTCAGCCGTTTCACGGCTGACTATGCCCTGAACGACCACATCCACCTCTTGGCAGGCTACGACTGGTTCGGAGGAAGCGAGGGTATGTTCGGCCCGTATAAGCACAATTCGGAAGTATGGGCAAAGGCTAAATACTGCTTTTGAGATCCACACCATTTTAATAACCATAAACAAAATTTGAAAAGATTATGAAGAAGACATACGACAGCAGTTAAAGAGAATGCGGACTTAAGCAATCGGAATCGTTTAAGTTAAACGGTGAAAGACGTTCCAATGGAGCGATCAAAGCCGTTTACTGAAGCTGTTTAAGTAGAACAGCAAAATTATTCAAAGTATAACCATCAAAAACATCAAAAGTCATGTTACTATACAACGTAAAAAAAGAAGAGATGCGCATCGGTAAACACAAGGGCAAAACCATGTATTACGCCTCTCCCATTGCACAAGACAAGATTACCACCAAGCAGCTAGAGGATCGGATTGTCAATGCCACAGCCCTGAGCCGTGCCGACGTGCGGTCAGCCATCACCGCCTTGGCGAAAATCGTACGTGAAGAGATGCTCAGCGGCAGAACCGTTGACCTGGCCAACCTCGGGTCATTTAAGGTTGTATCCAACGGGAAACGCGTGGAAACGGAAAAAGCCGTTACCGCCGAAACTCTCAAAACACCACGCATTCAGTTTTTTCCCAAACTCGAAATGCGCAATCAGGCAAAAAACGTACAGCATGTGGTGATACGTGAAAGCGAGGCCGGATCGGCTAAACCGAGTCCGAATCCCGGAGATTTGCCCGAAGCACCCGATTCTGCTCTTTAATATTCATAACAAGAAACAATGAAGCAGCAAGTATTATTTTTCTTTTTCACGCTGATGCTCACAGGTATCAGCGTGTCCGCCCAAACAGGTGGAGGACGGATTGCAGGCGTGGTCATCGACAATGCAGGCGAAGAACCACTGCCCGGCGCAACCATCTTCATCGAAGAGCTGAAAAAGGGCATTGTGACAGACGGGCATGGCGAGTTCTTACTTTCCGATGTTCCCGCAGCCACTTATACGCTTACTGTAAGGTTTATAGGCTACCACACGCAAACCCGCAAGCTCACGGTGGGTAAAGAGAGAGGGAAAAAAATCATCATCCGCCTGAAAGCCGAAGCAAAATCGTTGGACGAGGTGGTAGTGATGGGTAAGAGCGAAGCCCGTAAGTTACGGGAGCAGGCCATGCCCATATCCGTTATCAGCATGAACCAGATACAAGGAACGGTTAACAATGTACAAGACATTCTGGCAAAAACCGCCGGAATCACCGTGCGTGCCACGGGTGGAACGGGCAGTACCTCTCGCATATCGGTGCGCGGACTGGAAGGCAAACGCATCGGGCTTTTCATTGACGGGAATCCGATGAACGACAATTCCGATTTTATCGACATCAATGATATTCCGGTCGAAATGATCGACCGCATCGAGATATACAAAGGAGTTGTCCCTGCCAAGTTCGGAGGTTCTGCCGTAGGTGGTGCGGTCAATATTGTCATCAAAGAGTATCCGCCTAAATATTTGGACGTGAACTATTCTTACGGCAGTTTCAATACGCACAATGCATCCGTTGTGAGCAAGATGAACATTGCCCCAAAAGGAATCGAGTTCGGGCTGGGAGGTTTTTATACCTATGCCGACAACGACTACAAGATGAAGTCTCCTTTTCAAGAGGGGCTTACTATAACCCGCGATCACGACAAGTTTAAAAAAACAGTCATCGGCGGTAGCTTTAAGGCACGGAAGTGGTGGTTTGACTTGGTGGAGTTTGAACCCGTTTTCATACATACTTACAAAGATATACAGGGGATAGAATCGAACATCCGGCATGCACACAGCCATTCCAACGCCTTTATTTTCGCCAATAAGATGGAGAAAGAAAACTTCCTCTTAGACGGCCTGGACTTGGACTGGCAGCTGGGGTATATCTATACCGACTATCATTTTGCCGATACCGCCTCGCACCGCACACATTGGGATGGAACGCATTATCCGGCAGTTTCCGAATTCGGCGGCGAAATCGGCAAATGGGCTTCATTATTGACGAATGAAAAGCATCAATTGCAGCACAAATTGAATCTCAACTATCTTGTCAATGAGAACCATTCGGTAAACTTCAACTCTTTGCTGAAATACGCTCATGCCAACCCTCGTGATGGGATGAAGGACAAGGTCATAGGTTATCGTACCGACTTTCCAAGCAATATGTTCAGTTGGGTGGCAGGCTTGAATTACGACTATCGCACCTCGAACGATAAGTTCCTTAACTCTTTCAACGTCAAGTATTACTACTACTCGATGAAAACGCGGATGGCAAGTGTCCTGGTAAAGACAGCAGAGGATATAGACACACACAAGAATGATTTCGGCATCAGCAATGCACTTCGCTACCGCATCACACCCAGTCTGATGGCAAAAGCTTCGTTCGGATATGATGTAAGGCTTCCATCGGAAGAGGAACTGTTGGGTGATGGATACGTGATAGCTCCTGCCGGCAATCTCACTCCCGAACGCAATATAAGTGTCAACATAGGAATGTTATTCGATTTAACTGGAAAAGCCTCCTCTAACTTACAGATTGAACTGAACGGATACTATATGCATCTCAAAGACATGATTCGCTTTACGGGCGGATTCTTGCAGTCGCAGTATCAGAACTTCGGCGAGATGCGGACTCTTGGTATGGAAGCAGAGGTGAAAGCCGACATGACACGGTGGCTCTATGGCTATGTGAACGCCACTTACCAAGATCTGCGAGATGTGCGTAAGTATGAACAAAATACAACTGTTGCCAACCCTACCAAAGGTAGCCGTATGCCCAATATACCCTATCTGATGGCAAACGCAGGATTGGAGTTTCACAAAGAAAATCTGTTCGGAGGCAGCGGGATGAATACGCGCATATTCACCGATGCTTCATTTGTGGAAGAATATCTGTACGACTTCGAACAAAGCCAATTCCAGCAGCATCGCATACCTCGAGCCCTCTCGTGCAATATAGGCTTTGAGCAAAGCTTTGGCAATGGGCGCTACTTCATTATGGGAAAAATAAACAACCTGACCGATACAAAAATGATCAGCGAGTTTAACCGTCCTTTACCCGGACGTAGCTTCACTATCAGATTCAGATACGTATTTAAGTAACAAATTAACAATCATTAAACAAAAAAAGAAATGAAAAAGAATGTATTTTTTGTAGCAGCGATATTCGCTGCATTGTGCCTTAACTCATGTGACAAGAATGATCCGGACAATCCTATTGCAGGAGGTTCGGGAAAGATTCTCCTAACAACAGCCCTACCCAATGCAACAGGTATGGATGGAACGGTTTATATGCAACTCATTGATGAGCCTGTATTAGGCAAGACGATGGCTACCAATAACAACAATGGTATAAATGTTCCCTTTGGCAGTTCTTATCCTATGATAATAGGTCAGGAAGTCTATGTCTTCCCAAGCTATCATTTGACAATGGACAAAAACGAACTGATTAAATACCGTCGCACGAATGGAATTTTACAAAGAGAGGGAAGCTTGCAATTGCCTGCCAATAACAGTGCCAACAATCTTGTCAAACTATCTTCCACAAAAGCCTATCTATCGCTTGCCGGACTAGGACTGATTTACATATTTAATCCCGAAACGATGCAGAAGACAGGAGAGATCAACCTGACCTCTTTGGGTATTCAAGATAATAATCCGGACATCGGAATCATGATTGAGCGTGACGGATATGTGTTTGCTGGTCTAAGCCAGATGGTGGGAGGTTGGACAAGCCCTGAGAATTACAAACAAGCAGATGTAGCCGTCATTGACACCAAGACGGACAAGTTGGTCAAGATGATTTCAGAGAAAACCAGTGGTTTTTCTCAAGCCACACGTCCGATCGACCCCAGGTCTTTATTCATGGATGAAAAAGGCGATATATACATTTCTTGTCTCGGGAACTTCGGAATGGTGGCAGGTCATAAGGCCGGCATACTTCGGATTAAGAAAGGAGAAACAGACTTTGATCCAACATACCATTGGACGATAACCGGAGCTTCTATCGAAGGAGAAGAGAAAGTAGCTGGTTTTGCCGCTTCAATTTGTTATGCAGCCAATGGCAAAGCCTACGGATACATTGATATTCCCGGTTATTACAAACCAGGAGAAACGGGACATGGCGCTATAGCGAGCCGAGCTGTAGTCTTTGATTTATACAATCAGAAGATGAAGAAAATAGAAGGATTGGATTTGTCCAATGGCTATGGCGTGTTAGTGTCTAAATATAAAGACGGTTTGGCAATCGCCAATGCTTCAACGACAACAAAAGGCATCTATTATCTCAATCCTCAGACAGATAAGATTAATCCTATTCCTATGATAACCACCATAGGAAATCCCATGGCTATAGAGTGGTTCGGCAACTAAACTTATAACGCGAGTTCGGGATAGCCTCCTTCCAAAAATAAAGAGGGTGTCCGACTGATGAAGTGACCCCAAAAATTTGGACTGGTTAAACACTATCCAGTTATAGAAAGAGTTCGGTATTGTACTGGACTCTTTCCTTTTAACCGGG
>ENA-UEQK01001810-UEQK01001810.1-human-gut-metagenome-genome-assembly--contig:-NODE-1810-length-12501-cov-7.343690_pt1 | contig 12501 bp, 7 predicted proteins | sample MGYA00242939_ERZ507942 | MGnify/ENA primary metagenome ERZ507942 (study PRJEB26167, sample SAMN06115485) | human gut metagenome | host: Homo sapiens | place: China:Chongqing | collected 2015-03-30... | reverse complement strand
TTCATCAATGCCATCTATCTCTACGATGATAAGGTTCTCATTACCTTTAATTATAAGGAAGGTACGGAAACGGTCGCTTTCGGGGAAGCCGTGAAAGCAGAGAAAAGTTCGGATATGAGTGCGCGAGGTGCACCAGATATTGAACGTCAAATCGTAAGATTTGACGTTCTTTTTTATGTAGGAAAGCGGCTGCACACTTTCTGCACACCGTTTGCACATTTGCCCGAATCAGGGGCTTTTCTGCGCATGGCTTGCACAGCCTGCTTTCCTTAAAAACAAAAAACGTTGCAAAAACGGTTCCGCTTTTGTATAATAAAATGAGATGTCGGGCCGGAGCTGGATGCCCGGCCGGGGAACCAGAAGCGGGGAGGTGCGGCAAATGATACGGGTAGCCATCGTGGAGGATGAAGCGGAGATCCGGGAGCAGCTGATGGGATATGTTCAGCGGTACACCCGGCAATACGGGACTGCGTTTGAGGTGAAGACCTTCGCGGACGGATTGGAGATCCTGGAGGACTACCGCCCGGCCTATGACCTGATCCTTCTGGATATCGAGATGAAGCATCTGGACGGCATGGAGACGGCCCGGCGCATCCGGGAACTGGACCCGGAGGTGATGCTCGTGTTCATTACCAACATGGCGCAGTATGCCATCAAAGGCTATGCGGTGGGGGCGCTGGATTACGTTCTCAAGCCGGTGCCGTACTTTGCGTTTTCGCAGCAGCTGCAAAAGGTAGAGGCGCAGCTGCGCCGCCGCACCCGGCACTATCTGGCGGTGCCGGTGGAGGGCGGTCTGCGGCGGCTGGATACCTCGCGCATTTATTACATCGAAAGCGAAGGCCATCGGGTGCATTTCTACACCGAGGAGGGCGATTTTGCGGCCCCCGGCGCGCTCAAGGCGCTGGAAGAAAAACTGGCCGACCGGCCCTTTGCCCGCTGCAACAGCGGGTATCTGGTCAATCTGGCCCAGGTGCAGGCTGTGCAGCAGAACACGGTGGAGGTGGGGCCTTATGAATTGCAGGTCAGCCGCCCCAAGCGGAAGAGTTTTCTGGCAGCCCTGACCGACTACATCGGGGGTGACGGTCTGTGACGACACTGCCGGATATCCCGCGCCTGTACACGGCGCTGGCCGAGTGGCTGGCCGTCGTCCTGTATGCCCAGAGCCGCCCGCCCCGCTTTGCGCGGAAGATCACTCTGGCCGCCAGCGGGCTGCTGGCCGTGATGCTGGGCGTTTTTCTGGAAGCGACCGGCGAAGTGCCCATTGCGTGGTGGGTCCCCTGCATGGGCATCGCGGTGGGGATGCAGTACCTTTACCTTTGGATCACGCGGGAAGAAAACTGGCTGGAAGCAGCCTACGACTGCGCCCGCAGCTTCATTCTGGCCGAATTTGCGGCCAGCGTCGAGTGGCAGCTGCACTGCACCATTTTTCCGCAGCACGGCGGGGGAGAGCCGATGGCGCTGTTCCTGCTGCTGTTGGTCTACAGCGGTCTGTTCGGGGTGATGTACGGGCTGGAGCGCAAGCGCCCCCACCCGACCGGGCATCTGGACGTCAGCAATACGGCGGCGCTGGTGGCCGTCGTCATGGCGGCGACGGCCTTTGCCGTGAGCAACCTGAACTTCCTGAACGGGGAAGTGACCATGAGCGTTTTCTACATCCGGACGCTGGTGGATTTCTGCGGCGTTCTGATCCTGACCGTCGAGCACGAGCAGCTGCGGGAAGAGGCGCTCCACAAGGAGCTGACCGCTATGGACAGTGTGCTCCACCGCCAATATGAGCAGTACAAGCGGAGCAAAGAGGGCATCAAGCTCATCAACCGGCGGTATCATGAGCTGAAGGTGCAGATCGCCGATATCCGCGCCGAGCGGGACCGCGCCAAGCAGGACGCGGCGCTGGCCCGGATGGAGTCCGGCATTTTGCAGTATGAGGCGGAGAACAAGACCGGCAACCCGGTGCTGGATACCTTATTGACGGCCAAAAGCATGGACTGTCAGGAGAAGAACATCCGGATGACCAGCGTGGCCGACGGCCGGGCGCTGGGGTTTCTGACCACGCGGGAGATCTGCACCATCGTGGGCACCGCGCTGGACAACGCCATCGAGAGCTGCGCCGCAGAGCCGGACCCCGAAAAACGGCTCATCCGGACGGCGGTCTATGTCCAGAACGGGTTCGTGATGTTCCGCTTCGAGAACTACTGCGCCCAGCCGGTGGAGCTGGGGGCGGACGGTCTGCCTGCGCAGAGCGCCCACGGCGGCTACGATTTGAAGAGCCTGCGTTCGGTGGCGCAGCAGCACGGCGGCAGCATGACCGTCCATTGGGAGAACCGGTGGTTCACGGTGCGGCTGCTGATGCCCCTGCCCAAAGAAAAATGACGACCCGCTCCGTCTCACTTCGTTCGACAGCTCCCCCGAAAGGGGGAGCTTTTGTTGTGCCTGAAAGCACGCATAAAACCTCGCCCTTCGGGAGAGGTGACAGCGTACAGCGCTGACGGAGAGGGTATGGCATCCTGCACAAATAACGTCGCCTCTTGTTTGTGCATTAGCACAATAAAAATTGAAACGGATTTGAAACTTTTTGCAAATTATGCACCCAAAACGACAGGTTGTGCGGAGAACGGTTCGTTTTGCGGTTTATATGATAAAATGACATCAAGCAAAGGAGTGGACGCACTCCTGAGAACAGCCATGAACCGGGTCGTGTACCCAAAAGAGAAGGAGCTAACAGTTATGGCACAGAAAAAGAAGGACAGTAAGATGATGGTCAAGATCATCAAAACTGCCGTTTCGGGTGTGTTATGTGTCGCATTGGCGGGCGGTATGGTTGCGGCCAATGTGCTGATCCCGCCCAATGCCAGCAGCGTGCAGAGCATTTTGGGCCTGAAGAGTGGAGGCATCAATAACAGCAAGGCAAAGACCGAAGGCATCAATATGGAATACAGCAAGCCCGGCTTTGACACAGAGGAGGCGCTGGTTGAGGATGAGATCGCTCTGAATAAGAAGATCGCCGCCGAAGGCATTGTATTGCTGAAAAACGATGCCGGAAAGATGCCGTACAGCACGGATACGACCTTTAGCTTTGTCAGCCATTCTGCTGTCAGCTACATCGGCGGCAACAAAGTCGATATGAAAACGGCCTTTGAAGATGCCGGGTTCGGTGTCAACGAGGACCTCTGGAAATTCTATTCCGAAGGCAACGGCAAGGATTACGGCCTGGGTGTCGGCTCGGTCTCTTACGGTGATGACGAGGACTTCTCCATCAACGAGTGCCCGCTGTCCGTCATGCAGGCGGAGCCGGGCCTGACCGATTCCATGCAGGGCACGGTGCCGGTCTTTGTGTTCAGCCGTGTGGCGGGCGAAGGCCGCGATATGCCGCGCTCCATGTACAACCACACCGATGTGGAAGAGGACAAGACCAAGACCTACCTCGAGCCGGATTCCGTGGAACTGGAGATCCTCCAGTACCTGAACGACAACTTTGACGATGTCGTGCTGCTGCTCAACTCCAGTGCAGCGGTCGATCTGAGCTGGGTGGAGGATTATCCCAGCATCCACACGGTCATCTCGGCTCCTGCCATGGGCGACTACGGCCTGTGCTCTCTGGCTGAGATCTTCTCCGGCAAGGTCAATCCTTCCGGCCGCACCGTGGATACCTATGAAGTGGATGCCATGAACAGCCCGGCGGCGCAGAACTTCGGCGACTTTGCCTACTACGATGAGAATGGCAACCTTACCAAGTACAACTACGTCAGCTACAAAGAGGGCATCTATGTTGGCTACCGCTACTACGAGACCCGTTACGAGGATAAAGTCCTCGGTCAGGGCAATGCGGGCGATTACAACTACGACGATGCTGTGATGTATCCCTTCGGCTACGGCCTGTCCTACACCACCTTTGACTGGTCGGATTACAACACCAGCTGGGATGGCGATACCTGCACCGTGACGGTCAAGGTCACCAACACCGGTTCTGTTGCAGGCAAGGACGTTGTGGAAGTCTACGCACAGAGCCCTTACACCGATTACGACAAGGCCAACAAGGTGGAAAAGGCTGCCGTTGAACTGGTCGGTTACGCCAAGACCTCGGAGCTGGCTCCCGGTGCAAGCGAGACCGTGACGGTCACCTTCGACCAGGAACAGCTGAAGTCCTACGACTACACCAACGCCAAGACCTACATCCTGGATGCCGGTGACTACTACATCACCGCAGCTAAGAATGCACACGATGCTGTCAACAACATCCTCTCTGCCAAGGGCAAGACCGTGGCAGACGGCATGACCGCCGACGGCGACGCCGGGTTTGTGGCGACCTATACCCCGGCCAACGGCACCGTGGATACCACGACCTATAAGAACGACACCACCACCGGCGTGGAGGTCACCAACCAGCTGGATCAGGCAAACGGCGGCTTCCAGTATCTGTCCCGCAACGACTGGACTGGCACCTGGCCGACTGTTGACGGCGAGGTCAGCGACCAGATCAGCACTTGGGGCAACCCCATCAACGGCACCGATGCAAACGGCAACCCCGCTTCCTATACTTACTATAAGACCATCAGCAGCGAGGATCTGGCAAAGCTGGATTCCTTCGATTCCCTGAACCCCACCGATCCTTCTACCCTGACCGATGAGCTTGTCTACGGCAAGGACAACGGCCTCGGCCTGATCGATATGCGTGGTCTGGATTACAACGACCCCAAGTGGAACGACCTGCTCGACCAGCTGACCCCCAGCGATTACCAGACCCTGATCACCCAGTCCGGCTATGGTACGGCAGCCATCAAGTCCGTGGACAAGCCTGCTGCAACAGACCGTGACGCGGCAACCGGTCTGGTGAACTATGGTTTTGATGCAAGCGGCAACTTTGTTTTCAGCAGGAACATCGCCCACTGCGGCGTCATCGTTCTGGCCCAGACCTACAACGATGATCTGGCCACTCACTACGGCGAGAACATTGGCGACGAGTCCTACTATCTGGATGTCGATGGCTGGTATGCACCGGCAGTCAACATGCACCGCACTGCATTCTCCGGCCGCAACAGCGAGTATTACTCCGAGGATCCGTTCATCGGCGGTCACATTGCTTCCCTCGAGTGTGAGGGCGTCATCTCCCGCGGTATGTATGTCTTTGTCAAGCACTACGCCATCAACGATCAGGAGAACCACCGCGGCGACCGTGAAGGCCAGTACAGCATTGCGACCTTCCTGAACGAGCAGGCGGCCCGCGAGATCTACCTCAAGCCCTTTGAGATGTGCGTCAAGTCTGATAAGGTCGAGATGAACTATGCAAAGGACAACGGCGACGGCACTTACAGCAATGCCACCACCGAGATCCCGTCCGTCACCGGCATCATGACCTCCTTCAACCGCGTTGGCTATACCTGGGCCGGCGGCAACTACAACATGATCACCGGCCTGCTGCGCAACGAGTGGGGCTTCCACGGCTTTATCATCACCGATAATGCAAACACCGGTGTCTTTATGGATGCTGGCCAGATGATCCAGGCGGGTGCTGATGGCAAGCTGACCAACCTGCCCACCGGCGCACGCTATACCTTCAACAAGAATGATGTTTCGGATTATCACTATGGCCGTGAGGCAGTCCACAACATCCTGTATACTATTGCAAACTCCAAGGCAATGAACGGCGGTATGCCGGGCAGCCGTTATCTGGCAAAGGTCGAGCCTTACCAGAAGGTCATCTACGCGGTGGATGGCGTCTGCGGCGGTCTGATTGCGGTCCTGGTCATCCTGACCATCTTCCGCTTCCGCAAAAAGAAAGAGGACAACATCAAAACCGTCTGAGTAACACAAAACCGAAAGGGGCGGCGGGCAGAGCGCCCGCCACCTCTTCTTTTTTATCAGGAGCGATCCATGAAACACGCTGACATCATCCAGAAACTGAACTTAGAGCAAAAATGCGCTCTGCTCTCGGGCGAGACTGTCTTTACCACCCGCGCTCTGCCGGGCAAGGGCATCCCGGCTATCACCCTTTCGGACGGCCCCAACGGTGTCCGCAAGCAGGCCGGCGCCGCCGACCATCTGGGCCTCAACCCCAGCGTTCCGGCAACCTGCTTTCCGACCTCTTCCGCCACTGCGTGCAGCTGGGATGAGAAGCTGGGCGAAGCCGTGGGCGAGGCACTGGGCGAGGAAGCCGCCGCACAGGAAGTAGCTGTCCTGCTCGGCCCCGGCCTGAATATCCAGCGCAGCCCCCTCTGCGGCCGTGACTTCGAGTATTTCTCGGAAGATCCCATCCTCGCGGGCAGGATGGCCGCCGCCTATGTGCGCGGCATCCAGAAAAACGGCATCTCTGCCTGCCCCAAACACTTTGCGGTCAACAGTCAGGAGTTGCGCCGCATGGCCAGCGACTCGGTGCTCGATGAGCGCACCCTGCGGGAGCTGTATCTGACCGGCTTCGAGATCGTGGTGAAAGAGGCAAAGCCTAAGACCATCATGACCTCCTACAACCTCATCAACGGCACCTACGCCAACGAGAATGCCCACCTGCTGCAGGACATTCTGCGGAAGGACTGGGGCTTCGACGGGGCCGTCGTCACCGACTGGGGCGGCTCCAATGACCACGCCCTCGGCGTGAAGAACGGCTCCACCCTCGAAATGCCCTGCCCCGGCGGCGACTCCATCCGGGAGCTGATGAAGGCCGTACAGGACGGAAAAATTTCCGAGGCCGACGTGGACGCCCGTCTCGACGAGATGCTGGAACTGGTGCTCTCCACCCACGCTGCGGTGGAAAAAGCGCCCCGCACCTTCGACGCCGACGCGCACCATAAGCTTGCCCGCCGCGCGGCCGCAGAGAGCATCGTCCTGCTCAGGAACGAGGGCGGCATCCTGCCGCTCAAGCCCAATGAGAAGCTGGCCGTCATCGGCGACTTTGCCGAGACGCCCCGCTATCAGGGCGCAGGCTCCAGCGCCGTCAACGCCCTGCAGGTGGACACCCTGCTGGACAGCATCAAGGCCGACGACAGCGGCATCACCTTCGTGGGCTATGCCTCCGGTTTCGAGCGTCAGGGTGCAGCGGACGCCGAGAAGCTGGAAGAGGCTGTGGCCCTCGCAAAGAAGGCTGACACCGTTCTGCTCTGCCTCGGCCTCGATGAGCTGCGGGAGAGCGAAGGTCTTGACCGCTCTGACATGAAGCTGGCCGAGAACCAGCAGCAGCTTTTGACCGCTGTGGCTGCCGTCAACCCGAACGTCGTCGTTCTGCTGAGCGCCGGTGCGCCGGTAGAGACGCCGTGGGTCGGCCAGTGCAGGGCGCTGGTCTACGGCGCACTGGGCGGACAGGCAGGCGCCGGCGCAGCCGCAGACATCCTCACCGGCAAGCTCTGCCCCTGCGGCAAGCTGTCCCAGACCTGGGCGCAGGCTCACGACGACACCCCCGCCAAGGCGAACTTCGGCGGCGAGGGCCGGAACGTGGAGTACCGCGAGGGCCTGTATGTGGGCTACCGGTACTATCAGACCGCCGGTGTGCCGGTGGCGTTCCCCTTCGGCTACGGCCTGAGCTATACCACCTTCGAGTACAGTGATCTGAAGGCAGACGAGAAGGGCGTGACCCTCACCGTCACCAACACCGGCAGCTGTGCCGGTGCCGAGATCGTCCAGCTCTACGTCGCAAAGCAGGACGCCAAAGTCTTCCGCCCGGCGCAGGAGCTGAAGGGCTTTGCAAAGGTCTTCCTCGCCCCCGGCGAGAGCAGGACGGTGAGCATCGCTCTGGACGACAAGGCGTTCCGCTACTGGAACGTCAAGACTGACCGCTGGGAAGTCGAAGGCGGAAGCTATCAGCTCCGCGTGGGTGCATCCAGTGCGGACATCCGGCTGACAGCGGAAGTCTCCGTCAAGGGGACCAACGCTCCCGACCCCTACGAGGGTCTCGACCTGCTCCATTACGTCTCCGGTCAGATCACCTATGTGACCGACGCCGAATTCGAGGCTCTGCTGGGCCATCCGATCCCGGAGGATGTCGTCCGCATCGACCGGAACATGACGCTGGGCGAGATGGACCATGGCCGCAGTCCGCTGGGCTGGGTGGCACAGAAGGTGCTGCGCTACCGTCTGGACAGCAGCTTTGCAAAAGGCACCCCCGACCTGAACACCGTGTTCCAGTATAATATGCCGCTGCGCGCGCTGGCCAAGATGACCAACGGCATGGTGAGCATGGGCATGGTGGACGGCCTCGTCTGGGAGCTGAAAGGCTTCTGGCTCGTGGGCATCCTTCGGGTCATCTATGAGTTCGTCAAGAATCTCATCCTGAACAGCCAGATGGAAAACCGGCTCAAAAACAGCTGAAAGGAATAAGGTCATGAATTTCTGGAATAACTTTGCCGCAAAGCATCCGGACGCGGCCAAATGGGTACGGGAGGGCGGACTGTTCGTCATCGTGTCCAACCTCATCACCGTGTTCAAATATCTGCTTCTGCAGTTCCTGCCCAAGGCATTTGCAAACCTGCCGGTGGTGGACTTCGGCTGGCCGGGCATCGACATCACCCTGTTCGGCGAGACCTTCAAGTGGAACATCCTCGGCTATGACGCGGCCCACGGCGGCCTGCCCTACTTCTGCGCCTACATGGTGGCCATGGTCATCGGCGAGTGCATCAATTTCCCCATCCAGCGCAGCCTCGTCTTCCGCAGCAAGGGCAACCTCGCCAAGCAGATCGGCTGGTATCTGCTGGCTTTCTGCCTCATCACCTGCATCGTCAACTCCATCAACTGCATCTGGGTGGCTGTGGCCGGTCTGCTGGTGCCTGATTTCATCTACAACATCGGCACCACGGTGCTCAACGGCGGCATCTCGATGATCATCTTCTTCTTCGTGAACAAGATCATCTTCCCCGAAGGCGAAGCCGCAAAATAATCTGTCATCTTCTTTGTTTTCATCATTTTCTTCATTCGAACCAACAGGCCGTCCTCCAGAGGAGGACGGCCTGTTGGCATATTGAGTGGTTTTGGACGCTGCAAAGGACGAAATTTCAGTCATAGGGGAAGAATCTGCCCAAGAGTCTTGCACTTTGACGCTTTACTGTGGTAAAATCAGGCCGTGCTTTTATCATAGAGGAAAAAAGCACCAAAGGGGGAACGTATATGAGTGAGATCTGTATCATCGTCACCATCGTCGTCTATCTTGTGGCTATGCTGCTGGTGGGTTTCGCCTACAGCAAGACCAACAACGACAGCACCGACTTCTACCTTGGCGGCCGGAAGATGGGGCCGCTGGTCACGGCCATGAGTGCCGAGGCCAGCGATATGTCCAGCTGGCTGCTGATGGGTATGCCGGGTCTGGCCTACCTGACAGGCATCGCCTCACCGGGCTGGACAGCCATCGGCCTTGCGCTGGGTACCTGGCTCAACTGGCTCATCGTGGCCCGGCGGCTCCGCCGCTATTCGGCCAACCTCGACGCCATCACGGTACCGCAGTTCCTGTCGCTTCGCTTCCATGACCAGCGCAACCTGCTGAACGCTCTGGGTGCAGTCATCATCATCGTCTTCTTCGTGCCGTATACGGCCTCGGGTTTTGCGGCCTGCGGCAAGCTGTTCCACAGCCTCTTCGGCGTAGATTACATGGCGGCAATGCTGGTGTCAGCCCTCGTCATCGTGGGCTATACCATCCTGGGCGGCTTCCGCGCCGTCACCACCACCGACCTCATCCAGTCGGTGGTCATGTCGCTGGCCCTCATCGCGGTGCTGGGCTACGGCATCGTTGTGGCAGGCGGCTGGGGTGCTGTGGTGGAGAATGCCCAGAGCCTTTCCGGCTACCTGACCATGACGGCCAGCCACGACGCCGTGACCGGCGGGGCCACGTCCTACAGCCTGCTGGACATCGTCTCCACCATGGCGTGGGGTCTCGGCTACTTCGGTATGCCCCACATCCTGCTCCGCTTCATGGCCATCGAGGACGAGAAGAAGCTGGTGCTCAGCCGCCGCATTGCCACCGTCTGGGTGGTCATCGCCATGGCGGCGTCCATCGTCATCGGCATGGTGGGCCTCGGCATGACCAGGGCCGGTGCGCTGGAATTCCTCAGCGGCTCGTCCAGTGAGACCCTCATCGTCCGCATCGCCAGCCTCATCAGTCAGCACGGTGTGCTGGCGGCAGTTCTGGCCGGACTCATCCTTGCAGGCATCCTGGCGGCCACCATGTCCACGGCGGACAGCCAGATGCTGGCCGCTGCGTCCAGCGTGTCCCAGAACATTTTGCAGGAGTTCGGCCACCTCAAGCTGAACGAGAAGCAGAGCCTCTTCGCAGCCCGCCTGACCATCATCTGCGTCAGCGTGGTGGGCGTGGTGCTGGCCCGCGACCCGGATTCCAGCGTCTTCGGCATCGTCAGCTTCGCGTGGGCCGGTTTCGGCGGCGCTTTTGGCGCTGTCGTCCTCTGCGCCCTGTTCTGGAAGCGCTGCAACTGGCAGGGTGCGCTGGCCGGTATGCTCTCCGGCGGCCTGATGGTCTTCGTCTGGAAGTACCTCGTCAGCCCGCTGGGCGGCGTCTTCGGCATCTATGAGCTTCTGCCCGCCTTCCTCGTCTCGCTGGCCGTCTGCGTGGTGGTCAGCCTCGTGACCCCGGCTCCCACGGAAGATATTCTGGCCGAGTTCGACGCGGCAAAATAACCGGTAAAAACAAGAGGAGGGCCTGTGCTGAAACCCGGCACAGGCCCTCCTTTTATGCTTGTGTGACGCTTCCGTGCTCCACCCGGTATACCTTGTCAAACTGCTTCATGAACGCCCCCGAGACGTCGTGGGTGATGGCCACCACCATGCAGGGGAGAGCGAGCAGATTTTCCATGATCTGTCCGCTGGTGTCGGGGTCGAGGCTGGCGGTGACCTCGTCGGCGATGATGAGGTCGTACCGGCGAAGCGCCAGCCGTGCGATGCCGATGCGCTGGCGCTGCCCGCCCGAGAGATTCTTGCCGTTCTCGCTGATGAGGGTGTCGAGGCCGTCGGGCAGGGTGCTCACCCAGTCGGTGAGGCCCGCCATCCCGATGGCGTGGGAAAGCTGAGCCTCGGGGAAGTCCGCGCCGAGGCAGATGTTGCTGCGGAGGGTGTCATTGAAGAGATAGGTTGTCTGGGCAATGTAACCTACCCGCTGGTAGAGGCTCTGACGGTCGATGTCCCGCAGCTGCTGGCCGTTGAAGAGGATGCTGCCGGTATAGTCTGGGTAGTACTGGAACAGCAGCTTTGCCAGTGTAGACTTGCCGCAGCCGCTTTCGCCTACGAGGACGGCTTTTTCCTGCCCGGAGACTGTCAGCCGGATGCCGCGCAGCACCGGTGTAGCGGCCCCGGGGTAGGAAAAGCCGGTGTCCTTGCACTCGATGTGCTCGAGTTTACCGATGGCCCGGCCCGCAGAGACTTTTTCCGGGCCGGACATGGCTGCTTCCAGCCGCTGACGGATGCCCTTCGAGGATCTGACCTTGGCCCAGCACTGGGCGATCTGATTACAGGGCGTGATGACGAAGTTCGCCATGCTGGCGGCGGTGGAGACGGTACCCATCGTCAGCCGCCCGTCGAAAGCGAGAAAAAGGCCCACCAGCATGACGATGGGGAAGATGAGGTTGCTGATGAGAGAGGTGTTGACCACCATGGCGTTGAGGCTCTGCTGGTAGGCCTGCTCGCTGTCGCGGGCCTGCCGGGCAGCATCCCGGTGGCGGGTAGCATAGGCGTCCTCCCGCAGAAAGCCCCGGATGACCTCGAACCCGCCCAGAAGCTCCTTGAGCTGCTGGGTGTAGCCCGCCATCTGGAGCGAAAAAGCGTCTCGGGAGGCTTTGAGCCGCTCATTCATCTTCCGGGGCAGGACCAGCGGCGGCACGGTCACAAGCAGGATGGCCGCCAGCATCACCGGGCTGATGTAAAGGTACATCCCCAGCGCACAGAGCATGATGCCGCCCCAGAACGCGATGTTGAAGAGGGACATATAATAGTCGTCGTAGAGGGTGCGCAGGTCGGTGGTCAACAGGGAGAGATAGGCTGCGTCGCCCTCCCGCTGATATTGGGACACCGGGCGGCGCAGCACTCGCTCCATGACCTGCCCCCGTACCTGCTCCACTGCGCCGCAGGCGAGTTTTGTAAAGGAGCGGCGGCTCAGCCGTTCGAAAAACCAGCTGGTGAAGGTGATGAGGAACACCAGCCCCATATAGCCCAGTGCCTCCTGCTTGCTCTTGGAGTCGATAAGCCACTTGAGCTGGAAGTTTTTCAACGGCGCGAAAAAGGATACTGCCGCTGTAAAGAGCGCGAAGAGCATGAGCTTCACCCAGTGGTGTCGGAAGTAGTCGTTGACCGTTGCTTTTTTCATGTGCAGTATCCTCCGCAGAGTGCTATAAAACGAGATGGATTACAAGAAAGACCCATCCGACTTCCTTTTTGCGGGAGATCGGATGGGTCTTGATCTTATGGCCTTATGTAAGAGGCGCTGTCAGTTTACAGCTGGGGGCCGGCAGAGACCAGAGCCTTGCCGTGCTCGTTGCCCTCGTACTTTGCGAAGTTCTTGATGAAGCGGCCAGCCAGATCCTTGGC
>ENA-UEQK01001791-UEQK01001791.1-human-gut-metagenome-genome-assembly--contig:-NODE-1791-length-12592-cov-11.165801_pt1 | contig 12592 bp, 12 predicted proteins | sample MGYA00242939_ERZ507942 | MGnify/ENA primary metagenome ERZ507942 (study PRJEB26167, sample SAMN06115485) | human gut metagenome | host: Homo sapiens | place: China:Chongqing | collected 2015-03-30... | reverse complement strand
GCCATCTGGAAGGCCACATGGGCCACCCGGCGGATCTCATGCTCGGAGTAGGCCATGATGTCCGTGGCCTTCTGCTCGCCGTCCGCTTCCTCTGTGCGGTGCTCACCGAAGTACACGCCGCCGATCAGCTCCCGCACCACCACAAAGTCGATGCCGCGGGCCGCGATATCCGCCCGGAGGGGGCAGGCGTCGGACAGCTCGGAGAACATCCGGGCGGGACGGATATTTGTATAGAGCTTCATAGCGCCCCGCAGCTTGAGAAGTCCCCGTTCGGGACGGTTTGCGGAGGGCTGGTCATCCCACTTGGGGCCACCCACCGCGCCCAGCAGAACGCTGTCGGCCTTCAGGCAGGTTTCCAGACTGGAATCCGGCAGGGGGACGCCGAAGGCGTCAATGGCGGTGCCGCCCATGGGGGCGTCCACATAGGTAAACGTATGGCCGAATTTTTCAGCCACCGCGTCCAGAATCCTGACGGTCTCCCCTACAATCTCAGGGCCGATGCCGTCTCCCTTGATGACTGCGATGGTCTTGTTCATTGCGCTGCCTCCTTGTCCTTCAGGGAGGCCATCAGGCCGCCCTTGGCGATCATGTTCTTGATAAACGGCGGGAAGGGTTCCGCCTGATAGCTGACGCCTTTGGTGACGTCGGTGATCACGCCGGTGTCGAAGTCCACCGTCACCTCGTCGCCGTTGTCGATCCCGGCGCTGGCGGCGGGACACTCCAGAATGGCAAGGCCGATGTTGATGGCGTTGCGGTAGAAGATGCGGGCGAAATTGGCGGCGATCACGCAGCTGATGCCGCTGGCCTTGATGGCCACCGGCGCGTGTTCGCGGGAGGAACCGCAGCCGAAGTTGGCGCCTGCCACCATGATGTCGCCGTCCTTGACTTTGTGGATGAACCCCTTGTCGATATCCTCCATGCAGTGGGCGGCCAGCTCCTTATGGCTCTGGGTGTTCAGGTACCGGGCGGGGATGATGACGTCCGTATCCACATGATCCCCGTATTTATGGACTGTTCCGTGTGCGTTCATTTGTTCATGACCTCCTCAGGATGGCAGATATGGCCCGCAATGCCGGATGCGGCCGCCACGGCGGGAGACGCGAGGTACACCTCGCTGTCCACGTGGCCCATGCGGCCCACGAAGTTGCGGTTGGTGGTGGAGACGCAGCGCTCACCGGCAGCCAGAATCCCCATGTAGCCGCCGAGACAGGGGCCGCAGGTGGGGGTGGAGACGATGCAGCCGGCATCCAGGAAAATGTCGGTGTAGCCCTCGTGCATACAGGCCCGGTAGACGCTCTGGGTGGCAGGAATGACGATGCCCCGGACGTTGGGAGCCAGATGATGTCCCTTCAGAATGGCGGCGGCAGCGGCCATGTCCGCCAGCTGGCCGTTGGTGCAGGAGCCGATAACGATCTGATCGATGGCGATGTCGCTGCCCTCCCGCGCGCTGTGGGCATTCTCCGGCAGATGGGGCCACGCCACGGTGCAGTCCACCTGAGAGAGATCAATGTCGATGGTGCGCTCATACTCGGCGTCGGGATCGGCCTCAAAGGCGGTCCATGGGCGGTTCACCCGGCCTTCCACATAGGCGCGGGTCACATCGTCCACCGGGAAAATGCCGTTTTTGCCGCCGGCCTCAATGGCCATGTTGCAGATGGTCAGGCGGTCGTAGATGGTCAGGCTGGCCACGCCGGGGCCTGCAAACTCAATGGACTGATACCGTGCGCCGTCCACGCCGATCATGCCGATGAGGGTCAGGATCACGTCCTTGCCGGAAACGAAGGGGCGGAGCTTGCCGGTGAGGTTGACGCGAATGGCGGAGGGAACCTTGAACCACGTCTCGCCGGCCGCCATGGCAGCGCCCATATCGGTGGAGCCGACGCCGGTGGAGAATGCGCCCAGCGCGCCGTAGGTGCAGGTATGGGAGTCTGCGCCGATGACGGCCTCGCCGGGGGCTACCAGACCTTTCTCCGGCAGCAGGGCGTGTTCGATACCCATAGCGCCCACATCGTAGAAATGGTCGATGTCAAAGCGGCGGGCAAAGGTGCGGCACTGCTTGCACTGGGTGGCGGATTTGATGTCCTTGTTGGGGGCAAAGTGATCCATCACCATGGCGATGCGGCTCTTGTCGAAAACCTTGCTGAATCCGGCGGCTTCAAACTCATTGATGGCCACAGGGGTGGTGATGTCGTTGCCCAAAACCAGATCCAGCCTGGCCTGAATCAGCTGTCCGGCCCGCACGCTGTCCAGTCCCGCGTGCTTGGCCAGAATTTTCTGCGTCATTGTCATTCCCATATCTCTGTTCTCCCTTCAGTTGCCGGATTCCATAATCTTGTTGATGCCGTTGACATAGGCGCGGATGGAGGATTCGATGATGTCCGTGGAAATGCCGGTGCCGGTGCAGGCCCGGCCGTCCGGCAGCGCCACCTTCACCACAGCCTCGCCCACGGCGTCCTCGCCGTCGGTGACGGCGTTGAGGCTGAAGCTTTCCAGCTTCACATCCATCCCCAGCATCCGGTTGATGGCCTTGAAGGAGGCGTCCAGCGGGCCGCTGCCGATGGCCACGTCCTCCAGCACCTCATCCCCCCGCTGCAATTTGATGCAGGAGATGTTGGGGACGCCGTGGCCGGTGTTGACCACATGGCTGACCAGCTGGCAGTCGCCCTGCACCACACCCCGGCGATGCAGCACCAGCGCCTCGATGTCCCGGCCGGTGATATTCTTTTTCTTGTCCGCCAGATCCTTGAAGCGGACGAACACGTTCTCCAGCTCCTCGTCGGTCAGCTCGTAGCCCATGGATTCCAGTTTTTCCCGCAGAGCGTGCTTGCCGGAGTGCTTGCCCAGCACCATGGTATTCTGGGGAATGCCCACGTCGGTGGACTTCATGATCTCGTAGGTCTGGGCGTTGGCAATGACGCCGTGCTGATGGATGCCGGACTCATGGGCAAAGGCGTTGGCGCCCACAATGGCCTTGCTGGGCGGGATGGGTACGCCGGTGATGTTGCTGAGGAGCTTGCTGGAGCGGTAGATCTGCTTAGTGTTAATGCCGGTTTCCGCATCGTAGAAATCCGCGCGGGTGCAGATGGCCATGGCCAGCTCTTCCAGACTGGCGTTGCCCGCCCGCTCGCCGATGCCGTTGACGGTGCATTCGATCTGGGTCGCGCCTGCCTTGACGCAGGCCAGAGAGTTGGCCACGGCCATGCCCAGATCGTTGTGGCAATGGACGGAAATATCCGTATGCTCCACGCCGATGACATTCTGGCGGAGGTAGGTAATCAGCTCCGCCATTTCCTGAGGCGTGGAGTAGCCCACCGTATCCGGCACGTTCAGGGTGGTGGCGCCGGCGGCTACGGCGTTGGAGTAGCACTGGGCCAGAAACGCCCAGTCGGAGCGGGACGCATCCTCGGCGGAAAACTCGATATCGTCGCAGAAGCTCTTGGCGTAGGCCACCATTTCGCTGATGCGCTGGAGCACCTGCTCCCGCGTCATCCGCAGCTTGTACTCCATGTGGATGTCGCTGGTGGCGAGAAATACATGGATGCGGGGGTGGTTGGCCTCCTTCACGGCGTCCCACGCGGCGTCAATGTCGCCTTTGGTGCAGCGGGCCAACGAGGCCACGGTGCAGTCCGTCACGGCGGCGGCAATGGCCTGTACGCTCTTGTGATCCATGGGAGAGGCGATGGCAAAGCCCGCCTCAATGATGTCCACGCCCAGCTTTTCCAGCTGTTTGGCCATCTCGATCTTTTCCGCCAGATTCATGCTGCATCCGGGGGACTGCTCGCCGTCCCGCAAGGTCGTGTCAAAAATTTTGATTCGTTTCATCTTTCCGTTCCTCCTGCTTGTTTTTCTCCTTAAACGACAAAAAAGCCTTCGTCTCTTCCTGTCGAAGAGACGAAAGCTCAAAACTTCCGTGGTACCACTCTCATTGGCATAGCTGCCCACTTCCGGCATCAGCCTGACGCACGTCAGACGAATCCGCCTCTTTGGTAACGGTGAGGAAATCCGGCTCCGCCTAAACACAGGTCTCAGCGAAGCTACTCAGGGGCCAGTGACATCGTTCCGCTCTGCGCTGCCTCGCAGCATCCGGCAGCTCTCTGAAGCGTCTGCGGAAGGAATTTTTCCCCGTCATCGTATTTGCGTGATATGAGTTACGATGGAGTCATGATACCTGAAAGCGGCAGGCTTGTCAAGCGGCAAATCCATTTATAACCATATTACCAGAATCCCTTGGCACTTCCCCGGCAAATTTTGTGCCTTTCCCGGCAGACGGTTTGCCCGTTCCTTCCACACACGCGGCCGGGAACGGGGCGCAGACCTGCCGCGGCACAGGAAAAGAGTGCGCCGCAATTTTGCGGCGCACTCCCCGGATCTCAAAAATTCAGGAAACGGTCACTTGTCCTCCGAACCGACCTTGACATCCATCTTGGCTTCAAAGTACTTGACCATACCGGCCTGATCGATGTCGATATAGCCGTTATCGCCCATCCACTCCATGATCTGCATGGTGACGTCCGTAACAGGCGTGTCCACGCCCAGCTTGTGGGCAAAGTGCTTGGCATTGTGGATGTCCTTCAGATGGACAGCAATGCGCGCGCCCGGCTCATAGTCCCGGTGGATGATCTTAGGCACCTTGTTGTCGTACAGCGGGCCGCCTGCAAAGCCGCAGCGGGTGGCGTCGAACGTGGTTTGCAGGTCAATGCCTGCCTTGGCGGCAAACGCGTAGCCCTCGGCAATGGCGGACAGGTACGCACCGGCGACCATGTTGTTCACCAGCTTGGTAATGCTGCCGCTGGCAGGCCCGCCGGTATACACGGGATGGCCCATGCACTCCAGCAGGGGCTTCACTTTCTCGAATACCGTCTTGTCGCCGCCGGTCATGATCGCCAGCGTGCCGGCAATGGCCATGGGATTGCCGCCGCTGACGGGAGAATCCAGCAGGTGCATTCCGGTCGCTTCGACTTCGGGATACAGCTCCTGAATGATATCCGGCGCGGTGGAATCCAGATCCAGAATGATATTGCCGGGTTTGCCGTACTGCACGGCCTGCTTGATGGAATTGATGATGATGGGGTGCGTGGGGAGCATCTGCATAATGACGTCGCAGGTCTTGTAGATGTCCACAGGATCGGAGGTGGTCTCGCCGCCGGCAGCAGCGAACTGATCCAGACGGGCCTGCGCCACGTCAAAGCCCAGAACAGGGTAGCCGCTCTTCTTCAGCACGTTCAGGGCCATAGGCAAACCCATAACACCCAGACCCAAGAAACCAATTTTTTTCATGTTTGATACCTTCCTTCTTAAGTCTTAATCATGCTGGGCAGCCATGTGGTCAGCGCGGGGATATAGGTGATCAGCATCAGGACGATCACGGAGATCAGCAGCATGGGCATCATGGCTTTCAGCGCTTTCATCAGGCGGGTCTTGGCGATCTGGTTGCAGATCAGCAGGCACAGACCCACAGGAGGCGTGACCAGGCCAATGCACAGGTTGAAGCTCATAACGATGCCGAACTGCAGGGCGTCAATATTGAACGCGGTGAGCAGCGGCGTCAGAATGGGGGTCATCATAATAATGGCGGCATTGGCCTCCATCAGCATACCGATGATCAGGAACAGGAGGTTCAGCAGCAGCAAAATCACGATGCGGTTGCTGGTGATGCTGGTGAACACGTTCAGCAGCTGCTGAGGCAGGCCGGAAGTGACCACTACATAGCTGGAAGCCTTGGAAAGACCGACCATCATCATGATGGTGGCCGTGGAGACGGATGCCTCCACAAACACCTGGGGCAGTTCGGAGAGCTTCATGTCACGGTAAACGGTCAGGCTGATGATCAGCGCGTAGACCACAGCCACAGCCGCAGCCTCAGTGGGGGTGAAAATGCCGCCGAAAATGCCGCCCAGAATGATGATGGGCATCAGCAGCGCCCAGATGCCTTCCTTGAAGGCGTGGCCGATCTGCTTGGGCGTCTGCTTTTCGTGGGCAGGCAGGTTATTTTTCTTGCCGTAGACCAGCGCATAGACGATCAGGCTGCCGGCCAGCAGAATGCCGGGGATCACAGAACCCATGAACAGCTGAGACACCGATACGTTGGTGATGGAGGCATACACGATCAGGGTAATAGAGGGGGGGATGATGGGGCCGAGGATCGAGGAAATTGCGGAAATTGCGGTGGAAAACTCGCTGGGGTAGCCCTCGCGCTGCATGGCGGGAATGGTGATGCCGCCGATGGCGGAGGCCGTAGCCACGCCGGAGCCGGAAATGGCGCCGAACAGTGCGGAGGCCAGAACCGTCACCACGGCGACGCTGCCGCGGATCCAGCCGATAATGGCGTTGGCTACGTCAATGAGCTTCACCGTGATGCTGCGGGACATGATGTTGCCCGCCAAAATGAAGAACGGGATCGCCAGCAGAGAGGAGGAGTTCATACCGGCAAACAGTTTCTGGGGCAGAACCAGAGCGGGCATACCCGCCATATTCAGCGCAGCCAGCGTGCCGATTCCCAGAGCGATGTAGATGGGGAAGCCCAGAAAAGCCAACCCCAGCAGAAGAATGATTACCAACAGACCTGCGTTCATTGATCAGACACCTCCTTGGGATGGACCAGCGCCTCGACAGACTTGAGGATCACCTCAATGGACGTCAGGATCATCAGCGCAACACCGATGGGGATGCTGGCATATGGAATGGACATGGGGATCTTCAGGCCCGGCGTGACGTTGGCGGCGCCGGTGGCGCACAAGCCCAGAGAATACTGGAACAGCAGCACCATAAAGACAATCCCGGCGATGGTGGAAATGATGGTGAAAATGTGCTTCACGCGCTCGCTGAAAAGGTTGATGAGAATATCGATCTGCATATGGCTGTTGCGGCGGACAGCAATGGCGGCAGCCAGCATGACATTCAGGATAAACAGGTAGCGCGCCAACTCCTCGCTCCACGCATTGGGGTTGGAGAACACATAGCGCAGAATGACCTGATAGACCATGATAATGACCATGACAAAGACGGAGACGGCCAGGATGACCTTTTCCACCCATTCCAACAGGTCAAGGAATTTTGAATAAAGCTTGATCATGAAATTGATTCACCTCATTGAAGAATTGCCGGCCCGCAGACGCGGACCACGGGCCGGCGGGGATTGGTTGAGAGTGGTGATCAGCCCATGGCCACAATGCGGGAAACCCAATCGGCCAGATCGGGATACTCCGTTGCGGCATAATCCTTGAAATGCTCTGCAAACTCGGCGTTATCCACCTCGATGACGGTCTTACCCTCGCTGATCAGCTTTTCCTCGGCCTCGGCCTCGCGTGCCTGCTGGGACTCGGAAATGGTCTTGCCGGCATAGTTGGCAGCCTCGGTCACGGCAGCCTGAATATCTTCGGGCAGGCTGTTGAAGTAGTTGCGGTCCATGATCAGCAGGTTGCAGCTGTAGACGTGGTTGGTCTTGATCCAGTAGTCGCAAACCTCGTCAAAGGCGTAGTTCAGGGAGTCCACCATGGGGTTCTCCTGACCTTCCACGGTACCCTGCTGTAAAGCGGTGTAGGTCTCGTTCATAGCCAGAGGGGTGGGAGCGGAGCCCATCCACTGCCAGACCTTGATGTAGCCTTCCAGGTTGGGAGCGCGCAGCTTGAAGCCGCTGAAGTCAGCCACGGTGTGCATTTCCTTGGTTGCAGTGACGATACGGGGGCTGCGGTAGGTGGCGCCCAGCAGCTTGTAGCCGGCGGCCTCGCCTACGGCTTCCTTGATCTCGTCGCCCAGATCGCTGTTCCAGACGTTCATGAAATGATCGTAGCCGGTGTACATATAAGGCATGATGTCGATATTTGCCAGCGGGGTGAAGGGAGCCAGCGTACCGACGGACTCGCACATAATGTCAGCCACGCCCACGGACATACCTTCCAGAACCTCAGTGGTGGAACCCAGCTGTGCGCCGCCGTAGAGGTCGACCTGCACGCGGCCGTCCGTCAGTTCGGCGATCTTGTCTTTAAAGACGGCGGCGGTATCGTAAGCGTTGTCGCCCTCAGTGGAGTTCAGAGCCATCTTCCAGACATATTCGGGAGAGGAAGAATCGCCGTCGCCAGAAGTAGAGGGGGCCGCAGGGGTGGAAGAGGAGCCTCCGCAGGCGGTGAGAGCGCCGGCAACTGCAAGAGCAGCCAAAACGCTGGCAAGAATCTTCTTTTTCATGGATGTAACCTCCTAAACATTTCACGGCTGCCGAAACACGAAATTCCGGTCTGGTTGAAGATGGAAAAAGTTTGTTAAAAATTTACCATTTTCAACATTAAATTTTAAATTCAATCCGTGAATTTAACATAACAGACTTTGCGGACAGGGTCAATGATTGTTTACTTTTTCACAACGATTTAGTGATAATGCAGACAGTAAACGTTTAATTTTTGGTGGTTTTTCAAGTATATCTTTGTTTTAAATTTCACATTTTCAAAAAAAGAGGTTGTTATGCGCTAAATTTTGTGCTATGTTGATAATGACAACGACATTTCAAAAGCAGGAGGCCTGTATGTCTTCTTTCCCTGAACAGCTGCAGGAATATGCGCTGAGCGAAATCACCCGCCGGATCCAGACCGGTGAATACCCCGTAGGTTCCCGTCTGGTGGCGAAAACCATTGCCGACTCTCTGAATATCAGCGCCACGCCTGTGGTGGCCGCCATTAACCGTCTGGCTGCTCAGGGTCTGGTGGAAACCATCCCCCGCAAGGGCGCGGTGGTGAAAACCTTTTCAACGACAGATATCGGCAATTACTTTGAAGCCAGAACCATGATCGAATGTTTTGTGGCGCATCTGGCGGTGCAGAATGTGGATAAATTCCCGGAGTCTGTCAAAAAGATGCAGGAAGCCGCCGATCAGCTGGAGCGCGTCCATGTGGAGCAGATGGACGTGGAGCGGATCCGCAAGTGGGAAACGCAGTTCCATTCGGAGCTGATCAAACTCTCGGATAACCCGCAGCTGGAGCGGCTCTATGAGTTCAACTGGTCTGTGGGCAGCGTTTACTTTGTCTACAGCATCAAGAAGGTCTCCCCGGATAACTTCCGGGTCTCCCTGCGGGAGCATCAGAAAATTCTGGAAGCCCTTCTGAACCGGGATGCGAATCAGCTGGAATTTCTGGTGCGGGATCACCTGCGTTTTCTGAATCAGGCAGTCAGCTGGTATAACTGACTGCGTACTCCTCTTTCTATCAAGCATTGAAAAATCCCCCTGCCGGCGGCAGGGGGATTTTTTGTATGCTGAAAACCACTCGCCGGGCGAGTGGTTCAAAAGAGGCTTGTGCCGATGAGGAAAAATAAAGCTCCCTCTGTTGATGTTTCAGCCATGCGCGGTTCAGGCAATGGTGGCCGATGAACAGTGCCAGCATGACCATGCCCAGCCACTCGTGGGCTGTTTCGCCCACCAGAGAATATGCCATCAGCAGCGGGTGGACACCCGCACCAATTCCAACGCGGAGCAGCCTCGCAGAGTCAGCATGGTTCCGTCAAAAATTCCGGCCACCACGTCGATGCCTGTTCCCAGATTCTGCAAAATATTCTGAGCGTTTTCCGGCGTATTTGCAAAGTTGATGATCTCAAATTTCAGTTCCGGCGCAGCGGCGTGGACTTCCGGCCACAGCTCCATGAGGAACTGGCAGGGCGTCACCAGGGAGCTGCCCATCCGAATCATGCTGTCATTGCCCTGCATGGCGTTTTTGGCGTGGGTCTGGGCGTCCTTGGCGTACTGGATCATGTACTTGGCATCTTGGTAGTAGGACTTCCCGGCATTGGTCAGCGTCAGTCCGCGGGGCGTCCGGTCGAACAGCCGCACCTCCAGCGCTTCCTCCAGCCGGTCGATCTGCTTCATCACGGCGGTAGGGGAGATAAACAGGGCTTCTCCCGCTTTGGAAAAGCTGTCGGCGTCCGCCACTTGAACAAAGGTATCCAGTTGATGATTGTACATGGCAGCGCCTCCTTTGCCTGATGAGAGCAGTATAGCACAAAAGTTCCCCTTCGAAAACAACGCGGTTGCCGTCCTTTCCCTGCCCCGATCTCTGTTAGAACGGGTTCTTTCGGTGGGGTCGCCGATGGATCTTAGCCTCAGGATGCTTGACAAACGCGAAAAAAATATTATAATATCAAATCATTCAAAATTGAACTATTAAAAAGGAGGAATCCCATGCTTCCCGCCGTGCGGTTTTATACCTATGCCAAGCGCTTTGAAGAAGCGTATACCACCGTCATGCGTCCCTTGACGGTAGAACTGAAAATGGCGCAGCCGGCTGTGGATATTCTGCTGTTTCTGGCCAACAATCCCGGCATGGACACCGCGCGGGATATCTGCACCTACCGGCACCTGAAGCCCTCCATTGTCTCCTTCCATGTGGACAATCTGGTGCGGCAGGGGTATCTGGAGCGGCAGGACATACCGGGAGACCGCCGGAAGTGCCGTCTGGTCTGCACGGACAAGGCCGCGCCGGTTATTCAGCGGGGACGGGCTGTGCAGGAAGCCTTTTCCCGGCAGTTGACGGAGGGACTGACACCGGAGGAACTGGAAATCTGCTTCCGCTGCTTCACGGTGTTCGGAGAAAATATGACCCGCCTGACGGATCGCCGGGGGGCATCACAAGGAGGATCCAAATGAATCAGGACAAAACCTTCCTCGGCACCGAGCCGATTGGCAAGCTGCTGCGGCAGTTGGCAATCCCCACAGTCATTGCCCAACTGGTAAATATGCTGTACAACATTGTAGACCGCATCTACATCGGCCATATCCCCGGCGACGGCGATCTGGCGCTGACCGGCGTGGGCGTCTGCCTGCCGCTGATCCTGATCGTTTCCGCATTTGCGGCGCTGGTGGCCTCCGGCGGCGCGCCCAGAGCTTCCATTTATATGGGGCGGCAGGATCATGAGACCGCCGAGAGGATTTTAGGCGGCTGCTTCGCACTTCAAATCTGCATTTCCGCCGTGCTGACTGCCGTTCTGCTGCTGTGGAGCAGGGATCTGCTGCTGGCCTTCGGCGCCAGCGAGAATACCATTGGCTACGCGGCGGATTATATGCGGATCTATGCCGTGGGAACGGTGTTCGTTCAAATGACGCTGGGACTGAACGCCTTTATCACGGCGCAGGGCTTTGCACAGATCGGGATGCGGACTGTCCTGATCGGCGCGGTTTCCAACATTGTTCTGGATCCCCTCTTTATCTTTGCGCTGGGCATGGGCGTCAAAGGCGCGGCGCTGGCAACCATTCTGTCTCAGGGGATCTCCTGTATCTGGGTGCTGCGGTTTCTGACGGGGCCGAAAACGCTGCTGCGGCTGAAGAGGGAGAACATCCGGCTGGCGCCAAAGCTCATCCTGCCCTGTGTGGCGCTGGGAACCGCCACGTTTATCATGCAGGCCAGTGAAAGCGTGATTTCCGTATGCTTCAACGCCTCTCTGCTGAAATATGGCGGCGATATCGCCGTGGGCGCTATGACGATCCTCTCCAGCGTTATGCAGTTTGCCATGCTGCCGTTACAGGGCATTGCACAGGGGTCTCAGCCGATCACCAGCTATAATTACGGCGCCCGGAACTCTGCGCGGGTGCGCCAGACCTTCCGCCTGCTGGTAAAAGTGTGCCTGTGCTATTCCGTTGCGCTGTGGGCAATTATTCAGCTGTTTCCCGGAACCTTCGCGCAGATTTTTACGCCCAATGCCGATCTGGTGGCCTTTACGATCCCCGCCCTGCGGATCTACTGCGCGGCGCTGTTCCTGTTCGGTATTCAGATCGCCTGCCAGATGACGTTTGTCTCCATTGGCTACGCCGTCTGTTCCATTATTGTGGCGGTGCTGCGGAAATTCATACTGCTGCTGCCTCTGATCTACCTGCTGCCGCATCTGCTGGCAGATCAGACCATGGCCGTCTATACCGCAGAGCCGGTGGCCGATGCTATTGCCGTTACCTGCACGGCAATTTTGTTTGGCGTTCAGTTCCACAAAGCCATGCAGAAGCTGGAGCAGGAGGCCGAAACGCAGAATTCACCGGCTTCCGACGCCCGGTAGGCGTCGCTTTTCTAACAGGTTCCCATTTGACGCAGCGTGCGATTCGTGCTAAAATGAAACTGTAGATTACATCCATGTCCTTTGACAGAGATGCGAGTCCGCAATGCAAAGAACAAGGAGGACTTTTCATGAAAACCATCATCACCATCGGACGGCAATTCGGCAGCGGCGGCAAGGAGATCGGCATCCGCGTTGCAAAGGAGCTGGGAATTCCTTTCTACGATAAGGAGCTGCTGCAGGAGGCCGCGAAGAAGAGCGGTCTGTGCCAGAAGATCTTTGAAAATTTTGACGAGCGGCCCAAGAGCCTGCTGTATGCCATCGCCATGGACGCCTACCCTCTGGGCTTCTCCGGGGCAACCGGCGAATCGCTGGAGCAGCAGGTGCATCTGGCCATTTTCAAGACCATCCGCAACATTGCGGCGGAAGGCCCCTGCGTGATTATCGGACGCTGCGCGGACTATGCGCTGGCGGAGGATCCGGATCTTCTGAGCCTGTTTATCAGCGCACCGCTGGAGGATCGAATCGCGCGGGTGGCAAAGCGGCAGAAGGTAACGCCTGAGGAGGCCAAGAG
>ENA-UEQK01001784-UEQK01001784.1-human-gut-metagenome-genome-assembly--contig:-NODE-1784-length-12632-cov-5.110155_pt1 | contig 12632 bp, 9 predicted proteins | sample MGYA00242939_ERZ507942 | MGnify/ENA primary metagenome ERZ507942 (study PRJEB26167, sample SAMN06115485) | human gut metagenome | host: Homo sapiens | place: China:Chongqing | collected 2015-03-30... | reverse complement strand
TCATTGACAGTGACCAGCCAATCAAGCATAATAAAGTTCCTTTCAGGGCATTCTCTCTGTAGACAATTGCCACAGAGCAAACATGTGCCTTATCCCGATCGATACGCAGCCTGCTGTGCGGCATTCAGCGAAACACTACATGTTGTCCTCTTCGCTTGACATGCACAAGATATTGTGGTAGGCTCTATCTGTAACGGCTCTTTCCCGAAAAAGGCGAAGCGTTCCCATCCCGGCGATCCATCGCTTTCCCGCAAGCGGTGCACCTGCGGCAACGAATGTGGAATCTTAAATCCGCAAACAAACGACGCACACGGCGCACCCTGAGGGGTGCGCCTTAATCTTTTTGCCCCGCCGGGCCCCGTTCATCCTTATCAAACCGCTTCCGCACGGAAGCTTCGGGCTGCGGCCCGATACGATCATGACCACCAGGAAGGAATAGGAGGTTCTCTACTATGAACGCAATCAATGTCCGCAAATTCATCCAGGAAAACTACACGCCCTACGATGGCGATGCCGGCTTCCTCGCCGGCCCCACTGAGCGCACCACCAAGCTGTGGAACGAAGTGCTGGAGCTGATGAAGCAGGAGCGCTCCGCCGGCGGCGTGCTGGACTTCGACACCAAGATCATTTCCGATATCACCTCCCACGCAGCCGGCTATATCGACAAAGAGCTGGAGCAGATCGTGGGCCTGCAGACCGATAAGCCCCTCAAGCGCGCCATCATGCCTTTCGGCGGCATCCGCGTGGTGCGCACCAGTGTGGAAGAACACGGCGGCAAGCTTGACCCGGAAGTGGAGCGCATCTTCAAATACCGCAAGACTCACAACGACGGCGTGTTTGACGTATACACCGACGAAATCAAGATCGCCCGCAGCAACAAGCTCCTCACCGGCCTGCCCGACGCCTACGGCCGCGGCCGCATCATCGGCGACTACCGCCGCGTGGCCCTGTATGGCGTGGACTTTTTGATTGAGCAGAAGAAAGAGGCCGTGCAGCGCTACGTCCACGCCGATATGAGCGACGACCTGATACGCAAGCGCGAGGAACTGGCCGAGCAGATCCGCGCCCTGAAGGAGCTGAAGGAAATGGCCGCCAGCTACGGCTGCGACATCTCCAAGCCCGCCCAGGACACGAAGGAAGCCATTCAGTGGCTCTATTTCGGCTATCTGGCCGCCGTCAAGGAACAGAACGGCGCAGCCATGAGCCTGGGCCGCACTTCCACCTTCCTGGATATCTATGCCGAGCGCGACCTCAAGAGCGGCAAATACACCGAAGAACAGATTCAGGAATTTGTAGATCATTTTATCATGAAACTGCGCATGGTCCGCTTCCTGCGCACCAAAGTCTACGATTCTCTTTTCTCCGGCGACCCCACCTGGGTCACCGAGTCTCTGGCCGGCATGGGCATGGACGGCCGCCACATGGTCACTAAGATGACCTACCGGTATCTGCATACCCTGGAAAACCTGGGGCCGGCGCCGGAACCGAACCTGACCGTGCTGTGGAGCAGCCGCCTGCCGGAGCCCTTCAAGCACTACGCAGCCCACATTTCCATTGCCACCTCCGCCATCCAGTATGAGAACGACGACCTGATGCGCCCCGATCTGGGCGACGACTACGGCATTGCCTGCTGCGTTTCCCCCATGCGCATCGGCAAGCAGATGCAGTTCTTCGGCGCCCGCGCCAATCTGGCCAAGGCGCTGATGTACGCCATCAACGGCGGCCGCGATGAACTGACGGGCGAACAGGTCACCGACCGTTACGAACCCATCACCAGCGAGTACCTCGATTTCGATGAGGTGATGGAAAAATTCCAGGTCACCATGCGCCACCTGGCCCGCGTGTATATGAACGCCCTGTACTGCATCCACTATATGCACGACAAATATGACTACGAGCGCATCGAAATGGCCCTGATGGACGAGGAAATGAAACGCACCACCGCCTGCGGCATCGCGGGCCTGAGCGTGGTGGCCGACAGCCTGTCCGCCATCAAGTATGCCAGGGTCAAGCCCATCCGCGACGAGAACGGCATGGCCGTGGATTTTGAAATCGAAGGCGACTTCCCCAAATACGGCAACAACGACGACCGGGTGGATGAACTGGCCCAGTGGGCGGTGAGCTATTTCATGGATGCGCTGCGCCAGCAGCAGACCTACCGCCGCTCCATCGCCACGCAGTCGGTGCTGACCATCACTTCCAACGTGGTCTACGGCAAGAATACCGGCTCCACACCCGACGGGCGCAAGCGCGGCGAGCCGCTGGCTCCCGGCGCCAACCCCATGCACGGCCGCGACTGCAACGGCGCCATTGCTTCGCTGTCTTCCGTGGCCAAAATCCCCTTCGAGGACGCCCAGGACGGTATTTCCTACACGTTCACCATTGTCCCTCAGGCTCTGGGCAAGACCAGGGAAGACCAGGAGGCCAACCTGTACGCCCTGCTGGATGGCTACGCCGAAAAGGGCGGCCACCATATCAACGTGAACGTCCTCAACCGCGAAACGCTGCTTGACGCCATGGATCACCCTGAAAAATATCCCCAGCTGACCATCCGCGTGTCCGGCTACGCTGTCAACTTTATCAAACTGACCCGTGAGCAGCAGCTGGACGTGATCAGCCGCACGTTCCACGAAAAGTTCTGAGCCATGGCTCTGACAGGACGCATCCACTCACTGGAAAGCTTCGGCGCCGTGGACGGGCCAGGCGTACGCTATGTAATCTTTTTTCAGGGCTGCCCGCTGCGCTGCATCTACTGTCACAATCCGGACACCTGGCCGCTCAAAGGCGGCCGGGAAGTCACGGTGCAGGAGCTGGTGGAAGGCCTGCTGCCTTACCGTCCTTTCCTGCGCACCGGCGGCGTGACGCTGACCGGCGGCGAGCCGCTGCTGCAGAGCGCATTTGTTTTTGAGCTGATCCGCGCCCTGCACGCAGAAGGGTTTCACACCGCCATCGACACCGCCGGCTCCATTCCCCTGGAAACCTGCCGGGAGGCCGTGGACGAAGCGGACATGCTGCTGCTGGACATCAAAGCTCTGGAGCCAAAGCTCTGCCGCATGATCTCCGGCAGCGGCGGCGAACATGCCAAAGCTCTGCTCCAGCATTGCGAAGATACTCAAAAAACCGTCTGGCTGCGCCATGTGGTAGTGCCGGACTATACGCTCAACTACAGCAAACTGGCCGACCTGGCGGATTATCTGAAAGGATTTTCCTGCATTGAGCGGGTGGAACTGCTGCCCTTTCATCAGATGGGCAGCTACAAATGGGCTGCGGAACGCCTGCACTACGCCCTGCAGGACAAGCGCACTCCTACCGGCGAAGAAATGGACGAAGCCCGCAGGATTTTTGCCGACGCGGGGCTGAAGGTCCAGTGACGCTCTTTCCATACGACAGCAAAACGCATCGTGCTCCCATTTTCGAGAAAAATGGGAGCACGATCTTTTTTTACGCCAGATGGAACATCCATTTGGACAGCACATACCCCAGCAGAGCGCAGGCGGGGAAGGTAAGCAGCCAGGCCAGAACCATCCGGCCCGCAATGCGGCGGTCCACTTTTCCGCCGCCTGCCGCGCCCGCACCCATCACCGCGCAGGTTTTGGTGTGGGTCGTGGATACCGGCAGGCCTCCTGCCGTGGCCAGCAGCAGGCACGCCACCGCCGCCGTATCCGCGGCAAAGCCCTGATAGGGCATAAGGGACGTCATATCCTGGCCCACGGCGCGGATAATACGCCGCCCGCCCACGGCGGTGCCCGCGCCCATGACCAGCGCGCACAGCAGCGCTTCCCACAACGGCGCGCTTTCCAGCTGCGGCGGCCGTCCCGCCCGCAGAGCCTCCGCCAACAGCAGAACGCCGAGGAATTTCTGTCCATCCTGGGCGCCGTGGCAAAAAGCCATAGCTGCCGCGCCGGCGACCTGCCAGCGCCGGAACCGCTGCGCGGCCCGCTCCAGGCAGCCGCGTCCCAAAAACAAACGCATCAGAACACACAGGCCGCCTCCCAGCACCAGTCCCAGGAGTACCGAAAGGAGCATCCCCCACCATACCTTTCCCCAGGCCGCCGCATTGACGCCGCTCATCGTCCCCTGCAGAGCCACCGCCGCGCCGGACAACGCCGCCAGCAGCGCGTGGCTCTCGCTGGTGGGAATCCCAAACGCCCAGGCCGCCACGGCCCAGAGCACAATGCTTAACAGCGCCGCGCACAGGGCCGTCTGAGCCTGCGCCCGCCCGCTAAAATCGCCGATCTCCAGCACCGTGGCCGCCACCGCCGGACACAGCGCCGCGGAAAGAACGGCCCCCAGCAGATTGCACACTGCCGCCAGAGCAATGGCCCGGCCCATGCGCAGCGCACCGGTACCCACTGCCGTGGCAATGGCGTTGGGCGCATCGGTCCAGCCGTTGACAAAAATGACCGCCAGCGTCAGCAGCACCGGCGGCGATAAGAGAATTTCCACAGCACGTCCGCCCCTTTCTCTCTACTGTACGAAGCGCACAATGCAACTATGCCACTCTTTTGCGGCCAAAAAAGAGCACGAAAGCATCTGCTTTCGCGCTCTTTTTCAATATGATCCGATCTCAGCCACCTTTTTGTTTCAGCAGAGCTTCGCGCCCGCCGGAATGGCGTCGTCCACCATGATCAGGTTCAGTTTTTCCTCGCCTTTCTCCGTATGCACAGCGGAGAGCAGCATGCCCTGGCTTTCCAGCCCCATCATTTTCCGGGGCGGCAGGTTGACGATGGCCACCAGGGTTTTGCCCACCAGCTCTTCCGGCCCATAATACGCATGAATTCCCGAAAGGATCTGGCGATCCGTACCGGTGCCGTCATCCAGGGTGAACCGGAGCAGTTTCGCGCTCTTTTTCACCGCTTCACAGGCCTTCACTTTCACGGCCCGGAAGTCGTTTTTGCAGAAGGTGTCGAAATCCACCGGCTCGGTCAGCTGCGGTTCCAGCTCAATGGGGGGCAGGGCAGCCTTGCGGGCCTCTGCCTCGGCCTCCTCCAGCTCGGTCAGGGCCTTATCCATGTCGATGCGGGGGAACAGGTTCTCCCCCTTGGTCACAGCGCTGCTCTCCGCCAGCGTACCCCAGCGGGCCGCGCTGTCCCAGGTACGCCCATCTTCGGCGGCGCCGATCTGGGCAAAGAGCTTTTCGCAGCTGCCGGGGATAAATGGCATCAGCAGCACGCCGCAGATGCGGGTGACTTCCAGCAGATTATACAGCACGTGAGCCAGCCGCGCTCCGTTCTGCTCCATATTTTTGGCCAGAGCCCAGGGCGCATTTTCATCGATATACTTGTTGGCCCGATCGATGACCCTGAACACTTCCGCCAGAGCAGTGTGGGGCGCAAAGTGCTCCATGGCGTCTTCGTATTTCTCGCGCAGCATCAGGGCGGCGGAGATCAGCTCCACATCAAACTTGACGGGATCGCCCTCGGGGAAGTTGAACGCCAGGTTGACCTCGCTCCGGCTCCTGCGGGCATCGGCGTACAAGCCGTTGAGATACTGCTCATCCTCCGTGGCGCCGCTGCCTTCCGGCAGTGCGCCGCCAAAGTATTTGTTCACCATGGCGGTGGTACGGGAGAGCAGGTTGCCCAGATCGTTGGCCAGGTCGGTGTTGATGGTCTGGATCAGCAGTTCGTTGGAGAAATTGCCGTCGGAGCCGAAGGGGAAGGTGCGCAGCAGGAAAAAGCGCAGCGCGTCCACACCGAACTTTTCGCTGAGCAGATAGGGATCCACCACGTTTCCCTTGCTCTTGCTCATTTTGCCGCCGTCCAGCAGCAGCCAGCCGTGGCCGAATACCTTTTTGGGCAGGGGCAGCTCCATGCTCATCAGCATGGCGGGCCAGATGATGGAATGGAAGCGCACGATTTCCTTGCCCACAATGTGCACGTCCGCGGGCCAGTATTTTTCGCAGTCGTCGTAGCGCTCATTGAGGTAGCCCAGGGCCGTCATATAGTTGAACAGGGCATCCACCCACACATAGACCACGTGACCGGGGTCGAAATCCACCGGGATGCCCCAGGTGAAGCTGGTGCGGGACACACACAGATCCTCCAGGCCCGGATCAATAAAGTTGTTCACCATCTCGTTTACGCGGCTGCGAGGCTCCAGAAAATCGGTGTTGACCAGAAGATCGCGCACCCGGCCGGCGTATTTGCTCAGGCGGAAGAAATAAGCCTCCTCCTCAGCGTCAATCACATCGCGGCCGCAGTCGGGACATTTGCCGTCCACCAACTGGCTTTCTGTCCAGAAAGATTCGCAGGGCTTGCAGTATTTGCCCTTGTAGGTACCCTTATAAATATCGCCCTTGTCGTACATTTTGCGGAAGATTTTCTGAATGCTCTCCACATGATAGTCGTCCGTGGTGCGGATGAAACGGTCGTTGGAAACGTTCATCAGCTTCCAAAGATCTTTCACGCCCCGCTGACCTTCCACAATGTGGTCCACAAATTCCTGCGGGCTGACGCCGGCCTCGCGGGCTTTGTCTTCAATTTTCTGGCCATGCTCGTCCGTTCCGGTGAGGAACATCACGTCAAAGCCCTTCAGGCGCTTGTAGCGGGCGATGGCGTCAGTGGCCACGGTGCAGTAGGTATGGCCGATGTGCAGCTTGTCGCTGGGATAATAAATCGGCGTGGTGATATAAAACTTCTCTTTTTCCATAATTGTTTTCTCTCCTTCTCGCCGCTCCGAATGAAAGAGGGCGGAATTTCCTTTGTGCCGCAAAGATAGCGTTAAAAACAGTATACCATGCTTTGGTTTATTTTAACAGAGAAATGTCACATTTCCTGTCCCATCTGCCAAAAATACGGGGCAGCCGTCCTTTGGAATGCCTTTCCGGTGGACAAATTGAAATTATTTTGTTATACTTTTGTTACTATTGTAACCATTCTACTGCCTGCGGCCTTTTCTGCCGCGGCGCCGGAAAGGAAGTTTGACCGTTATGAAAAAACGTCTTTTCAGCGCTCTGTGCGCTGTTTCGCTGGTTCTGTCGCTGAGCGGAACGGCCCTGGCCTCCACTTATTCCGTCACGCTGACGGCAGAGGAGGCCGCCGGGGAAATCCCTGTACTGCTCACCATCCCCGCCATTACGCCGGCTGCCCCGGGGCAGGAGGCCGACCGCATCGTGCTCAGCGCCCCCACCGCAGGCGCGGCGGTGGAGATCCCCATCAACGGCAAAGCCTCCGACGCCGATCTCCTGCTGGTGGACGAACAGGGCCTCTACGAAGCCGCCGAGGATACCGTGCGCGGCGAGAGCACCGTGTCCACCATGCTGCCCGGCACCCGGTCCACCGTGCTGATTCTGAAAAAGCCGCCCTTCACGGATCTCTCCCGCACCGCCTGGTATTACGGCGGCGTGGTCTATGCTTACCACAATCAGCTCATGAGCGGCGTTTCCTCCACCAAATTTTCCCCCAACAGCGCCGCCGACCGCGCCATGCTGGTCACGATCCTCCACCGCACAGCGGGCAAACCCGCCGCCGATGGCGGCGTGTCCTTTGCCGACGTGCCCGGCGGGAAATACTATTCCGCCGCCGTGTCTTGGGCAGCCGGGGAGGGTATTGTCACCGGCTCCGGCAGCGGCAACTTCAACCCCACCGGAAAACTGACGCGGGAACAACTCGCCGTGGTGCTGTACCGCTATGCGCAGTATGAGGGCCGGGATGTGAGCCGGCGGGCGGATCTGAGCGCTTACAAAGACGGCGCAAAGGTGTCCTCCTGGGCGAAAGACGCCATGTCCTGGGCCGTGGCCGAAGGCCTGATCACCGGCAGCAACCAGAAAAACCTCACCACCGGCGGCTCCAACAACCGGGCGCAGCTGGAGACAATTTTAATGAGATACTGTGCCTAAAAGAAGCGCTGCCCGCTCTTTTGGTTCACAAAAGACATCCGCATGTCGTATCTTTTTTACACAGGTTTCATTCCAAATTGTATAAAATCTTAACAACAATACAAACAGGCGTAAACCGGCAGAAAAATATCCTGTCGGTTTACGCCTGTTTTACGATTCATTCCGCCAGATCCAGCAGACGGCTGAGCTGTTCCAGCGCAGCAGGGGAGACGGCATAATCCTTCACGCTGTCTTTGGCTGTCCAGCTTGTGTGGAAGCGCGCATTGTAACGCACGACCAGCTCTGGCAGCAGGGCGTTGACCGCTTCCAGTGTCACGGTTTCGGTGTGGAGCGTATCGTTCTCATCCGTGTAGCTCCAGGACACATAACCCAGGTTTTCCACCACTGCCAGGATCTGCGCAGCCTTACGTCTCATGTTCCAGTTGATCCAAGCGATACCCTGTTCATCCAGATGTGCGCCGCCGGGTGTATTGTTTTCAAACCGCAGCGTCCAGCCGTAAGGTTCTTCCGCCGTTTGCAATTCATTGTCGAACACGCCCACCTCATCGTTAATGCCCACTGCAGCAGCAACAATCATCAGCGCCGAGGGATTCCCCACATAGGGGGTACATGCATGGTACAAAGCGCGGCTCTCCTCGCTGATTTCCAAGCCGTCGGCCCAGATCAGGGTGTCGCCCACATAGATTTCATGCAGCAGCTCTGACGGCGCACCATAGCCGTAGCTGTCGGAGGAAAAATTCAAAAAGGAAGCACGCACTTTTTTCCCCGTGAAGCGATACGTACTCCGCCCGTCCTCCCCGGTTTCCTCCCATGTTACGCCAAGGATGCGCAGGTTTGGATCAAGGGGCGCAACGCGGATATCCACATAGCTGCCATAATCCTGCACCGTCCATTCCAGCTCATAATCCCGAAACGGCGTGCCGAATACATAAGTGCGCAGAACCAGTGCCAATACAATCAGCACCACTGTACCCGCCACGGCTAGCACCACCCGGCGCACAGCTTTGCGATTCCAGGCTGCGAATGCGTCTATTACCGGCGCGTCTTTCTGGGCAACTTCCCGTTCCGCCGCGCCCATGGTCTCATACTTTTCCCGGCACGCTGGACACCCTTCCAGATGCCTCCGCACCGCTGCACTGCTCTCTTGGCCGGTCAGCCCGTCCACATAGGAGGGCAGCAGATCCTCCACAATGCCGCAGGGCAATTCATACTTCTCCATCCTGTTCCATCGCTCCTTTCAGCCGCTCCTTGGCCCGGTAAAACGTCACACGGGACCAGTTTTCTGTTTTGCCCAGCACATCGCTGATTTCCCGGAAGGACAATCCACCGAACAGGCGCAGATACAGCACCTCCCGGGCCGGCTCCGGCAGCGTGTGAACGGCGCGCAGCAGGTCGAGATATTCCGCACGCAGGAGCACGTCATCCTCCGCCGATGGAACGGGAAGCGTAATGTCCTCTGTCAGCGTTTCGCTCTGCCGCCTGGTTTTGCGCAGATGCTGGTACCACAGATGCTTGGCGATCTGGCAAAGCCAGACAGACAGACGGCAAGAGCCGTCATAGCGGCCGATGGAGCGCACTGCCTGATAAAAGGTCTCCGCCGTCAGCTCTTCGGCCAGATCCGCATCCCGGCACTGGGCCAGCAGGAATTTATACACGGTTTGGGCATGGCGGCGGTAAATATCCTCCATTTCCATGGCCTCTTTCACGTTCCATCGCCCCCTTTCTGCTTGTTATATCCCATCCGGACCCCTTTCGTTACAGAAACGGATCACTTTTTTTCCTGACAGAAAAAACCGCCTGCGGCCGGCAGGCGGTTTCCTCCCTCATGGTTCTTTTTCCCGCATCCGGTTCTCTGCCGCAGCCATGGAACCGAAGCGTTTCCAGCGGCCCAGCAGAAAATAACCGCCGCTGAGGATCACACCCACCAGCCAGGCCCCGGCGTAGCAGGCAAACATATATTGCTGGCCGAATGCGTCTGAAATCACATAGCAGAGCACCACGCGGACCACTACCACGGAAATCAGGCTGCTGATCATGGGAAACACCGCATCCCCCGCGCCGCGCATCACATTATTGAGCACAAACTGTATGGCAAACAGCGCATAAAACGGCAGCACCCACCACAGATACAGCACACCCGCGTCCACCACGGCAGGCGTCTTGGAAAAGAGCAGCATAATGGGCCGGCTCAGCGGCATCAGCACCGCCGCAATGGCAAAGCACCAGACCACCCCCATCGCCAAAGTCGCCCGCGTGCCCTGGCGCACCCGGTCCATCCGCCCGGCGCCCACGTTCTGCCCCACATAGGTGGTGGCGGCGTTGGCCAGGCTCTGCACCGGCAGAAAAGCAAAACAATCCACCTTATTGCCCACATTAAACCCGGCGGTAAAATCGGTGCCGTATAAATTCACCCGGGCCATCAAAGCCATGATGGCCGCAGCGATCAGCCCGTTCTGAATGCCCGCGGGCAGTCCAATGCGCACGATCTGCCGCAGCAGGCTCCGGTCGATGTGCAGCCCCCGCAGATGCAGATGAAATTCCGAATACATGCGGTTAATGTAGAAAATACCGAATATCCAGGAAAACCATTGGGCAATGATGGTGGCGAAAGCCACGCCCGCCACGCCCCAGCGAAATACCGCCACAAAAAGAAGGTCCAGAACAATGTTGATCCCCATGGCAATGCTCAAAAACATCAGGGGCGTTTTGCTGTTGCCCAGCCCCTGCAGGATACCCGCGTTGGTATTGTAGCCGATGCTGCCCACCAGACCCAGGCTGACAATCTGCAGATACAGCCTGGCTTCGGGGAGCGCCGCTTCCTCTACCTGCAGCAGATAAAGAATCGGATCCGTCAGGAAAAAAGCAGCCAGGGAAATCGGAATGGCTACAATCAGAAACGCAGCATAGGCCGTGTCGATGGCGGCGCGGACCCGTTCCGTCTCTCCGGCGCCGTAAAACTGAGCAATGACCACTGTGGAGCCGATGCCCAGGCCAATGAACAGCGACACAAACAAAAACACCACCGGAAAGGCGATGCCCACCGCAGCCAGCGCCGTGTCGCCGGTGAAATTGCCCACGGTCCAACTGTCCACCATATTGTAGAGCTGCTGGAGCACATTGCCCAACAGCAGCGGCAGCGAAAACAGGAAAATATGTTTGGCCGGACTGCCCTGCGTCATATCCCGCATTTTGGTGTTCGCTTCCACATACGCTCCCCCTCTCTTCTCCTTTTACTTTCCATTACCGTTACGCACTTTTATTGTATCTGGTAAAATCGTCCTGTCAAGGCATACTTGCACACAAGCGATTGTTCTGCGCGGTAAAATATGATACACTGCTCTCACGCCCCACGTTTTCCTCCGTTTTCCCCTGCTGTGGAAAACTGTGTGCAAAAAGTGAAAAACTCACCAAACTTTCCGTTTCAAATTTTATGATTCTCTCTATTGACACGAATTTCAAAAAATCGCCCTCTATTTTTTTACAGAAAGGATGCATTGTCTATGAAACTGATCTCCTGGAACGTAAACGGCCTGCGCGCCTGTCTGGGCAAAGGCTTTCTCGATTTTGCCGCGTCGGCGGACGCCGATGTGATCTGCCTGCAGGAAACGAAAATGCAGCCGGAGCAGGCGGACTTTGATCTGCCCGGCTACCACCGCTTCTGGAACAGCGCCGATAAAAAAGGCTATTCCGGCACCGCCATTTTCACCAAGCGAGAACCGCTGCAGGTGCGCTATGATTTCGGCGAGGATCTGCACCGCCACGAGGGCCGGCTGATTACCGCCGAATACCCGGCCTTTTTTCTCGTGTGCTGCTACACCCCCAACGCTCAGGACGAACTCAAACGCATCGACTACCGGATGCAGTGGGAGGACGACCTGCGGGAGTATCTTTTGACGCTCGACCGGGAAAAACCTGTGATCTACTGCGGCGACCTGAACGTGGCGCATGAAGAAATCGACCTGAAAAATCCCGGTCCCAATCGCGGCCGCGCCGGCTTTTCCGACCAGGAGCGCGCCAAAATGACCACCCTGCTGCAGAGCGGTTTCTGCGATACTTTCCGCACCCTTTATCCCGACACGGTGAAATACTCCTGGTGGAGCTACCGCTTCCGCGCCCGGGAAAAGAACGCCGGCTGGCGCATTGACTATTTCCTTGTCTCCGCGCGCCTGATGGATCAGGTAGCGGACGCGCAGATTCTGAACGACGTCTACGGCAGCGACCACTGCCCGGTGGCTCTGGTGCTGAAAGACTGACGCAACCGCGCGTTGCTTTCCTTTGCCCGCGCCCTGTGCTATGATGGAAACAACCAAAACGACAACAGGAGGAAAGAGCGATGGAAACGAAAGAAATTTTGCGCCGCCTGCGCGAAGAGCACGACCTGACCCAGGAGGCTATGGCGCAGCGGCTCCACCTTTCGCGCCAAGCCGTCAGCCGCTGGGAAACCGGCGAAACACTGCCCAGCGTGGACACCCTGCAGTTGATCTCCCAGGTGTTTTCCGTATCCGTCGACACGCTGCTGGGGGCGGACGTTCCGCTACAGTGCCAGTGCTGCGGGATGCCCCTGCAGGAAGCGGAAATGCTCAGCAGCGAGCCGGACGGCACGCCGAACCGGGACTACTGCAAATGGTGCTATCACGACGGGCGGTTCGTCTACGATTCCATGGACACCCTGATCGATTTCTGCGCCCCTAGGATGGCGGCGGAGAGCGAGGGCTGGAGCGAAGAGGCTGCCGTATCAATGCCAATCCTTGGCAGGGAGAAGGAGGAAAGGGATTCAGTGTGTGGTTTACCTTGC
>ENA-UEQK01001781-UEQK01001781.1-human-gut-metagenome-genome-assembly--contig:-NODE-1781-length-12637-cov-4.611146_pt1 | contig 12637 bp, 9 predicted proteins | sample MGYA00242939_ERZ507942 | MGnify/ENA primary metagenome ERZ507942 (study PRJEB26167, sample SAMN06115485) | human gut metagenome | host: Homo sapiens | place: China:Chongqing | collected 2015-03-30... | reverse complement strand
GAGAAGGAGACCCTTTCCAAAGGGTCCCTTCTCCCCTCCCCCGGTTTCTTCATCTACTCAGCCTACTTCACCATATTGGGGTCTTCCATGATCTGGTAAATGGGCGCGCCTTCGGCGTCCTCGGGCACCGGGCCGCCGGTCATGTAGCAGAGGGTGGGCACGATGTCCGCCAGCCAGCGCGGGCGGGTGTAACGGTAGCCCTTCCTGATGTTCGGGCCGCGGAACATGAGGAGGTTCTTGAGGCTGCCGCAGCCGGATTCGCCGGTGGGCAGGCCGTAGCCGTGTTCCGCCATGTACTCGGGCTTGAGGACGTACACCACGTCGCCCGCCTGCGCGCCGCCCATGCCGAAGACATGCGCGTCTTCCTTGCGTACCGCGAGGAGCACGGGCCGCTCGCCGGTCTCGGGATGCTTGTAGTCGAGCAGGGCATCGATGATCCGGCCGCGCACCTTCTCGTAATCCTCGGGCTCGACGATGCCGCCGGGATACTTGCCCTTGAGATTCACGTACACGAACATGTAACGCTGCGGGACCGCAAGGGATTTGCTCACGTCGAGCACGTAGTTGAAGCCTTCGGTCTCTTCGTAGATGTCCCAGTAGTTCTCGGACTTCTTGGGCTCGTAGGAACACAGGCCCGCTTCCTTGAGGGCGTGGGCGGTGTTCAGGATCGGGCCCATCGGGGTCGCGCCGTGGTCGGAACACACGCACATCAGGGTGTCGTCGCCCATGATGTCCATGAGACGCCCAAGCAGGCGGTCTTCCACTTCGTAAATGTGACGCTCCATCTTTTCGGCGCGGGCGCGGATTTCAGGGTCCTTGCTGTCCAGCTCGCTCAGCCAGCCGTGATAGAACCAGTCGATGGGGTGCGAGTGCATGTAGAACAGATCCCAGTCCGGGTTGGCCTTGAGCAGGGACTCGACGGTGTTCCAGAGCCATGCGCTGTGGAACTCCACCAGCTCGCACACGGTATCGGTGTCGATGATGCCGTGCAGGAAGGCCACCAGCCCGATGTCGTTCGCGGTGATGTGCTTGGAAAAGTCAATCTGATCGGCTGCCTCGGGAGGTGCGATGAAACCGATTCGGCCCGCGATGCCGGAGATGTACAGCTTGAATTCCTCGGCGTCGTCGGAGAGCTGCATCAGCTTGCAGCGGAACACGCCCTTTTCGGTGCGCCCGTCGGCCTTGATGGTGAAGTCATGCTGGACCGGCCCACTCCATTCGCCGAGCCTGATGGTGAAGAACGCCTTCGAGTAGTCCTTTTCGGGGCACAGGGCGATGCGGTCATAGCCGTCGTCGCCGCTTTCCCAGGCAAGGCAATACCACGTCTGGCCTTCGACCGGCTCGACGCATTCCTTGAAGGCCATGTTCACGACCATTTCGAGCGGTTCATCGCACTCGGGCAGGTTCTTCCAGCCCTTGGCGTCGTCGAAGGTCCCCTGAACGCCCATCGGGTAGAATTCCGTGGAGATCACGCTTTCGGAAGCGAGGAATTCCTTGTGTTCGTTGCCGTGCAGGGGCCAGCGGGTTTCGGCGGGCGAGAGGCCCTGACCCATGATCATGACGCCGTTCTTCATGCGGGAAGGCCACGACATGGGGTAGTTGACCACGATGCACTTCTTGCCGTTCTTGTCCCACGCGTCCCAGATGGTTTCGGCGGTCACGATGTCGGAGCCGAACGCCTGCGTGGTTTCCTTGTAATCGAGGCTGCGGCCTTCATGGTAGTAGTAATAGTCCTCCACGCCGTGCGTGCGGGGATAGGCGCCCGTGCAGATGGTCGCCCAGGACGGCGGGGTGACGGTGGGCAGGTTGTAGCCTTCGGGGATGAAGCTGCCTTCGTTCATGAAGGCGCGGAAATGTTCCAGCCCGCCCTGCGCCAGCATGGCTTCCAGACGTTTCGGGATGAGGCAGTCATACCCAATAAGTGCGGCGCGCTTCGCTTTGTCAGCCATCACGGACTCCTTCTGTTGCGGTCAAAGGTTCAGGGCCCCAGACGGCCCGGCGTATCGTTGACAAGGCTGTATCAAGATGCGTGCCAGACGTCCTTTTGGGTCCCGGAAAGCCGCGTTGAGGCCGCTTTGCCACTTTTTGGACAATACGCTATGGTGCGCGGGCCCCAAATCGGGGCGAGGAAGGCGACAACCTTGTCATAGAGCTTTCGATCTCGCTGATAACATACTTAAATAACAGCATAGGCAAAGATAAACATTGTTTGTCGCAAATAGCGACAAAAATGTCGTATGCGGACTATATAAAGGCATCTTTCATGCTAATTCAGTGTATTGAAAGAAAATGTTCATTTTGGCACAATCTTGGCAACGCTCTCGGGCAAAACTACGGCCCCGAGTCCGACCGGGCTGAGGAGAGCGCATGAACCAAGCGACAGAGAAAGGCAACGGTATCGATCTGCGTCCCGAGTGGGGGATCTTCATCCCTTCCGTATTGGTCATCATCCTGATCAGCATTCCAGCCGTCCTGTACCCCAAGGCCGCCGAAGAAGTGGTTTCCGCCATCTACCAGCCGTTCGCGGCGAACTTCGGCACGCTCTACCTGTGGATCACGGTGGGGCTGATCATCCTGTGCGTCTATTTCGCATGCAGCCGGTACGGCGACATCAAGTTCGGGGACCCGGACGAGAAGCCGGAATTCTCCCTGTCTTCATGGATAGCCATGATCTTCTGTTCCGGGGTGGCCGGGGCGGTCATGTTCTGGTCGATCATCGAGCCCCTGTGGGACATCGTGCAGCCACCGCAATACGCAGCGCCCATGAGCACGCAGGCCTATGACTGGGCCCTCGCCTACCTGCTGCTGCACTGGGGGCCGAACGCGTGGTGCACCTATTTCATCACCGCCCTGCCCATCGCCTACATGTTCCACATCCGCCGCAAGCCCTTCCTGCGCATCAGCTCCGCCGCCGACATGATCATCGGCAAACAGAAGGACGGCCTCCTCGGGCGCTGCGTGGACGTGTTCTTCATCCTCGGCCTGCTGTTCTGTACCGCCGTGACCATGTGCATCTCCCTGCCCACGGTGGAGGCCGCGCTGGCGCGGGTGTTCGGCATCACGCCCTCGTTCGGGCTTGAGATAGCGATCCTGTTCGTGAGCGCCCTGCTGGCCGGCGTCACCGTGTACCTCGGCCTCAAAAAGGGCATCAAGCGGCTCAGCGACATCAACGTGGTCATCGCGCTCGCCATGGTGGCCTACGGCGCGCTGGTCGGCCCCACGTCCTCGCTGTTCGACATCTTCACCAACGCCGTGGGCAAGATGCTCGGCAACTTCTGGAGCATGACCTTCTGGACAAACCCGTTCTTCGAAGGCTCCTTCCCGCGCGACTGGACCATCTTCTACGCCCTGTTCTGGGCGGGGTACGGGCCGTTCATGGGCCTGTTCATCGCCCGCATCTCACGGGGGCGCACCGTCCGCGAGGTCATCGGCTGGGGGATGTTCGGCACGGTGGCGGGCGGCTTCATGATCCACGGCGTGTTCGGCTCCTATACCCTGTGGGCGCAATACCACGGCATCATCGACGCCGTATCCATCCTCAAGACGCAGGGCGCGCCCGCCGCCATGATGGCCGTCATCGACACGCTGCCGTTCAGCAAGGTCGTCATGCTGATCTACTGCGCCTTCTCCACGATTTTCCTCGCCACCACGGTCAATTCCGGCTGCTACGTGGTCGCCGCCACCGCAACCCGAAGGATGCCCGTGGACGCGGACCCCCACCGCTATCACTGCACGTTCTGGGCCGTGGCGCAGGGCCTGCTGGCGCTCGGGCTGCTGGCAATGGGCGGCCTTGAGGTGGCGAAGATTTTCGGCAATTTCTCCGGCGCGCTCATGGCGCTCCCCTCCCTCCTCCTCACGGCCTGCTGGTTGAAGATCATCCGCGAGGACGGCAAGGACCTGCTGCATACCTACCGGGCCAAGGACTGACGCCCGGCTCAGAGCCAGCTCCAGCGGGCCCCTCCCCCATGCTGCCGGGCATGGGGGAGGGGTTTCGCCCTCCAGAACACCGCTTTGCCGGGGCTGAACGCCATGTTCCACACACCTCGAAAAATCGCCATCCAACGCCTTCCCGGAGAATGTCCTTTATAGACGCCGAACTAGGCTTTACGCCGGATTATGGCGGGTTGCGCCCGCCTTTTTGCGGCCTTGCGGCTCCGTTTCAAAACACGTAACGTCATCGCAGGCCGCCTCCGGGCGGGCCGCAGATCCCTTCACGGCTGGCGCGTTGCCAGGCCGGAGAGTCCGGGAGGGCTTTCCGCCTTTCGCGGACAACACAAAGGAGCCCTGATGCGCCGTCGCCTTTGTCCCAAAGAGGCGTTGTTCACGCCGAGCTTTATTGCCGTTTGTTCCGCGAACCTGCTGTTCTTCATCGCCAGCTTCATGATGGTGCCCGTCCTGCCGATCTACCTGCTCGACGGCCTGCACGCCTCCAAATCCGTCGTGGGCATCATCCTCTCCGCGTACATGATCGGCGCGCTGGTCATGCGTCCCATTTCCGGTTTTCTGGCGGACCAGTTCCCGCGCAAGATGCTGTTCCTCGTCTGCGGTATCCTGTTCGCCGCCCAGTTTGAGGGATACCTGCTGTTCAACGCGCTGGCGCTCGTGGGCATCGTCCGGGCACTCCACGGCATGAGCTTCGGCGCGCTTTCCACCTCCGCCGCCACCCTCGCCGTCGACGTCATCCCCATCGCCAAGCTCGGCACGGGCATCGGCCTGTACGGGATGATGGGATCGCTCGCGATGGCCCTCGGCCCCATGATCGGTATGCTCGTCCTTGAGGCCGGATCATACGACGCCGTGTTCATCACCGCGATGGGCTGCGCGGCGGGCGGCATCCTGCTCGGCCTGCTGGTCAAAAAGCAGCGCGTGACCGTCAGCCGCGGCGAAAAAATCTCGCTGGATCGCTTTTTCCTGAAAAAAGGCACCTATGCCTTCATCGGGCTGGTGCTCATGGCCTTCGTGTACGGGCTGCTCGTCAACTACCTGTCCGTCTTCGCCCGGGAGCGCCACGTCATGGCGAACCCCGGCTACTTCTTCCTGCTCATGTCCCTCGGGCTCATCCTCAGCCGCCTTTTCGCGGGCGGCATGATCGACAAGGGCTACATCGGCCGCCTCATCCTCGGCGGCAAGGGCACCATCCTGCTGGCCTCCCTGCTCTTCCTCTTCGTGCCCACGGAAACCGTGTTCTTCGGTTCCGCCGTGGCCTTCGGGCTCGGCTTCGGGATGATGTCGCCCTCCTACCAGACCCTGTTCATCAACCTTGCCGAACCCACCCGGCGCGGCACGGCCAACGCCACCTACCTTATCGCGTGGGACGTGGGCATCGGCGCGGCCGTGCTCCTCGGCGGGCTCATCGCGGAAATATCCAGCTTTGACGACGCGTTCATCCTCGGCCTGATCATGCTGTTCTTCTCCGCCGTGCTGTATATGAAGGTCATCGGCCCGCAATACGAGAAAAACAAGCTGCGCTGAGAATCCCGTCCTCCGTACGGCCTCCGCATGAAAAGGGCGGGGCCGCATCACATAATCTCCCCCTGCAAAACAAAAACGGACGTCCCCGCCAATGCGGAGGACGTCCGTTTTCCGATGCGCCGCCCCAATTCAAAAGAAATCGGGGAATACTGCGAACAGGGATTCGATAAAGTCAAAAGTCTTTGAAAATTGGAGCGCCGACAGGTTTGGGGAAGGAAGGGAAATGCCTTTCTTCAGAAAGGGTTCCCCCCTTTCCCTATTTCCTCTGTTTTCCGCTTTAAGGAAGCTGCCCGTGCACGACCCTGTTGTCCACGATGGCCGCGGCGAAGGTGATGCCCTTGAGCCGCCCGGCCGGGGCTTCCAGAATGTCTTCCGAGGGGATCACGAAGTCCGCGACCTTGCCGGGCTCGATGGTGCCCCGCCACGCCTCGCTGTGGCTGAACAGCGCCGCGTAGGAAGTGTAGGCGCGCACGGCCTCCAGCGTGGAGATGCGCTGATCCGGGCCGAGCACCGCGCCGCCCTTGGTTTCGCGGTTCACGGCGGTATGGATGGAGAGCATGGTCATCTGCGGCAGCACCGGCGTGTCGGCGTGGAGCGAGAAAGGCAGGCCAGCCCGCACCGCGCTTCCGGCGGGATCAAGACGCGCCGCCCGATCCGGGCCGAGGAAGATGTCCCGGTGCCGGTCGCCCCAGTTCCAGACGTGCAGCCCATAGAACGAGGGCAGGATGCCCGCCTCCTTCATGCGCCGGACATGCTCGTCGGTCGCCATCTGGCAATGGATGATCAGATGCCGGGCGTCCTTGCGGGGGCAGCGGGCCTGCGCCCGTTCCACCGCCGTGATGATGGTTTCGATGGCCCCGACGCCGTTGCAGTGGATGGAAAGCTGGCGGCCCCGCGAATGCCAGTGGTAGACCATCTCGTCCCAGTAGTCCTGCGTGCCGATGATGCCCGGCCTGAGCGAGGGGTCGAAGAAATACCCTTCGGGGATGGCGGCGGTCCCGGCCTGGATGGAGCCGTCCGCAAGCGTCTTGACCGCCGAGTACTGCACGAAGCGGTTGCCCGGCCCGTCGAGGAGGCCCGTGGGCTCCAGCCTGCGGAAAGGCTGCTCCATCGTCGCCAGATAGACGCGCATGTTCAGCTCGCCGGATTCGTAGAGCTGGTTATAGGTGCGGTACACGGTTTCGGCGCTCAGGTTGCCGATGCCCACCGCCGAGTCGTGCGCGGAGGTGAAGCCCTGTGCGTTGTACTCCGCCACGCACTCGCGGACGAGGGCCTTGTGGCGTTCCTGATCCAGCGCGGGCATGAGTTCGCCCATGGCCTTGAAAGCCATCTCTTCCGCAATGTACCCGTTAGGCAGGCCGTCCTTGCCGAGGAACACGTTCACGTCGTCGAAAGGCGCGTCCGGGTTGACGCCGATGCGCTCCAGCGCCTTCGAGTTGGCGTAGCAGGTATGCCCCGAAATGTGGAAGACCAGCACGGGACGGTCGGGCATCACCGCATCAAGCTCCCGCTTGGTCGGGCCGCGCCGTTCGGGGATGTCGGTATCGTCGAAATTGTAGACCACAATCCCGTCGTCGCCCCGCACCCGTTCGGCCTGCCTGCGGATCAGGGGGTACACGTCCTCAAGGTGCGCGATGCCCGGACAGCGGCAGTGCGTTTTCCACATGGCGTACAGCGAGGCGTGGCTGTGCGTGTCGATGAAGCCAGGGTAGAGGGACGCGCCCTTGAGGTCAACGGTCCGGCAGCCGGGCCCGGCCAGTGCCGCCAGCCCGTCCTTCGAGCCCACGGCTTCGATGACGTTCCCGGCCACAAGCACCGCCTCGGCGACGGTCCCGGCGGCGTCCATCGTGACGATCCGCCCATTCGTGTACAGCGTCTTTTCAATGCACCGCATAAGGAACTCCTTGAGGATAACACGTGAAAGCCGTTCAAAAAGCCAACACAACGCCGAACCCCCGGCTTGCGGCTCCGGAGAGCCTGCCGCAAGCGATCCTGAAAGAATAACCACACGGTACAGACGAAGGCGATGGGCCGCAAGCTGAAAAAGGGCGCGGCGGCCTCAGAATGCCAACACGGGAAACGGGCGGGCCCGGCCCCGCATGGCAACGGAACGCACATTCCGTTATCACACGATACGGCATAGTATGCGGAGTAAGGGCCCCCCGGAAGCGTCCTCCCCGCCCCCTTCCGCACTCCCCGCCAGCCGGAATTTTTGCGGGAGGGGCGCCGTACGGCGGATCCGGGGAGGGAGCCTTGAGTTCCTGCCTCCGGGCATCCCCCACCACCACTCATCAGACCAGCCAACCACAACGTGACGCCACGATCCACGACAGGAGAAAACACATGCGCACACTGCTCGCCAACGCAACCGTCATCACCATGAACCCCGCGCGGGACGTCCTGGACACGGACATACTCATCGAAAACGGCGTCATCGCGGACATGGGGCCGGGGCTGGCCGGACGCCCGGAAAACGCCGGCGCGGAACGGGTCGACCTTTCCGGGCGCATCGTCATCCCGGGCCTCATCCAGAGCCATATGCACGTCACGCAGTCGCTGTTCCGGGGGCTGGCCGACGAAATGGAACTCATGGACTGGCTCCAGCGCCGCATCTGGCCCCTCGAAGGCGCGCACACGCCCGAAACCAACGCGGCGGCCGCCCGCCTCGCCGCCGCCGAAGGGCTGCGCAGCGGGGTCACGGCCTTCATCGACATGGGCACGGCCCATTGTCAGGACGCCATTTTCGAAACCATGCGCGACGTGGGGATGCGCGGGCTGTTCGGCAAGTGTATGCTCGATCTGGGCGGCACGGACGTTCCCGCCGCGCTCATGGAGGATACCGAAACCTGCCTCCGCGAAAGCGAACGGCTCATGAACCGCTGGCACATGAGCGCGGGGGGCAGGCTCCGTTACGCCTTCGCGCCGCGCTTCGTGCCCTCGTGCACGGAAACGCTCCTCACGCGCACCCGGGACATGGCGAGGGCCAACGGCGTGCGCCTGCACACCCACGCCTCCGAGAACAAGGGCGAGTGCGCCTATGTGGAAAGCCTCGTCCACATGCGCAACCTCCGCTACCTGCACTCCATCGGCTACACCGGGGAGGACGTGATCCTCGCCCACTGCATCTGGATCGACGACGACGAGATCCGCATCCTCGCGGACACGGGCACCCATGCCGTGCACTGCCCGTCCTCCAATATGAAACTTGCGTCCGGCATCGCCCGCATCGACGAGATGCTTGCCGCCGGGTGCCGTGTGGCGCTCGGGCTCGACGGGGCCCACAACCATATGGACGCGCTCGTGGAGCTGCGGCAGGCGGGCATCCTCCAGAAGGTGCGCACCAACCGCCCCACGGCCCTGTCACCGCTTCAGGCGCTGGAAATGGCCACCCTCGGCGGTGCGCGGGCTCTGGGGCAGGAGGATGAGCTCGGCTCCCTCGAACCAGGCAAGAAGGCCGACCTTGCCGTCATCAACCCGGACAGGCTGAACATGGCTCCCCGCATCGGGCGCGACCCGGTGGCGCAGGTGGTCTATCAGGCCACGCACGAGAACGTGGAGGCGACCATGGTCGACGGCGTTTTCCTGTACCGGGACGGGAAGTATGCGACCCTCGACCTCGGGGAATGCCTGCGCGACGCGGAAAGCGCCTGCGCCCGGATACTCCGAAGCCCGGACGTCGCGCCGCTGTTCGCGCACTAGCGGGGAGGCCCGTTTTGCCGTCCGTTCGGACGGGTGCCCCATACCCCGGCAGAGGCTCCGCCTCTGCACTCCGCAAGGGGCGCCCCCTGGCCCGGCATGAAGGTTTTGACGTTGGGATATCGCCGGCTCCTTTTCCGAAAGATCCGACAGGAAACCGCCCAAGGAAATCCAGCCGATCCAGCCGAAAGCCCCGCCTCTCGCGGGGTTTTCGCGTTTTCCGGGGAAGGCCGTGGACAAGGAAGCTGTTTTTTCATCAAAAAACAGAGACGGATGGGAAATCTAAAAATATTTTGGGGAAAAAGGAACGCAAGCCTTGTGCCGAGTAATATATTAGTATACTAGTATCTCAACAGTAAGGAACACCAGCATGATCACACTGAATACGAATCCCGGCCTTTTGAGGACGGCTGTTTACGAGCGGATCCTCTCGGATCTCCAGCAGGGGGCCATCGCCCCCGGCGAGACCATCAGCCTCAACAAGCTGGCCGAGACCCTCAATATCAGCAAGACGCCGCTGCGCGACGCCCTGTTGGAACTTCAGGCGGAAGGCTTCGTTACCCTCTATCCGCAGCGCGGGGTCATGGTGAATGCCCTCTCCGAAGAGGAGAAGCGCGAGATTTACGAGGTGTGCGGCGTGCTTGACGGGCAGGTCATCCGCAACGTGTTCCCCCGCGTAACGCCGGAGCATGTTGCCCGCCTGAAGGATCTCAACGCCCGGATGTACCCCGGCACCCAGGACATTTCCAACGACGAGTATAACCGCATCAATCTGGCCTTCCATGAAACGTACCTTGAGCTGGAAACCAGCTCCCTCCTCAAGAAGCTCCTGCGCATCAACCGGCTCCGGCTGTTCCAGTTCTCCCTGAGGGACTGGGGCAAGGCGTTCTGCGCGGTCAACCACGCCGAGCACGACCGGATCATCGAGCTGTTCGAATCCGGAACCGCCGAAGAGCTTTCCCGCTACGTCACGCAGGTCCATTGGTCTTTCAACTGGCAGCAAGGAACCGAGTCATGAGAATCAGAGACATCGCGCGCATCGACGGATTCCCCTGCGGGGAATACAACGCCGTCACCGACGTCAAGGGCGTGCGCGTGGGGCATTCCACCGTCATCAAGGACGGGGCCGGCCCCGTCGAAGGCATCGCCCGTACGGGCGTCACCGTTGTCCTCCCCGCCGGGGATATCGTGGAAAACGCCATGTATGCCGGTGTGTTCAGCCTGAACGGGAACGGCGAGCTTTCCGGCTGCCACTGGATCGAGGAATCGGGCCTGCTCACCACGCCCATCGCCCTGACCAACACGCACAGCCTCGGCATCGTGCGCGACGCCATGATCGACTATTACGCCCGCCTCCGGAAGACCGACGGCTCCTCGTACTGGATGCTTCCGGTCGTGGGCGAAACGTGGGACGGCTGGCTTTCCGACATCAACGGGATGCACGTGCGGCCCGAGCATTTGTGCGCCGCGCTCGATTCGGCGGCGTCCGGCCCGGTGGCGGAAGGCTGCGTCGGCGGCGGCACCGGCATGATCCTCCATGAATTCAAGGGCGGCATCGGGACCAGTTCCCGCGTGCTCCCCGAGGAGCTCGGCGGCTACACCGTGGGCGTGCTCATCCAGGGCAACTACGGCAAGCGCGAGGATCTGCTCATCAACGGCGTGCCCGTGGGCAGGCATATCCCCACCTCGCGCATCCCCGGCAAGGAACAGGCGCTCCAGCCCACGCCCAAAGAGGACGGCTCGATCATCATCGTCGTCGCCACGGACGCCCCGCTCACCCCGGACCAGTGCAAGCGGCTGGCCCGCCGCGCCGGGCTCGGCCTCGGACGCACCGGGGGCCTCGCCTTCGACGGATCGGGAGACATTTTCATCGCCTTTTCCACCGCCAACCGGCTTGGCAGCAACGCCGGGGGCGGCCCCCGGGAGCATACCGTGCGCACCCTGTCGCACGGGTGCATGGACCCCCTCTTCAGGGCCACGGTCGAAGCCACGCACGAGGCCATCATCAACGCCCTGTGCGCGGCGACGGACACGGACGGCATCCTCGGGCGGCGCATGTACGCGCTGCCGCTCGACGAGGTGCGCGGGATCATGCGGCGTTACGAATCCCTCTAGAGGCCGCCGCGCCGCATCCCCCGCAACGGGCGCGGCGGCCCCCTTGTTCCCCTGAAAAGGAATAGGCGAATGTTTTGAAGCGTTTGAAGAGTCAGGTTTTCATCGTGAGACAACCCTCTTGCCGAAAAAAGGACGCCCCGCGAATGGGAAGCGTCCCCCATGAACAAGGAGTTCCTTATGTGGAAGCGCTTTTTAGGCATCATGGCCGCGGCCCTTTGCGTGCTGAACCTGACCGTAGGCAGCGCCTTCTCGGCTGATCTCGTCAAAGTCCCCACCGCGTGGCTGGACGAGCACGAAACCTTCCTGATGTGGTACGCCAAGGAAAAGGGCTGGGACAAGGAAGCCGGGCTCGACATCGAGATGAAGCTGTTCAACTCCGGCCCGGACATCCTCAACGCCCTGCCCGCCGGGGAATGGCGTTTCGCCGCCGTGGGCGCCCTGCCCGCCATGCTCGGCAACCTGCGCTACGGCACCTCCATCATCGCGCAGGCCAACAACGAGGCCGCGCTCTGCACCTCCGTCGTCGTCCGCGCCGACAGCCCCATCGCCAAGGTCAAGGGCTGGAACAAGGACTACCCCGAAGTGTACGGCAGCCCCGAGACCGTGCGCGGCAAGACCTTCCTCGCCACCACGCTGACCTCGTCGCACTATGCCCTCAGCACGTGGCTCCACGTCCTCGGCCTCAAGGACAGCGACGTCGTCATCAAGAACATGGACCAGTCGCAGGTCGTGGGCGCGTTTGAAAACAACATCGGCGACGGCATCGCCATCTGGGCCCCGCACACCTTCATCGTCCAGGAAAAGGGCGGCGTGGTCTTCGCGGGCGACATCGTGCACTGCAAGAAGTCCAACCCCATCGTGCTCATCGCCGACACCAAGTATGCCGAAGCCCATCCGGACGTGGCCGCGAAGTTCCTCAGCGTGTACATGCGCGCCGTGGATCTCATGAAGAATACGCCGCCCAAGCAGTTCGTCGAGGAATACCAGAAGTTCTATCTGGAATTCGTGGGCAAGGAATACAACTACAATCAGGCCCTGCTCGACCTTGAGACGCATCCTCTCAGCAACATCGACGAACAGCTCGCCATCTTCGACGACTCCAAGGGCCCGAGCCAGGCGCAGCTCCACCAGTCCGACATCGCCGCCTTCTTCTCGGGCGTGGGCCGCATCACCGCCGATGAAGCCGCCAAGGTTGCCGACGGCAAGTATGCGACCAACAAGTACCTGAAGCTCTTGAAGGAGCAGCAGAAGTAATTGGATAGAGAAATATGGGACATGTTCCTGTTTGCCGTAGTATGCCATGATGCGTCCGTTGGCTTCGAGATTGGCCCGGTAGGGATCGAGCAGGCGCACC
>ENA-UEQK01001780-UEQK01001780.1-human-gut-metagenome-genome-assembly--contig:-NODE-1780-length-12642-cov-6.576045_pt1 | contig 12642 bp, 8 predicted proteins | sample MGYA00242939_ERZ507942 | MGnify/ENA primary metagenome ERZ507942 (study PRJEB26167, sample SAMN06115485) | human gut metagenome | host: Homo sapiens | place: China:Chongqing | collected 2015-03-30... | reverse complement strand
CGTTACCACGCCGCCCTGAATGAGCAGGATATTGCGCTGTACGCCGTTTTTTTGCACTTGTTTTTTCCAGGTAACGCCCTGTTTTTTATTTTTTGCTTTTTTCAGATGGCCGCCGGGCCCTCGGAGGTGTAGCGGTAGAGCTTTTTGCCCAGCCGTTCCACGATGCTCATGGCCGGGAGCTGGGTCGTCACATCGTAGACTCCCAGCCGCTCGTAGGTGACATAATAGGCCAGATTATAGTCCGAGAGCTTGGCTATGGTGCAGTTTTCCGTGTTGGTCACGCTGAGGATCTGGCAGTTCTGCTCCTTGAAACGCATCACATGGCCGATGGTGTCGCGGGACTCACCGGACACCGAAAACACGATCACCAGCGAATTTTCCACGAAGCGGCTCTCGGTGGGGGAAGGGGTCTCGTCGATGTACAGGCAGAACTTGCCCATGCTGGAAAAATAGCGTGCCCCGTACTTGGCCACGATGCCGGACATGCCGCTGCCTACAAAAAAGATGTGCCGGGCCTGAAAAATGACCCTGGTCAGCATGTCCAGCTTCTGCTCAAACTCCGCCGAGCAGGTCTTTTTCAAAAAGTCGATGACCTCCGACACATCGTCCTTGACCGGCGGCTGCTTTGCCTGTTCCAGATGCTGGCGCAGCCGGATCTTGAACTCCGCATAGCCGTCGCAGCCCGCCTTTTTGCAGCACCGGAGGCTGGTGGAGGTAGGCACATGGGCGGCATCCGCAAACTCCCGGATGCGCATATAGCACACCTTGTCCGCGTTCCGCACAACATACTTATAAACTTCCAGCTCCAGATCATTCAGGCTGCAGATCATCTCTTCGCTGAACATCGGCCGCCCCTCCCTCGTGGTGGTTTTTGTTCCAGTATACTGTATTTTTTGCCGCGTTACAATTCCCCTGCTCAGAAAAAAGCCGCCGCACGGTGGCAGGGCCGTGCGGCGGCAGAAACATGCTTTGGGGAACCGATCAGATCAGGCTCAGGGCCTCTTCGTCGCCCACGAGGATGAAGTCGGGGTGCATCTGCAGGATGCTGGCGGGCACTTCCGGGGTGACCGGGCCGAAGAAGGCTTTCTTCACGATCTCGGCCTTGCCGGTGCCGTTGACCACCATCAGCACCTTACGGGCCTGCATGATGGTCTTGATGCCCATGGTGTAGGCCTGCTTGGGCACCAGGTCTACGTTGCCGTCAAAGAAGCGCTTGTTGGCCTCGATGGTCTCCTGGGTCAGGTCCACACAGTGGGTCTCCAGCTCAAAGGCCTCGCCCGGCTCGTTGAAGCCGATGTGGCCGTCGTGGCCGATGCCCAGCAGCTGCAGGTCGATGCCGCCCACGCTGTGGATGATCTGGTTGTACTGGGCGCAGGCTGCGTCCGCATCGGGGTTGGTGCCGTCCGGCAGGTTGATGCGGGCGGGGTTGATGTTGACGTGGTCGAACAGGTGGCGGTGCATGAAGCTCCAGTAGCTTTCCGGGTGGTCCTTGGGCAGGCCGCGGTACTCGTCCAGGTTCACGGTGGTGACCTCCGAGAAATCAATGTCGCCCTTGTTGTACCACTCCACCAGCTGCTGGTAGGCCCCCACCGGGGTGCCGCCGGTGGCCAGACCCAGCACGAAATTGGGCTTCATGATGACCTGTGCGGAAATAATGTTTGCCGCCTTGCGGGACATGTCTGCGTAATCCTTTGCACGAATGATCTTCATCACAAACGACCTCTTTCATCTTTCATCTTTGCTGCGTTCACCGCGCAGCATCGGTTTTGCGCTTCCACGCATTCTATTGCAATTCTACCACAATTCACAGGATGCTGTCCAGCATTCTAGCGCATTCTGACCGAATTTTGCTGTTTTTCAGCCGATTCGTCCAAAACCTGCCGGACCGAACGCAAAGGACTCCCCCGAAGCGGCGCCCTCACGCCGGGAACGCCCGGCAGCGTCTGCAATTTCAGGTTCAGTCCAGGTCCTCGCCGTTGGATGCGATGACCTTCTTGTACCAGTAGAAACTGTCCTTGCGGCTGCGGGCCAGTGTGCCGGTACCGTCGTTCTGCTTGTCCACATAGATCATGCCATAGCGCTTCTTCATCTCGCCGGTGGATGCGGACACGATGTCGATGGGGCCCCAGCAGGTGTAGCCCAGCAGGGGGATGCCGTCCAGATTCACGGCGTCCAGCATGGCCTCGATGTGCTTGCGCATGTAGTCGATACGGTAGGGGTCGTGGATGGATCCGTCGGCCTCCACGGTGTCGTTGGCACCCAGACCGTTCTCCACAATGAACAGGGGCTTCTGGTAGCGGTCGTACAGGGTGTTCAGGGTGATGCGCAGGCCCAGCGGGTCGATCTGCCAGCCCCACTCACTGGAGGCCAGATGGGGGTTGACCACGCTGCTGATGACGGCATTGCCGCGGGCGTGCTTGGCCGAAATGACCGGGTCGGCAGAGACGCAGCGGCTGGAGTAGTAGCTGAAGGAGATGAAGTCCACCGTACCCTCGGCCAGGGTCTCCCGGTCACCGGGTTCCCAGTCCAGCTGCACACCGGCGCGCTCCATGCGCTTTTCAGCCCAGACCGGGTAGGCACCGCGGGCCTGTGCGTCGATGAAGAAGTAGTTGTCGCGGTCGCTTTCCATGCCCTTGTACACGTCCTCCGGGGCGCAGGAGTAGGGGTAATACTGGCCTGCGGCCAGCATGCATCCCACCATGGCCCCCGGCATCTTCTCGTGGGCCAGCTTCACGGCGCGGGCGCTGGCCAGCAGCTCGTGGTGTGCGGCCCGATACTTGACCTGCTGCACATCCTCGCCCGGCTCGAACACCAGACCGGCGCCCATAAAGGGCATGTGCAGCAGCATGTTGATCTCGTTGAAGGTCAGCCAGTACTTGACCAGCCCGCCGAAGTTGTCGAACAGCACCTCGCAGTAGCGCACAAAGGCGTCGATCATGCGGCGGTCTTTCCAGCCGCCGTACTTCTTGATCAGCGCAATGGGGGTGTCAAAGTGGCAGATGGTGACCAGCGGCTCAATGCCGTACTTGCGGCACTCCTCGAACACGCTGCGGTAGAAGGCGATGCCAGCCGCATTGGGCTGGGCATCGTCGCCGTTGGGGAAGATGCGGGTCCACGCAATGGACAGACGATAGCACTTGAAGCCCATCTCCGCAAACAGGGCAATATCCTCTTTGTAGTGGTGGTACATGTCGATGGCCTCGTGGGCGGGGTAGAAGTGCTCTGCATCGCACTCCAGCATCTTCATCTCGCCGCGCGCCACCGGGCCGCGGTCGGGACCGAAGGGGACCACATCCACGCTGGACAGCCCACGGCCGTCCACATCGTATGCGCCCTCACACTGGTTGGCAGCGGTTGCACCGCCCCACAAAAAGCCTTCCTGCATTTTCATACAGACATCCTCACTTTCTTCTTATCATGGGCCGCGCCCATTGGAATTCCTGCACCTCTAGTATAGCGGAAAAATCACAAAAGAAAAAGAGGATTTTTGGGCTTCTTTGTGCCAAAAAGACAAAACAGCGCCCCCTGCGCCGTCCGAGACGGTTCAGGGAGCGCTGTCATTGCGGTTCAGGGAATGCTGCGGGGATCAGTCTGCAGACAGATAGTGCATGGCCTTGCGCAGGCGTGCCTCATTTTCTGCGGTGGGCTCCATGAAGGGGCTGTGGAACAGATCCTGGAACAGGTTCTCCATCTTGGGGGAGTTCGGGTCGATGCCGATGTCCTCCAGGGTCAGGGGCATGTTCATGCTGCGCATAAAGGCACGGAAGGGTGCCACCTGCTCCGGATGGCCGTTGAAGGCCAGCTGCAGGCAATCGCCGATGGCCACGATCTCGCCGTGCAGGTAGGGCTTTGCCTCCTGGGTGAAGTGGGTGCGCACCAGCTCGTAGGTCTCGTGGCCCAGAGCGGTCTGGCCAAAGCCCTTGCTCACGCCGCTGACGATGCCGGCCACGGCAACGTTCAGGTAAGCGATATCCTCCACGGCCTTGGTCAGCTTGCCCTCGGCAATGTCATGGCAGGCCTGATGGGCCTCCTTCTCGTAAACATGGTAAGCCATCTCGGCAATGGTGTAGGCGGTGAACAGACCGATGCTCACATCGTCCAGCAGGATCTCGCTGCGGCCGTTCTGGATCTCGATCATCTTGGCCATGCCGTCCATGATGCCGCTGGCTGCGTAGCGCGGGGGCTCCTTGCAGATCACGTCCATGTCCATGACGATGGCGTTGACCTCGTGGTCATAGCGCAGGCTGCCCAGGGAGGCACCCTCGGCAGTGTACATGACGCTCAGCGGGGCAAATGCCGCGCAGGTGGCAATGGAGGTAGGCACCTCCACGATGGGCAGGTCGCCTGCAAAGTGTGCCGTAGCCTTGGCCTGATCCATGATGCGGCCGCCGCCCACGCCCACGATGACCTGGCAGCCAGTGGTCAGGGCCTGCAGAGCGTGCTCCTTGGCGCGCTCGTAGGTGTTCTGATCCGGATACAGCGAGAGTTCAAACTCCACACCGGCATCCTTCAGGCTCTTTTCTGCCTTGCCTTCGGTGGCTGCCCAGGCGCGGGGGCCGGCAATGACCAGGGCCTTTTTGCCCAGACGTGCCACCTCGCCGCCCAGCAGGTTCAGGGCGCCTGCTTCCTGCAGGTAACGGCCAGCGCCGAACTTATAGGCGTTATCCAGTTTGATATCGGCCAGACTTCTTGCTTCTGCCATAGTTTTTACACTCCTTACTCCATGTAAGCACCCTTCATGGCGCTGACTGCGTGCTGACTATACAGCTTCAGCAGGCCATGGGTGTATTTGCTTGTAAAACCTTTCCAGTTGGCTTTGCGTTCTGCCAGAATGGCGTCCATTTCTTCGGGGGTCTTGTGCTCGCCCTTCACACCGGTGATCTCCAGGCGGCGGGCCTCCACGTCCAGTTCAATGATATCGCCCTCTTCCACCAGTGCGATGGGGCCGCCTGCGGCGGCTTCAGGGCTGACATGGCCGATGACCGGGCCGCGGCTTGCGCCGGAGAAGCGGCCATCGGTGATCAGGGCCACGCTGGAAGCCAGGGCCGGGTCGGAGCAGATGGCTTCGCCGGTGTAGAACATCTCCGGCATACCGCTGCCGCGGGGACCTTCGTAGCGGATGAACACGGCATCGCCCGGGTGGATGCGGCCGTGCAGGATGGCGTCGATGGCGTCCTCCTCACAGTCGAAGGGGCGGGCGGTCAGGGTCGCCTTGAACATGGCCTTGGGGCAGGCGGTGTGCTTGATGACACAGCCTTCCGGGGCCAGGTTGCCGCGCAGGATGGCGATGGAACCGTTGGTGCCGATGGGCTCGTCGAAGCTGCGGATGATGTCGGTGCGCTTGATCTCGCGGCCGATCTTCTTGCTCTTCTCGGCCAGCAGGGCATCGCAGTGCTCGTAGAAGCCGTTCTTCTTCAGCTCCTCCAGATTCTCGCCCAGAGTCTTGCCGGTAACGGTCTTGGCATCCAGATGCAGCATGGACTTGATCTCTTCCATGATGCGGGGCACGCCGCCTGCATAGTAGAAATACTGTGCGGGCCAGTCGCCTGCGGGACGGATGTTCAGCAGGTAGTGTGCGCCGCGGTGCATCCGGTCAAAGGTGTCGGCGTCGATCTCGAAGCCGAACTCGTGGGCAATGGCGGGGATGTGCATCAGGGCATTGGTGGAGCCGGAAATGGCCGCATGGACCATGATGGCGTTCTCAAAACTGCGCATATCCACGATATCGCCTGCGGTGACACCGGCTTCCACCAGCTTCATCAGCTGTGCACCGGCGTCGTAGGCAGCCTGCTTCAGCTCGGGGGCAGTGGCCGGCATCAAAGCGGTGCCGGGCAGCATCAGGCCCAGAGCCTCGGCCATGACCTGCATGGTGGAGGCAGTGCCCATAAAGGAGCAGGCGCCGCAGCTGGGGCAGGCGTGCTGCTTGTAGTAGGTCAGCTGCTCGGCCGGGATCTCGCCGCGCTCGTACTGTGCGCTGAACTTGCCGATCTGCTCCAGGGTGAGCAGCTCGTTGATGGCACAGCCGGGGTCGTTCTCGGTGTACTTGGCGGGCAGGTCGTATGCCTCCATGACACCGCCGGTGACCACGATGGCTGCCATCATGTCCTTCATGCGGCCGATGCTCATGAGCATGGCGGGCATGGCCTTGTCGCAGCTGGAAATGAACACACCGCCGTCAAAGGTGGTGGCGTTGGCCTGTGCTTCCACCAGGTTGGTGATGGCTTCGCGGTGGGCCAGCGAGTAGTTGATGCCGTCATGGCCCTGGGCCATGCCGTCGCACATGTCGGTGGCAAAATACCGGGCAGCCTTGCCGCCGTGGTCGTTCACGCCGCGGACAGCCTCTTCCACAAAGATATTCAGGTGGCCGGAGCCCGGATGGCTGTTGCCGTAGGTGCTCTCCACCATGATCTGAGGCTTGCTCAGGTCATCGACCGTCCAGCCCATGCCCATGCGCAGGGGGTCCATCTCAGGGGACAGGGAACGGACCTGCTGACTTTTCAGCATCATATTCAACTCCTTATAAAACTCTCAGATACTCTCTCACAGGGTCAGGCGGCGGTCACGCGCAGCGACCTTCCACCAGCCTGTGACCTCGCCGTTTTCCACCACCGGGACCGCCGGGTACAGGGCGCTGGTGGGGCAGACGTGAGTCGGGATGGCAAACAGCTCGGTCCCGATGGGCGGGATGTCGGCGATGTGCTCTTCCGGCACACGCACCACCCAGTGCTCCTCGTTCTGGATCACGGTGCGGGCATACTCCATGCCCACGATCTCCGCGCGCTCCGGCTGGGGATCGGTGGCCACGGCCTTGCAGCCCAGATCCAGTGTGAAGGTGTCGCGGCTGGGGCGGCTCACCACGCGGGTGAGCAGGGCGGCAGCCGGGGTGAACTTCAAATCCGGGTAGGCCTTGCGGTACCCAGCGTCCTGGATCACGCAGGTGCCGGGGCTCAAAAACTCTCCGGTCATCTCGGCGTGCACCGGGAAGGACGGGGTGCCGCCCATGATCAGGATCTCGCAGCAGATGCCGTCTGCCTTCAGGCGGGCCTTGATCTCCTCGATCTGCTTGTCCACAGGGGCGGTAGCCACCTCGCGCTCCTGCACGCTGCTCTCGTGGCGGTGGCCGTCGTAGCAGTGCATGCCGCGCATGACGATGCCGGGCAGGGTGTTCCACTCCCGGTACATCGCTTCCACTTTATCCAGCGGCACACCGGTGCGGTGCTGGCCCATGTCCACATCCATCAGCACATTGGCCTTGCAGGTCTGGCCCAGCTTGCGGATCTGCTCCGTGTCATCGCCGATGGCAAAGAACTCCACCTCCGGGAAGGCGGCCTGCAGCGCGGCAAAGCGCTTGATGTTGGGGCCCACCAGCGGGTACGCCAGAGTCAGGTGCTTCGCACCGGCCTTGGCGGCCATTTCGGCCTCGGCGATGGTGGCGCACTTGAAGCGGTCGATGCCCGCCTCGATCTGCATTTGGACCACCTCGGCCATCTTGTGGGTCTTGATGTGGGGCCACAGGCGGGCAGCGCCGCCTGCAATGTCGATCATCTTGCGGATATTCTCGCGGATGATCGCCGGGTAATAGACCAGCTGCGGGCTTACGATGTCCTGCTGGCCCTTAAAGGTATAGAGGTTGTCGTTGATCTTATTCATACTCCACCAGCATCTCGATCTCGACCGCGATGTTGCCCGGGCAGGAATTGGTGCCCATGGCGGTGCGGGCGGGCAGACCCTTCTCCTCGCCGAACAGCTCGAACAGCAGGTTGGAGCCGCCGTTGATGACCTGCGGCTGCTGTGCAAAATCATCGGTGCAGTTGACAAAGCCCAGGACCTTGACGCAGCGCTTGATGCGGTTCAGGTCGCCCAGCTTGGCGTCCAGATTGGCCAGCAGGTTCAGCATGCAGTTGTAAGCAGCCTTCTGGCCCTGCTCCAGGGTCAGGTCGCCGCCGACCTTGCCCACGATGTTGTGGCCGTCGCCGATGTCAGGGCCGCAGCCGCTGCAGTACAGCAGATGATCGCCGAACTCCATGACCGGAGTGTAGACGCCGCCCTTCGGCGGGGGAGAAGGCAGGGTGATGTTCATTTCCTTGAGCTTATCGTAGACATTTGCCATAAGAAAAACCTCTCTTCTTTTTCTCTGACGCAGCCGAAACGGAGGCTGCTGCCGGTTGAAAGATGTTCCGCAGCCGGTGTGCGCCGACTGTGAAGCGACTTGTTTATATTCCCAACAGCGTGCTGCCCAGGCTCAGCACCAGGGGCACGCTGATCAGGATACTAAGGGTGGAATGTGCAACGGCCTGGCTTGCCAGCTCGCCCTCGGTGTCGTACTGTTTTGCCAGCACGGCCGTCAGGCTGCCTGCCGGGCAGGAGGCCAGAATCAGGATCGCCATGCACAGGGTGCGGTCCAGCGGCAGGAAGTACAGCGCCGCCAGGAAGCCCAGCGGGAACACGACGCACCGCAGGGCCGTGATGAGCCATACCATGGGGTTCGTGACCAGTTTTTTCAGGTCACTGCGGGCCAGCATGCCGCCGGCGATCATGAGGGCCAGCGGCGTGGTGGTGTTGCCCACCGCCTTGCAGAAGCTGTCCAGAATGGCGGGCAGCCGCAGGCCGGTCACCAGCATGACCACCATGATGGCGGTGGTGATGTTGGTGGGGGTAAGGAATGCTTTGATGCTCACCTTGGCTTCCGGGTCGAACAGGTGCTGTACATAAGTAAAGAACAGGATGTTGTAGGCCATGATGCCGGCGGCACCGTACAGGGCACCCGCCTCGCTGCCCAGCAGGGCGCTGATGAGTGGGATGCCGATGAAGGCGCTGTTGGGCATGACGGCGGCACCCACCAGCACGGCCTTCTGGCCGCGGGTCAGGTGCATGGCCCTGCTCAGCACAAGGCAGATGCCAATGGTGAGGATGTAGAAGATCTCCAGCACCACATAGCCCTTGAGCATGCCGGCCACGGCCTCGCGGCCGCCGTCGATGCTGGCACTGGCCAGCAGGGTGCAGGGCAGGGCGACCGACATGACCAGGTTGGACAGGAACTTGCTGTTCCTGTCATCCATGATGCCCAGTTTGGTCACGGCTGCACCGGTGCCGATCTCCAGAAAGATGATCAGGATCTGCTGCAGAAGGATCGCGATCGACATGGCAGCTCCTTACACCGTCAGCACCATACCGGCACCGGTCGTGGTGCGCCGGTCGTGGTCAATGGCGACCTGGCCGTTGACGATGCACCAGTCCAGACCGGTGGCCTTCTGGGCAGGATTCGTGAAGGTGGCATGATCCGTGAACTTCTTCGGATCGAATACCAGTATATCAGCATAGTTGCCTTTCTGCAAGCTCCCTCGTCCGACCAATCCCATTCTTGCGGCGGGCTGGCTGGTCATCCGGCGGATGGCCTCCTGCATCGTGTAGATGCCGCGCTCGGCCACATACTCCCGCAGCACCTTGGGGAAGGCACCGAACATGCGGGGGTGGGGCGTGTCGGTCTTGGCATAGATGGCATCGGAGATGATATTGGACCAAGGCAGACGCGCCACCGTATCAATATCATCCTGGCTCATGGACATATTGATGATGGCAGTCTTACCGTCCTCGCTGTGCATCAGGTAGGCGGCCAGTGCAGCGGCGTCCTCAAAGCCGAATTTCTCGGCAGCCTCCGTCACCCGCATGCCCAGGAACTTCTCGTTTTCGGGGCAGACCACGCCGCTGATGATGATGCGGTCCCAGCCCAGCGTGATGCAGAAGTTGTCCCAGTCATCGTACAACACGCTGCTGGTACGGCGGAACTCCTCCACACCTTCGGGGGTGCCCAGTTTTTCCAGTGCACGGGTCATGTTGCCGGCCACGAACACCGGGGGCAGCATGGTGGTCAGGGCTGTGCTGCCGCCCTCGTAGGGGTAGAAGTCCACGGTCACGTCCATGCCCTCGGCGCGGGCGGCTTCGATGTCGGCAATGGCGGTGTGGATGTCCTTGCCCCAGTTCTTCATGCCGCAGCTCTTGAAGTGGCTGATCTCCAGGGCACAGCCCACGCGGCGGGCGATCTCGATCACCTCGCGCACGCTCTGCACCATGCTGTCGCCCTCACCGCGGATGTGGGTGGTGATCACCCGGTGATAGCGGCCCACCGGCTCCAAAATGTAGGCAAATTCATCGGTGGAGGAGTAGCACTCCGGCAGATACATGATGCCCAGCGACACACCGGGAGCACCGGCGGCCATGGCGTCCTCGATCAGAGCACGGGCGTCGTCCAGCTCCTGCTGGGTGTAGGGAGTGTCGGCAAAGCCCTTGACGCAGATCTTGACGGTGCCGGTGCCGATCATGGCGGCAACGTTCAGGGGCAGCGCGGTCTTGTGCAGGGCAGCCAGATAATCACGGTAGGTGTGGGGGCCGTCCAGGCCGATGGGGCCCATGACGGCTTCTTCAAAGGAATAATACTCCTTTGCCGCCTCGTCCGATTCCGGCCGGGGGGTCATGCTGATGCCGCAGTTGCCTGCCACTGCCGTGGTAATGCCCTGCGCCAGCTCCACCTCACCAAAGTGCGGGTCGTTGAGGGGCTTTGCGTCGTGGTGACGGTGGATATCCACAAACCCCGGGGTCACCGCCTTGCCGGTGGCGTCGATGACCTGGTCTGCCGGCTCCGTGATGCCCGGAGCGATCTGAGCAATACGGTCGTCCTGCACCAGCAGGTCTGCCTGGTAGGGCTGGCCCCCCAGGCCGTCGTATAGGGTGCCGTTCTGGATCAAAATACGTTTCATGATAGGTTCCCTCTCGCTATGAATTTGCCCTGCGGCAAGGCGACCCTGCCGCAAACGATGAAAGGGGCAAGGGCGTATGCCCTCGCCCCTTTCGGAGAAACAGATTTACAGTTTGCCGGCTAAACAGATCTTACAGATCTTCTTCCTCAGCTGCAGCCTCAGCAGCAGCGACCTTTTCCACGACAGTGCCGCGGCGGTCGTCCATGACGTGCTTCAGGCGCACATCGTCGGGAGTGGTGTCAGCAGGGAACATGAGAGAGACCACAATGCCGAACACCAGAGAAATGATGGTAGCAGGCACAGCCGGACCACCCATGGTGGCGTTGATCCAGTTCTTGAAGGAAGGCAGCACCAGGATCAGCACGCCCAGCAGAGTGCCGGAGCCGATGCAGGCCAGACCGCCCTGCCAGTTGACACGCTTCCAGAAGCGGCCCAGCAGCATAGCCACAGCCACGCCGGGCAGGAAAGCGCCCACGATGGTGGAGATGTAGCCGATAACGTCGTTGACGAACAGGGTGATGAAGAAGGCAGCGCCCAGGGTGCAGATCAGAGCGATACGGCTGTACTTGGCGTAATCCTCTTCCTTGATGGTCTTGCCGGTGACGCTGGGGTACACGTCGGTGAGCAGGATGGTAACGCCGGAGATGGCGTCGGAGTCACCGGAGGACATGGTAGCGGACAGGCCGCAGATCATGAACATCATGCCGATGATCGGGGGCAGTGCGTTGGTAGCCATGTAAGCAAAGGCGTAGTCGCCGCTGGCCAGGGTGTCACCATTCATGGTGGCGATGGTGAAGCAGCTCATGCCGATGATGGCGGTAACAAAGCTCCAGCCGAACAGCAGGATGCCCTGGCCCAGGAAGGCCTTGCGAGCAGTCTTTTCGTCCTTGGAGGTGTAGATACGGGTACGATGGGTGGGGGTACCGATAACGCCCATGGCTGTGGACAACACCAGTGCTATGGCAGCCATGACACCGTAGGAGCCCAGGCCGTAGAAGGTCATTGCGCCGGGCTTGCCAGCAGCGGTGAAGGTATCCACCACGTTCTGGTAGCCGCCTGCCAGGGGGATAGCACGGACAGCGATGGTCAGGAAGCCGATGAGGATGGCGATGAACTGGACAGCGTCGGTGGTAACAACGGCCATGTAGCCGCCGATGAACACGTAGATGCCGAAGCCCAGAACGGTGATGATCTTACAGGTAACGTCCGGCAGCTGGGTGACGTAAGCCAGGTACTTGGCACCGCCGTTCAGGTGGTTGCCCAGCCAGATGATCTCGATGACGAACATCATAAAGCCCATGACCTGGCGGATGATCTTTTTGCCGCCGTAGTAATACTGTGCTTCCTCAGACATGGTCAGGAAGCCCTTATTCTTTGCCTTGGTGAACAGCAGCATGGAAAGGATACCTGCCGATGCGCCCAGGCCGTAGATGGCGCCGCCCCAACCGTGGTTGAAGCCGTTGCCGATGGCGCCCATGGAAGAGCCGGTACCGATCATGGTTGCACCCACGGTGCAGAAGATCAGGAAGAAGCCGAGGTTGCCGCCGCCGGTCAGGAAGCTGCTGCCCTCATTTTTGCCACGGCTGGTGATCCAGCCCACAAAGATCATAAAGCAGATCCATGCAATAAAGCCGCCGATAAACAATGGGATGTATTTGGGATCCAACATAGTTTCATTTCCTCCTTAGAAACATTTTCCTCAGCCCAGCGCAGGGTCCGCTCGGGCCGATGTGGCTGTCAGACATTTCCCCGCTGCGGGCCGGCACCGTGGGGTCGTTGTCCGACAACAACCTTGCTGAAATAAATGTACCAATTTTTTCATCCCGTACACCGTAGCGTGCGAAGAGATAGTCTTTTAACCATTCTTCCTTGGTGAACTTTTCCGGAC
>ENA-UEQK01001779-UEQK01001779.1-human-gut-metagenome-genome-assembly--contig:-NODE-1779-length-12646-cov-5.163895_pt1 | contig 12646 bp, 10 predicted proteins | sample MGYA00242939_ERZ507942 | MGnify/ENA primary metagenome ERZ507942 (study PRJEB26167, sample SAMN06115485) | human gut metagenome | host: Homo sapiens | place: China:Chongqing | collected 2015-03-30... | reverse complement strand
GGACTAAGTAATCAGAAAATATACAGAATTCAAAAAGACGCGCGTGGATACATGTGGTTCCTCACCCATGTGGGAATAGACCGATATAACGGAAAAGAAATAAAACATTATAAATTAAAAGAAGGCGACAGGGAGCTAGACCCGTTATTGAATATAAACTGGACTTATTTAGATAAAACAGGTACACTGCTGGTCACAGGAAAACAAGGCAGAATTTTCCGTTATGATTCAGGACACGATCGTTTTGTACAGATATACAGTATGTACAATTACTGGAACAAGGACTACCATGCTTTCGTGAGATATAGTTATATAGACCAGGAGAGTAACGTATGGTTGTGCGACAAATCGGCTATCCACCTTTTTAACATAGAATCCGGACAAAAGCAAAGAATTTCTAACCGGCTGGGAAATATCACCTGCATAGAACAGATAAACAGTGAACATTTTTTTATAGGTACAGACAAAAGAATCTATCTGGTAAAACTGGAAAACGGGAATTTGAAAGAACTCTCCTGCGGCAAACTGGAAATGATGGATATGCACGTACACGAATTATATCTACACCGTACAGCCAACAAACTATTTATAGGCACTTTTGAAAAGGGAGTCTATATATATGACTTAAATATCCAGAAAATTGTACGTCCCGAAGTAGAACTAACAGATGTGAATATTACACGGCTCAGTCCCTTGAACACAAAGGAATTATTAGTAGCCACTGAAGGAGCAGGAGTGCACAAATTAAACATAGATACCTATGAAACCGAACCTTATATCATTGCAAATTATGGTAGTTACAACGAAATGGACGGGAACATTATCAATGATGTATATGTAGACAACGAGCAGCGTATCTGGCTGTCTAGCTATCCTACAGGAATTACCGTCCGCAATAACCAATATACCAACTACAACTGGATAAAGCACTCTATTGGCAACCGGCAGTCACTAGTAAACAACCAAGTAAACTCCATTATAGAAGACAGTGACGGGGATCTGTGGTTTGGAACAAGCAACGGCATCAGCTTATACGATTCAAAACAAAAGCAATGGCGTTCTTTCCTAAGCTCTTTCAATCACGGACTAAAAAATCAGAACCGCATTTTTATTACTTTATGCGAAGTCTCTCCGGGTATTATATGGGCGGGAGGATATGCATCGGGCATTTTCCAGATTACCAAGAAAAACGGGAACATAGAATACCTCACCCCTGCCCAATCCTTCCATCTGAATGTACGTGCCGACAAATACATACGCGACATTAAAAAGGACAGATACGGGTGTATATGGTCCGGAGGATATTATAATCTGAAATGCTTTAATCTGAAGACACGCCAAGGACGTCTTTATCCCGGACTAGGTTCTGTTACTGCCATTGAAGAAAAGGACAGTACATCTATGTGGATAGGTACCTCCACCAATCTTTTTCTACTGGACCGGAATTCGGGCAAATACCATGAAATACCTCTGCCCGGTGGAGCAACCTACATTTATACGTTACACCAAGAAGACAATGGTTTACTCTACATTGGCACCAGTGGTTCCGGACTATTTACTTATGATCCGGTAAAAGAATCAATCAGCGCCCATTACCATACAGGAAACAGCCCGTTAGTATCAAACAGCATTTATGTTATTCTACCCACAAAAGACGGGAATATCTTGATGAGTACCGAAAATGGTATCAGTATTTTCTCGCCTACCAACCGCCAGTTCCGCAACTGGACTCGCGGACAAGGGTTGATGTCCACCTGTTTCAATGCCGGCTCCGGCGTACTACGTGCCAATGGGAACACCGTATTCGGAAGTACAGACGGTGCACTGGAATTCCCCCCAAACATAGAGATGCCCAAAACAGGAGATTCACATATGATATTCAGCGATTTCCGTATTTTCTACCAAACTGTATATCCCAATGATCCAAACTCTCCTCTGACTAAAGATATCGACCAAATAGAGAAATTGAATCTGAAATATATGCAAAATACATTTTCCATCCGAGTATCCTCTATCAATTACGATTATCCGTCGGACATACTATATACCTGGCAGTTGGAAGGATTCTACGATGGCTGGACTACTCCCAGTGACGAAGGAACTATCCGATTTACTAATGTTGCTCCCGGCACCTATACACTGCGTGTACGTTCCGTTTCCAAAGAGGATAATAAACACGTGTTGCAGGAGCGGATATTGAAAATAACTGTAGCACATCCCGTGTGGCTCAGTTTTTGGGCTATTTGTATTTATGTCCTGACTATCATTTTAGCAACATACGTCATTTTCCGCCTTCATTCCATGCGCAGAGAAAAAAAGGCCTCGGATGAAAGAACTCGGTTCTTTATCAATACAGCGCATGATATCCGTACTCCGCTGACACTGATAAAGGCACCTTTGGAAGAAATTCAACAAAAAGAAAATTTAAGTGAAGAAAGTCAGGCCAATATGCTTACAGCCATGAAGAACGTGGACACTTTGATACGCCTCACCACCAATCTGATAAACTTCAGCAAAGCCAATGTGTACTCCTCCTCCCTTCGTATATCGGAACACGAACTTAATACCTATATGGAAGGAATATACCATGCCTTTTATAGTTATGCAGAAGCCAAACAGATCAAACTCGACTACAAAAGCAACTTTGAATATCAAAATGTATGGTTCGACAAAGAAAAGATGGACTCGATCACAAAAAATCTGATTTCAAATGCCATCAAATATACTCCCGCCCACGGTGAGGTACACATTATCACCCGCCATGACAAGGACAACTGGAGTCTGGAGATTACGGACACGGGCATCGGGATTCCTGCCAAAGAACAGAAAAAGTTATTTAAGTTACACTTCAGGGGCAGCAATGCCATCAATGCAAAAATTACAGGCAGTGGAATCGGACTGATGTTAGTGTGGAAACTGGTACGTATTCATAAAGGAAAGATCAGCATAGAAAGCGTAGAGAATAAAGGCACCCGCGTAAAGGTTATCTTCCCCCAAAAACAATTCCGAAGTCAACAGGTTCCGACAGAAACGGTACAACAAGAAAACGTGGTACCAGTATCCCCTAGTGCAGTCTCTCCCCACACTTATAAAGATCAGTATCGGCAGCATGTTCAAAATGCACAGCGCATCCTGGTTGTGGAAGACCATGACGATCTACGCGAATATCTGTCTCATACTTTATCCGAAGCTTATCAAGTGGAAACATGTACCAATGGAAAAGAAGCCTTAAAAATCATCCCCGAATTTAAGCCTGATTTAGTATTATCGGACATTATGATGCCCGAAATGCGGGGGGACGAATTGTGTTCTGCTATCAAGAATAATATACTGACGTCTCATATCCCTGTAATTCTGCTAACAGCATTAAATGACGAAAAGAATATCGTTGAAGGGTTGGAAACAGGTGCGGACAAATACCTGATAAAACCTTTTAACATAGGAATACTAAAAGCATCCATAGCCAATATACTGACTAACCGTGCACTACTTCGTAGCAAATATGCAGAAATGGAACTACACAATGACAGCATTTCCATAAATTATAGCAACACATTGGATCAACAGTTCCTGGAAGCAGTAAAAGAAACAATAACTGAAAATCTAGACAATTCAGGTTTCAACGTGGAGTCACTCTGTGCTTCACAAAATATGAGCCGTTCCAGTTTCTACAATAAACTAAAAGCATTGACAGACACTGTGCTGCCGCCATTCCAACTGCCTGTCCTCCCAGCCCGGACGTAGCCATCACCCGAGATGAACCATGAGCAACATGAGAAGCACTGATACATCGTCCAGCAAAAAACAGATTCTTTATATCCTTACTCACAAAGCACCGATAAGGAATCTCATAAATACCTTTGGAATGATATTGCATACAGCCATTATGCGTACTATAAACGCCTTCTGCCGGATGGAGATCAATAGCCCATCCTCCAAAGGCCACTGTATCATCGTGATGTCGCTGTTCTATAATATCTTTTTGGTCAAGAGTATATTCACCTACAAATCTTCGACTTTCCCTTTTACCTGGTACTAAACCAACCCATTCAAGAGTCATCGTTTCTGCTTCAGGAAAGTTTCCCGAATTTTTTATATAATTCCAGACGCCATAAACGACCTTCCATATTTCCCATTTAATCTCTTCAGTATCATGTATGGTATCCAACCGCCCACCATATTCAAGCCACCAGAATTTACATCCATGTTCACTTGCATTAATACGATTCCATCGAGGAATTTCTTTGATATCTTCCAGCGCATAAGCAGGAGGAACAAATTTCACAGGTTTTCCTGTATCTTTACTATAGAAGTAGATAGAGTGTCCAAGCAATTCACCATATTCTCCTTTATCCGGAGCGAATAATTCACCATATACTTGTTTTTCTTCAGCCCCCATGCGGTAAGCAGCCCCAGCCCGATACGCAATAATACCATCGCCCGAAGCGTCACAAAAGAGTCTGCCACTGATTTCATAGAAAGTATAATTCTGTGAACAGAAACCGTATATTTTGGATATTTCATCAGGAGACCGCTTTTCAACGTCATAAACCGCTGTATTGAGCAATAATGTAATATTAGGCTCATTACGGACTTTTTCTAATAATAAGGTATCCAGAAGAACAGGATTTCCCTCTTTATTACGATAAAGATTATCTACCAGTATTTCATCAATCAGCCCTCCCTCACGTGACCAACGGTTATTGTTGCCCATATGTGACGTAGCACCCAATATCCAAAGTCGCACCTCGCTCGACGCATTTCCACCAAGCACAGGACGATCCTGCACAAGAATGGTTTTTACCCCTGCACGAGCAGCTGAAACTGCAGCACATATCCCCGAAATACCTCCACCGACAACAACAAAATCGGCAGAAAGCAAAATACTTCTCAGGTTGCGCTTATCTTTTGAAAATGATTCTTGCAACATTCTATTTTTGTATTATTTATTATCTTTCTTTTTTAGGATAAAGCCAGAGAGCAAGCAATACTAACGCTATGCCCACAGCTATTACCAGTATCTTTCCTTTTTCTGCTAACCCACCAAGCAGAGCAATCGCAGCACCCGTTAAGAAAATCCCATAGCTAATTACTCTTTTACTAAATTTATTATCAGCTTCAGTCATCACTTTATCTTCTTTCCTTTCAGTCTCTTTTATACAGTTATTTTCTTTTTCCCATTCTTGATATTCTACATAACGATGGGATATTTTATGATTCAATTTATAATAGAGTTCAAAAGCGATTAAACAGAATACAGGAAAAGCAACTCCTACAATCATTTCTTCTGCGCGATTAAATCCAAATCCCCACAACGGAGTAATAAATTTAAAGAAAGCATTTGCTCCTAAACTGACTAATGTCGTCGTTATTACAGAATATTCTGTTTGTCGTTTTGAGAACAAGGTCCATATAATAGGCAGATATAAAGGAACTCCGGTTAAAGCGGCAACACTGATCACTACATTTACAATGCCTCCCATAAGGGGAATTAATAATGCTACAATAATTGCAAGCAAGCCAAATATAATGGTTGAAATACGCGCAACTCTCATTAAAGTTTTATCTGAACTCTGCGGAAAAAGACGTTTGAATATATCATTAGTGACCACTCCGGAAGAAATATTAAGAGTTGCATTAAGAGAACTTGCAGTAGCAAATACCATCCCACTAAGCATAAGCCCTAGCAAACCGGCTGGAAGTACTTCTTTACACATCATAAGATAGGCTCCTTCAGCATCAATCGTACTAAGCGAAGGGTTAACAATACGGTAAATCATTGGTGGAAGCATCCACAGAACGGCACTTACGACATACAATCCCCCAAATAAAAAGCCAACCTTACGTGCGCTACTCTGTGAATTGACGCTAGCATAACGTTGAACGTACGCCCAATTTCCACCGAGAAATATAGCATTGTATACACCAAAAGCAATAATAAAACCTATTGTATATTCTCCATTCACAAGATTAAAATAAGTAGCAGGAATAGACTCTATAAAATTCACAACGCCACCAACACGTCCAAAAGAAAGCGGAACGACAATAAGTACAGCCGCCGTCAGTATAATAAACTGAAGTACATCCGTTGACACTACAGCCCAAAGTCCGCCAGCCGCGACATATACAATACAGAATCCACCTAACAACAGAATACAGAGATCTAAAGGCATCCCCGTAGAAACCTCTACAATTTTAGCTACCGGATATAAAAAAGAGCCTGTAGTAAAGAGAGAAATGAAAAGGAAAAGATAAGTATACGTCTTTTGTGTGTTTACTCCAAGTCTCCGGGTGATATACTCTGCCACTGTCAGAGCACTAGTCTTATGCCATCGTGGAGCAATGAAGAAACCAACAACAAATCCGGCTATCGCCATTGTCCATTGAATCGAAATAGCGATCCATCCTAGTGAATAAGCAATAGATCCCCATACCACGAAAGTTCCTGCGGAGAAAAATCCCATAAAAAGAGATAATCCACTCATTGCCCACGGGACTGCTCCTCCTGCTGCGAAAAAGGATTTCATATTCCGCCCTTTACCAGAAAAGGACAAGCCCATTATAACAATTCCAAGTGCAAATATAAAGATAGTAATAAGGTCGAGTAATTGCATAGCTTGAGTTTTTAAGATTAATTTTTAAGAGATTTCCCCCTCTAACAGGAAACAAATGTAGTGGGGCAGACAGTTAAAAACAAGTGTTTTGAAGGAAAAATCACCGGCAACGTTCCCGGTAACGTTCCCGAAAAAATCCGCTATAATTCGTCATCCTAAAATGAGGTAAAAAAAGATTTTTGATTATCTTTGTTCGCATCCTAAAACTATATACCATGTCCAAATCACGTATTACAATCAAAGATCTCGCACGTGAACTTAATATTTCAACATCAACAGTATCACGGGCTTTAGCTGATAAATGGGATGTTAATCCGGAAACACGAAAAGCTGTACTGGAATTAGCAGAAAAAATGAATTACCACCCCAATCCCATCTCTCTTAGTTTGAAACAAAATCAAACGATGTCAATCGGTGTAATTGTTCCGGAATTCATAAACTCATTTTTTGCAGAAGTCATCATGGGAATACAAAGTGTTATGAATTCGAAAGGCTACCATATATTAATAAGTCAATCGAATGAATCCGCAGATATTGAGTTTACCAATTTAAAAGCAATGGAGGAGAAAATGGTGGACGGCATCATCATATCCGTCACCCAAGATACCAGAGCTACGGAATACTTTAAAACACTACGCGAGAAGAATCTACCGATTGTATTTTTTAATCGGATAGCTCCTGAAGTCAGCGCTTACAATGTCATCATCGATGACTATAAATGGGCTTTTACAGCAGTGGAACATCTAATTAAGGAAGGATATAAACGAATAGCACATTTAGCGGGTCCGGAGAATCTATTCCTATCTAAAGAGCGTAAACGTGGCTATATCGATGCACTAAAAAAATATGGCTACCCGATAGAAGAAGAGTTGATAATTCCTGCCGGAATACTTATGGAAAGCGGTATTACTGCAGCATATTCCATATTAGAAATGCCGAACAAACCGGATGCCATTTTTGCCGTTAATGATCCGGCAGCCATCGGTGCCATGAAGACATTACAAAAAAAAGGTATGGTTATTCCCCATGATATTGCGTTTGTAGGTTTCTCCGAATCACAAAAGGCGTTAATCATCGAACCCAATCTTACAAGTGTTGAGCAACCCACTTTTGAAATGGGAAAAGTTACTGCTGAATTATTATTGGAGCAAATAAAAAATAATTCAGATGAAACAAAACCTTCAAAAACAATTATCCTGGACGCTAAACTTAATATTAGAGAATCGTCTATAAAAAAATAATTACTCCACCGTTGCCAACGTCAATATACTAATCTGTATTCCTTCCACATTCACCAGACAAGAAGCACATGCCAGCGTAGTAGAACCAGTGGTCAACACATCGTCAACGATCAGTATATGTTTCCCGGCAAGTACTTCTGGGCGTTGAAGTTCAAAGATGCCTTCCACATTATCCCGACGTTCAAGTATGGATTTGTGTGTTTGCGTTTCCGTATTTTTCTTACGCAATATGGATTCTGTATCTATGGGAATTCCTGTTACAGCAGTGATTCCACGGGCAATCCATTCGCTCTGGTTATAACCTCGGATTTGCTGTTTCTTCTTGTGAAGCGGTATAGGGATTATCACATCAATTCCTTGAAAAAAATGGGAAGATAAAAGTTCTGCAGCCATATACCGCCCCATAATTGCACCAATTTCCTTTTGTCCACCATATTTCAACCGATGAAGAATCAACCGGAAGTCGCTTCCTTTCTCATAAAAGAAAAAAGAAGTAGCCCGTTCCAAAGGGATTTGTCCCCAGAAGAGCCGTTCTACCGGATTATCTTTTCGAAGATGATAATTAGTACGGGGTAGATTAATATTACATACTGTACAGATACATTCTTCACCCTTTGCTAACGGCCGGCCACAAACAACGCAGCAACGGGGAAATAGCAAAGATAAGAAAGAACTAAGCCAGTCTTTGATAAGAAGTGTGTGTTTCATAATAATAGAGATTTAAAGTTGCAATAGCACCTACATATTGCAACTATATATTCAATGGAGGGACTTCTGCCAGAAGTTTCTGAAAGAAAGGATGAAGATTTCCATTCGTTGCAATAATATGATGTCCTTCTATGAAATGATCCTCACCATAAAAGTCAGTCACCTTTCCTCCCGCTTCCTGAACAATCAGTGCCGCTGCAGAATAATCCCATTTTCCGAGAAATGCTTCCATCCAAGCATCAAAACGCCCAATAGCCACATAGCAGATTGCGGCAGCAGCCGAGCCATTCATTCGAATACCGCCCACTACTCCATAAAGCTGATCGATGAGATGAAGAGCGGTCTGTTTATATTGCAGATGATTATAAGGTAATTCTGTAATGACAAATGCATCTTTGATGTCCTCAACGTTCGACACATGAATTTCTTCGCCATTCATAAACGCTTTTCCGCCTTTCCAAGCATAAAAACATTCATCCCGGCAAACCTCATAAACGACACCTAAAAGAAGTTCGGTACGGCTACGTAAAGCGATGGACACACAATAAGGAGCCTCATCATGAATATAATTCGCCGCCCATCGCATAGATATCACTGAGCGCATTTGCCGCCGCAATTTTTCCAAAGGTGTACGGATCATCCACCATTGGTGGGAAAAAGTCAAGGGTCTGTACGATTGCCGTATCATCGGAAATACGATAGACTGCTGCATCATCCTTGCTGTCATATCCGATCAGAAGATTCTCATCTGCCGGACCTTTCGGCAAACGCTCTAACACTCTGCTTAAAATGCCTGCACCGAGCTTTGCAGTGCATCCGCCACCCTTGCAAAATATGATTTTTTCCTGATTTTGTTCCATATCTGTCTTACACCTCCGTGATCTGTGCGCACTCTGTTTTATGCCTGAAAGGATGAGAGTTATTGACATTTTCTATAAATTAATTTGTGAAATATTTCTCAAACAACGTCTGTGCATCCTTCTTTAACTCCGCATCCATCGCCTGATACTTTTCCAGGAAATTCCTTCCCTGTTCTGTCAATGTCATATTGCCGCCGCCTTTTCCACCACTATTTCCGGTCATAAGTGAAAAGCCAAGTTCATTTTCAGCGCGTTTTACAATTCTCCAGCCTTTCGAATATGCCATCTGCATCTGACGGCACGCCTCAGAAAGAGATCCCGTTTTCTCCACAAGTTCCATAATTTGTGCAATGCCAGGTCCGAATATAAGCTCATCTCCATAAATACGCAGCCTCACCTGTTCATGAAGCTTTCTTTTTCCCAAACTCATATCTATCCTCTTTTCTTTGCCGCTTATTATGCAGACTCTTTCCGTCATGCTTCCTCCGCAATCTCCCGCACAGCTCGCACCGCAGCATCCACTTCCTCATCCGTATTAAAATGGGAAAAGCTGAATCTTACTGCCCCCTGCTCTTTTGTTCCAAGCGTCTCATGCATCATAGGCGCACAATGTGCCCCCGCACGGACTGCGATCTCATAATCTTCCCAGAGCCAGTCGCTTACACTGCCGGAATCTAAATCCCTGATATTTAATGAGACAACTGCCACTCTGTTTTCCGTTGTAAAATCTCCATAAATGTTTACACCGGAAATATCTTTTACGCCATTATAAAACCGATCTGCCAGAGCCATCTCACGTTTATAGATCATACCAATGCCCATTTTTTGCAGATAACCCAAAGCAGCGTACAATCCGGCAATCCCATGTCCGTTTAATGTCCCAGCTTCAAGCGCGGTCGGCATTTCTTCCGGCTGCGTTTTACTGTAACTTTTGACTCCGGTTCCTCCCGCTAAAAGCGGTCGGACATCCACACCTTTCCGCACATAAATTCCTCCGGTTCCCTGCGGGCCAAGTAATCCTTTATGACCGGTAAAACAGAGTACATCGATATTCTGTTTCTGCACATCGATTGGAAGTACTCCGGCGGTCTGAGCAGCATCCACAATTAACAGAAGATGATGTTTTTCTGTAAAAGCAGCGATACGTTCTAAATCTGTCACATTTCCTGTCAGATTTGACGCATGTGTGATCACAACTGCTTTCGTATCCGACTGATATGCATGTTCCAGCTCATCATACAAAATCCGTCCCTTAAAATCTGCCGGAAGATATGTGACCTTCACGCCCCGCTGCTCCATCAGATACAATGGACGCAGGACAGAGTTATGTTCACATACCGATGTGATCACGTGATCTCCCGGTTCAAATAAACCCTGAATCGCAATATTTAACGCTTCTGTCACATTACAGGTAAATGCAATACGTGATGCATCTTCCGCGTGAAATAATTCTGCAAGCCGCTCTCTGGTTCCATAAATGATCCTGGATGCATCAAGTGTTGCCGCGTGCGCTCCTCTTCCTGCATTTCCAAGTGTATGAAATGCCTCCGTGACGGCTTGTTCTACCTCCGGTGGTTTTGGAAATGTAGTTGCCGCATTATCTAAATAAATCATGGTTTTACAATATTTCCTGCCTGTGTCATTTTCTCAGCAATCACATACATATTTGTTACACTTCCCACCTGAAGTTTATCCGTAAGTCCATAGTGATTAAGGCATGTACCACAGGTTAAAATCTCCACGCCCTGTGCCTCTAATGATTTCAGATCCTCAAGTGTCGGTGATTCCTCACAGGTCAGTTTTGCACCTCCGTTATAAAAAAGCATGGTTTTCGGTAATACATCCTGCTCTGTCAGCGCATAAATAAAGCCCTTGATCAGAACTTTTCCAAGCTCATTATCGCCCTCACCCATATGATCTGCAGAGATCACAACAACCGTGTTGCCATGGATTGCATTCGGAGCACAGGTTTCTTTTTCTGTGTCTGTTACGGACATTTCATCACTCTGGTCTGCTGCTCCATCTCCAATCTCCATCGTCACTTTATACTGTCCCTCTGCGATTTTCTCGGACTTCACGCCATAGCCTTTCTGATTTGCCATCTTCGTCAGATTCTGAACCGCGATCTCGTTATCCACCAGTGTCTCCACAACACCAGAACCTTTAAGCTCTTTGATTGCATTTTTTGTTTTTACTACCGGAATCGGGCAGGTATCGCCCATTGCATTTACTGTGATCATCTTTTTTCCAGCCTTTCTGCTAAATTTTTCATTATTCTTATAAAGATTCCATATACCATAGGCAACTCTTAACTTCCTGCTACATCAATTTTGAACTGCCTTATAATACGGGAAACCATATGAATCAGAAAAGGGCATTACGGAATCTCTCCAGTAACACCCTCGTTATTCTTTTATAAGTATAACATTATTTTCTCAGCTTGAAAATAGTATTTTAAAAATATCTCTCAAATTTTAACCGGCAGACATACCTCATTCAGCACCACACAGCTATCCTCTCCGCGCACATTCCCCATCTCTCCCCAACAAAATATCCATCCCATGTTCCAGCGAATCTAAGATATAAGTCAGGCTTTCCTCGACCGCTTTTGGACTGCCCGGTAGATTTACGATCAGGGACTGCCCCCGGATCGCACTTGCACCACGGCTTAACATGGCACGCTTCGTAATTGTCATGCTGTAAGCCCGGATTGCCTCCGCAATTCCCGGTGCATTCCGGTCACAAACGGCAAGCGTTGCCTCCGGTGTCACATCCCGCAGGGAAAATCCGGTTCCACCTGTCGTTAAGATCAGGCTGCATTTACATTCATCCGCAAGCCTTATCATTTCCTGTTCCAGCTCTTTTTGCTCGTCCGGCAGCACCCGATAGGATATAATTTCGTATTTTTCAGACGGCAGTATTTCTCTGATCCGTTTTCCACTGATATCCTCACGCTCTCCCTTTGAACCTTTGTCGCTTGCTGTTATGATTCCGACTGTGTACTTATTATTCATCTTACTCTCCATTTCTATGCTGATTTGTTTCAATAATATCCATGCTTGTTGATAACTGTTAATAATTCCATGAACCTGCCCGCCAAATGCTGGTTTGGGTGTGAGTTGAGTTCCCCGGTGAAGGGTGGTTCCGGGGTTTTTGATTGGCAAATTGCATCAAGCCGGGACTGTTTTGTTCCGTTGTCCGAAAATAAGAAAGTCTAAGTATG
>ENA-UEQK01001777-UEQK01001777.1-human-gut-metagenome-genome-assembly--contig:-NODE-1777-length-12656-cov-5.520550_pt1 | contig 12656 bp, 10 predicted proteins | sample MGYA00242939_ERZ507942 | MGnify/ENA primary metagenome ERZ507942 (study PRJEB26167, sample SAMN06115485) | human gut metagenome | host: Homo sapiens | place: China:Chongqing | collected 2015-03-30... | reverse complement strand
GGAATGCAGGCAGAAGTAAGACTTCCCGGAATCTTTTCCGACAAGATGGTTTTACAACGTGACACCCCTATCCCATTATGGGGTTTTGCAGATCCTAAAGAAACTGTTGTTATTGAATTCAACGGAAAGCAATACAAAACCCGGGCTTCCCAAACAGGAGAATGGGCGGTCAACCTGCAGAAGCACAAGGCCGGAGGTCCCTACGAATTGAGAGTCAACCAGAAAATAATACAAGATGTATACGTAGGCGACGTGTATCTATGCAGCGGACAATCGAATATGGAACTTACCGTAAAGCGTGTCATGGATAAATACAGGGATGAAATCATGTCGTATGAAAACAATCTGATCCGTTATACCAAAACGTCGTACGCTTACAACTTTATCGAGCCTCAACAAGATAGCAATAATGAATGGAAAATCTGTACCCGGGAGAATACGTTGGACTTCGCAGCCCTATGTTATTTCTTTGCAAAAGAAATGCAGGCAGAAAAAGGAGTTGCAATTGGCATTATCAATAGTAGCTGGGGAGGGACAAACATAGCATCATGGTCTACCCGCCAGTCACTCGAGAAATATGCCAGATTCCGGGAAAAGCTCCAGTCCCCACAGTACTTCCATCCTGATTATCCGGATTCTGTGAAGAACGCCCAAAAAGAACAAGTGAATCAATGGCATCGACAGCAATCGGCAAATGACCTTGGGAACAAAGAAAAATGGACAAGTGACGGTTTCGACGCTTCAGATTGGAAAAAAGTGGATGTATTCAACTCCAATTGGGGAGGTAGCTGGAACACTCCTCTTAATGGAGTCCATTACTTCCGCCAGCGAATTAACATACCCGAATCATTAGCCGGACAACAAGCTGTTTTACGCGTGGGAACACTAAAAGACTCGGATGCTACCTATATAAACGGTATCTGTGTAGGAAGAACAAGTTATCAATATCCTCCGCGTATTTACCAAGTCCCGACAGACTTACTCCGTGCCGGTGAAAACGAGATTGTCATCCGCCTTGTCAGCAGTGCCGGACGTCCGGAATTTGTAAAAGGGAAGCCTTACCAATTGGAAATAGCCGGTCAGACAATTCCGCTGACCGCTATGTGGCAGCATAAAATAGGCTGTACAATGAAGCGTATTCCTTCCACTATCGGATTCCAAAATGAACCCACCGGACTATATAATAGTATGATTCATCCGCTACGCAACTACGGAATACGAGGCATAATCTGGTATCAGGGAGAGTCGGATACGGGTCCTGAAGGTAGCAAACATTATGAAAGACATCTGATTGATCTTGTAAACGACTGGCGTACCCAATGGAACAATAAAAACCTGCCTTTCGTCATTGTGCAACTTGCGAATTACCAACAAAGAAGCAAAGACCTTCGGAAGAGAAATAAACATCAAGCTCGGACCTGCGCTCATCCCTTCTGTTCCGGAAAACACGTATACAGCCGGAATGATCATGGCACCGGCCAGCAGAGCCACGCCGGTATCAAAAATCTCGATCTGATTCACGGCTTTGTTCAGGTTGACCTCCGGTTTGACGTAGGAACCGTAGGTGATCATAATGCCCATGGACACGCTGAGGGAGAAGAACAGCTGGCTCATGGCGTCCAGCAAGATCTGCAAAAAGCGGCTGACGGTCAGCCCTTCCATGTGCGGGGTCAGGTAGTAGCGCAGCCCTTCCATACCGGTGCGCATCTGACCGGAAGCGTCCTCGTGGCGCAGGGTGAGGGCATAGCCCGCAATCACGACCACCAGCACCAGCAGAATGGGCATCATGTAGCGGGACACCCGCTCAATGCCGCCCTCCACGCCGTTGTACACGATGAAAGCCGTCACGCCCATGAACAGCAGAGCGAACACCACAGGAGACACCGGCGAGGTAATGAAGCTGGTAAAATAACCGTCCTCCGCAGCGGCGGCAGACTGTCCGGTGAGGTAGACCACCGCATATTTCGTGATCCACCCGCCGATGACGGCATAGTAGGTCATGATCAGAACCGGCACCAGAAAGGTCAGGATGCCGAGGAATTTCCACTTGGGGCGCATGGTCTCGTAGGCGCGGATGGCACTCTGCTTGGTGCGGCGTCCGATGGCGATATCCGAGGTGAGCAGGGTAAAACCGAAGGTCAGCACCAGCACCAGATACACCAGCAAAAACAAACCGCCGCCATCCTTTGCGGCAAGGTACGGGAACCGCCACAGGTTGCCGACACCCACCGCACTTCCGGCGGCAGCAAGGACAAATCCGATTTGTCCGGAGAAACTGCTTGCTTTCTTTTCCATGATTCTCAAACTCCTATCCTAAAAACCTATTGTAATATAGGATAACATGAAGTATCATATCAGTAAACCCAATAAAATTACTGCGACCTATAAATTTTACTTATGGAGCGTTTACAATGCGGGAACAGAAAGACCGATACGAGATATTCTTGAAAGTATGCGAAACGGGCAGCTTTTCCAAAGCAGCGGAGGCACTGAACTATACCCAATCCGGCATCAGCCAGATGATGGCAGGGCTGGAAGAGGAATTGGGTGTGCAGCTGTTCGCCCGCATCAACCGGGGCGTGACCCTGACAGATAACGGCACCCGCCTTTTGCCCTACATCCGGGAGCTGGCCAACCAGAAGACCCGGCTGCGGCAGGCGGCGTTCAATATCAACCACAAGGTGGAGGGCAAGCTGCGGGTGGGCAGCATTTCCAGCATCACAACGCTCTGGATGCCGGAAGTCGTGCATTATTTCAAGGAAAACTACCCGAAGGTGAAGATTGAAATTCTGGACGGCAACTATGATGAGATCCGGGAATGGATCATCCGTGGACAGGTAGACTGCGGTTTCCTCTCATCCATTGTGGCAGACGACCTGAAATTCTACCCGCTCCGGGACGACCCGCTGTGCGCTGTGTTCCCGGAGGGGCATCCACTGGCTGCACATTCCAGTGTGACCCTGCCGCAGCTGTTTCAGTATCCGCTCATCATCGAAACGCCCGGCTGTGATAACGACATCCAGCACCTGATGCTCAAATGCCCGGTGAAGCCAAATATTTCATACAGCTTCCGGGACGATACCCTCATCATGGCGTTCGTGCGCAGCGGGCTGGGCGTGACCATCTCGCAGGAACTGGTGATGCAGGCGTTCGGCTGCCCCGGTGTGGTGTCCCGCCCGCTGGAGCCTGCCTGCTGCCGGACATTGGGGCTGGCGTTTTCCAAGACGGCAAGCTCGGTGGTGAGCCAGATGCTGCTGGAATATCTGAGATCCACCCGGCAGCGAAAGGAAACACCGGAGATAAAATAAGAACAAAGCGCGGAGAACGGTATAAAAGCCGCTCTCCGCTTTCCCAGCAGCAACTCCTTGATCTCCTTGGAGATGACCGCCTGAAAATCGCGCACGATGGTGGGGAGCAGTTCCCTGCACCCTCAAAGGACTTTCTCTGTTGTCATTCTGCCTGTATCTCTTCCACCAGCGGCAGATAGTCGGCACAGTATTTCCGGTACAGCGGCTGTACCAGCTGCCGGAAGTTCTGCATTTCCTCTTCGGGCAGCGGCAGCTCCCGGCACCCGCCAGCCAATGCCGCTTCTCGGGCGGCAGTTTCTTCCTGTGCCCAGAGCTGGCGCTCGTATTGCGCCGATGCCCGGGCGCATTTCTGCAGAATCTGCTGGTATTCCTCCGGCAGTGCATCCCATGTGTGGCCGGAAGCCAGCTGCACCTCCGGTACGCGGCTGTGCTCATCGGCCATGTAGTACCGCGCCACCTTGTAGTGCTCCATGGAATAGTAGGCCGGCCAGTTGTTTTCGGCGGCATCGATCTGCCCGGTCTCAAACGCCGAGTACACGTCGCTGTAAGCCGTGGTCTCCGGCACTGCACCCAGCAGGCGGATCATGTCGATCACGATCTGCGAATCCTGCACGCGGATGGTCTTGCCCTGCAGATCGTTCAGGCTGCGCACCGGCTGACGGGCATAGAACGAGCGGGCACCCGCGTCGTACCAGCTCAGCCCCACCCGCCCCTGCGCGGTAAAGTCCTGCAAAAATTCTGCTCCGATGCTGCCATCCAGCACACGCCACATATGGTCGGCATTCCGGTAGAGATACGGCAGCAGCAGCACGTTGAGCCGGGGCAGATCGTCCGTAGCCACCGAGAGCGACACACGCGCAAAATCTACGCCGCCAATGGCAAGCTGCTCCCACACCTGCTGCTCTGAGCCGTACTCGCCGTTTGCTTTGACCTGAATGACCACCTTGCCCCCGGTCTGCTGCTGCACAAGGTCCGCAAAATACTGTGCGCCCTGCGTGGTGGGGTACCCGGCGGGCTGGTTGTCGGCATAGGTCAGCACATAGTCCGGTGTGGTCTGCGGCTTTGTGCCACAGCCTGCCAGCTGCAAGGCTGCAAAGCCCAGCCCGGCTAAAAAGGTCCGTCTGCGCATGGTCTCTCCCTCCCTTTGCAGATAGTATAGCGCACAAGACTGCCTTTGTGCAAGAGACAAGAAAAGGCGGTGCCCGCCGCAAAGCAGGTACCGCCTTTTAGGAGAAGAAAAAGAAGATGTCTCAATTACATCAGGCCCATTGCCTGCGGCAGTGCGGTAGACACTGCCGGGATAAAGGTGACCAGCAGCAGTCCGCCGATGATGGCCACATAGTACATAAGCATATACGGCATGACCTTGGAAAGCGAGGTGCGCCCCACCTTGATACCCACGAACAGGGCGTTGCCCACGGGCGGGGTGATGTTGCCGATGCACAGGTTATACACGAGGATCAGACCGAAATGGATGGTGCTCATGCCAAAGCTCTGACAGATGGGCAGAAACAGCGGAGTGAAGATGAGGATGGCCGGGGTCACATCCATGAAGGTGCCGGACACCAGCAGGATCACGTTCATGATGAGCAGGATGATGTACTTATTGCTGGTCAGGCTCAGCAGGGCTGCTGCCACAGCATCCGGGATTTGCAAAAAGGCCATGACCCAGCCCAGAATGTTGGAGACACCCACAAGGAACACCACCATGCCAGACATCTTGGCAGAATCCACGATGATCTTCCACAGGCTCTTCAGGTTGATGGAGCGGTAGCAGAAAGCAAGGATCAGAGCATAGACAACGGCAATGGCAGAGCCTTCGGTGGCAGAGAACACACCGCCGATGATGCCGCCGATGACCACGATGATCAGGGAAAGAGAAGGCAGAGCGCGCAGGGTGCAGATGCCGAGATTTTTCCAGTCAAACTTGCCGGGTGTGCCCTTGTACCCCAGCTTGACAGCCAGCAGCACACCCACCACGCAGCAGCACAGCGCCCAGATGATGCCGGGAATGTAACCCGCCATGAACAGCGCAGCCACAGAGGTGCCGCCGGACGCCAGCGAGTAGGTGATCAGGGCATTGGACGGCGGGATCAGCAGGCCGGAGCAGGAGGAAGCAGCGTTGGTGGCAGCGGTCACGGCGGGGTCGTAGCCCTGCTCGTCGGCACCGTCGCGGATCATGGAGCCAACGGCAGCAGCCGCAGCGGATGCAGAGCCGGAGATGGCACCGAACAGAGCGTTGGTGCCGATATTGGTCACCAGCAGTGCACCGGGCAGCTTGCCCAGAATGGCCATGACGAAATCCACCAGACGCTTGGCGATGCCGCCCTGATTCATGATGTTGCCGGCCAGAATAAAGAACGGGATGGCGGTCAGGCTGAACTTGCTCATGCCCACAAAGGTGCGCTGGGCAGCGGTCAGCACGGCCACGTTCAGGTCGATGGAAGAAAGAATGGCAGTCAGAGAAGAGACTGCAATGGCGTACGAGATGGGCACGCCGAGGAACAGCAGCACCAGCAGCACTGCCAGAATTACGAGTAACGCTTGAATTGCCACAGCTTAGTCCTCCTTGTTTTCCTTGTCGGCATCGGCAGCCATTTCGGCTTCCACCTTTGCAAAGTCTGCATCCTCCGGGGCATCCAGACAGATGGAGCCGTTGGCGATGCCGATAATGTTCAGCACGGAATATACCAGAATGATCACGCCGCAGATGGGCATGACCCAGTAGAACACGCCCACGGCAACGCCCAGCGAGGAGGTCTGCTGTCCCATGGCCAGCTGGGACACCTGAAAACCGCCGAACACCAGAATGGTGGCGGAGAAGAGAAAGGCGATGACCTCGGCAAAGATGTGGAACGCCTTGCGCATGGTGGGGTTGAACCGGTCCACCAGCACGGGAATGTTCATGTGGCCGCGCTCGCCGGAGACGATGGTGGCACCCAGCATGGTGCTCCAGCCGAACAGATAACCCACCAGCTCTTCCGACCATGTGGAGGGAGAGTTGAAGATGTAACGCACGATGACCTGATAGGTGGTCAGCACCACCATAACTGTCATGCTCAGACCTGCCAGCAGGTTGAGCACCTTGTTCAGGGTATTTCTCAGTTTTTCCATGATGCTCCTCCTCAGTCCGCAGTATGGGCAGCGTTGTGCTGCTGGATCAGGTCATAAATGGGCTGCAATTCCGGGTTTGCTGCCAGCACGGAATCGTGCAGGGGAGCCATAGCCTCCTGAAACGGTGCAGTGTCCGGGTAAATAAAGTTGACGTGCTGCTCGTTCTCGGCCTTGTCTTTCGCCTCAGCCACAGCATCCTCCCAAGCGTCCTGCTCGGTGCGCTTCACGATCTGGAAGCCCTCTTCAAAGATCGCGCGCTCCTCATCGCTGAGCTCGTTCAGGAAGGCGTAGTTTGCCACCAGCAGGTCCGGCACCATCTGGTGCATATCATAGGAGTAATACTTGCAGATATCGCCGTGACCGTTATCGGTCAGAGCCAGCTCGTTGTTCTCGGCACCATCCAGAATACCGGCCTGCAGCGCGGTGTACACATCGCCGAAGCCCATGGGGGTAGCGGTGCCGCTCAGCAGACGCATCATTTCCACATTGGTGGGCGACTGCTGTACGCGGATCTTCAGACCCTTCAGGTCGGAGGGCTGGTTGATGGGGGTCTTGATGGTGTAGAAGTTGCGGGTGCCGGCATCCAGCCATGCCACCGTTTCCAGACCGGCCTTGGAAGTGGTCTTGAAAATGGGGTCCGTCACCTCGGGGTCATCCATGGCCTCGTGGTAGGCTTCTACGCTGGAGAACAGGTAAGGCAGGTTGAAGATCTGGTATTTGGCGCTGAAGGTCTCCATGATGGCATTGGACGCCACCACAAAGTCGATGGCACCGGTCTGGGTCAGCTGCACCATTTCGGTCTGGGAGCCCAGCAGCTCGCTGGGGTACACCTCCACGCGGTACTTGTCGCCCAGCTTCTCGTTGATATAGTTGGCGAAGGCTTCCAGTCCCAGATGATCCGGGTGGGTCTGGGACTGCACATGGCCGATGCGCACGATCTTGCGGTCGTCACCGGAACCGGCACCGCAGCCGGTAAGCATCATGCTGCTGGTCAGTGCCGCTGCGCCCATCAACGACAGAAACGTTCTTCTCTTCATGAATGGCATCCTCTCTTTTCGCGTTTTTCTATGATTATAGTTTAACAAACCGTTCATTTTTGCGAAACCGGATTATTTTGTGAAACGCAGTACGATTTTGTCTTTGTTGTATCCAAGTACAATTTTTGTATTTTGCGGACGAAAGAAACTGGCAAAAACGAAAGAAGCACCCGTTCCTCTCCTGCCGGCAGGCGGGAAAGAACGAGTGCTTCCTATGATCCGATTTATCCCTGTACCGCTTTTTCCGCTGCGGCCATGCGGTATTCCGAAGGGGTCTGGCCGGTCAGGCGCTTGAACACCCTTGTAAAATAGTTGGCGTCGCTGTAACCCACAGCAGCGCCGATATCCTTCAGGCTCAGGCGCGGGTCCAAAATCAGCTGGCGCGCCTTGTTCACCCGGTATTCGTTCAGGTAGGCCGAAAAGTTCACCTTAAAGCACTGCTTGAATAGCTTGCAGAAGTAGGCGTCCGAGTAACGCAGCGCAGCGGCGGCATCCTGCATGGAGATATCCTCCCCATAGTGGGCGTCGATGAAGCGGCTGATCTCGGCACGGATGATGGCGGTGCGCATATCCTCATCCTCTTCCCGGCGGAGGGGCTCTGCAGGCGCAGGGGGCTGTGCTGGGCGGGCAGGCAGCTGCACCGACACCTGCCGGATGGCATCCTCCACCGAGAATACCAGTTCCTGCTCGTTGTAAGGCTTGAGCAGATAGTCCAGCGCCCGCACAGAGATCGCCTGCCGTGCGTAGTCGAACTTATCAAAGCCGGTCAGGAACAGGATGGCGCAATTTTTGTCCGTTTCGCGGATCTTGCGCGCCACCTCCAGCCCGGTGAGACCCGGCATTTCAATGTCCAGCACCGCCACCTGCGGCGCTTCGCGAGCAAAAATTTCCAGAGCCTCTCTACCGTTTTTGGCTTCATACAGGCTTATCAGATCTCCCAGATACTTCTGCAAAGTCCGGCACAGCACCTTGCGCTCGATCAATTCATCCTCTGCAACCAGCAATTTGCACTTCACGAGAGCGTCTCCTCCTTTTCTTCCGGCTGCTGCGTTTGCGGCAGTTCAAACCGCACCACAGTGCCATGACCTGCGCGGCTGTACACCTGCATTTTACCGCCCGGATACAGCATCCCGATGCGGCGGGAAATATTGCCAAGGCCGATGCTGCGGCCGGTCTGCTCGCTCTGGGCAATTTTGGTTTGCACGGCGTCCAGTTCCTCTGCGGTCATTCCCTTGCCGTTGTCTGCAACTGTGAGCACTAGTACCTTGCCCTGCATCCATGCCCGCAGCAGGATGCGTCCGCCTTCCTCGCGGGACTTGAGCCCGTGCGAGTAAGCGTTTTCCACCACCGGCTGCAGCATAAAGGACGGCACCAAAACCGCCGCAGGCTGCACCCGGATGCTTTTTTCAACGGTAATGCGTCCGTCGAACCGCATCTGCTGTAAATAAATGTAGTCCTCCAACCCGTCCAGTTCCTCTTCCAGCGTGATCTGCTGGCGCTTGGTGCGCAGGTTGTGCCGGAACAAACTGCCCAAATGCACGATCATCTGGTCGGTGGTGGCAGCATCCTCCAGCCGTGCCATGCAGGAGATCATGTTCAGGGTGTTGAACAGAAAATGCGGATTCACCTGACTTTTAAGCACCTCCAGCCGGGTGTGCTCCAGATCTTTTTCCAGTGCAAGGTTCCGCACCTCTTCCCGGTGCAAGGCCTGCTGGGTGGTCAGCTGCTGCGCCATGGCGTGTTTCATCTGGTTGAAGGTGGCTGTCAGCCGCCCCACCTCGTCGCTGCTTTTTACCGGAAGATCCGGGCTGGAAAAATCTCCCTCGGCAATGCTGCGGGAAGCCTGCGCCAGCCGCAGCAGCGGACGCACCACCGCGCGGCTCAGCACCCGGATGAGCAGCAGCATCAGCACAGCCGCCGTCAGGAACAGCCCCAGATACAGCCACGGCAGATGCCGGATGTGAGCCGCCGTGCTGCTGTAAAGGGCGTTTTCCTGTTCCAGCGTGGCCTGTGTCAGGCGCAGCGCATACTCGGCAAGGTAGTCTTGCAGCGCCATCACATGGTACATCTGTTCAATATAGGTATCTGCTGAGGGCGAAAGCTGCAAAAAGGCATCCCGCTCCTGCCGGTAACCCGCGTACCCCTGCAAAAGGTTCCATGTGCGGGCATAGCGTTCTTCGCCGATACGGGCGTAATCGAAGGGCAGGGCCGCAAGGCTTTGCTCGGAAGCGGTGCAGGCGGCGGTATAGGCTTGTTCGGTTTCAGAAGTAGGCTGGCGCACATAGCGTGCAAAGGCCTGTGTTTCGTCCTTGAGGGCGTTCTGCACCGTGTAGCAGACGGCGTTGTCGGCCAGCAGCGTATCAAAGGAGTGCACCGTCCATTGACCTGCTATGGTAGCAATGCCGGTGGAAAGCATTGTGACCAGCAAAATCGCGGCAAGCCATGCCGTGACCCTGCTGCGCAGGGAAATACCGTCCTGCGTGGTTTTGTTCCGTGCCATACGCTTTCCCTCCTGCCCTTGCAGCACCCGGTCTTTTTTATAAGATAAGTATAATAATCTCCCGGGAAAAGTGCAACTGCAAAAAAAGCACCGGTTTCCACAAAGAAGCCGGTGCTTGCAGGCAGTGTACCAAGCGGTCAGCGGGTCAACAGCTCAAAGTGATTCCGTTTGGTGACCAGCAGCCCTTCTTTTTGCAGCTTGGAAAGCTCCACCGACATGGCGGCACGCTCCACGCAGAGAAAATCCGCCAGCTGCTGACGGTCAAAGGGGATGTCAAAGGAAAGGGAGGACTGCCGGATGGATTCGGCGGACAGGTAGGACAGCAGCTTTTCCCGGGTGGTCCGCTTGCTGACATGGGTGATCTTATCGTTAAAAAGCAGTATTTTGTTTGCCAGAACGCTGACCAGATTGCGGATGAGTTTCTGGTGATGGTCGCAGGCGGTGGGGCAGGAGGTGAGCAACCGCTTGACGTTCAGCAGCAGGATCTCGCAATCCTCCTCTGCCACCACGCTGATGTTCAGGATGGCACCGGGGGTGGCGGCGTAAGGTTCGCCGAAAAAGTCTCCGGTATTGCACTTGGACAGGATATTGCGGTGTCCCCAAAGATCCTCCTGTATCACAAGGGTGGAGCCGGACAACATGAGCCCCATGACCTCCGTGGAATCTCCGGCACGGAAAATGTAGGAGCCCCGGGGCCGGGTGATTTTCGCTGCACTGACACAGTGCAGGATGGACAAAATCTCATCGTCAGTAAGCCCGGTGAAGAAGGGGCAGCTCCGCAGAACAGGCAGATATTTTTGCATAAAGGCTCTCCTTGTTGGAATTCAAACATACAAGATGGCTTTAGTATACTATAATAAACCTGCAAATGCAAAAAACACCCACAACAGGAGAGTATAGATATGATTCGGAAGATCATCCATATTGACGAAGAAAAATGCAACGGCTGCGGCTTGTGCGCAACCGCCTGCCACGAGGGAGCCATTGATATCATCAACGGCAAAGCAAAGCTGGTGCGGGAAAATTTCTGCGATGGCTTTGGCGACTGCCTGCCGGGCTGCCCCACTGGAGCTATCACTTTTGAGGAGCGGGAAGCCCCTGCCTACGACGAGGCAGCGGTGCAGGAGAACAAAAAGAAAAAGGAATTGCAGGAGAAGATGAAGCACCTCCACGAGGGCGGCTGCCCCGGCTCCCGGATGCGGATGCTGGAACAGCCGGAGACCGCTGCCGAAAGTGCAGTTGCTGCCCCTGTGCAGCCGGTCTCCCGCCTGCGCAACTGGCCGGTGCAGATCAAGCTGGCACCCATCCATGCGCCCTACTTTGAGGGTGCAAAGCTCCTGATTGCAGCGGACTGCACGGCCTATGCCTACGCCAATTTCCATCAGGAGTTTATGCGCGGCAAGGTGACCCTTATCGGCTGCCCGAAGCTGGATGCTGTGGATTACAGCGAAAAGCTGACCGAAATCCTGCGCAATAACGATATCCAGAGCGTGACCATCCTCCGCATGGAGGTGCCCTGCTGCGGCGGCTTGGAGATGGCGGCGAAAAAGGCGCTGCAAACCAGCGGAAAGTTCATTCCGTGGCAGGTGGTCACCATCTCCATTGACGGAAAAATTCTGGATTAAAAGCACAGGACAGACCTATACCGCCTTTTAATGCTTCACGCATTTCTTGCCTTGCGGTAAAATACCATAGATTCCATAAGCGGGCGACCTGAAAAAGGCTGCTCGCTTTTTTATCGTCATCGCAGTATTTTTGCGGGAACGGCTTTTTGCCGGTAAGGGATAAAAGCGTTCCATAGAAAATAGGTGCTCTTTACAAGAAAAAATCTTGAAACGCTTCTGTTATAATGTTACAATTATGCTACATAATAGGATAGATATTCAAAAAAGCTGCTGACAGCAGAACGAGAATGGTATTGCAAGCACCTTCCTGAAATCGGTGAAGTGAAAATAAAGCCGGAATGAGACCGTCTGGGGTGGAGAAAGATTGGATAAAATGAAAAACTCTGGAATGAGCGAAACCATGCAGACCTTGACACGGAAAAGCGCCTGTGTGATGCTGAGCCTACTGTTGCTACTGTCAGCCGTGCTCCCTGTGAAAGCTGCCGCGGAAACCGCCTCTGCAAAGGTTGTTCGTGTCGGCTCGTTTGAGGACACCTTCAACTATTGCAACGAGAGGGGCGCAAGAAAGGGCTACGGCTACGAGTTGCTGGAAACACTATCCGGCTATACAGGCTGGCAGTTCGAGTATGTGACCTGCGACTGGTCAGACTGCTTTGAAAAACTTGAAAACGGCGAGATCGACATCATGGGCGGTATTTCTTATACGGAGGATCGCGCTGAGGAGATGCTGTTTTCGGACGAACCGATGGGGGAGGAAAAATATTACCTCTATGCCGATCTCTCGCGCGCAGACATCTCCGCTTCCGATTACAAAACGCTGAACGGCAAAAAGATCGGTGTTCTGATGGGAACGGAACCGGAGGTGATGCTGACCGAATGGGAAGAAAAACACGGCCTGAAAACGCAGCACGTCAACGTCTCCAACAACGAGGATGTGAAGCAAAAGCTGGCAAATCACGAGATCGACTGCTTTGTTTCACTGGAAGAATCCTTCTGGGCAGATCTTGGCATCTCGACCATAACCCGCGTGGGAAAATCCGGCATCTACTATGCGCTCAACGCCATGAAGGGC
>ENA-UEQK01001774-UEQK01001774.1-human-gut-metagenome-genome-assembly--contig:-NODE-1774-length-12668-cov-18.893257_pt1 | contig 12668 bp, 8 predicted proteins | sample MGYA00242939_ERZ507942 | MGnify/ENA primary metagenome ERZ507942 (study PRJEB26167, sample SAMN06115485) | human gut metagenome | host: Homo sapiens | place: China:Chongqing | collected 2015-03-30... | reverse complement strand
GCGACGCGCTCACGCTTTCCACTGCGGGAAGGCTGGCCAAATACGCGCGCTCCTTTGCGGTGAATTTTCCATCAACCATTCTTCCCTCCCCCTATATTGCCTAAACAGCTTGGTTCAGAATCGTATCGGAGCTTTCCCATTGGCACCCTCGTTAAAACCCTCGAATAAAGCCCACCCTTCCCCCAATGAAAAGAAGGAGTTCCATCTTCAAAACAAAACAGTTCCGCCATTTTGCACAGATAGTAACGCTCATAGAATTACCCCCCCCCCATAAAATTTACAAAAACTTAACCTTGCCCCAGAGTGCCCTTTGGCTCATCATGGGGCATCACGTCCTTGAACACCGTCATGCAGACTCACTAGGCTAGAAACATGACGCAAGAGCTCGTTTCATTGACTATCATCATGGCGGTGGCGGCCGTCAGCCCGATTGTGGCGCAGCTGATTCCAGGAAGGTTCATTCCACAAACTGTGCTGCTGCTCGTCACCGGAGCCGCACTCGGTCCGTACGGACTGGGCGTAATCGAGGTGAACGACGCCGTGAAACTCTTGAGCGAGCTCGGCATGGCGTTCCTATTCCTGCTCGCCGGCTATGAAATCGACCCGAAACGACTCGCCGGACATCAAGGCAAAGTCGGCCTTGTCACATGGATCATCACCTTGGGGCTCGCCGGACTCGTCGTGACCCTGCTTCCATTCTTCGCAAAGCAAGGCATCAACGGCATCGCCACGGTAATAGCACTTACCACCACCGCTCTCGGCACACTCATGCCGATTCTCAAGGAACGCAACCTCGAAGGCACCCCCATCGGCGACGCCATCATCTCGTACGGAACGTGGGGCGAACTCGGCCCAATCCTTGCCATGGCCATCCTGCTATCCACCCGAACCGGCTGGCAGACCATGCTCGTGCTCGGCGCGTTCCTTACCATCTGTCTACTGTGCGCAATGCTACCCACGAAAGCACTGAAAACCGGCCATCGCCTGTACCGTTTCCTTACGGAAAACGCGAACACGTCATCGCAAACGCTCATGCGACTGACCACATTCCTGCTCATCTTCCTTGTCACCATTTCTGCACTGTTCGAACTTGACGCGGTGCTCGGCGCGTTCGCCGCAGGCTTCATCCTGCGTTACATCATCCCCGACGGCAGCAAGTCGCTGGAAATGAAGCTGGAAGGCGTCGGCTACGGATTCCTTATTCCTGTGTTTTTCGTGGTGTCAGGAGCCGCGATCAACGTGCGCGCCGTGGCAGGCCGACCCGCGCTGCTCGTCGCGTTCATCGTAATGCTCATGCTGATTCGCGCGGTGCCCGTATATGTTGCGCTATCGCTCGACAAACGCGAGAATCCGCTGTCATCGCATCATCGCGTCACCGTAGCGCTGTATTGCACGACCGCGCTGCCGATCATCGTCGCCGTCACGTCACTGGCGGTGAAGGTCGGCACCATGCAAGGCGACACCGCGTCAACACTGGTCGCAGCCGGCGCGATTACGGTGTTCCTGATGCCGCTGCTTGGCTCGATCACATATCAGGTGGCCGACGTACATCCGGTCACCGCGGTTCGGGAGATTGCACACACACCATCCGATTGGCGGACGATCGTGCACGAACATGCGCAGGTGCGCGCGCTGCTGCACCATCAGGACCGGCTCAAGCGTATGGCGGAAACATTGGACGCACTGGAGAAGATGGGAACGATGGAACATGGCGATGCGGCACATAGCAATGCCGGACATGGCGATGAATATCGAGCCGAACTTGTGAAACGTGCGCGCCGCGAAATCGACCGGCAGTTGAAGGAACTCGGCCTGGACCCGCAGCTCACCACGCAACTGCCACACAACTACCGTTATCCGAAGAACTGAAACGCGAATCCGAGCCTTTCCGGCACTCTAAGTGTCCGATTCTGGAGAAACGGACAACCGTAACGCACTTTTACCCGTCTAGTTGTCCGATTCTGGAGAATCGGACATTCAGACATGCGCCTATTCGACGGATTTGAGCGAACTAATCGGGTCGATACGATCCAACACCGGATTCACGAACAACTGCACGAGCAGCGCGAAAGCCATGGTCGCGCCGGCCGCAATCACATAACTCAACGGCGTGCATTCCACTTCGAAATACAGTGCGGGCATATTCAACGCAGCCGTCAGCAATCCGCCGACGAAACGGCCGAGAGGCAAGCCCAGCACCACGCCCATCATGGTGAGCACCATCATTTCACGGTTCACATAGTGGTGAACCTCTTTGTCGAAGAATCCGAGCACCTTGAGCGTGGCCATCTCGCGTTCACGTTCTGACACGTTGGTGTTGGCGAGCGTGAACAACACCACGAGCGCGAGCCCGCCCGCGAGCGCCACGATCAGCGCGACCACCGCACCCATCAGATCGAATTTGAAGCTTTCCGCCATGTGTGCGCAGCTCACGGCTTTCATGACCGCATCGTCGTCTTCCAGCTTTTCCGCATAGGCGGCCTGGGATTCGCCTGAACCTTTGAGCTTCGCATACATGGCGTTCCACACCAATTGTTGGCCGTTTGACGATGCGCCATTCGAGGTACCGGATTCGCCGTTTTGATTGTCCGATTCTCCAGAATCGGACGCGGAAGATGCGGAAAACGTGCCGGATGCAGCAGTATCGAACAGCTGGCGATAATAGGTTTCGCTCACATACACGTCCGATCCGATCACACTGCGGATCACCGCGCTGACATGCGCTTCGGCCTGCATATCGTCACCGTTGGTCAGCGTTACCATACCGCCCGCTTTGACGCCCATCGCGCTTGCCGCGGACTGCGATACGATCACGCCGTCATCGCCCAGACTTACCGCGCCCTTCGTACCGGAGGTACCATTCGCGTCCGATTCTCCAGAATCGGACATCTGGGACCCGTTTTTACCCGTCTGGTTGTCCGATTCTCCAGAATCGGACACCGAAGACGCAGAGGAAGACGCTCTGGACTTCCCGCTGAACAACGACTTCGCAGCGTCCACCCAACTGGAGCGCACCGGCTGCAACGTGACCATCTTGCCGAACTCGCTGCGTTCACTGTCGGGCACGGCAACCAGCTGAATGCTTTCGCTCCCCGAATCGCCGGTCAAATCACCCGATTCAACGCGCACGTCCATGCTCGACGTGACGTGACCATCCGAAGCGACTTTCTGCCGCATCGCATCAGCGTCATCATCGTTCGCGACCACCATCAAATCGTACTGATACACGTCCTGATACTGTTTCGCACCCAATGCGGCAACGGTGTCGTTGATCGCGAGTCCGCACACAATCAGCGCGGTGCAGCCGGCCACGCCGCCGACCGTCATGATCAGACGCGATTTGAAACGGAAAATGTTGCGCGCCGTGACTTTGCCGAGGAAGCTCATGCGATTCCACAACGGCTTGATACGCTCCAGTAGAATGCGCGATCCTGCACGCGGCGCTTTCGGACGCATGAGACTGGCCGGCTTCTGTCGCATTTCCTGCGCGCACGCATACACGGTTGCGGCAAGCACGCCGACCACGAACAGCGCGACTCCGGCCGTTCCGTACAGCCAGTCGTATGCCAAGCGTACGTCCGGCATCACATACAAGCCTCGCAATACGACGAGCAGGAACGCCGGAATGCCAAGGAAGCCTGCGATCAGGCCGAGTCCACCGCCGATCAGGCAGGCGAACAGCGCGAACAACAGGTATCGTGAGGCGACCGCAAGACGCCCGTAGCCGAGCCCTGTGTATGTGCCGATCAGCCCGCGATCCTCTTCGACCATGCGCGCCATGGCGGTCAGACTCATCATCACCGCCACGAGCAAGAACACGATCGGGAATGCGTTGCCCAGCGATTGGATGGATTCCAGATCAGATTTCAGCGAGCTGAATCCGCCGATTTGCGACCGGTCCTGCACATACCAACGCACTTGCGGAATGCTGTCTTCCAGCTCGTTTTGCTTGGATTGCAGTGTCCGTTCGGTGTCTTTTTTCTGCTGGTCCAATTTCGATTGCGCCTGGTCGAGTTGCGCTTTGGCTTCCGCTAATTGCGGGCTTGCGGCAATTACCGTTTCACGTAGTGTTTCACGGGTTGTTTCGTCGAGGGATCCCGCAGCCGCGCCCGCCTGCATATTGACGATTTGGTCGATTTGCTGATTGAGCTGGCTGCGATTGCTGTCGATCTGCTGTTGCGCTGCGGCGAACTGTTTGTCGGTTTGCGCTTTCGCCTCGTCGATTTGTTTGGTTCCAGCGTCGAGTAGTTCCTGATGACGCGCTTTCTGGCGATTGGTTCGCACCGTGCCGTCGATGCGGTCAGCTACTTCGCTGACGGTGTCGTCGTACACGTCACTGAACGAGTCCTTGTCGGCGGCGCCTTTCACGAGAATGGTGACGGCCGTGTACATGCTGCCGGTCACACCGTCGGACGGCGCAAAGAACGTGTAGTCGCTGGTGGCGGAGGAACGGAACGCGTTCGTACCCGAATAGCCGTCTGGATTGGTGAGATCCTGCGGGTCAAGCACCACGCCCACAATAGTCAGTTCGGTGGGGAAGCTCGGTGCCTGATTGTCCGATTCACCAGAATCGGTCACGGAAGACGTCGCAGAAGAAGAAGACGCCGAATCCTGCGGTGTCACCGTAATATGGTCGCCCTTTTTATATCCGGAATCCTTGATGAATTTGCGCGTCACCGCAATCTCACCGGACTTCTCCGGCATGCGTCCGCTCTGCAGATACGGCTGGTCAATGCCGTTCGTGCCGATCTCCTGCATGGTCACGGTTTTTTTGCCGTTCAGATCGACGGTCACGGTTTGCGAACGTTCGCCCTGCACTTTCGCAACACCGGAAATCTTACGGAGCTCGGCAATATCGTCATCGGTCAATCCGGCCGTCGACAACACCTGAATGTCGTGCAATCCTTGGGTGTCGAAAAAACGATCCGTCGCAAGAAAAGCGTCTCGGCAACCCGCGTAAATGCCCGTAAGCACGGCGACGCCCAGCAACGAGATCAGTGCGATGGAGATGAATCGCTTCCACGCATGCAACCACATACGCACCATGTCTTTGATGAATGCCATGACGACCTCCAGCCCGTAGCGCTCAAGCAGCACCAACCATTGCTCCCAAAACCTTCATTTTATTGAACTATCGAACTATTGAACACTATGAAACCGAATCCACGCGCTACAGCTACAATCGGGGAAGACGCGCCATACCAAAAACCATAGGCGCGTCACCTACCACTACTGCCGAACGCAACATCGCCAAGATCGCAAACTTTTGCCGAATTTGCCGAATATTGCCGAGGCACCCAAGAAGAGGAAGCATTCATGAGCGACGCAACCGTTGCGAAGAAACCGCGCGAAACCGACGATGTGCCGGTTCCGCCGACGCTGCGCAAGTCTTTGAAGAATCGTCATATTCAATTGATCGCATTGGGCGGCGCGATCGGCACCGGCCTGTTCTATGGTTCCAGCGAGTCGATTCAGCTGGCGGGCCCGGCCATTCTGCTCGCCTATCTGATCGGCGGTCTGGCGATTTTCCTGATCGTGCGCGCCCTGTCCGAAATGGCGGTCGAGGATCCGAAGGCGGGCGCGTTCAGCTATTACGCCACGCAGTACTGGTCGAAGCGAGCCGGCTTTATTTCCGGCTGGAATTACTGGTTCAACTACGTGCTCGTGGCCATGGTGGAGTTGGCCGTGGTTGGCTCGTTCGTGAATTACTGGTTCCCGAACATTCCGAAGTGGGTGTCGGCGGCGGTGTTCCTGGTGGCCATCGCGGCGCTGAATCTTATGGGCGTGAACAAGTTCGGCGAATTTGAATTCTGGTTCGCCATCATCAAGATCGTGGCCGTGCTTGCCATGATTTTCGGCGGTTTGTATGTGATCATCGCGAATGTGCCGACCGCTTCGGGCATTCGCGCGTCATTCGCCAACTGGTTTACCGTTGACGGCGGATTCCTGCCGCATGGCCTGATGTCTCGCAATGCGGACGGCACGTGGACCGGCCTGCTGATGGCGCTGGTCGTGGTGATGTTCAGCTTCGGCGGCACCGAGCTCATCGGCATCACCGCGGGCGAAACCGAAAATCCGCGCACCACCATCCCGAAGGCCACGAACGGCATTATCTGGCGTATTCTCGTGTTCTACATCTGCGCGCTCGGCGTGATCATGGCCGTGGTGCCGTGGAGCACGATCGACGGCAATTCCAGCCCGTTCGTGCAGATTTTCGACTCGGTGGGCGTGCATGCGGCCGCCGGCATTCTGAATTTCGTGTGCTTGACCGCCGTGATGAGCGTGTACAACTCCGGCCTGTACGCGAACTCGCGCATGCTGTATTCGTTGGCGAAGCAGGGCAATGCGCCCGCGTATCTGGGCCGCCTGAACAAGCGCGGCGTTCCGGTCGGGGGTGTGATCACGTCGGCCATCATCATTGCGATCGCCGTGGTGGTGGTGTTCGTATGGCCTGATTTCGCGTTCAATTATTTGATGTCGATCGCCACGATTGCCGCTGCGATCAATTGGATCATGATTATGATTACGGAAATTAAGTTCCGTCGCGTTGTCGCCGCCGGCGACGGTCCGAACGATTTGAAGGGATTGAAGGGCCAGGAGGCGCTTGACAAACTTGCGTTCAAGCTGCCGTTCGCCAAGGTGACGCCGTATGTGGTGATCGCGTTCATGCTGCTGGTCGTGGTGCTGATGTGCTTCTCCGCAAGCTATCGCATCGCAGTGGTCGCCGGCGTGATTTGGCTGGTCGTGCTGTTCGCCGCCTATCAGATCACACAGAAGCGCGCCTGAAGTCGTAAGGCAACAATGCGCCCATGCCTCAAGCGAGGGGCACGGGCGCTTTTTGATTTCAGATTACGATTTCAGATTTCAGATTTTGATTTCCAATCCGCGATTCCCGGGCTGTTCTGGGGACTCGCGCCGTTCGACCTGTGGTACATGTCAAAGCAGTCCGGCAACACCGTCGCGATCCTGTATGGCGTTACCCTTGCGGTGATTGCCGTGATCGGCTCGCTGCTCGCCTTCATCCTGCCCTTGTCAGGGCGCAGCAAATGCGCAATCGCAATTTTTTAATTCATCATCGCATTAACTCATCATCGCATCTTATTCCGCTGCCGGAGCGGGACCGGTCGAAGCGCGGGCACGCAATTCGTACGGCCCTTCCATCAGATGCCCCACACGCTCGCCGCCGATCAGCTTGAGCAGCAATCCGGCGGCCTGCTTACCGGTATCGACCACGTCACGGCCCATGGCGGTCAGATTCGGATAGGCCGCGGTGCACATGAGGGAATCATCCCACGACATGATGGAGATTTCCTCCGGTACTTTGATGCCTTGCGAAGCTGCCACGCCAAGGCCAGCCAACGCCATCACATCATTGTCGTAGATGATCGCCGTCGGATGCTCAGAGAACGCCAGCAGGCGCTTCGTGGCCTCGCGACCGGTTTCCGGCGTGTAGTCGGTGTGCAGGCAACGATAACGCATGCCCAGCTCGGAAGCGACGTCCGCAAAGGCGGAATCGCGAATATACGAGTGCGCAAGCGATTCGGGACCGCCGACGCGGGCGATCTGACGATGTCCGAGATCATACAGGTATCGCACCGCTCGGCGCACGGCATCGGCGTCGGCGCTTGACAGACTCGGCAGATTGCCGACCACGGAGGCATCGGCAATGGCAAGCACCGGCATCTCCTCATGCTCCTCAAGCAAGGCAACGCAAGGGTCTCCAAGCTCGACATTGACGAGCAGCATGGCGTCGACGTTGCCAGTAGCAATCCAATCATCGATGATCGAAAGCTTCGCGTCCTCACCCACGGCCATGCGTACCAGCAGAGAATAATCGTATTTTTCCAGCTCGGCGCCAAGACCGGAAATAAGTTCCATCATGTAGGATTCGACGGAAAGCAGCTTCGGGTCGTAACCCAACACTAGACCCACGCGCTGCGTCTTCGCCTTGGCCAGCGCCTGTGCCGCGCCATTCGGCTTCCATCCCAGTTCGTGTGCGACCTTCAACACTTTGTCTCGAGTCACATCGGAAACACCAGACTTGCCGTTGAGCGCATACGAAACGGCGCTACTAGAGACTCCCGAAGCCTTGGCAACGTCAAAAATCGTCACCTTGCTTTTTTGAATAGGCATGTCCGTGTCCTTCTTCTTAACTTAAATCGCAACTTAAACGGTTCATCTACATCGTACAGTAAAAGCGCCGACCAACCTCTTGAAAAGTCAGCGTTCACAACACTTTCGTTTCTTAAGGTTGGCGGCGCTTCAACTTATGTTTTTACTCAACCGAACACGTCAACTGAAATTTCAGTAGTCCTCTATCCACTCTTCTACCGCTTCAGTAGACGGCGTACTCGCGGAAGCTCACCATTCGCGCTTCGGATCGTTGGCGGAACGCAGCACGTTGGCGGCTGCGAACGCACCCGGAGCGGCAAGCGCTGCGGCATCGGCAGTGGCGATATGCAGCACGACGCTTTCGCCCGGAAGCAGCGAGACCATGCCCTCGGCCACCGAAGCCTTCGCGTCGGCCTTATCTGCCATGCAGAACAGGTCGCGCACGTAGCTCTTGGCTGTGACGGTAAGTTCCACGCCATCTTCCACGGCAACGGCCGCGGCACTGAGGGCGAGTTTCACGTAAAACATTTCTTGTATTCACGCAATGGTTGCGGCACGGATGGCCATCCGCGCGTTCCGGAAGACGAACAGATGGCCGCCGAACTGACCGCATACTTGGAATCATTCGGCCCGGACCTCTGGCAATAGCCTATGCGCTCGCAGTGCAGCGCATTTTATTTGATTCGTTTCTGCGATTTTGGTGGCATAAATCGCAGAAACGTTGATTTTCCAACGATTTTTTATTTGACTGGTATTTGATTCGTATTTGACTGACGTGCGATCAGCAGGACTTCAATCGCAATATAAAGCGTGCGATTGCAGCACACTATAAGCACAGCAATCGCACGCTATGCATCGTCAACTATCGACAATCATGTGACGCAGCCGTTCAACGCAACTATCTAACGTGATTATTCAGCGTGATCAGAGTCGGTGTGATCGGTCAGGTCCAGCTTGAATGGGTGAGCAGGCAGATTATTGTCATTAAACAACGGTGCCGGACCCCAGCTACGCCATGCGTAGCGCATCATCACCGGCGCTGGCACTTCCGGCGTGGCCAACGTAATCGTGCCGATACTGCGGCTGTTGATCGGAATACCGAATTCCGTGGCGTTGTAATCGACCACGTTGACCTTTGCGTTGACCAGATCGTCAATATCGCAATCCACGAAAATCGCGGCGTAGGCCGGATGGAACACACCATCGGCACCGGCAAGCTCGAAACCGGAACGTTCCGGCAGACGCACCAGCGAAGGCAGGCTCTTGGCGAACTCGTCACCAAAACTGTCGGGCGTAGTACCGCTGAAATGCAGGCCGTGCGCGTACCGGAAGAACAGGCGTACGCGGCCGCCTTCGTCGCAGCGGAAACCCAGCACAGTCGGCCCATACACCGGAATACGGCTCATACCATACACTTGGCGAAGCGCACAATTGCCGAGACGCTCGCCCGGTGTACGTTTATCAACCGGATGAATGTTGTTGTATTCGCCGCAATCCATAGTGCAGATGGCGAACACATTGTCGATGGACTGCGCGGCATCCCACTGGGCCTCGCGCAACACCGGCCACAGCATCGGATCGCCGTCACCCTCGTCGACCTTCTTGTCAATCCACTGCGGCAATTGCACGATCAGGAACGGCAGGCTTTCGCTCCACAGCGCACGCCATTCACCAATCATCATGCCCAGCAACTCACGGTAGGATCCGCAATACGGCTCGTCTTCCTCGCCCTGATACCATAGGAATCCCGCCAAGGAGTAAGGCACAATGCGCTCCAGCATGGCATGGAACGCGCCTGACGGACGCCACTGCGAGGTCGGCGTCATCGGCGGCGGCCACGGGCATTCGCCATACTGTTGGGTCAGCGTATCCCACGTCACATCAGGATCGTCTTCGCGGGCGGCTGCGATCGACGCATTCCACGTATCAGAACGCGACTGCCATTCGCCGTACTCCAAATCGAACTGTTCCTGCGTTTTACCTGCGATCGCCTGCTCATAGCGCGCAAGATAGCCGCGCCCGGATTCGCTGGAATTCAGTGCATCTTCGCTCGTCCAGCAACTGATCGACGTACCCCCGATATAACAGTCGATAATGCCGATCGGAAGGTCGGAATCAAGTTCATCACGCAGTTTTCGCGCAAAATAGTACGCTACCGCACTCATTACGCCACTATTTTCAGGCGATGATTCCTGCCAGCTTGCCGCATGTTCGGCGTTGCGATTGATCACACCGGTTTTCGGCACATTGTAGAAGCGCAGTAACGGATCGGCACAGTTATCGAGGGCTTCCTCGGCGTCTTCACTGTTGCGCAATTCAAGTTCCATATTGCTTTGACCGCCGGCCAGCCATACTTCGCCGATAAGCACGTCATAATATTCGATGAAATCGTTGCCTGCGGTGACGCGCAACGTGTAAGGGCCACCTTCGGGCTGTGCCGGCAGCATGACGCGCCACGGTGAAAAACCGTTCTTGATCTCTTTGGAGGCGTACGCATGCGCCTGCACGATCACGGAACCATCGAAATCGCGGATTTCCGCGGAAACCTCAAGTCCGGCGCAATCGGCATCAAGCGCGCCGAACACGGCGATGGGCTTGTTACGCTGCAACACCATATGCGAGGCGAAAATCGCGGCGACGTGCAGAACTCCTGACGTGCTACGGTCTTCGGTAGGTTCAGCCGACGTTGTCATTTCAGAACCAGGTGCGGGACCAGTCGCAGTGACCATGACATCTCTTCCTATAGAAAAACCGTAAGAAACCGTACATATCTATCCTAGAACAATATGCGACAGAACATACAAAAAAGACCGCCACCCGTAAGGGCAGCGGTCTTGTAAAAGACTCAGCGATTAGCCGAATGAGCCACATCAGCCACGGGCGATCTTGCCGGTGAAGGTGGCCATATCAGCGTCGTCATCCTTGCCGTTGTTCCAGGAGAACATGGCGCGCAGCTTCGGACCGACGGTCTCGATGCGGACGTTGCCGTACTCTTCCTGCAGAGCCTTGAACTTCGGAGCGCCAGCGTCCTGGTCCTCGATGAACTCCTTGGCGAAGGAGCCGTCCTGGATGCGCTGCAGATGGTACTGCATGCGCTCACGCACGTGCTCGTCGATGCAGGTGTTGGTGTAGTCGCCGTACTGGGCGGTGTCGGAGCAGGACCAGCGAGCCTTGTTCAGACCACCCTCGTTCATGAGGTCGACGAGCATCTTCAACTCGTGGCAGACCTCGAAGTAGGCGATTTCAGGCTGGTAGCCGGCGTCGGTGAGGACCTCGAAGCCCATTTCAACAAGCTTGTTCACGCCGCCCATGAGCACATTCTGCTCGCCGAACAGATCGGTCTCGGTCTCCTCGGTGAAGGTGGTCTTGATGGCGCCTGCGCGCAGAGCGCCCAGAGCCTTGGCGTAAGCCAGGGTGATGTCCCAAGCGTCGCCGCGCGGATCCTGCTCCACGGCCACGACGACCGGAACGCCACGGCCGTTGGCGTACTCACGACGCACGATGTGGCCCGGGCCCTTCGGGGCGACCATGAACACCGGGTGGTCCTCGGACGGCTTGATGTAGCCGTAGTGGATGTTGAAGCCGTGAGCGAAAGCAACAGCTGCGCCCGGCTTGATGTTCGGCTCGATGTCATTGGCCCAGATGGTGCGCTGGTACTGATCCGGAGCCAGAATCATGATGATATCGGCCTCAGCAGCAGCTTCCGGAACGGACTTGACTTCCAGACCCTGCTCCTTGGCGTGCTCGACGGACTTGGAGGTCGGACGCAGGCCAACGACGACGTCCACACCGGAATCGCGCAGGTTCAGCGCATGAGCGTGACCCTGGGAACCGTAACCGATGATGGCAACCTTCTTACCTTCGAGGACCGAGAGATCGCCGTCGTTCTCGTACCAGATTTGTGCAGCCATTGTACTTGGCACTCCTTTTTATGTAGTGGGGTGAACGCCTCCCGGCGCTCGGGTTTCTACCATTCGCAGATGAATTCGCGTGTTTTTGTGCATGGATTTTGTCCTGCAAACTGGGGTCTATCCTACTCCCGTCCCTTCCTAAATAAGCATTGAGTCCACAAAGTGGGCCAACGCCTAGCCGTGCGGCTCCCCCGACAATCAGTACTGCGATCCCGCATACGAAATATCCCAGTCATAAAACAACACAGCAACAAAAAGAAGCCACCGCGGTGAGACGGTGGCTTCCAACACGTTTCGCGCATATTGCGCTACTACGTTATTCAGCGGCCCTTAACATGCAGCCGCTACAGCGAAATCACTGAACCTGGGTACGAGCGATCTTGCCGTTGAAGGACTCGGCCATATCGGCATCGGCGTCCGTCTGGTTGTTCCAGGAGAACATGGCGCGCAGCTTCGGACCAACGGTCTCCAGGTGCGGGTGGCTGTACTCTTCCTGCAGCTCCTTGAACTTCGGAGCGCCAGCGGCCTGATCATCCATGAACTCCTTGGCGAAGGAGCCGTCCTGAATGCGCTTGAGCTGGTACTGCATGCGCTTCTTGGTCTCTTCAGTGATGACGGTAGAGGTGTAATCGCCGTACTGAGCGG
>ENA-UEQK01001773-UEQK01001773.1-human-gut-metagenome-genome-assembly--contig:-NODE-1773-length-12671-cov-4.937192_pt1 | contig 12671 bp, 15 predicted proteins | sample MGYA00242939_ERZ507942 | MGnify/ENA primary metagenome ERZ507942 (study PRJEB26167, sample SAMN06115485) | human gut metagenome | host: Homo sapiens | place: China:Chongqing | collected 2015-03-30... | reverse complement strand
TCCCCCGTGCCCAGATGGAAATCAAAGGTGTCATCCAGCCACTCGCGGGCAAGGGTCAGCCAGCGGCTGCGGTGGGCAGGCCGAAAGGAGAAAGCAGAAAAGCAAGCACCAGCCCGGTGATCCCCCATTGTGGATTGCTCTGAATGAACAGCTCGAACAGGCCGCACACTGCAAGGATAAGGGACAGGATGCCAAGCACCCAGGACGCAAGGGAAACGCTGAGATTGAGGACTGCGACAATCAGTGTAAGAGCCAGCACAGCAGGAGCCGCGATGATTTTCAGAATGATCCGCATGGCTTGATACCTCCTTATTTTTGTTGATGGTTTACCTCTATATGACTATTATACCTCTGTCCCGGAGGGACAACAAGGATGCCTCCGGCTTTCAGCACCTCGGGACAAAGTGTCCCGAAGTAGTGAAAACCGGGGAACGGCAAAACCGCTCCCCGGCAGGATTAACGCTCCACAATAGCAGACAGTTTTTTCAAAAGTTCGGACAATGGCCCCCACAGCTTTTCATAGTCTCGTTGCAGGGCTTTGATTTCCTCGGGATAGATCCCGCCGTAGGTGTTTGCCTGGATTGCTACTTGATTGAGATTGTTTGAGCACCGCCGCTGGAGTGACACCAGCTCCCGGACGGGCGAAAGGTCAACATGGAGCACATACCCATTCAACGCCATTTTCCGCATATAGGCCCCCATGTTTCGGATGCCCGCCTCGGCCATGCGTTCCCGGATCAGCGCCTGCTCCTCCTCCGACACCATCACATGGAGATTGATCGGGCGGCGGCGTTTCTTTGTCATCGTTCCTCCCGCTCCAGACTGCGGCTGGCGCGGGGCGGCTCTTTTACCTTGTCTAACGGTTTCTCCCTCTCCCGGGGGCTTGCGGGGATCGGAGCATGAAATTCCCGGTAAAGGCGCATGGCCTCCTGATTGGCAAGTTCCTGTTCACACTTTTTCTCCATAACACAGACCTCCTATCTATCGTCCCGGCTGGGACTTTTCTTTTCCGGCGCATCCGGGGCCCACTGTTCCCGGGCCTTGCGTCCGGCCTCTTTCATCTGCTCGGCAATCGGCGGCTTCTTTGCCGCACCGCGCTCCGGCACAGGTTCACGGCCTTCGGGATTGTCATGGGCGGGCCGCAGCTCATAATCGGCTATCTGCTTTTCTGTCAGCGGGTGGAGATACCAAAGCTCACCCCATGCCCGGAATGACTCGCCCTCCACAAGCTGGCGGGCGTTGTAGTTGAGATGAGCCACAGGCAGGTTGTTCTTCGGGCGGGGATAGGTAGCTATATCCACAGGCCGCTGGGTAGAGTAATACTTAAAAAAATCCGGGCCGGAGGTTTCCAGCCGGGAAACGCCATACTGCTTTTCATAGCTGAACACGCGGCGGTTATAGTCCCCGATGGCTTCACATTCCTCGTTGAAGTAATGGCCCCAATAGTAGTCCCGTTTCCCGTCCTCCTGGGTAAACTGCCAGGTCACAAAGGGATTAGGGGCCTTGAAATTTTCTCCCATCGCAAAACCCCGGCCATTGTCAAACAAAACAGACTGCCGGATCACATAGCCTTGATTGCTTTCCAAAGTAGCACCTCCTTAAAAGCGGGCACTTCGGGACAAATTGTCCCAAAGCGCCACAACATAAATGTTGACAGCATCCGAGCCGAAATGGGGCAGGCCATACTCTGATACGGCCCGCCCCAAAACAGCCCCCGGAAAGCCTTGATACAAGCGGGTTTTAAGGGGCTTAATTGTCAACATCCCAGCCCCGCTTTTTCCGCATATATTCCCTCTGCTGGCGGCGGTGGGCTTTCTTTGCACAGGCCGCCGAGCAGTACGCCTGCCGCCGATCCGGGGGAACGGGCCTGCCGCAGACCGGGCAGACCTTAAAATCCGGCCTGGGCCCCTCGGCCGAGAGAGCCGCCTCCAGCGCCGGATCAAGGGGCAGGACGGCCTCCCGGAAATAGCGGCAGTATGCGCCCGTCCAGCATTTCCCCAGCATATAACACTCACAGTCCAGCGGCAGGCACCCGCACTCCCGGTCATAATTGGCGCACCACTTTACCACAAGAGAGCGGATGGCCGCCTTTTCTTCCCGGGTAAGTTCGCGGGACATCGCCTCACCTCCCGCCAGCCGGGGCTTTCAAAAGTTCCCGGTAGCAGGACACACAGCGGATGCCCCGCCAGTAGGGACACCCGGAGCACCGGGAGCCCCTGGGCGGCTTTGCCGGGGCCGGAACCTGGGGCCGGGGCTTCTGCTTCATCATTTTTTCAAAGGGGCTGTTGGTAAACCTCACTTGTCAGCCTCCTCTCCGCCATCGTCCTCCTCGTCCCAGGGCGGGCCGTCATCGTCCTCGTCCCCGTAGGGTTCCTCGCCGTCATAGCCGTCCAGCTCCCCGCCATAGTCTTCCTCGGGCTCGGCGGCTTTTTGGTGTTTCGGGCGGTAAATCTTAAAGTACCAGCCGGCCCCACCTCCGATCACCGCCACGGCCAGCACCAGCAGAAGCATCCCCATATTGCCGCCCGTTTCCGGCTCGGCCTCCTCCGGGGCGGGTTCCCCGGTTTCCTCCGTTTCCACGGGTTCCGGTTCAACGCCCGCGCACTCGGTCATATTGATGGAGCAGACCGGGCAATCCGTATTGACAGCCCCCGCCGCGCATTTTTCAGAGCAGGAGCAGGCGGCCTGTTCCACCCCGGCAGCCTCCGCCGCAGCCAGCAGATCGGCCTCGTCCGTCATGCTCAAAAAGTAGGTTTCATACTGCTCGCCCTCCTCGTCCACGGGCTTGTCGTAGTCAATGACAATGTAAAAGGTGTTTCCGCCCGCCGTCTGCACCGTGATAAACTGCTTGTTGGTGTACTCGTCATAGAGCAGATCGCGGGTAACAAGGTTGCCCTCCTCCGAGAAGCCCTCGCCCGGTTCGATGGTGGGCTCCGGCTCCGGGGCCGTGGTTTCCTCGGTCATGGTGGGATCGCCATAGTTTTCGCCCTCACCGCCGTCTGCATAGGCAAAGGCCGGGACAGCGCAAACGCCGCATAAAAGAACGGCGGCACAGAGCGCCGCCGTCAAAGACTTCCATCGTTTCATATTCAGTTTTCCTCCTTCCCGCCGGGCTCGGACTTCGGGACACTTTGTCCCAAAGTACCATCGCCCTTCAGCTTTTCAAACAGCAGAGGGAGCTCCGCCAGGGGGATGCTCATACCCCGCACAATATCCACGATCTCGCTGTTTTCCGCCTCCAGCTTTTTCTGCTCCAATTCTTTCAGCCGGGCCTGCTGTTCGCTGATTTTGGCCTTGACCTTATCAATCTCAGCCTGGATTTTCATGCTTTTTGCCGTTGCCATGTATAACCTCCAATCATGGTAAACGCCCGTAGGCGTAGAAATGAGACTGCCAGTAGCTTGTATTTAGGTTCGCGTAACCGATGGGATCTCCACAGTGGAGCATCCGCCCGTCACCCACATAAATCCCACAATGGCTCACCCCCGGCGTGTCATAAGTGCCCTTGAAAAAGACGAGATCGCCGGGTTGCGGATTGCTGGTCGGCGTACAGATGTTATAGAGCCCCTGGGCCCCCAGGCGGCCCACATTCCAGCCGGAGTGATTGATTACCCAGGACACATAGCCCGAGCAGTCAAAGGATGTGGCCGGACTGGAGCCGCCCCACACATAGGGATAGCCGATATATTTCTCGGCCTCGGAGAGAATGGTGGCAAAGGTTTCGTCATCCAGATACTCCCGGGGCACCTCGTACCCTTCGGGCGGTTCGGTGTACTTGCCGACATACTCGGAGCCGGGGAACAAATCTGGGCGGTTTCCCAGCGTTGCCATATAGATGGCATATCGGGACATCTGATCCTCGTTTAACAGGTAGACGGGCAGATGGGACAGGTTTTTGTTTTCCAGCGTCACATAGCAGATATAGTAATTGTAGGGAACCTCCACCTCGTAATCGTTGCCCTCGCTGTCGGTGCGGGTTTCCGTCCGGTAGCGTACCTCCACCACCACATCCTCGGTCAGAATGTACTGGCTGTCAAAGAGTGTTTGCAGAGAGCCCTCCACCTGGTCAAGCGTCCACTGTCCTTCATGGAGCGAACACAAAAGGGAAAGAAGCACATAGGGATCATGCTCAATTTCGTCCAGGTCGAAGTGGTACTCGTCATAGTCGTGGGTGCTTTCGTAGCTGTCCAGATAGTCCGTAAGCTCCGCCTCCAAACCACAGTAGGCGGCTTCGGCTCCCAGCATATCCCCGTCCTCACAAGGATAGGTGCTGGCCCCCACCGCGCCGATGGTGCTGTTTCCCAGCGTAACAAGAGAAGAAGAACAGGACTGCATCACCAGCACAAGCAGGACGCAGGCCAGAGCCAGCAGACAGCCCACGGGATGGCGTTTGACAAAGCCCACCGCCCGGGCCGCCAGCTTTTCTGTGGTAACAGCCGTTTTCCCGGCGGCCTGGGCTCCGTGTTTGGCAGCCTCCTTTGCCTGCTTCTGGTATCGCCTGCGGAGCCGCCGCTTCTGCCAAAAACGAGACAAGGCGTTTTTGGAGAGCTCCGGGTGTTCCTGGGCGGCGGTATGAAAGTGATAATCCGCCGTGGCCTTGATATACCGGGACTCCGCCTTCTGAACCGCCTTCGCCGGATGTTCCCGGATTTTCCGCTTCACAAACCGGGAGCCATGCCGCAGGGCAGACTCGCCCACAAGCTCGGAGCGGTGGGCCCCTTCGATGCCCACATTCTCATGCTCGTTTTCGTAAATCTTCCCATGCACAAAGCTGTGGGCGGAGCCGCTGGCCACCCGGCCCACACGCCTCACTGGGCCCGGCTTTTTGGGCGGCTTCTGTTTTGCCAGCTTTTCCTTTGCCCGATCCAGCTTTTCCCCGCGCTTTTCCATGCGGAGTTTGGAGGCCGCCGCTTTCTCCTGGTTGCTTTTCTGCTGGAATTTTGACTTTGGGACACTTTGTCCCGAAGTGCCCCCGGCGCTTTCTGCCCCAGCCGCATCCCTGGGCCCTGGGCCCGCGCCGTTATTCGGTTTTCGCTTCATTCTTCACATCCTCCGGGCGGGTAGTCAGCAGGTCATAGATCTCCCCACGGGGGAACCGATCCACAAAGGGGATGGTTACATTCCCATAGAACAGCAAGCCCTCGCCGGAATTGGAGTGGGTGATGTAGGAAAGCTGGTGCTCGGAAATGCCGAGCTGTTTTGCAAGGATCACCCGGTCGCTCTGGGCCTGGGACAGCAGGATCATAAAATCCGTGTTGTCGAGAATGTTCTCAATCTCCCGGCTGGCCAAAAGGTCTTTCACATTCTGTGTAAGTGCGCTGGGGACGCAGCCCTTTTTGCGGAGCATTTTCCAGACCGCAACAAAGTAGCTGGCGGTCAGAGGATCGCGGAGCAGGACATGGAACTCGTCAAAGTAGCACCAGGTCGCCACGCCCTCCCGGAAGTTGGTATCCACCGCCTGGGAGACAAACTCGTTTGTGATGTGCATGGCAATCTTGCGGAGATTTTCTCCCATGTTCTTGAGCACGATGCACACCACCCGGCTGTCCGTTTTTACATTGGTCGGATGGTTAAAGAGATTGAGCGAGCCCGTACAGTAGAGCTCCAGGGCCGTTGCTACCCGGCGGGCCTCCGGCTCCGGCTGTTTCAAAAGCTCCTCGTACAAGTCCTGCAACAGCGGCGTTTTTTCCGTGGCAATCCCCAGGGCCTGCTCCCGGTAGACCAGCCGCACGCAGCGGTCAACCACCGTTTTTTCGATGGGCTGTAAGCCGTCCTTGCCGCCTACCACCAGCTCACACAGGGAAAGCAGGAAATCCGCCTTCATGGAGAGCGGGCTTTCCCCGGCAGTCATGTTGAGCTCCACATCCATCGGGTTTAAGTGGTGGGGGCTGTCCGGGGCAATCTCAATCACCTGGCCGCCCAGCCTGCGAACCAGCGGGGCATATTCCCCCATCGGATCGACAATCAAAATCCGATCCTGGGGGATGGCAAGGAACACATTTAAGAGCTCCCTTTTTGCGGCAAAAGATTTTCCCGAGCCGGTAGAGCCGAGGTAAAGACCGTTGGCCGACTTCAGCTTTTTGCGGTCAGCCATGATGACATTGTGGGAAAGGGCGTTCATGCCGTAGTAGAGGGCCTGCCCAGCCATCCGCAGCTCCCTCGTCATAAAGGGAATGAAAATCGCCGTGGAGCTGGTAGTCATGCCGCGCTGGATCTCTACCTCGTTATAACCGAGAGCCAGCGAGGACACAAAGCCCTGTTCCTGTTGCCAGTCAAGACGCTTTAAGGAGCAGTTGTATTTCTGCGCGATGCCGCCCACGGTAAACACATCGTTTTCCAGCCGCTGGCGGGTGGGGGCAAAGTTTACTACAGTGAAAGTGAGCAGGAACATCCGCTCGTTGCGGGACTGGAGGTCAGCCAGAAGCTCCGCCGCGTCCTTGCTGAATGTAATGAGGTCGGGCGGGAGGATGTCGGGATCGTACCCGGCCCGCACCGCCTTGCGCTGTTCCTCCACCTTCATTTTGCCGATGTCGGAGATTTTGCCCTTGATGGTCTTAATGGCCTTGAGCTGATCCACCGTCTGAATATGGAGCGTAACCGTCATTTCCGCATCCATCTCCAAAATCTCCGCAAGGAGTTTGTCAGAGAGTTCGGACGCTAAAATCTGCAAGTAGGACGCCGCGCCCCAATACTGGCCGATCCGAAACGAGCGGGACTGCCTAAAGTCGAAGCTGTCCGGGGCGATAAAGTCCTTTGTGCCGAGCCCGGTCTGCGGAATGTCCTTCCACGAAAAGCGGAACGGCTCCCGGTTTCCCGGGTGCATCTGGCTGTGGAGCAAGGCCAGCCTTGCCCGCCCGTCCATCGGCTCACAGGGAACGCCCAGCCGCTTGAAGTTGCCCATCACATCGGCCTCCACGCGCTCCAGGCGGGGGCGGGCCTCCGCGATCCCTTCGGCGGGTATGCCGAAAGTGATGTATTTGGAGCGTTCAATGCCGTTGTTGCTTTTGGCAATCTGATTTTTCAGCATCCCGGTAAATTCCTCCCGGACGCTGTTAAAATCATCATCCGCCTGGGGAATGTTTACCTTGTAGCGGCTCCTGGAATGGGAGCGGCGGTTGATAAAGGAAAGCTGGAACGGCAGAGTGCTGTCAAAGTAGTTGAGGAACGAGCTCCAGCCGCCGAAAATGGCCGTCTGATCCTCGGTGCTTGCCACGGAATAATTGATGTCCTCATATTCCACCGTCTTTGTATAGAGCCCGCCCGGGAGCTTGCACACCCCGTCCGGGTGCATCGCCAGATAAGGGATGGTCTGCTGGACGGACAGGGCCGCCCGGCTGTTACCCCTTCCGGGGCTGTTTTTGCTGTTTGCCTTTCGCAATCGCATCCTCCTTTCTCACTGCGCCCCGCCCGGTAAACGGGGCGTAAATGTTTTCTGTCTGATAATGCCGAACCCCGGGCCGCAGGAATTTGGCCCGGATGATGTTGTGCACCACCTTTTCAAAGGGAAGCCCGTCTTTTTCATACATCGCTAACAGGAACGCCGGGAGCATAACAGCCAGCATTAAGAACATGGCTCCGGTATTTCCGAGTGGCTCCCGGGCCAGCAGGTAGGACGGGATGCCGATGGCCGCCGCTCCGCCAAAGCAGATAAGCTGGCGCTTTGTCAAATTGAACGCCATCTTCGTTTTGATTTTGGATAAGTCATTCGGGACATTTACATAGGGCATGAGAAACCTCCTTTCTCTCCTCGGAGACTTCGGGACAATTTGTCCCAAAGTCCGGGACGGTGCTTTCCACCTCGTTTCCCCACACATCCCAGCCGGGCGGCGTCTGTCTTGCGAACAGCTCCACCCGGGGCAGATCGCCCATAAGGGCAACAATCTTTTCCCGGGCCTCGTCCGGCTTTTTGCTGTGGGCTTCAATGGGGGAAATGATAAACTGGTGGATATTGGCCGCCTGCCGCTTCGGATGCCCTTTTGTTGCCAGCAGGCAGACCTCCGCATTTCCCCTCGTCCAAAAGCCCAGGCCATAAAACCAGCTATCGGCCTTCCGGTTTTTCTTCAGCCAGACGAAAGCCACGGACTTATACTGAAAGCCCCACGCCTTAATCAGCCGCAGGGCCTCGGGGAGCTGGGGGAAAGTTGCCCATAAAAAAAGCGCGCTGTCCGGGGCGGCCAGATCCGCTACCGGGAGCGCGCATAACTCGTCAATTCCCATTGTGGGATAATGGTGCTCCGCCGCCCCTTGCAGGCCCTTTTGGGCGTACCGCCACGGGGGATCGGCGTAAATGATAGAATATCGTCCGATAGTTACACTCCTTTCTCCCCAGCCTCCACCGCCGAGCGTGCCAAGCGGATGCGCTCACTGGCGGCGGCGTAAAAGGCCGGGGCCGTTTCAAAGCAGACGAAGCGGCGGCCCGCATTGAGGGCGGCAACGGCTGTTGTGCCGGAGCCCGCGCAGATGTCGGCCACCAGCTCGCCGGGCCGGGTATAGGTCTTGATAAAATACTCGCACAGCTCCACGGGCTTTTGCGTGGGATGGATGCCGCCCGTTACGGTGGGAACAAACAGCACATTTCCCGGATAGCGCCGCCCATCGCTGGACTCGGAGCTCTGCCGCTCAAATTTTCCATAGTTCGGGCTGGTTCCGCTGCGGGTATGGACACGGCTGTACGGCTTGCCGTAAGTAAACTGCGGATTGTAAAGAGGGGCTTTCTGATAGAACACTAAAATATTCTCCGACTTTTTCAGCGGAGCCCGGTTTGCATTGAGAAATCCTGTCCCGCGCTCTTTGTACCAGATCCACTCATAGCGGAGCATGGAGAGGTTGGAGGCCCCCAGCACCTTGTCATAGGGGCATTGAGCAAAGAACAGCACCGCGCCCTCCGGCTTGACGGCCCATTTCACCGCCTCCCACAATTCCGGGAGCGGCAACGGCACATCCCAAAAGTTGCGGGTAGTGCCGTAGGGCGGATCGGTCAAAAGCATATCCACCGAATGACGGGGGAGGGAGCGCAGGCCCTCGATGCCGTCCATCAGAAACAGCCCCTCCGGGCAGTCCGGGGACTTCGGGACACTTTGTCCCAAAGCCGCCTTATCGGTCATCCCTTGCCTCCTTGCCCTTTGCCGGGACAGGGCGGGCAGCGTTTTCACGGGCGGCCTGCGCCCGCCCTTCGGCTAACTGCTGGGCAATCGTCTTTGCGTCATCCCTTCCGCCCAGTAATTCCCGCTTTTGTAAAATGGCCTCCGTTTCCGCCATAAAGCGGGCAACATCCGCCTCGTTAAAGTCCTCCGGCGCTTTTCCATACCACAGGCGCGTCCCGTCGGGCCCATATCTTCTCGGCATATAACACCCCTTTCTTTAATGAGCTCCAAAGATGCTTTTTGAAATTGTTCCGGTTTTGAACAACATAAAACAGAGCAGAACCGTATAGCCCACGGCTCCCCATATTGCGCCGATGGGATCTCCGCCTGTGGCGATCCCTTGAATGAGCACCGCATAGATGCCCACGCACAGCAGGATCAAAAGCCCCTGGAAACCGATGGCGAACAGGGACTTCAGATAATTCTGCCCCATGCTCCCCATTTCCCGGTTGGACAGGGTAGCCACCGGGATGGGCGCTAAACTGGTCAGCATATATATTTCCAGCATACGGCCATAAATCAGAACGAAAATCACGATATTCAGCGCGGTCATGGTAAAACCGATAAAGATCGACTGGAGCCACAGGCCCAAAAGGGAGCCCAGCCCCATTGTTTCCAGCGTGGCCTCTAAATCCGCCAGCATATCCGGCGAAATGTCCGTAGAACCCTGGATCACCCCCGCCGAGCTTGCAATCACGCTCTGCGACACATCAAAAATCGCGTTGACGATATTGAATGTATTGGAGAGGATAAGGATGGCCGCCGCCGTTTTGAAAATCCACTTGAAAAACATCCAAGTGTCGATGTCGTGTAAGTTATTGCGGTCTATGAGCATTTGGATGAGCTCGTACACCGCCACATAGGTTAGGACTAACCCGGCAATCGGTAAAATTACCGTTTCGGAAATCTGGCGAATGAGGGAGAAAACTCCGGCGTTCCACGCCGCCGGAGTTGTTCCCACCTCTTCCGCAATCTCCCCGACTCGGGCATTTACCGTATCAAAAAGGCCGCTCAGATTGCCTAAAATGCCTTCAATGAGCAGGCTTTTGAGCCAGTCGGTCAGCCAGTCGGTGAGAAATCCCATAAGCCGTTACCTTAAAACAGGCCACTCAGCAGAGGGATCAGGGTAGTACCCAGCAGGATGATGCCGCCGCCCGCCATGAGCTGCTTCATGCCCTGGCTTTTGGAACCAGGGTTGTCCGAGCCGTAGCCCTCCAGCAGATTGACAACGCCCCACACGCCCAGGCCAGCGCCGAGAGCCACAACCAGCGTCTGCAAAGTATTGATAGCAGAAGAAAAGAACTCCATATATCCTCCATTTCTCCGGGTGTTCCCCGGCCATGAAAAAAGCCGCCATCACTGGCGGCAGGTTACAGCTTCGGGACACTTTGTCCCAAAGTCCATTTATGCAAAGGCGTCTGGATCGTCGATGTCGTCATAGTTGAGGATGTCCTCGTCCTCTTCCGTGAGCGCATCGTCCGGCACAGCCACCTCATACATCTCACACGCCTCGTTCAGCCCGGGCCGCCTGCGGCGGTTTATGAGCTTGTCGAGGTCAAAAGCGTTTTTCTGTTTGTCAGCTTCAGCCGTGTATTTATAATTCGGGTGCTTTTTCAGATCATACTTCGGGGAGTAGAACGGGGGCAGGCCCCGAAGCTGTAAAATGCACTTGTCCCCGGGCATGGTAGCCAGCTCGCTGGGTGTCATCAGCTCCCGGCCCAGCCGCTGGTTATTTTGACTGTAGCTTTCCGACTGCCCACGGGAGCGGCTGTCGGTCTGCATGGAGATGGTGGCTTTCCCCAGCCAGTTTTCCGATATTTCCTTGATGGTGCTGGCCTCACGGCCTCCCAGGAATACCACGCTGTCCATATTTCCGAGAATCGTCTCCGCGTGTTTATCGTAAATGGCCTTGCACTGCGCCAACTGCTGGTAAAAGAGCGTCAGCGATACCTCGCGGGAGCGGATTACCGCGCAGATTTTTTCGAGCTGGGGCACCTGTCCCGTGTTGGCCGCCTCGTCCCACAGCACCCGTACATGGTGGGGCAGGCGGCCTCCGAAAACATTGTCGGCCCGTTCACACAGAAGATTGAACATCTGCGAAAAGGCCAGCGCCACAAGAAAGTTATAGGTCTGCGTGGTGTCCGAAATGATAAAGAACACCGCCGTTTTCCGATCCCCGATGCGGTCAAGCTCCATCTCGTCATAGGACATAATCTCCCGGAGCTGGGGAATGTCAAAGGGCGCAAGGCGGGCCCCGCAGGAAATCAAGATCGATTTTGCGGTTTTGCCGCTACTTAACTTATATTTGCGATATTGCTTGACCGCGAAACAGTCTGGCTTGCGCTTCTCCAGCCCTTTGAACATATAGTCCACGGCGTTTAAGTAGTTTTCATCGTCCTCCCTTACTTCCATGCCGGAAATCATATCCACCAGCGTATTCATGTTACGATCCTCGGCGGGGCCCTCGAAAATGATATAGGCAATCAAAGCGCAGTACAAAAGCGTTTCCGCCTTCGTCCAAAATGGATCGCCCTCCTTGCCCTCGCCTTTGGTATTGGAAATCAGCGCATCCACAAATTTAAGGATGTCGGCCTCATTCTTGATATAGGCCAGCGGATTATAGTGCATGGATTTTGTGAAATCAATGGAATTGAACACCTTGATCCGATACCCGCGCCGCTGTAAGAAAGAGCCCACCTGGGAGAGCACCCCGCCTTTCGGATCGACGCACACATAGCTGCATCCGCTGTTTTTATCCGCGCTGGCCTGCAAAATCTGTGGAGTGAGCCAGAAGCGGGTTTTGCCCGAGCCGGACGAGCCGATCACACAGGCGTTAAGGTTGCGGGCGTTTGCCGGGTTTTTCGGGCGGGTGTTCATTGTAAGGAACTCTGTCCCGGTCAAAATGATGTTGTTTTCAAACTTCGGATCGATAAAGGGCTTGATGTCCTTTTCCGTTCCCCACCGGGCGGAGCCGTATTCCTCATCCCGCCTGTACTTTTTCGCGTTCTTACTTTTGAAATAGATCAGCAGGCGGAAGCCCACAGCGCCCACAATGCCGACGAGCCAGTCAAAGGGATTGAACCCCGGTGCAAAGTCGGCAAAGGCCGGGCCGATGGTCTGCCCCAGCCCCATGAGCTTATGAGCAAAATCCGCACCCGCCGCCAGACGGTAGGCCGTCCCCAGCTTGAGAAAGGCCCACAGGACAAACAGATACGGGATGTTGGGAATAAGGTATTTTTTGATGCTATCGTTCTTCACGAACCACCTCCTTTGTCCGTTCCTGTGTTTTAGGCGGTTCCTTTACAAGCTGTTCCGCCGCTTTTTTGAGTTGTTCCCGGATGGGGATGCGGCTGGATTTTGACTGTTCCAGAAGCCTGCGGGAGTACCGCTCAAAACAGGCGGTAATTGCATCCGCCTGTCCCGCCTTGAAAAACAGCAGGTATTTGTCCGGCCCATTTTTCCCATAACTCCCATTCAAAAGAAATAGCAATGCAGAACCTTCTGATAACAACATCCTTCGCCCCTGAT
>ENA-UEQK01001771-UEQK01001771.1-human-gut-metagenome-genome-assembly--contig:-NODE-1771-length-12676-cov-8.218192_pt1 | contig 12676 bp, 10 predicted proteins | sample MGYA00242939_ERZ507942 | MGnify/ENA primary metagenome ERZ507942 (study PRJEB26167, sample SAMN06115485) | human gut metagenome | host: Homo sapiens | place: China:Chongqing | collected 2015-03-30... | reverse complement strand
TGCGATGGAAGGGACTCGAACCCCCGGCCTACTGATTCGTAGTCAGTCACTCTATCCAGCTGAGCTACCAACGCATATGTTCCGTTCGGAACATGATGTATTTTATCACCGAACCGGGGTTTTGTCAACACTTTTTCAGAAATATTTTTAAGATTCCTGAAAAAGAACGTCTTTTCATCTACTTTTCTTTTATTTTCTATGCATCAGCCCTGCTCTGCCAGAGCCTGCGCAATGCGGACGCCGGTGGGCGTGGCGGCAAGACCGCCCTGACCGGTCTCGCGGAGGTCGGGGGAGAGTAGGCTGCCCACGCGGCCCATGGCGTCGATGACCTCATCACAGGGGATGGCGTAGTCCACCCCGGCAAGGGCCATATTCGCACAGGAGACAGCATTCACTGCGCCAACGACATTCCGCTTGACGCAGGGAACTTCCACGAGGCCGGCCACGGGGTCGCAGACGAGGCCCAGCAGGTTGCCCAGAGCCATTGCGGCGGCAGCGGCGCACTGCTCCGGCGCGCCGCCCTTGAGGTGGCAGAGAGCGGCGGCGGCCATCGCGCTGGCCGCGCCCACCTCGGCCTGACAGCCGCCCTCCGCGCCCGCGAGAGTGGCGCGGGCCGCGATGACCTGACCGAACCCGGCGGCGACATAGAGGGCGCCGCAAATGGACTCTTCGTCGGCCTCGCCGCTGCGGGCCAGCGGCAGCAGAACAGCGGGCAGGACGCCGCAGCTGCCCGCCGTGGGGGCAGCGACGATGCGCTTCATGCAGGCGTTGCACTCGGCGGTCTTGAGAGCTTCGGCAGTCACTGCGGCGAGGTAATCGCCGCCAAGGCTCTTTCCTTCTTTATGGGCCTGCTCCACCTTGGCTGCATCGCCGCCCGAAAGGCCGCTTCGGCTACGCTGGGCCGGGTCATAGTCCCGGCTGGTGGCCTGCATCACCTGCCAAAGGTGGTGCATCATCTCCCGGCTGTGGGCCTCGGTGAGGCGGCTCTCGGCTAAATCGCTGCGGAGGATGGCCTCCGAAAGGGAAATATTCTGGCTGCGGGCAGCGGCCAGCATCTCTTCACAGGATAAAAACGACACTTCTCAGCCCTCCTCGCATTCTTCCGGCTCGTCGATGTTCAGGCAGGTGACTTTGCGGATGCCCGGCATCACGGCCATCTGCTGTTCCAGCACGTGGGGGATGTGGGAGTCGCATTCCAGCACCATAACGGCGTAGCCGCCCGTCGCGGCGCGGAACACCTGCATGGACGCGATGTTGATGCGGCGCTGGGCCAGCGACATAGTGACCTCGGCGATGCAGCCGGGGGTGTCCTCGTTATGGATGATAAGGGTGTTGCTGTCACCGCCAAAGTCGGCAGGCACACCGTCGATTTCAGTCACGCGGATGCGTCCGCCGCCCACAGAGGCCGCCTTCAGGACGAGGGTCCGGCCCGCCTTACTCTTTAAGGTGAGCACCGCCGTATTCGGGTGGGCGGCACGGAGCTCCACCGGATGGATGGTGAACTTCATGCCGGCCTCCTCGGCCAGCGCGAAGCTGTCGGGCAGGCAGGGGTCGTCCGGGCGGAGGCCCAGCAGGCCCGCCACCAGCGCACGGTCGGTGCCGTGGCCCCGGCCTGTGGTGGCAAAGCTGCCGTAGAGCCCAATATCCGCCTCGGCGGGGACGTCGCCCAGCAGCTTCTGGGCCGTATATCCAATGCGGGCCGCACCCGCCGTATGGCTGGAGGAGGGGCCGATCATCACCGGCCCGAGAACGTCGAACAAACGCATGAGGTGTACACTTCCTTCCGTTTTGCAGCGCCCGGGAGCTCATTCGCTGACAAAAGAACAGATTTTCTTTCTTTTTATTATACCGCTTTTGAGCTTATTGTGCTATAATAACTTTATAATGCTTTGAATTTCGCCCTTTCAGGGGGCAGCACGGAGGGTAGAACCTATGAAACTGGTAAGCGTGGAAACTCCCGAAAAGAGTGTCTGCAAAATGACTTTCAGCGCTTCGGCTGAGGAGCTGGAAGCTGCGTCCAACGCCGTGTACGAGCGCACCCGCGCAACGTACACCATCAAGGGCTTTGCCAAGGGCGAGGCTGACCGCGCCCAGATCGAGGCCGACCGCGGCGAGCACACCTTCTGGTACGACGCCATCAACGATTTGATGGACAAGGATGTCCCGGCCCTGTACGACGCAGCGATGGCAGAACACGGCTTCCACGCTGTGGACGAGCCGGTCTACGACCTGGTCAGCGTGAAGAAGGACGAGGGCTTTGTGGCCACTGCCACCACCGCCCTGCAGCCTGAGCTGGACCTGACCCAGACCACCGGCTTCAAGACCGAGTGCGTCACCCCGGAAGTCACCGACAAGGAGATCGACGCTGTGCTGGAGCGCCGCCGCGCCATGGCCGCTGAGCTGGTGCCTCACAAGGGTCCGGCCGTCAAGGGCAACATCGTCCACATCGACTACGAGGGCCTGCTGGAAGGCAAGCCCTTCAACGGCGGCGCCGCCCAGAACCAGACCCTGCAGCTGGGCAGCGGCCGGATGATCCCCGGCTTCGAGGAAGGCATCCTCGGCCACAAGGGCGGCGAGGAGTTCGACATCTTCGTCACCTTCCCGGCACGCTACCACGTCAAGGACCTGGCCGGCAAGCCTGTGGTCTTCAAAATCAAGCTGCACGACGTCTGTGTCCGCCAGCTGCCCGCACTGAACAGCGATTTTGCCAAGAAGGCTGCCAATGTGGACACCATGGACGAGTTCCGCGCCCAGATCCGTCAGCAGCTCCACGACAACAAACACGCCGCCGCGCTCAACCGCGCCAAGGACGCCATCCTCACCCAGCTGGCCGCAGCCGCTGAAGGCGAGTTGCCCAGCGTTCTCGTCGAGAGCGCCTATCAGCAGGAGATGGAGCAGGTCCAGCAGCAGCTGCAGATGCAGCGCCTGAGCCTCGACCGCTACCTGAGCCAGATCCATCAGACCCGCGAGAGCTTCACTGCCGCTGTCCGCACTTCTGCGGAGAAGAATACCCGTGCCCGGATGGCCCTGCTGCAGATCGCTCAGAACGAGAACCTCGTTCCCACTGAGGAGGACATCGACAAGACCCTGTCCGAGCGCGCTGAGCGCACCAAGAAGACCCTCGAGGAAGTCAAGGCTGCGTCCAACGTGGAGGCCATGCGCCGCAACGAGGGCATCCGCCGCGCTGCAGACTATGTCATCGAGCACTCCACCATAGAAGAAAAATAATTTATCCTGCTTTTGCGCCTGCGCCACTGTGCAGGCGTTTTTTATTGTTCATTTTTTCTCTCTTGACTTTTTTTCTCTGCTGCGGTATTTTTAGGGTGAGAAATTCTATCCGGCCGCAACTACGGCCCGGACGGATATAGTAAATCTTCTGCGGGGCATTCCGCTCATCTATTTTATTGCGACAGGAGGTTTTCCTTATGAAAAAGTTTCTTCTCGCTCTTCTGACAGCTGTCACGGCGGCTGCATTCTTCTGCGGCGCGGCGGCATCTGTGGCCACTTACAGCGCCAGCTATGACGCACCGGCCGGCATCAACGCCATCGTGGTGCAGGACAACAGCGCTGCGGTCGTTCTGCAGGCCGCCGACATCGACCACATCCGCGCCGATTACACCTACACCTCGAGCTACGCCTTTGAAAGCTCCAAGCTCTACGACTTCACGGTGGCGGGCAGCACCCTCACCGTGACCAAGACCCGGGAGCCCAACGCTTCCCTTATCATCCAGAGTCAGGACACCCGCAGCTGCACCCTGACGCTGCAGGTACCCCGCCAGACGCTGGCAAACATCACCGTCAGCACCACCAACGACAGCATCACGCTGGACGGCGTTTCGGCACAGACCGCCAGCCTCACCACCGACAATGGCCGCATCGAGGTATCGAACTTCAACGGTTCCACCCTGAGCGGCACCACCCGCAACGGCAAGATCACCATGAGCGGCGTCACCTCCCAGAATGTGGCCGCCACCATCCAGAACAGCGGCACCCTCAAGCTGGAAAACATCTCTGCCAACGTCTGCAACGCTAAGGTGCAGAACGGCAGCATCACCGGCTCTGTGATCGGCAGCGGCAGCTCTTACGGCTTTGAGCTGGCCGCAGGCGGCGGCAAGATCCGCGTCTCCGACGCCAGCGACAAGAACTTCCTCTTCTTCGGCAAGGACACTCTGCAGCAGAATGCAGATGCCCCCAACAAGCTGAACCTCGCCACCAAGAACGGCGATGTTGAAGTCGAGTTCGTGCAATAAACCACAACATAAAATGCCTGTGCAGCATCTGCCGCACAGGCATTTCTTTTTGTCCGGATACGGTCAGCTGAGCCAGTTGAAGCCCATGACCACCACGCCGAGGATGACGAGGATGATGCCGGTGGCGCGGTTGAGGGTCTTGGCATCGGCCTTATTGGCAAAGAGCGCCGCGATGCGCGCCCACAGCAGGGTGAAGACGACGCAGAGCGCCCAGACGTGCCAGACCGGCGCACCGCCGATGGCGAAATGGCTGACAGCTCCGGTCAGGGCCGTGAAGGTCATGATGAACACGCTGGTACCTACAGCCGTTTTCAACTCATAGCCGAGGACGCTGGTGAGGATGAGGAGCATCATCATGCCGCCGCCTGCGCCGATAAAGCCGCAGATGAAGCCGATGAGGACGCCGCAGACGATGGACTGGATGGCCCGTTTCTTTACGCTGACGCCCTGCATGGCCTCTTTGGTGGTCATGACGGGCCGGACGATGAACTTGATGCCCAGCAGGAAGGTCATGAACACCGAGAAACTGCCCATCGTGGCCGAGGGGAGCAGGCTTGCCACCCAGCTGCCCACCACCGTGAACACCAGCACGCTCACCATCATGATGAGGCCGTTTTTGATGTCGAGGTTCTTATTTTTATAGTAGGTGTAGGCTGAGACGGCGCTGGCCAGCACGTCTGACGAGAGGGCGATGCCCACGGCCATATAGGGGTCCATATGCAGGAAGGTGATGAGCATGGGGCTGATGACAGCCGCCGCGCTCAGGCCCGCAAAGCCGGTGCCAAGGCCCGCGCCCATGCCGGCGAAAAAGGTGACTAAGATAGCAAATAAAATGTTCATGCTTCTCCTTCCAGAATGGCGTCCAGATTCTTATTCATGATGTCCATCGTCTCGAAGAACGCCTTTCGCTGTGCTTCGTTGGTGTGTTCCAGCAGACGTGCGCCAAATTCCTCCTGTAAGGCCCGGCCCTGCTCGATGATAGGGCAGGCTTTTTCGGTGCAGCGCAGCAGGGTGCGGCGGCGGTCGCCGGGGTCAGCCTCGCGGACGAGGTAGCCCTCCTGCACCAGACGGTCTACATTCACCGAGACGAGGTTTGCTTTCAGTTTGCGCACCTCCACCACGTCGCTGGCGGTCTGGTAGCCGGGGTTGTTGGCGAGGAACATCAGGATGTCAAAAGCCGTCTGGGGCAGATGGAGCTTCTGGCACAGGGGCTTGCAGAGGGCGGCGTAAGCCGCCGAGATCTTCCGCCCGAATTCGATGCCCGGGATATTCATGGGACGCCTCCTTGTGATTCAAAATTGTATCATTCAAATTTGAAGTAATAATAGCACAAAAACGCAGCGATTGTCAAGAGAAAAGGAGCGGCCCGCATCTTGCAGGCCGCTCCCTGTTTCCGTTTTCTTTACAGCATCATGATGAGCCGCGTGCCGAAGGCTGCCAGCCATGCTACGATGCACTGATTTGCCACCATGATAAACGCCCACTTGCCGCCCAGCTCCCGCTTGACCGAGGCCACCGCCGCGATGCAGGGCGTATAGAGCAGGCAGAACACCAGCAGGGGTGCAGCCGCCGCCGGGGACAGCGCGGCGGCAAAGGCCGCAGAGGAGCCATAGAGGATGGTGAGGGTCGAAACGACGCTCTCCTTGGCCATAAAGCCGGTGATCAGGGCCGTAGACACCCGCCAGTCGGCAAAGCCCAGTGGCGCAAACAGCGGCGCGATACCGCTGGCCAGCCATGCAAGGATGCTCTGCTGCGGGTCAGCGGTGAGGCTGAGCCGCAGGTCGAAGCTCTGCAGGAACCAGATGATGATGGTCGCCACAAAGATGACCGTAAAGGCGCGCTGGAGGAAATCGCGGGCCTTTTCCCAGAGCAGCTGGACCACATTCTTGAGGCCGGGCAGGCGGTAGTTGGGCAGCTCCATCACAAAGGGGACGGCCTCGCCCTTAAAGACACTGCTCTTCAGCAGGATGGCCATCAGAATGCCCACCGCAATGCCGAGGAAATAGAGGCTGACCATCACCAGAGCCGCGTGCTCCGGGAAGAAGGCCGCCGCAAACAGGCTGTAGATGGGCAGCTTGGCCGAGCAGCTCATAAAGGGGGTGAGCAGGATGGTCATTTTGCGGTCGCGCTCCGAGGGCAGGGTGCGGCTGGCCATGACGCCGGGAACGGTGCAGCCGAAGCCGATGAGCATCGGCACGATGCTGCGCCCCGAGAGGCCGATGCGGCGGAGAAGCTTATCCATCACGAATGCCACGCGGGCCATGTATCCGGTATCCTCCAGCAGAGAGAGGAAGAAGAACAGGGTCACGATGATGGGCAGGAAGCTCAACACACTGCCCACACCGGTGAAGATGCCGTCGATGACCAGCGAGTGGACGGCTGCGTTGACGTTCCACGCCGTGAGGGTGGAGTCCACCGCGGCGGTCAGGGCATCAATGCCCACTTCCAGCAGGTTCTGGAGCGCCAGACCGATGACGCCGAAGGTGAGGTAGAACACCAGCGCCATGATGCCCACAAAGGCCGGGATGGCGGTATAGCGGCCCGTGAGGAACCGGTCGATCTGGGCCGAGCGGAGCTGCTCCTTGCTCTGGCGGGGCTTCACGACGGTCTGATCCACCAGCTGGTGGATGAAGTGGAACCGCATATCCGCGATGGCGGCGGCGCGGTCCAGACCCCGCTCCTGCTCCATCTGGACGATGATGTGCTCAATCATCTCTTTTTCGTTCTGGTCGAGCTTCAGAGCCGCCTCGATGCGCTGGTCGCCCTCCACGAGCTTTGTGGCCGCAAAGCGCACCGGGATGCCTGCGGCCTTGGCATGATCCTCGATCAGGTGGATGATGCCGTGGATGCAGCGGTGGACTGCGCCGCCGTGATCCTCCTCGCCGCAGAAATCCATCCGGCCCGGCCGCTCCTGATACTTTGCGACATGGAGCGCATGATCCACCAGCTCGTCCACGCCCTCGTTCTTTGCCGCAGAGATCGGCACGACCGGGATGCCCAGCATGGCCTCCATCTTATTGATGCGGACAGTGCCGCCGTTGCCGCGCATCTCGTCCATCATGTTCAGCGCCAGCACCATCGGCGTATCCAGCTCCATGAGCTGCATGGTGAGGTACAGATTCCTCTCGATGTTGGTGGCGTCCACGATATTGATGATGCCCGTGGGCTTCTCGCCGATGATGAACTGCCGGGTCACGATCTCCTCGCTGGTATAGGGCGACATGGAGTAGATGCCGGGCAGGTCTGTGACCTCCGTATTCGGGTTATTCCGGATTGCACCGCTCTTGCGGTCCACCGTCACACCCGGGAAATTGCCGACGTGCTGGTTGGAGCCGGTGAGCTGGTTGAAGAGGGTCGTCTTGCCGCAGTTCTGGTTGCCCGCCAGCGCAAAGGTAAGGGTCGTGTCGTCAGGCAGAGGGTTCTCGCCCTTTTTGGTGTGGTAGCGTCCGCCTTCGCCGAGGCCCGGGTGCTCCACCGGCTTTTCACTTTCTGCCGCCGCCTTTTTCGCCGCCGGGGCTTTGGCCAGAGTGACCCCGATGCGGGCGGCATCGTCCAGCCGGAGGGTCAGCTCGTAGCCGTGGATGCTCAGCTCCATCGGGTCGCCCATCGGGGCAAATTTGACCAGCGTGACCTCCTCACCGGGGATCAGCCCCATATCCAGAAAATGCTGCCGCAGAGCCCCTTCGCCGCCCACGGTCCCGACCACGGCAGTCTCGCCGATGTTCAAATCTTTCAACGTCATATGGAATGTTCCTCTCGAGCGCGTTTGTTAGTTTGCATTAACAACAGTAATATAGGCTAACTTTCCGGCGTTGTCAAGAGAAACGGGGCTGTTCTGAACTGTTCTCTGAAAAAAATCATGCCGCCTTCCTCGAATATCAGAAAAAGTGCAAAAAATAAGAGCCTGTACCCGGGAAGTACCCGCCGTACAGGCTCTTATCGTTTTTTATTCAGTTCGCGGTGTGATAGCCGTCAGGGTTCTTCTTCTGCCAGTTCCAGCTGTCGGCGCACATCTCCTCGATGCCGTACTCAGCCACCCAGCCCAGCTCGTTTTTGGCCTTGGTGGGGTCAGCATAGCACTCGGCGATGTCGCCGGGGCGGCGGGCCTCGATGACATAGGGGATGGGCTTGCCGCAGGCCTTCTCGAAGGCGTGGATGACATCCAGCACGCTGTAACCCTTGCCGGTGCCGAGGTTGCAGATGAAGAGGCCGCAGTTCGTTTCCAGCTTCTTGATGGCGCAGACATGGCCGCGGGCCAGGTCCACGACATGGATGTAGTCGCGGACGCCGGTGCCGTCGGGAGTGGGGTAGTCATTGCCGAAGACATGGACCTTTTCCAGCTTGCCCACAGCCACCTTGGCGATGTAGGGCATGAGGTTGTTGGGGATGCCGTTGGGGTCCTCGCCGATGAGGCCGGACTTGTGGGCGCCGATGGGGTTGAAGTAGCGCAGCAGAGCCACGTTCAGGGTGGGGTCAGCCTTGCAGACATCGGTGAGGATGCGCTCGGTCATGGCCTTGGTGGTGCCGTAGGGGTTGGTGGTGGCACCCACGGGGAAGTCCTCGGTGATCGGCACACTGGCGGGGTCGCCGTAGACGGTGGCGGAAGAGCTGAACACGAAGTTGTGACAGTTGTGCTTGCGCATCACATCCAGGATGACCAGCGTGCAGTTGAGGTTATTGTAGTAGTATTCGATGGGCTTGGACACGCTCTCGCCAACGGCCTTATAGGCTGCGAACTGGATGACCGCCGTGATGTCGGGACACTCGGCGAAGATCTTCTCCACATCCTCGTGTTTGGTCATATCGGCCTGATAGAAGCGGAAGTCCTTGCCGGTGATCTGCTTGACGCGGTCGAGGACCACAGGGGATGCATTATAGTAATTGTCCGCCACGACGACGTCGTAGCCGGCATTCAGGAGCTCGATGCAGGTGTGGCTGCCGATGTAGCCTGCGCCGCCGGAAACCAAAATAGCCATGTCCAGTACCTCTCTTGTTCCAAATGTTGCTTCGCACAGAGCCCTTGTGCTCTGTCTGCCTAAAGGATACCGCTTTTTGCACAGAGAATCAAGTACCGGCTTTTTTATGAAAATGTATTTTTGTTGCATCTTTTCAGCCAGTCTGATGAACTGCAAAGATTTTTAGTCCGCAAGGCATGGAGAGGACACGCAAAAAACAGCAAAGGACAGCTCCCGCAAGAGAGCTGCCCTTTGCTGCGGCTGATATTTGCTTACAAACGGCCGCACTGACGGCCGGTGAAGAAGCGGAGCGTAGTGTTGGCCCGGAAGACTTTGCCTGCCCGCAGCACCGTCGTCGGGAACTCCGGGTGAGAGGGGCTGCAGGGGAAGTGCTGGGTCTCAAGGGCAAAGCCGCCGTACTTTTCCAGCGGGACGCCGCCCTTGCCGGGGGCGGGGCAGTCCTGCAGGAAGTTGCCAGTGTAGAGCTGGATGCCCGGCTGGGTGGTGTACATCTTCATGCTGATGCCGGTCTTGTCGCTGGACGCCCAGGCGCAGAGGCTCTGGCTGGCGCCCCGGGGCCGGTCGAGGACATAGCAGTGGTCGAAGCCGCCGCCCGCCATGGTGGTCTGGTAGAAGCCGGTGTCGAGGTCGCGTCCCAGAGGCTTTCCGGTGCGGAAGTCCATCGGCGTACCGTCCACAGGCAGGATCTTGCCCGTGGGGCAGGTCTCGTTGTTGCCCTCGAGGTAGTTGGAAGCGTAAATGCGGAGCTTCTGGCCCAGCACATTGCCGCCGCCGTCGAGGTTGAAGTAGGTGTGGTTGGTCAGGTTGATGATGGTGTCCTCGTCAGTGGACACACGGTAGTCCATCCGCAGGGTGTTGTCCGGCGTGAGGATATACCGCACACTGACCTTCAGATTTCCGGGGAAACCGTCTTCGCCCGCCGGGCTTTCGGTCTCCATCAAAAGGGTATCGCCGAACATCTTCACATCGTAAATTTTGCGGGGGAAGGTGCCGTGCAGGTGATTTTTGCCATTGTTGGCTTCCAGCTTGTAGGTCTTGCCGCTGAGAGAAAATTCCGCATTTTCAATGCGGTTGGCATACCGGCCCACGAACGCACCGCAGCAGGTGCTGCCGGATGAGTTGAAATCCGCCTCATAGTCGGCGAGGGTGTCGTGTCCGACGACCACATCCACCGGACCCGTTTTTGTAGGGACGAAGAGATTTTTGATCACACAGCCATAGTTCAGCACGCTGATCTCAAGTCCACCGGGATTGGAGATGATGTATTCATCCACCTTATCGCCGTTTTTGGTCACACCAAAGGGCTTGGAGCGGAACTGTGCCATAAGGCTCGCCTCCTTCTTCATTATTTTCGGTCAGGGCAGCGCAGCCCCGACCTCGTCCATAATTATGATTATAGCACAGTTTTCTAGACTTGTGTGAGAATGCTTTTAGATTTATCTTCCAAAATTTCGAGAGATTTTTTGGACATATTGCGAAAAAGCCTTTCATCTTAAAAGGCTCTCCCTCTGGGAGAGGCTTTGCCCTCACGCAAAAAAGAGGCTGCCGCGCTGCGGCAGTCTCTTTTGCGTTTCAATGTGAGGGTCACGCCTCCGGCTGAGCCTCGGCGGCGTTCGACTGTGCGATGTACTCGGCGGCATCATCGGGGATGTCGTCCATTCCGTCGTCACCCACATCGACCACCAGCGGCGGCTTCTTGAAGAGGATGTCGTAGAGGATGGGGACGATGTACAGGGTCATCAGGGTGGCATAGCTCAGGCCGCAGATGATGACGATGGCCATGCCGCTCATGAGCTGGCTCGCCATATCGTTGCTGAGCATCATCTGCAGCATGGCCAGAACCGTCGTCAGAGTGGTCATGAGGATAGGACGCATACGGGTCTTGCCGGTGGCGACAAGGGCCGCACGGCGCTCCAGACCGCCCAGACGCAGCTGGTTGGCGTAGTCCACGAAGACGATACCGTTGTTGACGACGGTACCCATCAGGACGATGAAGCCCATCAGGGAGATCATGGTCAGCTGCTGGCCGGTGACCAGCATACCCAGCAGGCCGCCAGTGAAGGCCAACGGCACGGTGAACAGGACGATAAAGGGGGACAACAGGCTCTGGAACTGAGCCACCATGACCAGATAGACGAAGGGCAGGGCCAGAGCCATCCACTGCACCATCTCGTCGACCATCTGGTTGATGGTGGAGGACTCGCCGTCCAGCGAGAAGGAGCAGCCCTCGGGCATCTCATCGGAGAGAGCGAAGTCGTCCAGCGTCTTCTGGAGCACACGGGACTGGACCGTGGTGTTGTAGCCGTCCAGCGTGTCGGCAGACACCGTGATGTAACGGGTCTGGTTCTCGCTGGTAATAGAGTCGGGGGCGGTGCCGGTGAACCAGGTAGCGATGTCTCCCAGCGTGCAGGTGCCGGTGGTGATGGCGCCGGTGGCGTCCATGACGCTGGTGGTAAAGGTGATGTCCATCATGTTTTCCTTGGTCACAGGGTCAAGGTTGTCGCTGATCTGGACTTTCATGGTGGAGCCGTCCACGGTGACGGGGGTCTCCGCCGTGGTGGTGGTAGTGAGCTTGGCGGCGATCTGCTGGTAGACCTGCGCAACAGTCAGGCCATAGGCGCGGACCTTGTCGCGGTCGATGTCCAGATTGATGGTCGCATCGCCCTGACCGAGGCCGGTGGCCGCATTGGCGAAGCCCTCGGTGTCGTTGATCATCTGGACGACCTTATCGCCCAGTGCGGTAATGGTATCGGCGTCGGGGCCGTAGATCTTGACAGAGAGGCCGCTGCTCAGCTGGCTGGTCAGGTCCTGCATTCCGCTGATCTCTACGGTACCAGTGCAGTTCTCGACGCTGGCCACTGCATCGTTCAGGGCCTGCTCCACAGCGGCGATCTTAGTGGAGGAGAGGGACTCGTCCAGCATGACGTTGAACCGGTAGCTGCCGTAGCTGTTGGCGGCGCTCAGCAGGTCGGTGATGGCGCTGGGCAGACCCAGCTGGCCGATGTCGATGCCGGCCACGGTGGTATCGGTGGTGACGCCCACCTCTTCCACGCCGTCCACGGCCATGACGGCCTCGACGACCTGTCCGGCCACGCCGTAGGACTCCTCCTTGGTCAGGCCGTCGTCGGTGGAGAGGGCGATGGTGGCCTCATTGCTGGAAATTTTGGGCAGAAGGACGACGCCCATGGAGAAGACCTTCCAGCCGCAGAAGACCAGCAGCACGACTGCAGCCACCAGCGGCAGGGCGCGGTGCTTCAGGCACCACTCGAGGCTGTGGGCATACTTATCCTGAATTTTTTCGAACCAGACCAGCCGCTTCGGCTCAGCCTTTTTCAAGACGGTGGAAGCAGCGGCAGGCACGACGGTGATGGCCACGATGAGAGAGGCCATCAGGCAGTAGCCGATGCACATGGACATGGGCTGCAGCAGGCTGCGCACCGTGCCGGAGGC
>ENA-UEQK01001770-UEQK01001770.1-human-gut-metagenome-genome-assembly--contig:-NODE-1770-length-12678-cov-13.846203_pt1 | contig 12678 bp, 9 predicted proteins | sample MGYA00242939_ERZ507942 | MGnify/ENA primary metagenome ERZ507942 (study PRJEB26167, sample SAMN06115485) | human gut metagenome | host: Homo sapiens | place: China:Chongqing | collected 2015-03-30... | reverse complement strand
AACAACGTGTAGCCATAGCACGTGCCTTGATATCCAAACCGCAAATCATCCTCGCCGATGAACCTACCGGAGCCCTGATATAAGCAAAACCACGGTGGAACGCACTCTGGCAGATTTAGTTAAGAGTAAGTACATTGCGAAGGTCGGTTCAGGTCCGGCTACGGGATATGTAAAAATCTAAGTCATAAATTATTTATCTACCTCATTTCATATACAGATGAGGTAGATATTTTTACGATGACGGAGATTATAAAACAGAAAATTGTGTCAGGTTGCAAAAATCATTTCTGAACTTTTTACATAGCAGTCATGCACTACGGTGTGTGGCTGCTTATTTTTTTGCGAAAGGAGCAGATGCAAATGAAATTAGTTTTGGCTGAAAAGCCCTCGGTTGCACAGAGCATTGCTAAAGTGTTAGGTGCTGCCAAGCGTGAGGATGGCTACTTAGAGGAAAACGGATATGGGGTCAGCTGGTGTGTGGGGCATTTGGTGGAGCTGGCACAACCGGAAGCCTATGATGCGAAGTACAGCAAATGGGCTTAGATAGCAGAGCGCCTGTTGGAATCCTGCCGGAAGTATCTGGAAGGCTGGCTGAAACTGAAAATGAACACGGAAAAGAGCAAGGTGACCAGTATCTTCGCAAAGAAGGAAGTCAAGTTCCTTGGATTCTGTCTGGGCAAGTATGGACATGGTATCTATATCCGAGTACACCGAAAGTCTCTCGCCAAGGCAAAAGAAAAGCTGAAACTTCTTACAAAGCGCAAACATTTTGCAAAACCCGCTGCATTCTCCCGCGCCGCCCTTATGCGCGCGGATCGCGGTGGCTGTGGATCGAGGTGTAGTAGGTGCGCTTTTGTTCGAGCATTTTTTCGTCCGCCTCGCGCACAAGATTGCGAAGCCCCTCCGCCGTTTCCTGCGCGGCAAGGCCGTAGGAAATGCTGTAGCCCTGCGCGGCAAGGCTCGCGCAGACCACCTGCATCCGCGCCTCGCAGACGGTCGGGTCCGCCGATTCAGGGAAGACGACGAACTCATCGCCGCCGATGCGGTACAGCCGCTTGCTCCGGAACTGCTCGTCAAGGCTCGCGGCGACCGCGCGCAGCATCTGATCGCCCGCCTCATGGCCGTGCTTGTTGTTCAGCTCGTGCAGTCCGTTCACGTCGATATAGACGCACACGGTGTGGCTGAACGTATGCAGTTCGCTCTCGTTCAGGTACTTTTCATAGGCGCTGCGGTTAAAAAGTCCCGTGAGCTGATCAGTGACACTCATGCGGAAGGTGCTGCGCCGCGCCGAGGCGAGATACCAGACCATAAAGCCAAGATAGCTCAGCAGCAGCGCGGTAACGATGATCGCCATCATCGAAAGCGTCTGCACCACGCCGCGCGTACCCGCCAGCGCCTCAGCCTCGCTCACGCCGAGCACGACGCTCCAGTTGTTGATGCCGACCGGCTCGTAGTGCAGGTAGAGCGTCATCCCCGTGGATTGGGAGACGGTGCACACATCGCCGCCGATACCGTTGGGGATTTTTTCCATCGCCTCCTCGTAGGTGTAGCCCTTGAGCATTTTGCGGCCACGCAGCTCCGAGAGGTTGCCGAGCGAGTCATGCCAGGTATCCAGCAGGATGTCGCCGTTGTTGCCGTCCACAAGAAGGAGGAAGGCATTGCCGTTGTAGAGGTCGATCTGATAGCTTTTGGAAAGCTCCTGCAGGAGGACGATGCCGTAGAGGATGGCGATGGTCTCGCCGTCGCGCTTCACCGGCACGACATTGCGTACCACCAGCTTTTCCGGCGCAAAATAGCTTGTCTCGCGGTCTGAGATGTACGCACCCCGCGCCGCCTCTGTTTCAAAATCGAATGCGCCGGAAACGTCGTAGCGGGTGCCGTCGGACAGCAGCAGCGTGCCGTCGGGTCGCAGCAGCGCGACGGTGGAGACAAAGGTCTCACTGAGGCTGAAGGATTTCATGATGCGCAGCACCGCGTCATTGTCACGCTCGTCCTGCCCCGCGATCAGCTCCGCCATGGCGGAGAGGATGGTCTGGTCCGTGTTCGCCGTGTCGGCAAGATCCTTTGCGATCTGGTGCGTCGCGGTAGTCAATTCGTCAAAGGAGCGCTGTGTGATCTCACGATTCGCCCGCCGGACGAGGAAAAAGACCGAACAGAAGAGCAGCCCACCGATCAGGAGCGTGACCGCCATCATCATGCCTACTCGTTTTTTGTTGACCATGTTCATTCCTCCTTTATCCTTCCTCCCTGTCGCGCGCCGCCAGGCTGTGCAGGAAGGATTCCGCTTCGCGCCCGGGCAGGACGCGCGAGAAATAAAAGCCCTGAATGAAGTCGCAGCCCGCCGCAAGCACGGCGTCGCACATTGCCTTGTCCTCCACGCCCTCGCACAGCACGCGGATGCCCATGTCGTGCGAAAGACGGATCATGCCCTCCAGCAGCGCGCGGGCACGCGGCAAGGCGGACTCGATCACGATGCTGCGGTCGATCTTCACGCCGTCGATTGGGTAGGTGCTCAGGTCGGAGAGCGAGGAATAGCCCGCGCCGATATCGTCCAGCACGATGCGAAGCCCCATCGCGTGCAGCCCCTCGATCGTCCGCAGCGCCGCCTCGCGGTCGCGCGCGTAGGAGTCCTCCGTCAGCTCCACCACAAGGCGGTCGCGCGTAAAGTCATACTGCTCGACGATCTCGCGCACGCGCGCGAGGATCTTTCCGTCCGCAATGGACTGGCGCGTGAAGTTGCATGAGAGCCACAGCGTCCCACGTCCCTCCCGCTTCCACGTCTGGAGCTGCACGCACGCGCAGCGGAGCATATAGAGATCCAGCTCGGTGATCGTGCCGGCGCGGATCATCAGGTCGATGTATTTTGAGGGCTTGAGCAGTCCCTCCTCCGGGTTTTGCCAACGCGAGACGGCCTCCGCGCCGACGACCGTGCCGGCGCGATTGACGACGAACTGGAGGTACGGCTCAAATTCGCCCTTTTCCACTGCCTTGCTCATGCTGCCGCGCAGACGCTCAAGCTGCTCGCTCTCGTCGATCATGCCGCGCGTGCTGAACGCGCAGGGCGTTTCCGTGCGGAATGCGTGAGCGCAGCCCTGGCGCGCGTTGTAGAGCGCAGCCTCGGCGCCGCAGTCGGGGTTTTCCGACAGCGAGCAGATGCCCGCGCGGAACGCGCCGGCATATTCGGTGCGGAAGCCCGCAAGGTAGCCGTCCAGCCCACGGATAAGCCCCTCGGCGTGCTGCTGTGCCGCCTCGCGGCTGCCGCACTGACACACGAGCGCGAACATCCCGCGCCCCACGCAGGCGAGGTATTCCTCTCGTCCGCAGCCAAGGCGCAGATACTCCGCCGCGCGGGAGAAGATCTCCTCGCGCTCCGCCTCGCCAAAGCGCCGTTCGAGCGAGGCTATATCGCAGCCGATGCAGATGACATAGACGATGCTTCTGAGCGGGGCGGGGATGAGCGTTTCCATGCAGTTCAGATAATACCCGTCGTTGCCGATGCCGTAGCGCGGGTCAATGAGGGCGTTCGCCTTCAGCTCCGCGCGCTTTTTGCGCACAAGGACGCCCAGCGCGACCCCCGTGCCGAGCATCATCACGCCCAGCGCCGCGAGCGTCACGAGCCAGCGCGTGCGATAGAGCGACGCGCCGCCGTCCTTCACGCTGACGGCAAGGATGCCGAGTCGCTCCGCTGCGCCGATGCCGTCGAGTGCGCGCGCGATCTCCTCCGCCTGCGCCTCGGGCAGCGCGGAGGCAAAGCCGATGCAGATCTTCTGCGGCTTGCCGGACGCGGGCAGTGAGCAGAAAAGCTCGCTGCGGCGCAGGTACGCGCTGTCCACCGTTCCGGCGGGAAAGGCGGAGATGATATCCGCCTGCCGGTTCTCCGCCTGCTGCGCCTGTGTGGTATTTTTGCTGTACGGCAGATAGACAAGGTCGTAGTCCGTACACCCGCTCACGCGGCGGTACAGCTCCGGCAGCAGCCCCACATAAGAGTTGCTGCGGCTGTCGTAGGACTCGATGGGATAGAGGTCCGCGTTGCCCGCGATGAGCACCGTCTCCCGCGCGCTGGCCTCCTGCGCGCAGCCCAGCGCCGCGCCGAGCAGCACCGCGGCGCACAGCAGACCCCTTAAAATGTTCTTACGACGCACGTTTTGCGCTCCCCTTTTTACTTCAGATCGATCTTGCGGCGCTCGATGCGCCCCCAGTTGAGTTTCTTCTTTTTGTAGCCGACAAAGGCGGTGCAGCGCACCCACGCGAGGATAAAGCGCAGCAGCCCCAGTTCAAAAAGGCACAGGCACACCGCCTTCACCCCATCCCGGAACGACACACTCAGATCCGCCGTATAGATGCGCGAGAAGAAGGCGGTGAGCGTCAGGACCCCACCGAAGACGGCGTAGATGAGGAAGAAGAGCAGCATGAACGGCACGTTGATAAGGTCGCACCACCATGCGAGCACCATCGTGAACACGCCGAAGACCTCGATAAACGGCGAGAGCAGTTCATAAATAAGGAAATAGAGATAGGAGACATAGCTCACCGCGCCGAACCTGTAATTGCAGAACAGGATGCGGTGCTTGTACATACTCTGGAAAAGTCCCAGATGCCAGCGCTTTCGCTGCTTGCACAGATCGCGCAGCCGCTCGGGCACCTGCGTCCAGCAGATGGCGTCGGTGGCGTAGCGGATGGCATAGTCGATGCCGTTGATTGTGCAGTATTCGTGCAGCTTGACCACCAGCTCCATATCCTCGCCCATGGTCTTGTTGTCGTAGCCGCCCACGGCGATGACCGTGTCCTTTTTGAACAGTCCGAACGCGCCGGAAATGATGAGCGAGCCGTTGAAGCGGTCAAAGAGGATGCGCGAGGCGAGGAAGGAGCGGTCGTACTCCAGCACCTGCATGAAAGCGAGAATGCTGCGCGGCAGGCGGTAGCGCTTGACGCGCCCGTTTTCCAGCTCCACATCGTTCGAGATGCGCACGATGCCGCCCACCGCCACCACCTTGCCGTCCTCCAGCACCGGCTGGGCGATGCGGCGCAGAGAGTCGTATTGCAGCACGGAGTCCGCGTCCATGCAGATGAAGTAGGGAAAGGTCGAGGCATTGATGCCCATGTTCAGCGCGTCTGCCTTGCCGCCGTTTTCCTTGCGGATGAGCGTCAGCGGCACCTTCTGCGCGCTCGTTTCGTAGACGCATTCCTCCCGCCGGCACTCGATCCGGCGGCGGATGGGACGGTGGACAACGTGCATATCGAACGCCTCGGCAAGCACCTCGGAGGTCGCGTCGCTCGAACCGTCGTCCACCACGATGATCTCATAGGAGCGGTAGTCGAGCGCAAGCAGCGAGCGCACCGTGTCCACAACGGTGATCTCCTCGTTGTGGGCGGGCACAATGATGCTGATGGGCAGATAGTAGTCCGTGGGCAGGATGCTTTTGAACTTCTCCTGCCGGTTCCTCTTATAGAGGTCGAGCGAGCCGACGATGACCGAGAGAAACAAAAAGGTCGAATAGCCGATCAGATAGGCGATGAAGAAATAGCCCACGATCGTGAGAAACAGCTTTATGCCGTCATACATACCGCCGCCTCCTTTCCTTTCTCCTCCAGCGCGCGCATATCAAAGCGGTAGCGCAGAATCTCCGAGGCATACCGGTCGTTTCCCTCAATGACGTCGATGAGATCGAGGTAGCCGAAGCCGAGCTGCTCCAGACTTTTTGACGCGTTGAAGCGGATATACCAGTTGGGATGATAGAGGTTCCTCTTCAGCACCGCCGCAGTCTCCGCCCCGGGATAGCTCGCCAGCACCGACGAGGCGATGGCGGCGTACTCCCAGCGCGCGTTTTCCGAGGGCGTCGCATAGCGCAGCAGATCGGCGTAGGCGGGAGAATAGGGGTAGCGTCCGAGGTAGCGCAGGCAGGAAAAGCGCAGCTCGTCGTCCCGCGCGCCGTCGTTGAGGAGCGCGAACACCTGTTCACAGTGCGCGCCGGAGGAAAAGCGGAAATAGTTGAGGATCGTCACCTGCATCCAGACCTTGAAATCCTCAAACGCCGCCCATAGCGCTTCGGCAAGCTGCGTCTTGTCACCGTTGAAGTTCAGCAGTCCGTCGGCAAGGAGCTTGGTGTTGTAGTAGAGGCTGCTCGCGTCGATGATGCGCAGCGCGCGCACGATGATCTGCGCGTCGCCCGAGGTGTAGAGCGCCTGCATCGCGTTCTCGCGGCAGTAGATGCTCGGCTCGTTCAGCAGTTTGAGCAGCACCTCCTTGAGCGGCGCGTCATCCGCGCCGCCGAGCAGCTGGTATTTCTTGATGATGTAGGGGAAGTACGCCGCCTCGATCTCCCCGCGGCGGCAGTAATCCTCTGCCAGCGTGATTGTCACACCGTTAAGCGCCGTCAGATAGGAGCGGGTCAGTTCTGGCCGCCTCACGCACAGGCGCTCGAGCGCCTTGTCAAAGGCCACCATGTTGTTCACACGGCGAAGGCGGCGCTCCATGTAGCGAAGGTGCGTCTCGTTGACCTCGCCGGTGAGGGCAAGGTGGTCGAACTCGCGCTCCACCGCCAGTTCAAGGCGGATGCTGTCGCGAAAGCTGCGCTGCGCCAGACGGCGCGAGAGCAGCACTGTCACGATGTTATAGAGGATCATGCCGGCGCAGATGCCGAGATAGACGTAGATCAGGATTTGAACAAACACCGGCGTTCCTCCTTTTTTGTTTGTTACTTCCAGAGTTTTTGCATGATATAGTACGAGGGCTTGAGCCGCTCGTGATAGCTGACCGTATTGCCCCAGCCCTTGAGCGCCGCGGGATAGAGCGGCGTGCGCTCCTGCGCCGCGCCGTCGGTAAGACCAAGGTACATCGTGTCGATGGTGATGTAGTCCACACCGTAGTTTTCATAGTAATCGTCGTGGATGGTCATGCGCGAGGGGTCTGAAAAGTTCAGAAGCTGCCAGGGAAGCTTCAGCTCCACATAGTCGCCCGCGAAGATGAAGTCCGCGAGGGAATCGTAGTCCGGCGCGGCAGGGTTCGCGTTGCCGTAGGCAAGATCGCCCGTCTCGTAGGTCTCGGAGCTTGCCTGCCAGTTGCCCGTGAGCAGCGGCGTCGCCGTCTGGAGCATCAGGTCGATGGGCTTGAAAAGCGGCGTGTCCGCGTCGGGCGGGTCAAGGTAGGCGTCCGCGTCGTGCGTTTCGTGGTAGAACATGGCGCGCAGCACCTCGTAGCGCTCCTGCACCAGGAGGCGGCTGTTGTCCCTGCCGTCGATGGCGAGGACGAAGTCCACCGGGTCCTCAAAGCGCAGCCCGAAGTTTTCGCAGTAGGTGCTGCCCGTCTTGGGCGTGGTGTCGATGGGGATGTAGAGCGTTTTCTGTCCGTTCGCAAAGCCCTTTTCATAGGCGAGCAGATAGATGAACTTCTCGTCGTATTTCATCGAAAGGGCGCGCGTGCCGGTATCGAAGAGCTTGTCCTCCTCCGTCCACTCGCTGAGATCGCCGTCCACATACGCGATACATTCCTCCGCGCCGGGGTCGAAGGAGAGAAGCCCGAAGTATTGCTCGTTCGTCTGGTAGTCACTCCAGTAGGGCGTGCGCTGCAGGTTCACCGCGTGCATGGTGTTCCAGGTGCGCTTGAACCACTCGTCCTGCCAGGTAAAGACGCAGCCACCTGCGCAGTCTGCCGCGGTGATGTCGCGCCAGCAGTCCACGAGCGCCTGCCCCTGCTCCTGCTCGGACATATGGCCCTGATTGCGTCCGGTGTTCTGGTCGATCTGCGCCATGCCGCGCCCGGTGGAAACGCCGAACTCGGAGATGACGACGGGCATCGTGTGATGCCGCCGCAGGGCGCGCAGATAGGCAAGGTAGGTGTTCGCCGCGCCGGTCTCATCGTAGAAGTCCGATTGGCGCAGCACGGAACCGATGGGCGTGCCGGGACCGGTCTCCACACGGGAGATGACGGCCTTGCCGTCCCAGATGGGCGTGCGGTCCATCGCCGCGGGGTTGAGGATATAGTTGAGATAGTCGGGATAGTAGGGATACACATGGTAGGAGGCAAACTGACCGGCAAGGAAGGCATCCTCCGTGCGGATGTGCTCCACGTCCACCTGCGCACACTTCATAAAGAAAGTCGTGATATCCTCCGGGTAGAGGAAGGGGTCGGTGGTCGGCCAGTTGGAAAACGCCACAAGGCGCTGGGTCTTATAGCGGCGGCTTTCATATGAGACGATCCGATCGCCCACCTGCGCGAGCATGGATTCAAAGGCGGAAGCGTCCTCCGTCGCGGAGAGGTACGTTCCCTGATAGGGCGGCAGATCGGGGTATTTGTGGTTGGTGTAGGTGACGGTCACATCCTCCCACTCCACGCCGAGAATGTAGGCGATGACCCAGCGGGAAACGTCCTTATTGTAAAAGCCCGATCCCGTGCCCCGCCCGAGCGAGATCTTCTTGTTGCCGTGCAGCACGTCGACCAGTGTGCGCCCGTCCTTAACGAAGGTCTCAAGAAAGTCCTTGTCGTAGGCATCGCGGTGGGAGTTTTGGATATAGTCGTTCACCCATACGCCGTGGATGAGCCAGAGCGGTTCCTCGCCCGCCTCCTCGCGCGCGGTGTTGTACTCGTAGAAGGCGTTGTAGAAGTCGTCGTGGAGCGTAATGTAGACGCGCACGGTGTTCGCGCCCATCTCCTGCATCTGGGCAAACCAGCGCAGATAGGTCTCCTTGCTGATGGCGTAGTCTGTCGCCCACTCGCCTGGGACGCCCACGCCAAGGTTCACGCCCTTGACGGTGAACTCCTCCGGTCCCGCGCCGCGGTCCATATAAAGGTGCTGCGCGTCGGTGGACATGAAAGCGCTGACCGGCGCGTCCGGCTGAAGGTCGATGTACCAGCCGAGGTAGTAGTGCGCGGTGTCGTAGGCGAGATAGCCTAAGATCAGGGCGGTGAGCACGATGAGAAATCTTTTCAAGCCGCCGCCCTCCTTTCTCGATGGTGTGGTGGCTCAGTGGTTGAATTTCTTGTTTTTGGATTCGTGGCTGTACTGGCGAAGAATGTCGATATTCTCGTCCATCCACGCGCCGCGCTCCGTGCAGAAGCGCTTCATCTGCGCGACGGCAGCCGCGTGTGAGTGCGGGTTGCGCCACGAGGGGGTGAGCATATCCTCTTGCAGCGTATCGCCCCAGACGGAGAAGTTGCGCTCGACGGCGTCGCCGAGCCACGCGGTAACGTCGTCCATGTAGGCGCAGAGATACTCGTCGCTGAGGATGCCCTGACGCAGCTCGCGGTAGCGGTCGATGACGGCGTTTATGAACTTCTCGTCTTTGCTGAGCATATAGTACCAGACATTGTATTGCAGCTCAAAATGCTGCGGCTCTGTGACCGGATGACTGTAGTTGTCACAGGCGGAGTTGAAGTCCCAGATGCACATTTTGTATTTGCCGCGCACATCCCTGTAGATATAGGTGGAAAGCCAGCCCGCGTCGTAGTTGCAGGTGAACTCGTTGAGGATGAAGTAATCCACAAAGGAATCCATGTCCGCCCGGTCCCACCATGCATAGGGCTCGGTATCATAGTCATAGGAGTAGAGTGACTTTTCAAAGTCGGAGAAATCCTGTGCGATCCACGCCGCGCGCTCCGGCGTAAGCCATTTTGTTCCCGGATAGACGATGTCCATATCCTGCAGATTTCGCAGGGCGTATTGGGAGAAGGTCTCGATGTTTTTGACCTCGTTGCCGCTGCCGCGGTCAAGGCGCAGAGCGTAGCTCGTCTGCACTGTGTCCTTCGACGGCTCCGTGAGCTTCAAGCGGGCATCCGCGCCGGAGCTGACAGTCTCCGTCATAACATAAAGCCCCTGATACACTCCGTTGAGCAGCACCTCGCAGAAGCGCACATTCGGCGCGTAGTCCATGATCTCGCCCGCAAGATTGTACCACATATAATTGCGGATGAGCGTCTTATCGAGGTACGGCCCATGCAGCGCCCACTCGTCGAAGGCGTCCATGCCCAGCATGGCGACGTCGCGCGAGGCCGCACCGTCGTCCGTCAGCGTCTTGACAAGATAGCTGTGCTTATCAAAATAGCGCGAGGAGTTGCCTCGCACTCGAATGTCAATGACGCTCTGAAGCGTCGGCGTGTCGGCGGGGTGATTGTTGCCCTCGGCATGATCCACCACCGAGACGGACGCGCGCAGCAGCGTACTGCCGTCCGCCGTAGTGGTGAAGGTGTCGTTGCTTCGGCTCCCGTCGCCGTCGCGGATGGGCACGCCCGGGATCGCCTCTCCGCCTGTGTCGATGAGCACGAGCGGCAGATGCGTGCAGAGCGTCTCGCCGTCATGCTCGGCACAGGGCGTGTAAGCGGGGCGCTCCATGTGCTGGTGATAGCGCGGGTGCTCGTCGAGCAGCAGCGCCGAAAGATTCGTCGCCGAGAGCAGAAGCAGTACCGTGCAGGCGGCAAGCGCCATTCTTTTATATTTCATCGCGTCTTACCGCTTCCTTTCCGGTTTCGTTCCGTTCCTCAGTTCGATACCTCGTCGTTCTGCATGACAAGGTTCACATAGTCGATGTTCCCGAGCGCGTAGAGGCTGCCGGTGATGTCCGGCGTGATGCGCTCGGCGCGGCGCAGGAGCTTTTGCGTCAGCTCGTAGATCAGCTCCACACTCTCCTCAGTCGTATTCTCCACGCGCAGCGTCGCCTTGGCGCGGAAAAGCTTGTAGACCTGCGCCTTGATCGGCTCCTGCTTGCTGCGGTGGGCGCGGATGATGAGCAGCATCCGGTTGTCGCTTTTGATGCAGCCGAGCAGCAGGATGACAAGGAAGGTCACGGCGCTGCCGATGCAGGCAACGGTGTAGTCGCCCACGCCGCAGCAGATGCCGACGATGATCGACCAGAAGATGTACACCGTGTCGCGCGAATCCTTGATGGCGGTGCGGAAACGCACGATGGACAGTGCGCCCACCATACCGAGGGAGAGGGCGATATTGTTGCCGATGACCGTCATCACCGTGCCGGTAAGCGTGGCAAGAATGACGAGCGAGGCATTGAACTTCCGGCTGTAGATCGTGCCGCGGTGCGAGATGGCATAGGAGAGAAAGATGAAAAAGCCCAATACGGCGGCAAGCACGATGTTGAGCAGGATCTCCTCCCACGACATATCGCGGGGCTGGGTGAAAAGGTTCAGGATCTGTTGTTTCATGGCGTCCTCCTAAAGTCTGGTCTGATACCCGTTTTGGCGGGCGAGCACATATTTGCTGACGGAAAGCTCGCTTCGGTCCACCGTATTGATGAGCTCGCGCAGATAGCCGAGCAGAAAGCCGTTGTACTTGACCTCCAGCACTACGCAGTAGGGGTCGAGCACGGGACTCATGTTCAACTGCGGCGAAAAAAGGTCAAAGCAGCTCTCGGTGGAGACGATGCGGCTGTCAAAGGTGATGCGGATCTTGTTTTCCTTTGCGATAAACGCCTTGCGGTCGTACTCCACGATGGTCTTGGGGCGGTAGCAGCGGCTGTGGAGCAGGGCGTAGCACTCGGCAGCGAAGGCCTCGGGATAGCGCAGCAGCGACGCGTAGTTCCCGTGCCGCAGGCGCTCGGCATCCTCCCGCGTCACGCGCAGCGAGCGCTTGAGCTGGCTCGCTCCCTGCTTTTGCTTCATTTCGAGCATCGCGTAGTCCGCTGAAGGGTCGTAGCAGCGAAGGCGCAGCTTGCGCCGCAGCTCCACACCCGCCGCCTTCTCGTAATAGTCCGTGTCGTCGATCGTATCGAAATAGAGTGAGCGGATGCGGTAGCCGTGGATGCCGTTATGCGCATCCTCCAGCATGACCTGCGAAAGGCGGCTGCTGATCTGCAGTGCCTCCGGCAGGGAGATCAAAAATTTCTTTTCCTCGCGGAACACGCGATTCACGGCCCTTCACCTCGCTTTGCATAAAAAAATGACCGAGCTCTGTAAAGAGTGCGGTCGGTCGATCATGTGGGGATGACCCCAGTTAGACACTTGACTTTGCGTCACCGCCTTTTGGCGGTTTTGCCGTAATTTTTTGCCTATTATAGCGGACGGTTTTCGGCTTGTAAAGACTTTTTTCCAAAAAATGCGCAAAAAAAATATTTGCGAACACAGCTCACGTCTGTGCAGAACGGAGAAGCGGTATTGCGAGAGGTCGTAATAAGAAGGTTCAGGCCGATCGATTGAGCATGAACTTCCTATTATTCAGAGTAAGTTCTATGTTTACAGGCAACTTCTCCAGGTACTCGAATATCTCCTGACGAATGGTTTTCCTTATATGCTTCAGGTAGTCATAAATGACCGCCCGCCCCGTATATCCGAAAGGTAGGAAATCCGCCCAAAAAACTGCCTATTTCCACGCTCTTGGAATTGCGGTAAAATGATAAGTACAAAGAGACAAATCGAAATCTATGAAAATAGTACAGCGAGAAGGAGTATGCGAATGCAGGATACAATCATTTAATTAAAAGCTCTTGGGCAAATGCCTGACTCATTGACAGGTAATGCAGCACGAGAGCTTGTCAGCAAGGATGACGAACTACTTATAAAGTGAAAACACCGCTGACAGAGGAAGAAGTTGAGGCATTAATTGGTATTTTCCCCGAAAGTACGATGTATGAAGTTGAATGGACATTGTTACATTTAGTTGAAACATATTTGAAACCAGAATTGCTTTCAAAATATAGAAATTTAATTTCAAAATGCCCCAGTGAAGAGTGGAGAGA
>ENA-UEQK01001759-UEQK01001759.1-human-gut-metagenome-genome-assembly--contig:-NODE-1759-length-12760-cov-49.206024_pt1 | contig 12760 bp, 5 predicted proteins | sample MGYA00242939_ERZ507942 | MGnify/ENA primary metagenome ERZ507942 (study PRJEB26167, sample SAMN06115485) | human gut metagenome | host: Homo sapiens | place: China:Chongqing | collected 2015-03-30... | reverse complement strand
TTCGGCTCTACCATTTGCTATGCCCATCTGCAAGCTTCGGGGTTTATCAACGACCATCTGACGGATTGCATTTGCCGGAAAGGGTAAGATAAGGCATCCCCTCTTCATCAAACCGGACCGGAATCCAAAGATATTCCGAATACATCAGGCTCTTGGGCCGCCAAATATCGGCCATGAAAAGGTAGCGGTTACCGGGAAGCTGCAATACGTAAGTGCTTTGACCGCCGAAAGTCTTATCACTTCCCTCACCCCGACAAGGGTTGGGATGCTGTGTCCACGGTCCCCAGATGGAAGGAGCCGAGAACAGACGCGCCGCATTGGGTGCCCAACCGGTACATCCGGAGGTTATCATCCAGTAAGTGCCGTCTTTCTTGAAGATGGCCGGTGCCTCATTGTGTCCCCCCGGAAAGAGACGGACATATTTTCCGGAATGTCCTTGATAGTCATCTGTCAGTTCGGCTATTTGCAAGGTCAGATTCTCTTCCGAAGAGTAGATATGATAAGCTATCCCATCATCGTCAACATACAATGTCATGTCACGGGACATCTGTCCGCCCTCCAAGTCACGCTTCACGAACAACCCCTTATTTACAGCCTCTCTCCACTCGGGTGTCCACCATTCTTCAAACTGTTCCATATTCCACTGCATGTCCCGTTCTTCCTCCGTCATATTCAGCGGAAATATTCCAGGGCAGACACGACTCGAAGAAACAAAACAATAAGGTCCCGTCGGAGAATCACTGACAGCCACTCCCGCACGGGCAGCCTCATAGCCTTTACCCTTCAGCTCCAAATGAAACCACATGACAAATTTCTTCGTCCTTTTGTTGTAAATCACCTTGGGACGTTCCATAATACAGCCTTTCTCTATTTCATTGCCCGCTTCTTCCGATACAGACAAGGCCACCCCCTCGTATCTCCAGTTACATAAATCGGTAGAAGAGTAGCAAGTTACTCCCACTTCCGTAGAGAATCCCTTTGCCGGACGGTGTTCACCGAACCAATAATATTTACTGTCAAATAACAGTATACCACCACCGTGTGCATTAATATACTCCCCGTTTACATCGTTCCACACTCCGGCCGGAACCATTTCGTCCTTTCCCTTTAAGGTGGAATCATTTTGTGCCTGCAGACCGGTGATTGACGCTACGATAACCAACCATGCCCCTAAAAACTTGAAATTAAAATTAGTCATACTCTGTCTTGTTTCTATTTATAAAGAAGGGAGCAGGACGCCTTCTCACCAGAAAGTGTATCCTACCCCCTAAATCAAATACCTATTGAAAAATGCCTTTATTTCTCAGCCGGCTGGTCAGCTACCACCGGCCAATAAGGATTCTGGTAAAGAATGGAAGTCGATACATCCGCTCCCGAAGTGGCTGTCAACTGGAACTGCTTGATCATGATAGGATTCAAATAGTGTGCCATCTTCCAAGTACAGCCGTTATAGGCAGACTGGTTGCTGCTTCTCTCGAACGGACGGAGATACTCACTCTTGTCTTTCGATGAGACATTAGCTTTGTCTGTCCCGTCAGCAACCAAAATGGATTTTCCATTATCATCCAAATACCAGTCCTCCATCGGAGTATTCCACAAATGCATACCTTCCAGATGGCTGGGAGCAGTCATCAGTTGGTCCATAGAACGCCAACGGCACAAGTCCATGTAGCGAAGACCTTCAGCCAGGAACTCGCAACGACGTTCACGACGGATATTATACAGAGTCTTGTCAGAGATGACACTTCCACCCGTATAGGCTCCCCAATCATTTTCAGCCTCCTTGCTCATGTCCGTTGCAGCGATAGTCTTGTCAAAATCAGTACTGATGCCGGCACGTTGACGAAGTACAGTCCAATATTCACGAGCCGTAGCATCCAGCGTTCCATTGAGCAGATAACTTGCTTCCATATAATTCAGCAGAGCCTCAGCTGCACGGAAACATACAGCTGCCGTATAACCACCGCCATTGGCATAATACTTACGGTTGAATGAACCACCCTTGCGCAATGCATAGCCGGTAGCATAGCCACGCTCACCGTCACCACTCGTAATGGCCGGATAGGGCTCTTCCATCACAACTTCCGTACCTTCATTATTATCAACTTCAAAAAGGATGTTCTTCTGTCCCGGTTCTTTCAGGAAGATACTGAGACGCGGGTCACGGTTTACACGTACATCAGCAACCGTCTTGTCGCCCATATAATAGCCGTCACCATCCGCATAAGAACCGTGAGCATAAACCGGAGTACCATCCTTCATCAGGAAATTCTGTACGAATCCACGGGTCAGACCGATACGGTAATTACCACGTCCGGCAGCGGCATTGATGTTATGAGTAGAGAGTCCGCGGGCATACTGGCGCCACAACAGTACTTCCTTCACATCCGAAAGGTCTTCTTGTGCAAACATATCAAAGTAAGGATTTGACGGGTCATCAGCTGATTGTTGCAACACACCGGTATTCTCCGTCAAACTCCCTTTGTATTTATCTGCTACAAGTTTGGAAGCCTCTACGGCCTGTTCCAAGAAGTACTTCACTTCATTATCAATGTTTCCGCTCGGATACTGATAATTGTTGTGAAGAGATGCCCCCGGCCAGCCTTCTCCACCAGGTACGAATGCCGTACCCTTGAAATTCTGCAACCAAGTAGCCTCGAACAGTGCCACACGTGACTTAACCAGCATCGCAGCATCCTTATTGATACGCGTCGTCGCCATATCGACATCACTCATATAGGCATAAGCCTTGTCAAGATCGGAAATGATGAAACGTGCCACTTCATTACGCGGAAAACGTTTGCTGGCTTCACGGAGAGCTTCCATCTCATCGGCAAGCGGTTGGTTGATAATCGGGAAGTCGCCGAACAACTGGAGCTTCTTAAAGTACTCGTAAGCACGCAGGAAGTACATTTCTCCGATATAGTGCTTGATGGTGGCTACACTCCCGGAAATTGTATTTTGTGAACCGATCATGTCCTCACCGAATTTGGGAAGTGCTTCAGACAAAAAGAAATTAATACGATAGATGCGTTCGAACTTCCAATTGTCACTTTCGCTATGAGGTACTTTCCAGCGATCCTGGGTATAGCGGTCATTGGCATTCACCTCTATCTGGTTATCGGTTCCTTTGTCTTCACCGAAGATGCCATAAGTCCACTGGCCGAATGACGGAAGGACATTGGGATATTCATCATTCAGATTGGCTTCCAACTGGGCCGCAGTGGAGTAATAGGTTTCGGGAGAAATGCTTGACATCGGCTCTCTGTCCAGAAAATCATCGCAGGAAGTCGTTCCGGCAATCACTGCCATTGCCATGAACGCTTTTACAATATATCTATAATTCGATTTCATAATATTCTTCATTATTTATGGGATTAAAGTGATACGCTAAGTCCAAAAGACCAAGTTCTTGAAAGCGGGTATGCATTACCGGCACTCTTGATAGGTGCAGAAGCATTGCTGTCCGTGTTACCACCGCTGATGGTTTCGGGATCGAACAACTTGCTCAGTTTGGTTCCCGTCCACAGATTCTCGCCCGATACGAAGATGCGGCAGTTGGTGATACCGATTTTGCGAATCATGGAAGCAGGCAATGTGTAGCCAAGCTGGAAGTTCTTCAAACGGATATAAGACGCATCCTGCAGATAGCGGGTTTGGGTTTCCTGGTTCTGGGTACTGTCAAATCTCGGACGCGCATAGTATGAATTGACATTGGCGGCAATCTCATGACCGGCCAGCCCGACGGGTTCATCACGGAAGTAATCTTCGTGTTCCTTCAAACCGGTTGACCACCACATACCCCATTGGCCAACGCCCCAGAAGATATTGGAACCCTGCCAGTAGTCACGCTTCATCACTCCCTGGAAGAAGAGGCGAACATCAAATCCCTTGTAATTGGCATTCAAGTCAAGACCGAAATGATAACGGGGAGTATTGTTGCCTATCACCTTCAAGTCACCGTGGTCCTCCAAAGTCTGTGCACCTTTGGTGATGCCCGGTTTTCCATCCTGGTCGGCATACATGATGTCACCGGCAGTCCAAACGCCGGAACCGATGGCACTTTGTCCGCCCACTTTATTCAGATGCGCCTGCATCTCATCATCTGTCTTAGCAATTCCCACGGTTTCAAAGCCCCAGATTTCACCAATCTCGCGGCCTGCGATATAAGTATTGATTGAGTTTGTCGGGTTACCCGGGTATCTGTCTATATAAGTACGTGCATCAGAAACATTGAACTTAATGCCATAGCCCATACCGAAGTTGGTGCGGTCCTGCCATCCGATGGTAAGTTCCCAACCCTTCGTCTTCAAGTCACAGTTATTGGTCTTGGGAGTCGCAATACCCAATGTAGCGGGCAACTCTACAGACGGACCTACCATATTGTCCGTATAACGGATATAAGCATCGAATGACCCGGTCAGACGGTTGTTGAACAGCCCCCAGTCAAGACCGATATTCCAGGTACGCACTTTCTCCCAAGTCAAGGCTGTACTGATAAGGTCGCCTACATAAGCAGTGTTTGGTTTCAGTCCATTCTGCAGCCAGCTTCCGTTTGCCTGCTTCAATGTCATGGCACGATAAGTAGGATACCAGCCGTTTGTATTCATATTCCCCAGTTCACCATAAGAGAAACGGAACTTCAACTGATTGCAAACATCCGCAAAATCTTCCCAGAAGTTTTCCTGGGCAATGTTCCAACCCAAAGAGAAGGAGGGAGACAACTGCCAACGATTGCCACGGCGGAAGCGGGAGGTACCATCATAGCGCAAATTGGCCTCTGCCAGATAACGACCTTTATAATCATAGTTCAAGCGGCCAAAGAAACCCGCTGTGGCCCACTCATTACGATAGCCACCCACCTCGGGCACCTTATCCTTACCGGCGCCGTCAATATTCGATATCAAGTCCAGTTCCGGAAGGTCTTCCACCTGCAAACCATATCCTTTGGCACTAAAAAACTTCTGGCGCATTTCTTCGGACTGAAAACCACCCATTACCTTAAAATTATGATCATCATTGATAGCAAGAGAATAAGTGGAGTAAATATTCCAGTTCATGTAGCTCTCTTTCTTGTAGTCTTGATAGAGACTTGAGGTTCCTTGCGTATCCACAATATTTCCACTCACATCGTGGTTATAGTAAGGAAGTCCGGTTTCACGTGTATCTATAGAATTGGTACTATAGTTGAACTCAACATTGGTAATCCAATTCTTCACGGGTTCGAATACCAAGCTTGCTTGATGATAAACCTTATCTGTCTGCACATCGCGCTCACCACCCAATGCAAGTGACATCGCCGGCGTATCGGCATTACCATTAAAATAATAGCCGTTTTCATCATAAACCGGAAGATTAGGCCAAGTCTGACGGCCGATTCTCTCATACAAACCGCCACCAAAATTGGTAGGACGGCCAAGGTCTTGACGGACATAACGCAAGCTGTAATTGAACTTCAACCATTTGGTCAGCTCGGCACCAAATTTGGCAGTAGCATTATAGCGCTTCAAGTCATCGGAACCATGACGGAGCAAACCATTCTGATCCAGATAGCCCAATGAAGCATAATAATTGAACTTGTCACCACCACCGCTTACACTGAAATTATGTTCTTGCGAGAAGGAAGAGCCCTTGTAGATTTCGGAAAACCAGTCAGTATTGGCATACGCCGTAGTAAACGGGTCGCCTGCCGGTTTACCCCATACATTGCCATCAGTAGGCAAACCGCCACGATTAGTACCTCCCGCAGCCTGGAAGTCAAGCATCTGCTGCATCACTGTATCAGAGAACTGGGCATTGTCCTGACCGTTGCGTGCAGCCTCATTGAAGTAGTTGGCAAAGGTATAGGAGTCCATCATCTCCGGCAGATTCACCGGACTGTTGAAGCGGAAGCTGTTGTTGTAGTTGATAGTCGGCTTGCCCGATTTGCCTTTCTTGGTAGTCACCAAGATAACACCGAACGGTGCACGCGACCCATAAATAGAGGAAGCGGCAGCATCCTTCAATACAGAAATATTCTCGATGTCCTGCGGATTCACCGTATTGATGTCACCTTCCATACCGTCAATCAAAATCAGCGGACTTCCGCTTGAGCCGTCACCGATGGTACCGTTGCCACGGATATTGATGGACATATTCTTGTCCAGTTCACCGGTATTGGTCGTAATCTGCAAGCCCGGTACCAAGCCCTGCAATGCCTGCGTGGCATTCGCTACCGGACGTGCTTCAATTTCCTTCGCCGTAGCCAGCCCCACAGAACCTGTCAGGTTCACCTTCTTCTGCGTGCCGAAACCTACCACTACCACCTCGTCCAGCATTTCGCTGTCTTCTTTCAGAGTCACAGTAAAGGATGTTTTTCCAGCCACCGGCAGCTCTACCGTCTTATAACCGATAAAGCTGATTGTCAAAGTGGCATCCGAAGGGACTTTCAAAGAGAAATTACCGTCAATGTCGGTAATTGTTCCATTCGTCGCATTCCCTTTCTCCACTACACTGGCGCCAATCACCGGTCCCATCGCATCATTAACCACACCTTTTACATTGATTGTCGAACTCTGTGCGTTCAAGAACTGAACATTCAACAGAAGGGCCATACAAATGGCCAAAGTGACATACACTTTCAGCCCGAGTCCTTCAAAGAATCTCTGTCTTTTCATTGTATAAACTTTAAGATTAAACATTAATTGTTTCACTTTCACTCTTCATTTTAACCGTGAAAACAATGGCAAATGTAGGCGAATGCTGATAGGAAGACCTCCAATAATGCTTCTACGAGGTAGAATTTTAGTTATTCGACCTAATTGAAGCATAATTTGACTTGATCTATGACTGTATGAAGCGTTCCTGATATTCCGTCGGCAACATGCCGAATTCCTTTTTGAAACAAGAACTGAAATATTTCGGGTCATTAAAACCGACGGCATACGCCAGATCGGAAACACGCACAGAACTCCCCTTCTCCTCCATAATGCGGCAGGCCGCTTTCAGACGGATGTTACGGATAAAGGCAGAAGTATTCAGTCCCGTCAGGGATTTCAGTTTCTTGTAAAGGGTGGACTTGCTGGTGCCCATCTCCTCCACAAACTGGGGCTGGTCGAAATCTGAATCTTCCAGATGGCGATTTACGCAGTCAATGGCACGCTGCATGAAGTCCTCATCAATGCTGGTATAGTCCAGTTCCTTGATTTCGAACACCAGTTGGTTCTTAAAGTCATGCGCCTTGCGTTCTTTGTATTTCAGCAGATTGCGGATGCGTGCATGCAGCACGGCCAGGTTGAACGGTTTACTGATAAAGGCATCCGCCCCCACTTCATAAGCTTCGGCACGGTCTTCCTCCTTGTTCTTGGCTGTCAGAAGAATCACGGGAATATGACTGAGTTCCAACTTGTTCTTCACACACCTGCAAAACTCGATGCCGTCCATTACGGGCATCATCACGTCCGAAACAATCAGGTCAATATCCTCATTGTCAAGCACAGTCACAGCCTCCTGACCGTTTTCGGCCGTATGGACATTGTATTCACGTTTCAGCAGCCGGACCATTAACTGCAAAAGCTCCTCATTGTCCTCCACCACCAGTATGGTATGAGCTTTGGGCTTTTCAGCAACCACATTCTCCGCATTCTCCTCTTCAAGATAGGTAACGGTTTTCTGTACCGGAAGTACAGCTTCCTCATCAATCTGTTCTTCCTTAAAGTAAGAGCGGTCTACGGGCAAGGTCACGATGAATTCCGTTCCCCGGCCTTCCTCGCTCTCCACTTCAATGCTTCCTCCATGCAGCTCCACCAAGTCCTTTACCAAAGAAAGGCCGATGCCCGTACCAATGGTGTTGAACTTCCGGTAATCCCCCTCGTAGAACCGCTTGAAGAGGCTCTTCTGCTTGTCCTTTGAAATGCCACTGCCATTATCCTTTACATGCAACCGGACGAAGTCCCTGTCTTCGGCATACATCAGCGTGACTTGTATATAGCCACCCTCCTTATTATATTTGGCGGCATTGGAAAGCAGGTTGTAGAGAATCTTGTCCAGCTTGTCCGTATCAAAATAACCGATAATCGACTCCGGATTACAGAGTACGGAGAAATGTATCTTGCGCTTTTTGACAAGCGGCAGGAAAGATTCGGCTTCATTTTTCACAAACGCCGCCACATCTCCTGGAGAGACACGCAACTTCAGATTGCCGGTTTCTGCTTTACGAAATTCAAGAATCTGCTGCAACAGACGGATGAGCCTGCTGATATTGCTACCCATTACCGTATAAAGGTCGTCATGCCCGGGAAACCGCATCTTCAACTCATCGACGGTAGCCGAGATAATGGTCAGCGGAGTCAGCAGTTCATGCGTGATATTTGTAAAGAACTGCAATTTGGCATGATTCAGTTCTTCCAGTTTGGACTTCTCCATCTCCCGAAGATGCAGCTCATTACGCAGCTGCATCCTGTTCTTTGCTGTCCGGAGAATGAAGCAGACAATAGCTGCCCCTATCAGTGCATAAATGATATAAGCCCACCATGTAGCCCAGAACGGTGGCAATACCACCACCTCAAGTTCACGGATTTCCTGACTCCAAATGCCATTTTCATTGGTGGCTTTCAGACGGAACCGATAAGTACCGCTCTTCAAATTATTATAATAGGCAAAACGGCGGTTGGCATCCGTATATTGCCAATCCTTGTCAAAACCTACAAGCTGATAAGCATACCGATTTAAACCGGGATTCTTATAAGTAAGGGATGCGAATTCAATACTGAAATTATTATATCCGTAAGGCAGATCTAACTTCCGCGTAAACGAAGGCATGACAGAAGAAATCCGTTCTCTGACCTCCGGTTCCAATACCGCAAAAGAACGGTTGAAGATTTTTATATCCGTAATCAGATAAGGCACGGCTTCATTGTCTTTCTCCAGAGATGCAGGAAGGAAACTGTTATAACCCTTATTTCCTCCAAAGAATAACTCGCCCTCCCTACTGCAAGAAGACTGTGATATGAAAAAGTTATCCTGCAGACCGTCTGCTGTCGTATAGACACGGACCGTAGCCAAATTCTCGTCCATCGGTACAAAAAGCTGTACCAGCCCCATATTAGTCCCCATCCATAGACACCCTTGCCTGTCTTCCTCTATAGACCCTATCATGTCAGCGGACAGCTGATATTCCTGATTCTTTTCCGTAAATACATTTTCCTTATAATCATATAGATACAACCCTCCTCCCTCAGTTCCGGCCCATAGCCTTCCCGATTTATCCACATGCAAACACAACACCGAGTTCGTTGCCAGCTGGCCGTTGTTATAACTATAGTTACTATATTTCAGCGTTTTGGGATGCTGCACATCCCCCATAATATGTATAATTCCATAGTTGGCTGTCGCAATCCAGAAGCTGCCATCCGCATCCTCCACAATGTCCTTCACATGATACCAATCCGCCACCCCGCCTCCGGCAAAAGAAAGTGTTCCGAACCTATAATGCCCTCCATCGGCCAAACTGATTCCCATACCGCCGCGACAGCCTACCCAACAATTCCCCTTACTGTCCTCACACAAGGCCGAAACGCAATCCGAATAGAGATAAGGCGTGTCGGATTCAGTCAGCACCTTCACTTTCTCTCCTTTCTCATAAATCAAGATACCACCGTCATAGGTAGCGAACCATACTTCTCCATTCTTACGCTGAATAATGTAATTGACCGTGGGTACACCGGGAATATCCGAGAATTCCGGGATATGGGAAAAGAACGACAACACACCGGTTTCATAATCCTTGCGTGCCAGCCCATAACTTCCGGTACCCAGCCAAAGGTCTTTATCTGCATCGGCAAACAAAGCGCGGACGGCAGTAGTAGGCACGTCATCCTCTGCCAGATTCAAAGAATAGAAAGCAAACGGAGATTGTTTCGTGTCTATCATCAGGACACCGCCGCCAATGGAACCCAGCCAGATATTATTGAAGCGGTCGCGCAACAGTGAATTTATTTCATCACAAGGTATATGATATGCCGAATGCAACGACTTGTAATTAATGAATGTACCGGGATTCTCCTGCTTCATAATGCTCAGCCCCACCCGGGTCCCTATCCACAAGGTATGGGTGTGTACATCCTCCACAATATCATAAACAATATTGTCCGACAAGCTGGCATCATCCCCTATCCGATGCGAATAATGCGTATAAGACACGTTTGCCATATCCTTTGGGTGATTCAAGAGAAATAATCCGCAATCCCAGCCACCGACCCACATTTTCCGGTTTGAATCCTGATAGATAACATGTGCCGAGTTCCGTTCATTGATTTTGGGATATGCATAGAATTTATCCTCCTTCCGGGAATAACGAAAAAGACCACTGGACCAGGTACCGACCCACAAATCCCCATCCGAGTCCTCGAACAACGATTTGATGGAAGCTGCGGGAAATATACCATCAGTGGACTTGCCGTCATACATCACGAAGGAGTCCTTCTCTGCCACATACCGGCATAAGCCGGAATCCGTACCAATCCATACCTCATTTTCCCGGGTGACCAACAGGCATGAGACCGCATTGTTGGGAATGACAGGCGCAGTATATTGACGGATTTCTCCGGTTTTCTTATTGAGTGTGTTCAACCCCTCTTGTGTACCAATCCACAAGAAGCCGTCATTGTCATCGGCAAAACAATAAATGTTGTTACTGGTCAACAAACCGGGAGTATTCAAGCTCGATTTATAGACAGTAATCTGGTAACCGTCGTATTTACAGAAACCATACCGGGTGGCAAACCACAAAAACCCTTCCTTATCCTGATATATTTTCTGGACCTCATCCGTCGGTAATCCGTCTAATGTAGAAATCTGCTTGAACTTCAAACGGGAAATAACATCCCCATCAGCCGCATGCCCCAAGGCAGGATACATTGTCCAAAAGCTGAACAGGAGAAGACACGTATGCAGACAAAAAAAACTTACTCTATTTTTCATATACCAGATATTAGGAATTATGACAAATATAGCAAGTTCAGCTCACTTTAAAGAAGAATTATACTCTTTTTTTGTCTGCAAATACTTCAAACGAGGCTTTATTCCTTACCTTTACAGCCGTGTTCTACACCCTAACCGTAGACAAGCAAACAACATATGGAAAATAAATTCGACTACCAGTCTGTGCCTTATGGCTTTGCGCATTGCTTCCACAGCCAGTGCATCCATAAGGAAGAATGCCTGCACCATCTGGCCGCTATCAATTGTACCTCGCAATATCCCACCTTAAGTATCATCAACCCGAACCGTATCCCTGCCGATACCACCGACTGCCCTTATTTTCGGAAAGCCCAAAAGTACTGAGTAGCATGGGGCATCCGGCATCTGCTGGACAATGTACCCCACAAATGTGCAGCCCCGATGAGGAACCAGCTTGTAGGACACTTCGGCAAGACCACCTATTATCGCTTTTACCGCCAGGAACAAGGCTTGTTTCCAAAGGCACAAGCATATATCCGTCAGGTTTTCAAACAATACGGAATTGCCGAAGAACCGAAATTCGAGAGATACAGCGAAGAATACAGCTACAACGATTGAAGCATCCGGACAGCTCAGCTCTTACAAAGTTTATTTTTGAAAAACATCTGTCATGCTATCACGCAGAGGGGGATATCCTTTTGATTATAAACCGATTAAAGCGTGAAAGATACCCGTGATAGATAAAAATCTTCACAACCATCCATCACGCCATAACAAAAGCAGTATCCGATACCTACTTCATTCACCACAAAATAGTGCTATATGCTTAGTTCTCAGTATGAAACTTTTAGTTTCTTAAGCAAATACTATTGGTTTCAACCTTCTAAAACAAAAGTTTCAACAAGAGAAACTGAGAGTTTCCCTTAGGAAAACCATTGGTTTCAACAAGTAAAACCTTTTGTTTCAATAGCCGAAAACTATTGTTCCGACAAGCAAAAACCAGCGTGGAAGTCTGCACAAAGCATCCCAAATCACCAGCTTTTTCGACTCAAAACATCAGATTTTCCACAGAAAAACGCTGGAATCGACCTAAAAAAGCATGGAATCACTTGCAAAAAGAGCCTGATTGTCGTACCTTAGTACACTGTAAGCAAATCATTTTGCCTGCATGTGACAAAACAAAAAATAGAAATGAAAATCACCCAACTGAGAGAAAAAGACGGGAATCTAACACTGAGCACGACAGACTTGGACACCTTCCTACAGAAAATCAAAACGGAGACCAAAACCCAGCCCGTATCCACTTTCCGCCAGCAACTGCGATACTGCTTGCCCGGCAAGCGCTGCAACGAGGCAGACCGACTGCCCAAAGTACTCCCGGCAGCCGAATTCCGCAAGACGAACGGTGTCTGCCAGATGAAAACCTACAACGGCATCGTGGAACTGACCGTAGGCCCGCTTTCCGGCAAGTCCGAAATAGCCCTTGTGAAACGTCTTGCCTGGGAACAGCCCCAGACGCGGCTCGTATTCACCGGTTCCAGCGGACGGACTGTAAAGATTTGGACTACCTTCACCCGTCCGAACAATTCGCTGCCGGGCAAACGGGAAGAAGCCGAAGTATTCCACGCCCATGCCTACCGCCTTGCCGTGAAATGCTACCAGCCCCAACTGCCTTTCGACATTCTGCTGAAAGAGCCCAAGCTGGAACAGTACTCCCGCCTCTCCTTCGACCCCGAAGCCATGTACCGCCCGGACTCCATACAGTTCTATCTTGCACAGCCCGTCTCCATGCCCGACGAAACCACCTATCGAGAAGCCCTGC
>ENA-UEQK01001753-UEQK01001753.1-human-gut-metagenome-genome-assembly--contig:-NODE-1753-length-12787-cov-4.657671_pt1 | contig 12787 bp, 8 predicted proteins | sample MGYA00242939_ERZ507942 | MGnify/ENA primary metagenome ERZ507942 (study PRJEB26167, sample SAMN06115485) | human gut metagenome | host: Homo sapiens | place: China:Chongqing | collected 2015-03-30... | reverse complement strand
GGCGTTGAGGTTATTGAAGAAGCAGCTTTTTACAACTGCAAAAATATTGAAAATATAACCTTGCCACAGACCTTATGGAAGATTGATGATATGGCACAGGGGGGGTGTGAGAAGATAAAGAAACTGGAGCTGACTTCGAAAATTTCAAGTGTTGGAAGTTACGTATTCAGGGACTGTAAGGCATTAGAAGAGATTATAGTTGTACCGGAAAACACATATTTTAAAAGTGTGGACGGTATTTTATATGAAAAGAAGAAATACATGAGAATGATGGTATGTCCTGCGATGAAACAGGGAATTGTTACGGTTGCAGACGGAATGCATGAGATTGGTACGGAGGCATTTCATGACTGTAAATATGTGACAGAAGTCAGACTGCCGGAAAGTTTAGAGACAATCAACAGCAGTGCTTTTGAAGGATGCAGTGCGCTGGAAAAAATTGAACTGCCGGATAATATCGAGCAAATTGGAATGTATGCATTTGAAGATTGTACAGCGTTAAAGAGTGTCAAATTACCAGCCAGATTAACGGACATTGATCAGGCAGTGTTTGCGGGGTGTGAGTCTCTGGAAAATATCGTGATTCCAGAAGGGGTAACCAGTATAAAATACAGGGCATTTGATGGCTGTGATAATTTACAGTATGCGATCATTCCGGCGTCCGTAACCAGCATAGAGGATGGTGCATTTGAAACCGGCCGGAGAGACAGGGATCTGCTCATTTACTGTAAGGAGGGAACCTGTGCAGAAAGCTACGCAAAAGAAAATGATATTTCTTATGCGTATGGAAACACAGCGAAGAAACGGCAGACGATCACAGCGAATGACTTTGAAAAAATGTATGGAGATGAGTCATTTTATATTCAGGCAGCTACAGACGGAGATGGAAAGCTGACTTATAAGGTAAAGGATGAGTCTGTGGTTACGGTAAGCGCTGACGGAAAAGTCACGATCAAAGGAACAGGAACAACAGATGTCGTGATCACGGCTGCAAGAACAGACGCTTACGAGTGGGCATCGAAAACGATCCATATCAGTGTCCGGGGTGTGGTGAAGAAAAAATCGCAGACGATCACCGTCGCGGATATTATCAGTATCTATGAAGGAAATACGGTAGCATTAGACGCTGCAACGGATGGGGACGGAACAATTTCTTATGTGTCAGATGATAAAACGGTTGCAAGCGTGGATGCTTCCGGAAAAGTCTGTGGAATAAAACAGGGGACAGCACATATTACTGTTCTTGCATCAGAAACGGAATTGTATCATGCATCAGAGACAATCGTCACAGTAACTGTGAAGCCCAAAAAGACACAGAGTAATACAGATCCGGGGAAAAAACCATCGGATAACGTGTCGAAGGATGATTCACAGACAACAGAGGATAAAAAACCTTCTGATGGCGGCAACAATACATCTGGGACAACAGATGGTCAGCAGACAAAGAAGAAACAGACCATAAAAGCAAAAAATATCACAAAGACATACAGTACAAAAACATTTTCCATCGGAGCAAAGACAAATGGTGGAGGTAAATTAACATACAAGGTGGCAGATAAAAAAATTGCGACCATAAGTAAGACCGGAAAGATCAAACTGAAAAATTATGGACAGACAAAAATTACGATCAAAGCAGCCGCAAAAGGAAAATATAAGGCAGCAACAAAGACGATCACATTAACCGTAAAACCGGTAAAGGTAAAAGTAACCTCTGTAAAGCAGCTAAAGGCAAAGACGTTACAGGTAAAGTGGAAAAAGGATAAGAAGGCATCCGGTTATATCATTCAGTACTCCACAGATAAGAAATTCAAAAAGAATGTGAAAAAAGCTGTTGTCACAAAAAACCAGACCGTTACGAAAAAGATCACGAAATTAAAACCGGGAAAGAAATATTATGTCCGTGTGTGTGCATATAAAAATTCTCACGGAAAAAAAGTACAGGGAAGTTATGGTACGGTAAAAAGTGTAAAATTGAAGTGATATGCATCGGCATAAAAGTGGTAAAGGATGGAGAAACGTTATGAAAATGAAAAGAATACTGACTGGAATGCTGGGAGCAGCTATTTTAGCTGCAGGCGTAAATCTATTGTCCGTACAGGCGGCAGAAAATGCAGGAGTGATGGAATATATAGCTGCGACAGAATACATAGAGGAAACAGAAGCAGCAGAGCCGGAAAATGCAGAAAAACAGGTGTTTGAAACTGAAGAAGATACAAAAACAGCAGATACGGGTGAATTTACGATCAACAACGGTCTGTTGACAAAATATACCGGAACAGCAGAGACGGTTACAATCCCTTCAAATGTCAGTAGAATTGGCAAGTCAGCATTTCAGAATAATAAATACATCAAAAGCGTAATCATTCCGGGAAATGTACGGAAAATTGAAATGCTAGCATTTTATGGATGCAGCAATCTGGAAAGTGTCACAATGGCAGAAGGTGTAGAAGAGATTGGTATGCAGACATTTTCCGAAACTCATTTGAAAAGTGTTGTTCTTCCCAAATCCATAATCAAAATGGATAGACTTGTGTTTACAAGCTGCAATCGGCTGACAAGTATTGATTTTACAGAGGGCACTTATAATATTAATGGAGATATCATAGGTTCCTGTGCTGCGCTGACAGAGATAAAGGTTTCTGGCAATAATACGAGATATCAGGTTAAAGATAACGTGTTATATGAAAAGAATGGAAAAACAGTTTGTTATTGTCCGGCAGGCCGCAAGACTGATATGAATGTGCCGGATGGAGTAGAGCATATCGGAGATTTTGCATTCTGGGATTGTCTTACAACGAAAGTTACACTTCCTGATAGTGTAAAAAGTATTGGAGAACGGGCATTTTTTTCGACCGGAATGGAGACGATGATACTTCCGGCGAATCTGGAGTCGATCGGAAAAGAAGCATTTTTTTATTGCCAAAATTTAAAACAGATCACAATTCCGGCTAAGACAACAAAAATAGGAAACAATGTGTTCGGCAGCTGTGATCACTTAGAGACGATCAATGTGGCGGCAGGGAATACGATATACAGATCAGAGGATGGCATATTGTATGGCACAGAGGAAGGCAGACTCGTGTTGATTAATTGTCCTGCCGGGAAAAAAGGCAGCGTGAAGATCTTAGAGGGGACGGTGGGAATCCTTGACGGTTCCTTCAGTAACTGTGAAAAGATCACATCGGTAGATATGCCGGACAGCGTAAAGAGCATTGGCGAAGATGCATTTAAATCCTGTTCCTCGCTTATAAAAGTCCGGTTCTCAAATCAGCTTACGGATATAGGAAACTATGCCTTTTATAGGTGTGATTCCATGCAGCAGGTACATCTGCCGGACAGTGTTAAAGATTTGGGGGCATGGGCTTTCCGGTATTGTGATGCGTTGACAGAGGTAACAATTTCCAAAAATATTTCGGATATTCCGGATAATGCGTTTGGTGGCTGTACAAATCTGACCGGTATTACCATACCAGACGGGGTAAAAACAATAGCAGACGATGCATTTTCATATTGCAGCAATTTAACGATATACTGTAGTTCAGGTTCTGCTGCAGAAAAATATGCGAAAAATAACAATATTAAAAGTAAGGTAACTGACGAACGGAAAACCCAGACGATTACGACAGATAATGATAACATTGAAAAAACGGTTGGAGATCCGGATTTTAAGATAACTGCAAAAACAACCGGGGATGGAACTCTAAGTTTTTATTCGGGAAACGAAGATATCATTCAGGTATCTGAAAATGGAGCTGTAAAGATCATCGGAGCAGGTACGACCAATATTGTGATCACGGCATCTGCGACGCAAAATTGTAAAATGGCGCAGACAGAAATTTATATTACAATAAAAAATAAAGAAACGGATCAAAAGCGTGTGCAAAAGATCACGTATTCTTATCAGGCAGATAAAAAGGATCTGAATATTTTCTATCTTGACGCAAAGTCGGATGGGGATGGTAAGATATCTTACCGGTCAGAAAACGAAAAAATCGTAAAAATAGATGCAGATGGAAAAGGATATATCTTAGGTTCCGGGACAGTAAAAATTATTATCTCGGCATCAGAGACAGATACCTGTGCGGCAGCGCAGAAAATAGTTACGTTAAATGTAGAAAAAATAACAGATCAGACAGATGAACCGGGGCAGACACAAAAGCCGGATCAGACAGAAAAGCCGGGGCAGACAGATACTCCGAATCAGCCGGATAAGCCGTCAGACCAGAACGGTAATGCCACACAGCAGAAAAAGAAACAGACCATAAAAGCTAAAAATATTACAAAGACCTACAGCACAAAAACTTTTGCCATAGGTGCCAAATCAAGTTGTGGGGCAAAACTGACCTACAAGGTGGCAGATAAAAAGATCGCAGCCATAAGTAAGACCGGAAAAATCAAATTAAAGAGTTACGGACAGACAAAAATCACAATCAAAGCGGCTGCAAAAGGAAAATATAAGGCAGCAACAAAGACGATTACTTTAACGGTAAAACCGGTGAAGAACCAGATTACTTCTCTGAAATCCAAAAAGGCAAAGACATTTGAAGTAAAATGGAAAAAGGACAAGAAAGCATCCGGTTATATCGTTCAGTATTCCATGGATAAGAAATTCAAAAAGAATGTAAAAAAAGTTGTTGTCACAAAAAACAAAACCATTACCAAAAAAATCACAAAATTAAAGCCGGGAAAGAAATACTATGTCCGTGTATGCTCTTATAAAAATTCCCGCGGGAAAAGAGTGCAGGGAGCTTATAGTAAGGTGAAAACTGTGACGGTCAGAAAGTGATTGCTCCTGTTATTTTCGGAAATAAAAGATTAAAAAATTTAAAAGAATTAATGTAAGAACAGCTATAAACACAGTGTTTATGGTTGTTCTTTTTTTCTATTTATGGTTCCTGATACCTAAGTACCATTTTGCAAAAATTTATCAAATTACCTTGACAAATATTTCCATCAGACATATACTTTGAAAAGCTAATTATTTGACTATCAAACTATTTGAAAGGCAAATGATTACATGAATCAGAAAATAAGAAAAGAAAATCGGCCCACAATAGAAATGAGGGCAGGGCGCTGGAAAAATGATAAGGTATGCGCAGAAAAGGAGAAAAATATGTTAGAGAAAATGATCCCGATTATTGCAGAGCAGTTAAATGTAAATGAGTCTGAAATCAAAGCAGAGTCCAATTTCAAAGATGATTTAGGAGCAGATTCCTTAGATTTATTTGAACTTGTCATGGCTCTTGAGGAAGAGTTTGGCGTGGAGATCCCATCTGAGGATTTACCTTCTATCGTAACTGTCAATGATGTTGTTGAGTACTTAAAAGGAAAAGGTGTGGCTTAAGTATGGAGACAAGGGTAAGCAAACTGCTGGGAACAAAATATCCGGTCATCCAGGGCGGTATGGCATGGGTTGCGGAATATCATCTTGCGGCGGCAGTTTCAAATGCCGGAGGTTTAGGTATCATTGGAGCGGCAAGTGCACCGCCTGAGGTGGTCAGAGAGCAGATCAGGGAGGCAAAGAAGCTGACTGACAAACCGTTTGGCGTGAACGTCATGCTGTTAAATCCAAATGCAGCCGAGGTTGCACAGATCGTCATTGAAGAGGGCGTTAAGGTTGTGACCACAGGTGCCGGAAATCCCGGAAAATTCATGGATGCATGGAAACAGGCAGGCGTTGTCGTGATTCCGGTTGTTGCAAGTGTTGCAATGGCGAGAATGATGGAACGTGGCGGAGCAGATGCAGTCATTGCAGAGGGAATGGAGTCCGGTGGACATATCGGTGCACAGACGACCATGACACTCGTTCCGCAGGTGGCAGATGCAGTACAGATACCGGTCATTGCCGCAGGGGGAATTGCAGACGGCAGAGGCATGGCAGCATCATTTATGCTCGGCGCCGAAGGTGTACAGATGGGAACCAGATTTGTGGTCGCGAAAGAATCCATCGTGCATCCGAATTATAAAGAGCGTGTCATTAAGGCAAAGGATATTGATTCGGAAGTGACAGGTATGAGTACCGGACATCCGATCCGCGTGCTGCGCAACCAGATGAGCCGCGAATATCTGAAACTGGAAAAAGAGGGAGCATCCTTTGAAGAGTTAGAGCACCTTACACTTGGTTCCCTGCGCAAGGCAGTCATGGATGGTGATGTGGTAAACGGAAGCCTGATGGCAGGACAGAGCGCGGGCATGGTAAAAAAAGAGCAGACCTGTAAAGAGATCATTGAGGATGTTGTGACACAGGCAGAGAAGCTGCTGGGAAGACCATGTGAAAAATAAGATTTTTCACACGCAAGATTTGTGCTTACGCACAAACTTGAGATGCGCAAAAGACAGCGCAAGAATGGAGATTAACATGGGAAAGACGGTTTTTATGTTTCCGGGACAGGGAGCACAGTACATAGGAATGGCAAAGGATTTTTACGATGCTATGCCGGAATGCAGGGAAGTATTTGAGGAGGCATCCGAGGCGTCAGGACTTGATATTGCTGCGTTATGTTTTGAGGAAAATGATAAGATCAATATCACAGAGTATACGCAGATCTGTATGCTGACTGCAGAGGCAGCAATCCTGCGTGCCTTACAGGTAAAAGGTTACAAAGCAGACGTGACGGCGGGTTTAAGTCTGGGTGAGTATGGGGCATTGATCGCCTGTGGAGCATTGAGCAGAAAAGATGCGTTTGCACTGGTGCGCAAGAGAGGTATTTATATGCAGGAGGCAGTGCCGGAAGGTGGGGCAATGGCAGCAGTTTTAGCATTAGATACCGCGCAGATCGAGGAAGCCTGTGAAAAAACAGAAGGCATTGTATCGATCGCAAACTATAACTGTCCGGGGCAGATCGTTATTACCGGAGAAGAAGAAGCTGTGACAGCGGCAGGTGAGCTCTGTAAGGAAGCCGGAGCAAAACGTGTCGTTCCTTTAAAAGTCAGCGGTCCGTTCCATTCTGCAATGTTAAAAGGTGCAGGAGAAAAGCTGGGAGAAGAATTAAAGCGGGTGACAGTCCATACCCCGGAAATTCCTTATGTTGCCAATGTGACAGCAGACTATGTGACCAAAGAAGAGGATATCAAGCCATTACTGGAAAAACAGGTATCCTCATCTGTCCGATGGCAGCAGACGATCGAGCGACTGATCGCAGATGGCGCAGATCTGTTTATAGAGATCGGACCGGGAAAAACACTGACCGGATTTATGCGTAAAATCAACCGCGATGTAACGGCAGTCAACATTGATAAGTTTGAGGATTTCAAGAAGTTTATTGCGGAGAATTAATACGCGGAATCAATGTTATCAGCTTTCGTTAACTTAAAAATTATTTTTAATAACGAAGGCATGGTGCCGCAGTTATCAGAAAAAGGAGAAGTTATGTTAACAAATAAGACAGCACTGGTCACTGGTGCAAGCCGCGGCATCGGAGCTGCGATCGCAAAAAGTCTTGCAAAAGAAGGTGCTTTTGTCATCATCAATTACAATGGTTCAAAAGAGCGTGCGGATGCTGTTGCCGCAGAAATCCTTGCAGATGGCGGTAAGGCGGCTGTTTATGGATGCAATGTTTCTGATTACAGTGCCTGTGAAAAGATGGCAAAAGACATTATAGAGAACTATGGGCATCTGGATATTCTTGTCAACAATGCAGGAATCACGAGAGATGATCTTTTGATGAAGATGAGTGAGGAAGCATTTGATGCAGTCATTGCAACAAATCTTAAGGGGACATTCAACACGATCCGTCATTTTTCACGCTACCTGTTAAAACAGCGCTCCGGAACGATCATCAATCTTTCCTCTGTATCCGGTATTCTTGGAAATGCCGGACAGGCAAATTACAGTGCAAGCAAGGCGGGAGTGATCGGACTTACCAAAAGTGTGGCAAGGGAACTTTCTTCCCGCGGAATCACCTGCAATGCGGTTGCACCGGGATTTATTGATACGGAAATGACAGCACAGATGACAGATAAGGCGAAAGAAGCAGTGAAAACACAGATTCCGCTCAGAAGAGCCGGAAAGGTGGAAGATATTGCGGAGGTAGTAACATTTCTGGCATCAGAAAAAGCATCCTACATCACAGGACAGGTGATTTCCGTGGACGGCGGTATGAGCATATAAGCAGTAAAAACATTTTGACTGCATGGGTATTGTGTCGGATCAAAAAGGAAAAGCCTGAATTTGGGGCTTGAAAATGGAAAGGAAAAGTTATGAGCAGACGAGTAGTGGTAACAGGAATGGGCGCGATCACTCCGATCGGACTTAGTGTGGAGGAGTTCTGGCAGTCCGTAAAAGAAGGAAAAACCGGTTTCGGTGAGATCACAAAATTTGATACAGAAGGATATAAATGTCATCTTGCAGCCGAAGTAAAAGATTTCGATGCAAAACAGTATATGGATGCGAAGACGGCAAGACGTATGGAACTGTTCTGCCAGTACGCGGTGGCAGCTGCAAAAGAGGCGATCACAGATGCAGCATTAGATATGGAAAAAGAAGATCCTTACCGCGTCGGCGTATCAGTCGGAAACGGAGTCGGAAGTCTTGGGGGAATTGAGCGTGAGCACAAAAGACTGTTGGAAAAAGGACCGTCAAAAGTGAATCCGCTGTTCGTACCACTTGTCATTTCCAACATGGCAGCCGGAAATGTTTCCATTGCATTTGGACTGAAAGGAAAGAGTATCAATGTGGTAACAGCATGTGCAACCGGAACAAACAGTATCGGTGAGGCATTCCGGAGTATTCAGTATGGTGAAGCAGATGTGATGGTTGCCGGTGGAACAGAGGGCGCAATCTGTCCGCTTGGAATTGCCGGATTTACATCACTGACGGCGCTTTCCACTGAGAGTGATCCGGCAAAATGCTCGATTCCATTTGACAAAAACCGCAGTGGTTTTGTGATGGGAGAAGGTGCTGCGATCGTTGTATTAGAGGAATTAGAACATGCAAAAGCACGTGGAGCAAAAATATATGCGGAAGTAGCCGGATACGGAACATCATCCGATGCATACCATATTACTTCGCCTGCTGAGGATGGTGCCGGTGCAGCCCGCGCCATGACAAATGCGGTGGAAGATGCAGGAATACGTCCGGAAGACGTGACTTATATCAATGCACATGGAACCTCTACACATCATAACGATCTGTTTGAGACGCGTGCGATCAAACTTGCATTTGGTGAGCATGCATATGATATGAAAGTTAATTCCACCAAATCCATGGTCGGACATTTGCTTGGTGCGGCAGGAGCCATTGAATTTGTGGCCTGTGTCAAAGAAATCCAGGATAGTTTTGTACACGCGACAGTTGGTTATACAACGCCGGATGAGGAACTTGACCTTGATTACTGCAAAGAAGCAGTGCAGATGGATGTGCCATATGCGCTGAGCAACTCGCTTGGTTTTGGCGGGCATAATGCAAGTATCCTGCTGAAAAAATACAGTGAATAATTGGGAGGAAATGCCTCTGCTCACCAGTGGGCAAATTTTATTTTGGAAAACAGGGAGGCAATTATGTCCGTTTTAACAACGAAACAGATCATGGAGATCATTCCGCATCGTCAGCCGTTTTTGCTGATCGACACGGTGGAAGAATTAGAATCCGGCGTGCGTGCCGTTGCAAAAAAATGTGTCAGCTACAATGAGCCATTCTTTGGCGGACATTTTCCAAATGAGCCGGTCATGCCGGGCGTACTGATCATTGAAGCACTGGCACAGACCGGAGCGGTTGCAATTCTCTCGGTGGAAGAAAACCGCGGAAAAACTGCATATTTTGCGGGAATCAATTCTGCAAAATTCAAACGGAAAGTAGTGCCGGGAGATGTGTTGATATTGGAAACAGAGATCATAAAGCAAAAAGGCCCGATCGGTGTCGGCCGTGCCACCGCGAAAGTGGATGGAAATATTGCGTGTATCGCAGAACTTACATTTGCAATCAGTTAATACAGTAACTAAACAGGCAAAAAGGGGAAAGTATGGCAGCGTTTTTTTTGAAAAAGAAAAAAGAAGTAACAGAAACAGTGGAAGAACCACAAAAAACGGTAGAAGCAGCAAAAAAAGATGTGGATGAAGGTGTCCTAGAGCCACCGGCAACGATCGTCTGTCCGGCATGTGGCAGGGAGATCAATAAGAAAACTGCGGAGAAAAATAAGTATGTCTGTTATGAGTGCGGTAATTATTTCCGTGTCCGTACCAGAAACAGGATTCGTATGGTTGCAGATAAAGATACTTTTGAACCGTGGTTTGAGGAGTTAGAGTCGAAAAATCCATTGGATTTTCCGGGATATCCGGAGAAGATTAAAGCTGCACAGGAAAAGACAGGACTGCATGAGGCTGTCACCGTTGGAAGATGTAAGATCTATGGCATGGAGACAGTGATCGGTGTGTGTGATGCAAGGTTTATGATGAGCAGTATGGGACACGTTGTGGGAGAAAAGATCGCACTTGCGGTGGAGCGTGCAACAGAACTTTCCCTTCCGGTCATTTTATTCTGCTGTTCCGGTGGTGCAAGAATGCAGGAGGGAATCGTTTCCCTGATGCAGATGGCAAAGACGGCGGCTGCATTAAAAAAACATTCCGAGGCAGGACTTTTATATGTGCCGGTGTTAACCGATCCTACAACCGGAGGTGTGACGGCAAGTTTTGCAATGCTAGGTGATATCATCCTCGCAGAGCCGGGGGCGTTGATCGGGTTTGCCGGGCCGCGTGTTATCGAGCAGACGATCGGGGAAAAACTGCCGGAAGGATTCCAGAGAGCCCAGTTCCAGTTAGAGCATGGATTTGTGGATGCAATCGTGGAGCGTAAAGATTTAAAAATGACACTTTACCGCATCTTAAAAATGCATCAGAAAACAGAAGGATATGCCAACTTTGATCCACTGCGCAGCGATGACTGTTACGAGCCGACAGAGGTGATGAAAGAGCGTGCCACAAAGGCACAGCCGCTTTCTGCATGGGAAAAGGTGCGTGCGGCAAGACGTGCAGACAGACTTGCTTCCGTGGATTATATGGAAAATATTTTTGATGACTTTATGGAATTTCATGGGGACAGACAGTTTGCGGATGATCCTGCGATCGTGGGTGGTGTTGCTTATCTCGATGGCCAGCCGGTTACTGTGATAGGGATTCATAAAGGAAAAGATTTAAAAGACTGCATGCGCCATAATTACGGAATGCCTTCACCGGAAGGTTACAGAAAAGCACTGCGTCTGATGAAACAGGCAGAAAAATTCAACCGTCCGATCATCACGTTTGTGAATACATCCGGTGCATTCTGCGGAAAAGAGGCGGAAGAACGCGGGCAGGGGGAGGCAATCGCAAGAAATCTCTACGAGATGTCAGCCATCAAGGTTCCAATTTTATGCCTGATGATCGGAGAAGGCGGAAGTGGCGGTGCACTCGCGTTGTCGGTCGGCAATGAAGTATGGATGCTCGAGAATGCTACATATTCTGTTCTATCCCCGGAGGGCTTTGCATCGATCCTCTGGAAAGATGGAAAACGTGCGAAGGAAGCAAGTGAGGTCATGAAGATCACTGCGCATGATCTGTATGCGTTAAATATTGTGGAGCAGGTAATCCCGGAGTATGGCACGGCAGACGAAAAAGCATGTGAGTCAATCTCAAGATATATGAAAGGCCATATGAAAGAATTTTTAGAGCGTCAGAATGGCAAGACAGGAGAGCAGCTTGCCGAGGAGCGCTATGCGAGATTCCGTGCGTTCTGATAAAAAGGTTACTGGATTATTTTACAGAGGGCAGATGGAAATAAAATAAACTCTGGAATGAGGAAAAAGTATGAAAATCAAAATCAAGGGAACCGGAAGTGCGGTTCCAAAACTTCGGGTGACAAACGATGATTTAAGTAAACTGATGGACACCTCTGACGAGTGGATCAGAAGCCGTACCGGAATCGGTGCAAGACATCTTGCGTTTGCGATGACACTCCTGTGCGAAAAAGGCGGAAGTGAGCCGTGTATGATGTGCCATTCCTGCAAGCAGGTGATGAGCGGAAATCATCCGGATCTCATCTATGTGACGCATGAAAAGCCGGGAAGTATCGGCGTGGATGATGTGCGGGAACAGATCAATGATACGATCATGATCCGTCCGTACAGCAGTTATTATAAGATCTATATCGTGGATGAGGCGGAAAAAATGACGGTCCAGGCGCAGAATGCCCTGTTAAAAACGATCGAAGAGCCGCCGTCCTACGCGGTTATCATTCTGATCACGACGAACCAGGAGGCGTTTCTTCCGACGATCCTCTCCAGATGTGTCCAGATGAAGTTAAAGCCGCTTAAGGATTTCACGATCAAGAGTTACCTGACCCAGAATCTCCATATCGCGGAGAAGGATGCAGATATCTGCGCTGCATTTGCGAGGGGAAATCTCGGAAAGGCGATCCATCTGGCTTCGTCGGATGAATTCAAGGAACTTTTCCAGAAGGTCATGGTTCTCGTGAAAAACGTGGGAACTATGGATATTTCGATGCTTCTGGATTGTATCCGGGAGATGAAAGAGCAGAACTTTGATATCGGTGAGGTGCTGGACTTAATGCAGCTCTGGTACCGGGATGTGCTGCTTTACAAGGTAGCGAGGGACATGAACCAACTTATTTTTAAGGATGAGTACAGCAGCATCAATGAGATGGGGCAGAAGTGTTCTTACGAGGGTCTGGAAAAGATTTTACAGGCAATCGATAAAGCGCGTATCCGTCTGGATGCAAATGTAAATATGGAGCTTGCCATGGAGCTGATGCTGGAAAACTCTACCAGTATCTATGCACTGGGCTTCGTGGAAGCTG
>ENA-UEQK01001742-UEQK01001742.1-human-gut-metagenome-genome-assembly--contig:-NODE-1742-length-12850-cov-18.272763_pt1 | contig 12850 bp, 9 predicted proteins | sample MGYA00242939_ERZ507942 | MGnify/ENA primary metagenome ERZ507942 (study PRJEB26167, sample SAMN06115485) | human gut metagenome | host: Homo sapiens | place: China:Chongqing | collected 2015-03-30... | reverse complement strand
GAGAGCATGATGGCGGAGGTACCGTCATAGATGGCGTTGGCCACATCGGTGATCTCCGCCCGGGTGGGCCGGGGATTTTCCATCATGGAATCCAGCATCTGCGTAGCTGTGATGACCGGCTTGCCGCAGGCCACACACCGGGCGATCATATTCTTTTGGATCAGGGGGATCTCCGCAAAGTCGATCTCCACACCCATATCGCCGCGAGCCACCATGATGCCGTCCGCCGCGTCCAGAATCTCTGGAAGATTGCTGACGCCCTCCTGATTTTCGATTTTGGCGATGATCCGCATCCGGGAACCGGCCTTGTCCAGCACGTGCCGCAGTTCCCGCACATCCGCCGCGGAACGGACAAAGCTGGCTGCCACATAGTCGAACCCCTGCTCCGCGCCGAAGAGGAGATCGTCCCGGTCCTGCTGGCTCATGTAGGGCATATTCAGCCGCACACCGGGGACATTGACCCCCTTGTGATTCTTCATATTACCGTCATTTTCCACCCGGCAGCGGATCTCCGTCTCGCTGGTCTCCAGAACAGTCAGCCGCACCAGACCATCGTCCAGCAGGATGGTATCCCCCGCTTTGACGTCACCGGGCAGTTCTCCGTAGGTAATGGAACAGCGGTGCGCATCGCCCTCCACCTGAACGGTGGTCAGGGTGAATTCCTGACCGGCGGTCAGATGGACCCGTCCGCCGGCAAAGTCCTTCAGACGAACCTCAGGGCCCTTGGTATCCAGCATGGCCGCCACCGGGGCGTCCAGTTCTTCCCGCAGCGCCTTCAGCGCGTCCAGCCGCACCTTATGCTCCGCGTGGGTCCCGTGGGAAAAGTTGAAGCGGGCCACGTTCATTCCCGCCTGGATCATCTCCCGCAGGACGCCTTCCCGGTCCGTGGAGGGGCCAAGGGTACATACAATCTTTGTCTTTCGCATCTCACGCACTCCTTCCGCCATTTCAAAAGAAACGCCGATTCTCTCCCATTATGAAGTAATCGTTTTTCTCAGCCATTTTATCACAAACCTGTTCTTATGAAAAGACAGCAATCTGTAAAATTTTCATTTCAACTTTTGAAGCTCTGCACAAAAGGCCCCCCGCCAAATCCCGGTACAGATGCCGTCCGCCAATTTTTCCGCACTTCCCGCCGGAACCGTTTGCTTCTTTCCGGCTTCTGTTATATAATTGCATATAAGTTAAATTTCTCACCGCCCTGCGGGGAACGCATCAAGGAGGTAACATATGCACTACATCGGTATTGATCTCGGCGGCACCAGCATCAAAGGGGCCGTTGTCACAGAAGGCGGCACGATCCTGAAGGAAGCCTCCTGCCCCACTCAGAGGGAATTGGGACCTGAGCACGTGGCCCGCGAGATCGCAGGGCTGATCACAGCTCTGGCGGAAGGATACGATCCTCAGGCGATCGGCGGCGTGGGCGTAGGCTGTCCCGGCATTGTGGAGGATCACAGCGGTATCGTCCGCTACTCCGCCAACCTCCATTGGGAAAATTTTGATCTCCGGGCCGCCGTTCAGAAATACAGCGGTTATACCGTCCGTCTGGCCAACGACGCCAACGCCGCCGCGCTGGGCGAGGTAGTAGCGGGCTGCGCTCAGAATGTGGACAGCGCCGTGATCCTGACGCTTGGTACCGGCGTAGGCAGCGGTGTGGTGCTGAATGGAAAGATCCTGACGGGCTGCACCGGCGGTGCAGCAGAACTGGGACACATGGTGGTGGAGGACGGCGGCGCGCTCTGCGCCTGCGGAAGAAAAGGCTGCTTTGAAGCCTACGCTTCCGCCACCGGTTTGATCCGCATGGCGAAGGAGGCCATGGCCCAGCATCCGGAAAGCCTGCTCCACGCCACCGCCGCAGAGGTTGGTGATGTCAACGGCCAGACCATTTTCCGTGCCAAGGAGCAGGGGGACCCTACCGCCGTCGCCGTGGTGGAGCGGTACATCCACTACCTCTCCGTAGGTATCGCCAACGTCATCAACTGCTTCTATCCCGAGGTGGTGGCGCTCTCCGGCGGCATCGCCAATCAGGGAGAGGCGCTGCTGGCTCCCCTGCGGGAAGCCGTTGCGCCCCAGGTCTATGGCAATCAGTATTTGCAGACTCACACCCGCATCCTCGGCTGTACGCTGGGCTACCACGCCGGGATCATCGGCGCGGCCATGCTGCCCACTGCCCTATGATCGCATAATCATCTGCCAAAAACCGCCCCGGGCTTGCCGTGAAGCAAGGCCGGGGCGGTTCTTCGTATGTTTCTATTGCAGATTTAAAATTGAATGGGCCTTCTTTGGCAGCCGTGTTACTTGTTCTTCCGCATCATGGCCGCGTCAGCATCCAACAGCTGCTGAGAGGCGTCCTCCAACTGCTCCGGCTTCTCGTAGCGGTCCGCCAAGCTGCTCTCCACCAGCTTTTCCTGCGGTTCGCCCCGGAAAACCAGCTTCAGCAGGATCGGCGTCAGGATCGTGCCGCCTACCACGGTGATGACCACCGGTGTCATCATCGCACTGCTGAGAACGCCCATGGACAGTCCCCGGTTGGCTACGATCAACGCCACCTCGCCGCGGCAGACCATGCCCACACCCACCTGAATGCTCTCCCGTTCCGTAAAGCCGCAGAGTTTTGCGCCCAAGCCGCAGCCCGCCAGCTTGGAAATAACGGAGATCACCAGCAGCAGGACGGAAAATGCCAGCATCCCGCCGCTGACGCCGTCCAGCTTGACGTTGATACCGATGGCGGCGAAGAACACCGGCGTCAGCAGCAGATAGCCAAGCGGATTATACTTGGACTGGATATAGGTTCCCTTGGGGGTGCAGGCCACGGCCAGACCGGCGGCATAGGCGCCGGTGATGTCCGCCACGCCAAAAAACTCCTCCGCGCAGTAGGCCATCACCAGGCAGAGCACAAAGGCCAGAACGGAGTTGCGGTGGGTGGCCCAGCCTCCCTGCCGCTTCAGCATCCAGCAAAACAGGCGGTTGGCCCCCACACCGGCCACAGCCGCGAAGATAAAGAAGCCCAGGATCTTCAGCAGGACCAGTCCAACGCTCTCCCCGCCACCGGCCAGACTGCTGACCAGAGTCAGCGCCACAAGACCCAGCACATCGTCGATCAAGGCTGCTGCCAGAATGGTGTTGCCCACCTTCGTTTCCAGCTTACCCATCTCCTTCAGGGTCTCCACCGTGATGCTGACGGAGGTTGCCGTAAGGATCGTACCCACAAATACATTTTCCAGCATACCGTTGCTCTCGATCAAGCCTGCGGCGGCAGCGCCCCATGCCAGAGCCGTACCCATGAGCAGGGGCACGATCACACCCAGCAGAGCCACCCAAAAGCCAGCCTTGCCGCTGTGCTTCAGTTCGTTGATGTCCGTTCCCATACCGGCGGAGAACATCAGCACGATGACGCCCAATTCGCTGAGCTGGGAAATAAATTCAGTTTCTGTCAGAACATTCAGTCCAGCAGGACCCAGGATCAGGCCCGCCAGCAAAGCGCCCACTACCTGAGGCATCTGAAACCGCTGTGTCAGAAGGCCCAGCAGCTTCGTACTTAACAAAATCAACGCCAGATCCAGTAAATAATGGTATGACACAAAAAACTCCTCTCCATGCGGTTCCACCGCATACACACATTTTTTCACAAGGCCCTTATTCTATCGCTTTCCCCGATTTTTGCAATGGTCATTTTGCACAAAACAGCTGTTAATTTTTGTTAAGACTTCCTAAGCAAGCTTTTGCAGAGGTGCCTGCCGTTTTTTCCGGCCAGCGGCGCTATGTTCTGTTCTCTGCAAGTGTTTAATATTTGTTAAAAATTTTTTCACACTTTTTCTCGCAGAACCGCCTATAATCTCCAAAATGTGATTTTTATTTTACTGACATGCCGCGTTTTCCCGCGGCTGAGAGGATCCTGATTATGAAGCTGCCTCTAATCGATTACCGTCAGTTCCGTCTGAGCCGGCTGAATACCCCGCAGTTCCGGCATCTGAAGCTGCTGCTGTTCTGGCCGATTTTCAGTCTGGTATTCTGTTATCTGGAAAACTACCGCCCTACCGTCTACTACGCCCCCATGCGCTGCGCGCTGGATCATTGGATCCCCTTCTGCAAGTGGTTCGTCATCCCCTACGCGTTCTGGTTTCTCTTTGTAGGAGGGATGCTGCTCTACACCTTATTTTATAACATCCCCGCTTTCCGACGGATGATGTGGTTCATCATCCTGACGTACTCCTTTGCTCTGGTGACCTACCTTCTCTTCCCCAACTGCCAGCATCTGCGGCCCACACTGCTGGGCGGCGACCTGCTGACGCGGTTCACCGCAAAGCTGTACGCCGCAGACACCAACACCAACGTCTGCCCTTCCATTCACGTCATCGGCTCCTTTGCGGTGTACTTCGCTGCCCGGGACATCCGGCGCTTCCGCGCCAAGGGCTGGCGGCTGGGCTTTCTGACCATGGCCGTGCTCATCAGCCTGTCTACCGTATTCCTCAAGCAGCACTCCGTTCTGGATGTGCTGGCGGGGCTGGCTGTCTGCGCCGCAGCCTATCCCCTGATCTATCGGGTACCTGCCGGAGCCGCTTCTCTGATCCCCGCCGGAGGTCTTGGCCGTAAGCGGTTCCCAGAGCTGTAACACCTCTTGCCTTTCCCACTCTGTCCCTTTATAATAGAGGGACAGAGTTTTTTTGTCGCATCGCCCCATTTTCAGACGATACCGCGTAGGAGGAAGCCGCCATGCCCACGATTATCCCCATCACCGATTTTGCCGCCCCGGAACTGGATATTTATGCCCGGCTGACGGAAAATCAGCTTTTGAACCGGGCAGACCCGGCCAACGCCCTGTTCGTGGCGGAAAGTCCTCTGGTCATTGGCCGGGCGCTGGACGCCGGGTGTACGCCGGTATCCTTCCTGATGGAGACGAAGCACATCAACGGCAAGGGTGCGGAGATCCTGGCCCGCTGTCCGGCAGATATTCCCGTCTACGCGGCGGAGCTGGAGGTCCTGACCCAACTCACCGGCTTTCATCTGACCCGGGGGATGCTCTGCGCCATGCGGCGGCCGCCGCTGCCCACGGTGGAGGAGATCTGCGCCAAGTCCCGGCGGATCGCCGTGCTGGAAAACGTGATGAACCCTACCAACATTGGCGCCATCTTCCGTTCCGCTGCGGCGCTGGGGATGGATGCGGTGCTGCTGACCGCCGCCGGCAGTGATCCCCTTTACCGCCGGGCCAGCCGGGTCAGCATGGGCAACGTTTTTCTGGTGCCTTGGACCTATCTGCCGGAGGGTGTGGATTGGACGGAGACTTTGCGGCAATACGGCTTCAAAACCGCTGCCATGGCCCTGCGGGAGGACTCCATCCGTCTGAATGACCCTCATCTTGCCCGGGAGCCCAAGCTGGCGGTGGTCATGGGCACGGAGGGGGACGGACTGGCCTCCGACACCATTGCTCACTGCGACTATACGGTGATGATTCCCATGACTCACGGGGTGGACTCCCTGAATGTGGCGGCAGCCAGCGCCGTGGCCTTTTACCAGTTGGGGCTGATGAGCTGCCCAGAATGAATATTCCGCAAAATATTCATTCTATTATTCAAGCATTTGCCAATTCGTGAATGAATTATCTATTTTCCATGCAAATATGGCGTTTTTCAGCTATATCGCCATTTTTTTGCAGCAATTCCGTCCTGTGGCTAAAGGACTTCCTCTCCAAGGTTCTGTAAACACAATTTTTTCGATCAGCTGCAAAAAGCAGACGCAGATATAACCTGCGTCTGCTTGAGACTGTCGATAAAGTAGTAAATTCTCCGCGACGGTAAGGAAGGGTGTGCGCGGGAAACCCAAGAGGGGTGTCCCGCGCCATTAAAATCCTAAGTTTTCAGAACTTTTATGAAGTTCTGAAAACTTGCTCAGCGGGGAGAAAAGACTTTTTCGACACGCTGAAGCAGACGCAGGATAAAACCCGCGTCTGCTTTTTTGTTCTCAATTCACATATACCGGATATTCATCGGGCCGCAGCGCCTGAAGCTGGGCCCACCCCTGATCGCTGGCGATGATCCGGCCATCCTCCAAGGACAGGGCAAACCAGTTCAGTTTCCGGTCACAGTACAAGAAATATTCGATTCCCGCCTGAGCGCCAAAAAATCCCGGCTCAGCAAATGTGATATTGGCGCAGTTGCTTTTCTTCTCCCAACGGATCATTGCCTGCATGCGTTCCCGACAGGTTTTCTCCACTGCGTCTATGGCAAACCGCCCATCATAGCTCCGTCCCCAGATGCTTCGCTCCCCGGAAATCGTAACGGCTGTCTCGCCGATTTTCTCTCCATCCTGCCAGATCCCAACTGGGTAGGACCGCTCTACCTTTTGAAGAAACGCGCCGCTGCGATCCAAAATTCCAAAGATCACAAAGCCCGCTATCAGCAGACAGCAGAGTATCCCGAACCGGCGGCTCCAGTCCCACCGCAGAGCGGAACGGCTCTCCCGTATCAGCACCGCCAAAGCCGACCGGACGTCGATCTCAGCCGGTTCCTCCACCAGCCGTCCCTCCAGCAGACTTACCACCGAGCAGTGCAGCGCATCTGCCAGCGGTTCCAGCAGAGATACATCGGGAAACCCGGCCCCCCGCTCCCATTTGCTGATCGTGCGGTCTGAAATATGAAGCTGTTCCGCCAGCTGCTTTTGAGTCAGCCCCCGTTCCTTTCGGAGCTGTGCGATCAGTGCGCCGGTGTCCGTCTGCCGCATAACGTATCCCCCTTCGGTTTTTGCTGGGTTGATTGTATCAAAAAACCGGCACTCCCGCAACAAACGCTGCGTGGAGTGCCGGTTTTTTTGCTTATTTCAGCATCCGCTTCAGATACTGTCCCGTGAAGCTGGCGGGGCAGGCCGCCACCTCCTCCGGCGTACCGGTGCACACGATGGTACCGCCGCCGTCGCCCCCCTCGGGGCCCAGATCGATCAAATGGTCGGCGCACTTGATGACGTCCAGGTTGTGCTCGATGACCACCACTGTGTTCCCTGCGTCCACCAGCCGCTGCAAAACCTCCAGCAGCTTGCGCACATCGTCGGAGTGCAGACCGGTGGTGGGCTCGTCCAGAATATAGATAGTCTTGCCGGTGGCCTGCTTAGAAAGCTCTGTGGCCAGCTTCACCCGCTGGGCCTCGCCGCCGGAAAGCTCCGTGGAGGGCTGGCCCAGCTTCACGTAGCCCAGGCCCACATCCTGCAAGGTTTGCAGCCGCTTTTTCAGCTTGGGCAGGGCAGAGAAGAAGTCCAGCGCCTCGTCTACCGTCATATCCAGCACATCGGCGATGTTCTTGCCCTTGTAGCGGACTTCCAGTGTCTCCCGGTTGTAGCGTCTGCCCTTACAGACCTCGCAGGGGACGAAAATATCCGGCAGGAAGTGCATTTCGATTTTCAGCAGGCCATCGCCGGAGCAGGCCTCGCACCGGCCGCCCCGGACGTTGAAGCTGAACCGCCCCTGTCCGTAGCCCCGGCTCTTGGCCTCCTGGGTGGAGGCGAACAGATCCCGGATGTCGTTGAACAGGCCGGTGTAGGTGGCTGGGTTGGAGCGGGGCGTCCGCCCAATGGGACTCTGGTCGATGTTCACCACCTTGTCCAACTGCTCGATGCCCTCGATGCGGTCGCACTTGCCGGGGCGGACCTTCATCCGCATCAGCTCCGCCCCCAGCCGCTTGAAGAGCACCTCGTTTACAAGGGAGCTCTTTCCGCTGCCGGACACGCCGGTGACCACAGTGAAGGTCCCCAGTGGGAATTCCACGTCGATGTGGCGGAGGTTGTTCTCCGCCGCGCCGATGACCTTCAAAACCTTGCCGTTTCCGGGACGGCGAACGGTGGGCACCTCAATTTTCTTCTTTCCGGACAGATACTGCCCCGTCAGACTGTCGGGGTTAGCCATCACCTCCGCCGGAGTGCCTGCTGCCACCACCTGACCGCCGTGAACGCCCGCGCCGGGGCCGATGTCAATGAGGTAGTCCGCGGAGCGCATGGTGTCCTCGTCATGCTCCACCACGATGAGACTGTTGCCCAGATCCCGGAGGTTTTTCAGCGTCGCCAGCAGCTTATCGTTGTCCCGCTGGTGCAGCCCGATGGACGGCTCGTCTAAAATATACAGCACGCCCATCAGGCTGCTGCCGATCTGGGTGGCCAGCCGGATTCGCTGGCTCTCGCCGCCGGAGAGGGTTCCGGCGCTGCGGGCCAGCGTCAGATAGCCGAGACCCACGGACTTCAAAAAGCCCAGCCGGGAGCGAATTTCCTTCAAAATGCGGTCGGCGATCAGCATTTGCTGCTCCGTCAGCGTCAGCCCATCCATCCAGGTAAGTGCATCCTCTACGGAGAGGGTGGTGAACTCGTAGATGTTCTTCTCCCCCACCGTGACCGCCAAGGATTCCTTCCGCAGACGGCGGCCCTGACAGTCCGGGCAGGGACACTCGCTCATCAACTCCTCCAGCTCCTTCCGGCTGGCGTCGGACTGGGTCTCCTTATAGCGGCGCTCGATGTTGTTGCAGATGCCCTCAAAGGCCTGCTTCAAAACGCCCTTGCCCCGGGGCTGGTCATAGTGCAGCTCCAGTGTCTCCCCTTTGGTGCCATAGAGGATGATGTTTTTCGCCTCATCGCTGAGACTGTTCCACGGCTCCGTCAGGGAAAACTTGTACTTTTTGCTCAGCGCGTCGAAGTACATCCGGGAAATACCGTCCCCCCGGATGTTGTTCCAGCCGCTGGCCTGAATCGCCCCGTCCAAAATGGACTTTTCCCCGTCCTGCACAATGAGGGCAGGGTCGGCCTTTAACTGGTTCCCCAGACCGGTACAGGTGGGGCAGGCGCCGAAGGGATTGTTGAAGGAGAACATCCGGGGGGTCAGCTCCTCCATGGAGATACCGCAGTCCTCGCAGGCGTAGTTCTGGGAGAAGGAGAGGTCCTTTTCCTCCCGCAGAAGGTTGACGATCACCAGTCCGCCGGAGAGCTTGGCGGCGGTCTCCACGCTGTCCGTCAGCCGTTGGCGGATGTCAGGTCGGATGATGAGCCGGTCCACGATGATCTCGATGGAGTGCTTTTTGTTCTTCTCCAGCTTGATCTCCTCGTCCAGTTCGTAGAGGCTGCCGTCCACTCTGGCCCGGACATAGCCGGAGCGCTTGGCGTCCTCAAACACCTTGGCGTGCTCGCCCTTTTTGCCCCGGATCACCGGAGCCATCACTTGAATCCGGGTCCCCTCCGGCAGTGCCAGCACCTGATCGATGATCTGGTCGATGGTCTGCTGGCGGATCTCCTTGCCGCAGTTGGGGCAGTGGGGCGTACCCGCTCTGGCCCACAGCAGACGGAGATAATCGTAGATCTCCGTCACGGTGCCCACGGTGGACCGAGGGTTTTTGCTGGTGGTTTTCTGGTCGATGGAGATAGCGGGGCTGAGGCCCTCGATATAGTCCACGTCCGGCTTGTCCATCTGGCCCAGAAACATCCGGGCGTAGGACGAAAGGCTCTCCACATACCGGCGCTGGCCCTCGGCGTAGATCGTGTCGAAGGCCAGAGAGGATTTTCCGCTGCCGGATACACCGGTCATCACCACCAGCTTGTCCCGGGGAATGGTGACGTCGATATTTTTCAGGTTATTGGCCCGGGCACCTTTTACAATGATATTTTCCTGCATGATCTGCTTTTCCGCTCCTGTTTCATGTAGTCAAAACCGGTTTTCGGTCATAGCATACACAAACCATTTTTTAATGTCAACTATGCGTTTAAATCTGCAAAAATGACATTTTTTAAACTTTTATATTCATTCCACAGTAACGTCCGCCGTCTGAGCCCCCAACAGGGCAATGAGGTCCGCCGGGGCCACCTCCACCTGCGCGCCGATCTTTCCGGCGGAGACACAGATGGTGTCGAATAGCTCCACCGTCTCATGGAACACCGTGGGGAACTGCTTTTTCATGCCCACCGGGGAACAGCCGCCGTGGACGTAGCCCGTCAGTGGCAGCAGTTCCTTTTGAGGCAGCATGGCGATGGATTTCTCCCCCACCGCCTTGGCTGCCTTTTTCAGATCCAGATTTTCCGCCACTGGAATGTCGAACACATAGTATCCGCCGCCGGCGCCCTTTGTCACCAGGGTCTTGAACACCTGCTCCGGGTCCTGATTCAGATACGCCGCCACGGAGACACCGTCCACCGGGCCGTCCGCCGGGTACTCATGGGGCGTGTAGGCGATCTTCTTCTGCTCCAGCGTCCGCATGACGTTGGTTTTTTCTTCCTTGTGCTTGGACACAGATCTCACCTCTTACAAATACATCCGCAGCAATGCCAGGATCAGCATGTGGGCGGGATAAAAAGCGTAGCAGGCATACTGGATGGCCTTATTGTGAGCGCCCTGTCTGCCGTTATACAGCCAAATGGGGATCAGGGCCAGCAGCGCCAAGCCCTGCTCCGGGAATTCCAAGGTCCAGCTCCCCAGCGTCAGGGGGATGGTCATGCCCCCCAGCAGTTTGCAGTTCAGGAAGGCCAGTCCCGCCACCTCGCCGATCCAGCCGTAGGGGATCTGGCGGCAGAGGTAGAAGATCAGCACCGTGACCACGCCGCTGCCGTAGTAATCCACCATGCTGATCGTTCCCAGGAAATATCCCACGGGCAGGCTCAAAACGGCGGCGAGGATATACAGCCCCGCCCCCTTGCTCCGGACCTTTTCCAGCCCCAGCATCAGCAGAAGGGCGATGAAAAAGGTGAACATCACGTTCTGATGGAAGGGGAACACAGGGGAGGAGTAGTACAGGTAGTTAAAGGGGATCTCGGAGATCAGGGCAAAGACCAGCATCCGCAGCAGGTATTTTTTCCGGTCATGGGTCCGCTGAAAGCCCTCCGCCACCTGAAAGGCAAAAATGGGGAAAGCGATGCGGCCCACCGCCGTCAGCCACATGACGCCGGGCAGCACCGTGGCCCACAGGTGGTCGCAGAGCATGAGGGCCATGGCCAGCAGTTTTAAGGTCAGGCTGTCCAGACACCCCTTGGTTTTTGTGTGTTCCATAGTATGTTTTCCTTTGCAATGTTTTTTGTGTTTTTCTGTATGTAAAATGCCCGTTCGGACATATATTGGCTTGCTTTTGGTCAATTCCCCGTTTTCAGTCGGCTACGGCAGCGCCCGCAGGGCGATGATGTACCCAATGAGAATCAAAAAGGGATAAACGCACCAGCCCGCCCGCTGCATTCCCAGATAGAAGTCCGAAGGCTCCGGGTCCTTCACGTCGCACATATGCTGCCAGCGGAACAGGGCCAATGGGTATGCGGCGTCCAGCGCCAGCAGGCCGGAAAACAGCAGCATGGTGAAATACAGCATCCAGCTGCCCCGGCTCACCAGCTGCGGCCCACGGGCAAAGCTGAGAATCGTCCCTCTATCCGTTTCATAATGCTCCCAGTAATCGTCTCCAGCAGTGCTGCTATAGGAAACGGACATGGTAAAGGGATCCCAGTTCCCGTCCAGATCGTACCATCCCATGTCGTGCTCCGCCGTATAGCCGCCCTCAAAAAGGAGCTGACCGTTCCGGGTGATTCGGATGTGCTCCACCGGTCCCAGCTGGTCCGCCTGAATGGGCGGCAGGCCGGTCTCCACCGCGCACACGTCATGGACGCGGTCCCCGACCTGAACCACCACCTCCGTCCGCTGTTCATCGGGGCAGTCCGTCACGGTGATCTTCACCCGCTCACCCTGAACCTTCCCGGCGTAGACCGTCGCGGCGGGGTCATCGGCCTGTGCCGACACCTGCAAGAAACCCTCTTCAAATTTCACGCCCTCAAGTCTGTGAAATACAAACGTCAGAATGGCGAAGGCCACCGCCATAGCCGCAACGGAGATCAGGACAGCCTTTTGCAGAGCAGAGCGTTTTTCCATATATACCTCCTGTATTTTTCCAATCGGTTCGTACAGTCTGTTTTCGATCTTGGCGCGTTTTCTCTCGAAATTTGTCCGCTATTTACCGCCCCGCAGCTCGATGATCCGGTCGCGCAGCACCGCTGCGTACTCGAATTCCAGCAGCTTGGAAGCCTCCTTCATCTCCTGCTCCAGCTTGGCGATCTCCGCCGCCCGCTCCGCGTCCGTCAGCTTTTTGGGCTTGCCCTTGGCCTTATGTCCGGTGTCCTCGCTGCGGGAGATTTCCAGAATTTCCCGGACGTCCTTGATGATGGTTTTCGGCACGATGCCGTGGGCCTTGTTGTAAGCGTCCTGAATTTTCCGGCGGCGCTCCGTCTCGTCCATCGCCGCCCGCATGGAGGGTGTGACGGTATCGGCGTAGAGGATCACCAGACCCTCCGCGTTCCGGGCCGCCCGGCCAATGGTCTGGATGAGGGACGTCTCGCTGCGGAGGAAGCCCTCCTTGTCGGCGTCCAATACCGCCACCAGAGAGACCTCCGGCAAGTCCAAACCCTCCCGCAGGAGGTTGATGCCCACCAGCACGTCGAACTCGCCCAGCCGCAGATCCCGGATGATCTCCATCCGCTCGATGGTGGCTACGTCAGCGTGCATATACCGTACCCGGATGCTGTTGGCCCGGAAAAACTCCGTCAGATCCTCCGCCATCTTTTTCGTGAGAGTTGTCACCAACACACGCTCGTTCCGCTTGGCCCGGGCGCGGATCTCCTCCATCAGATCGTCGATCTGGCCCTCCACCGGGCGCACCTCCACCCGGGGGTCCAGCAGTCCGGTGGGGCGGATGACCTGCTCCACGATGTTGTCCGCCCGCTCCCGCTCGTAGGGCCCCGGCGTGGCGGAGACGAACACCGCCTGACCGATGCGGCTCTCAAATTCCTCGAATTTCAGAGGCCGGTTGTCGAAGGCGCAGGGCAGGCGGAAGCCGTACCGCACCAGCGATTCCTTTCTGGCCCG
>ENA-UEQK01001737-UEQK01001737.1-human-gut-metagenome-genome-assembly--contig:-NODE-1737-length-12872-cov-11.939977_pt1 | contig 12872 bp, 9 predicted proteins | sample MGYA00242939_ERZ507942 | MGnify/ENA primary metagenome ERZ507942 (study PRJEB26167, sample SAMN06115485) | human gut metagenome | host: Homo sapiens | place: China:Chongqing | collected 2015-03-30... | reverse complement strand
ATACAACCATTTTGACATCTTGTTATACCGTGCTCGGCAAGAAACCGCAAGTACCTCGCAGAGAAAATACGCATACTTATTTTTTACTTTTGTCTTAAATGGCAGTGTGTTCTCCTACTTTTTCGCCGCAAAACCAATGAAAAAGTTGCGCGTGAGCCGTCAGGAAAATCCGCAGCTCATTGTACGGTAAATTTCCCGGCTTACCGAGCTTTTTTGCTTCCGGCTGCTTTTTCGGGCGGCTACCCTGCGTCTGCCAAATGAATCCTACAGGACTTCGCAGCCGCAATTTCTCCTGCCTGCCGCTGGCGTTTGAATTCACGCTCATTTTATGCGGCATACACAAGAAGCTGTAAAACAATATCTGCGATGACCACGCCGCTCAAATCTTTCCCTTGCTTTGTGTTAAGCAGCGGCAGACGCGCGAAAGCAAGAAAAGGGTAGCGGCAAGCAGGGCAAGTGTTTATACAAGCTCTTGTAAAAGTGGGAATCCGGCGTTTGCCGGATTCCCACTTCGCTTGTTATTGGAAATCTTCCCCCTAAGCACATATCGCAGAGCGATATGGCAGCGCACCTTCGGTACTTCATGCCGGACGATCAACGCTCGTCCGGCCCTTTTTCTGCGTCTGCGGCTCCTGCGGTGCAAAATACGGACGCAGATGCTCCCGATGGATCAGAAGCTCCCGGAGCTTCCGCTATTCCTTGCGTCATCTGTCCGAACAGCGCACGACTGCGGGTGCTCATCTCGTCCGCTGTCTGTGCCAACTTTTCATATGGATTCCTTTGTAAGCCGACACAGAATTTCCCCGCGTCAGTTCAGCAAGAGAATGGTGCGCTTCCGATTTTATGTCATGTGTTCCCGCAATCGTTCCAGATTGCCCTCCATCAGCGTCACATAGGTCTCTCCCCCCGCCAGTTCCTCCGGGGAGACGTTGTGGCAGCTGTGGAACATGGCGGTTCCGGCCCCTGCGGCCTCCGCAATGGCGTCCGCCACCAGATGGTTGGAAAACTCGATATACCAGACGGTGGAGATATGCTCTGACTTCACCTTGTCCGTCAAAAACGCGATGGTCGCCGCAGATGGCTCCGTCTGGGTAGAGCATCCCGGAAAGGCCGCATAGTAGTTCAGGTGGAATTCCTCCGCAAAATACCGCAGGGGAAACCGGTCGCCGAATACGATGGTCCGATCTGGCAGGGCGTCAAAAAAGTCGTGGAATTCCTGATCCAGCGCGTCGATCTGCGCCGCATACGCTTCCGCATTGGCCCGGTACTGCGCCCCATGGGCGCTGTCCAGCGCCGCCAGCTCCTCACCGAACCGCCGGGTGATGGCGGCGGCATTGGCAGGCGATGTCCACACGTGCTCGTCGATCTCCGTCACCGTTCCCAGATGGTCGTGGCCGTCATGGTCATCGTGGTCGTCATGCTCCTCATGGTGATGCCCTGCCTCTTCCTGCATCCCCTCCGTATGCTCCTCCTCCAGCGTTTCCACGCAGTCGGTCATGGCCAGCGTCTGTCCTGTCGGCTCTGCCGCATCCAGAATCGTCTCCACCCAGCTGTCGGACTCGCCGCCCAGATACAAAAACAGGTCGCAGTTCTGCACCTTCAGAATGTCCGCCGGGGTCGGTTCATAGGAGTGGCTCTCCGTTCCCGGCGGCAGCATCAGCTCCACATCCGCCAGATCGCCGGCAGCAGCCCGCGCAAAGTCATAGGCCGGGAACACAGTTGCCACAATATGCAGTTTTCCGTCTGCCGGTTCCGGCGCGGCAGACGCCCCGCAGCCCGTCAGCAAAGCCAGGATCAGAAGGATCATCCAGATTTTTTTCACAGTGGTCTCCTTTGCAATTTGAAAATGATTTTCAAATAAGATACCATACTCCCCTGAAAAAAGCAACCCCCGGCGGAAAAACTCCGCCGGGGAACCTCTTATTTGCTCCGTTTCAGGACTTCCCGCACCAGCGCCCACGTCCGCTGAACGGACGCAATGTGCATCCGCTCCCGCGGGGTGTGGATATCCGTCAGATCCGGGCCGAAGGACACGCAGTCCAGCCCCGGCAGCTTTTCGCTGAAAATACCGCACTCCACACCGGCGTGGATCGTTTCGATCACCGGCTCCCGGCCGTACTGTTCCCGGTAGACCTGAGTCATCCGCTCCCGCAGAGGGGACTCCGGCAGGTATTCCCAGGCGGGATAGTCGCCCCAGATCGCCACATGGCCGCCGATCTGCTCCGTCAGGCACCGCAGGCGCTCCTGCATCATCTGCTTCTGACTGGCCAGACTGCTGCGGACGGAGAAATCCGCCGACAGCTGCCCTTCCTCACAGGCCAGAATTCCCAGATTCAGGGAGGTCTGCACCAGACCGGGAATATCCATGCTCATGGCCTGAATCCCGTTGGGCAGGCAGAGCAGCAGGCAGATCGCCTTTTCCGTGGTGGCCGCGTCCATGGGCAGCCATCGGGCCGCTCCCGGCTCCACCATCACCGTCAGGCCGGGGTCTGCCGCCCGGTACTCCTTTTTCAGCGATTCTGTCAGCGTCCCGACCGCCGCCTGCACCGCTTCCGCGTCCGCAGTCATAAGCACCGCCTCTGCCGCCGCAGGAATAGCATTGTCCTTGCTGCCGCCCACGGCGGACACCAGACGCACCTCCGCCGCGCCGGACGCTGCCCGCAGCAGCCGTCCCAGCAGCAGATCGGCATTGGCCCGGCCCTTGTCGATCTCCACGCCGGAGTGTCCGCCTGCCAGCCCGGAAACCCGGAGGGTCAGCGCTTCTCCCGCAAAGGGTTCCCGCACCAGCGGCAGGCGGCAGGACACCCGGCTTCCGCCGGCGCATCCCACCGTGAACACGCCCTCCACCTCGGAGTCAATATTCAGCATGGTGCGGCCCTGCAAAGGCGACACGTCCAGCGCCGCCGCGCCCAGCATCCCGATCTCCTCCTCGGTGGTCAGCACCGCTTCCAGCCGGGGATGGGGCAGGGTTTCATCCTCCAGCGCCGCCAGCGCCATCGCCACGGCAATGCCGTCGTCGCTGCCCAGGGTGGTGCCTTTTGCGCCGATCACATCCCCGTCCACAAAAAGATCCAGCCCCTCGGTGTCCATATCCTTGGCGCAGTCCGGCTCTTTCTCGCACACCATGTCCAGATGCCCCTGCAAAATCACGGCGGGGGCGTCCTCGTACCCGGCGGTGGCCGGAGCGATGAGGATCACATTGTTGGCCGCGTCCTGATACCATTCCAGCCCCAGCTTTTTTCCGAACTCCACACACCAGTCGCTGATGGCCTTGGTGTGAGTGGAGCCGTGGGGGATAGCGCACAGCTCCTGAAAAATTTCAAAGACCCGCTTCGGCTCCAGACCTGACAGCACGCCCATGTCACTCACCCTTTTTCTTCAGCTTTGTTTTGTTGCCCATGGCATCCACAATATAGGTATTGTCCAGCTGCCCTTTCAGGCTGCCCAGTACGGAGTCGATGTATTCCCGCCGCAGGGCGGCCCGTTCCATCTCCTCCCACTCCGTCAGCCCCTCAGGGCTTTTGGCTTTCTTCGCCAGTTCGTTGATCCGATCGATCTGCTTTTGTTCCATCATAACTCCTTTTCTATTGCAGTATAAAATTCTCCTATTTGTAACACTTGACAGCAATAGGGATCCGTCCCTTTTTCGTCAGGCTTCCCACTTCCGCCAGTTCAAATTTGCCGAACCCGCGGGCAGAGACCGTGTCTCCTGTCGAAACCGCCTTGTCCGGCTTGGTACACTCCCGCCAGTTCAGCTGCACCCGGCCGCTTTCGATCAGCTCCGCCGCCTTTCCCCGCGCCATGCGGAAGCCGGTGGAGCAGACCGCGTCCAGCCGCAGGGAGGACACGGTGTCCCGCCGCTCTTCAAAATGGATCTCCGGGATGTGAACACAGCCGGGGTCGATCTCCGCCACGCGCAGCTTCGCCCGTCCGGCAGATTCCCAGCTCTGCGCCAGAAAATCCGCCACGGTGTCCAGCACCATGAGATCGGCGCTCTCCGGCCCTACCAGAATGTCTCCGATCTTCTCCCGGACAATACCCATCCCCATGAGGCTGCCTAAAAAGTCCCGGTGGGTCAGCTTTTCCTCCCCCCGAAAGCCCGCCCGCAGGCAGCGGATGGGACTGTAAGCCGCGGCGTCTTCAGGCTCCATCCAGTCTGGCAGGAACTGAAGCACCACCCGCTCCGCGCCGTCATAGCCGCCCCAGCGGACATAAGCCGTTTCCGGGATCCCCGCCGCGTGAAGCAGATCCATGGCCTGCGCCTGCTGGGCGGGGCTGAGGAAATCCGTTGCCGACGGGATGTTCCTCTCGCCTGCCTGCTGCGCCCGGTCCAGCACCCGCGCCAGCAGCACCCGGTCATCTCCCAGTGCGCCGCACCGATCCAGCAATCTGCTCTTATCCATGCTGCAGCTCCTGTGTCCGCACCAGCTGGGCATACGCGCCGTTCTTTTCCATCAGCTCATGATGGCTGCCCAGCTCCGCCACCCGGCCATTCTCGATCACGGCGATCCGATCCGCGTTCCGCACGGTGGACAGCCGGTGGGCAATGATGATCGTTGTCCGCCCCTGAGAGAGCTTTTCAAAGGTTTCCTGCAATTTGGCCTCCGTCACGCTGTCCAGCGCGGAGGTAGCCTCGTCCAGAATCAGCACCGGCGGGTTTTTCAGGAAGATCCGGGCAATGGAGATCCGCTGCTTCTGTCCGCCGGAGAGCAGCGTTCCCCGCTCGCCCACATAGGTGTCAAAGCCGTCGGGCATGGCGGCGATGTCGTCATAGATCTCCGCCAGCTTTGCCGCCCGGACGACCTCCTCTTCCGTGGCGTCGGGCTTGCCGCAGCGGATATTGTTCAGAATACTGTCCGCAAACAGGAACACATCCTGCTGCACTACCCCCACCTGCTGCCGCAGGGAGCGCTGGGTCACATGGCGGACGTCCTGCCCATCAATGCGGATGCTGCCCTCCGTTACGTCGTAAAACCGGGGGATCAGCTGGCACAGGGTGGACTTGCCGCCGCCGGAGGGGCCCACCACCGCCAGCGTCTCCCCTGCCCTGACGTGGAGATCCACATCGTGAAGCACGTCCAGATCCCCCTCATAGGCGAAGCTGACATGATCCACGTCCACCTGCCCCTTCACGTCCCGCAGCTCCGCCGCGTCCGGCGCGTCCTTCATCGCAGGCTCCGTCCGCATCAGCTCCAGAAAGCGGCCGAATCCGGCTGTGCCGTTGGCCAGCAGCTCCGAGAAGTTGGACAGCTTCCGCACTGGGTTTACAAAGGTGGTGATATACAGGCTGAAGGTGATGAGATCCACGGTATTCAGCTGTCCCCTCATGATGAGGACGCCGCCTGCGGCGATCACCGCGGCGGAGAGGAGGCACAGGAAGAACTCCATCACCGCGTTGAAGCGGCCCATGGCCTTGTGGAACTCCCGCTTGGAGGTTTTATAGACATTGTTGGAATCGTTGAACTTTTCCAGCTCCTCCCGCTCGTTGGCAAAGGCCTTGGCCGTGCGGATGCCGGAAATGCCGGACTCAATGCCCGCGTTGATAACGGCGGTTTTCTGCTTTACCCGTTTGGACGCCTCGCTCATGGAGCGGCGGCACATCCACACCACCGCGAAAAACACCGGCAGAATGGCCGCGATCACCAGTGCCAGCCGCCACTGAATCGTAAACATGATGGCCAATGCGCCGACGATCGTCACCCCGGAGATGAAAATATCCTCCGGGCCATGGTGAGCCAGCTCGGTGATCTCAAACAGCTCGCTGGTCAGGCGGCTCATCAGCGCGCCGGTGCGGTTGCGGTCATAATAGCCGAAATCCAGCTCCTGCATATGCTCAAAGAGATCCCGGCGGATGTCCGCCTCCACTAAAATGCCGAAGGTGTGGCCGTAGTAGCCGATGATATAGGTCAGCACCGCCCGCACCGCAAAGGCAATGCCAACCGCGCCCATCACCGCAAAAAAGGTGCGGTAAGCGCTCTGGGGCAGCAGCTCATACATACACCAGCGGGAAATATAGGGAAATGCCAGATCGATCAGCGCGATCACCAGCGCGCAGACCATATCCAGAAAAAAGAGACCCCGATGGGGCTTGAAGTAGGACAGGAAGATCCGCAGGGCGGATCGCTCCTGATAGTCTTTTGTGGTCATAAAAGCTCCTTTCAAAACGGCGGCTGCCGGATGATTTTTGTCTATTCTATCACGCTTCGCCGAAATTGGCAACGCCGCCTCATTTTTTACAGAAAAGCCCCCGGACCTTCTGTCCGGGGGCCAAATTGGATTCCGCGCTTAACTGTTGGTCAGGTAGTCGCCCTTCATATAGCCGCTGGTATCCTTACCGCCGGGGCCTTTGAAGGTGATCTCATACCACCCGTCTCCCGCGCTCTTGACGATCTGAACCTCATCACCATTGTTCAGAGACGCCACCGGCGTGCCGCTGGCGCTGGGGCCGGGACGGACATTCACGCCGCCCGCCGCGTTGCTTACTCTGGCGCTGCCGGTTTTCAGGCTGCCGCCGGATGTGGTGGTTGTGGTCGTAGTCGTAGTCGTCGTCGTGGTGGTTGTGGAGCTGCCTGCCGTGACGGACAGGAACTCGCCCTTCACATAGCCGCCGGTGTCCTTGCCGCCGTGGCCGGAGAAGGTAATCTCATACCAGCCGTTTCCGGCGTCCCGCACCACCTGCACCTGATCCCCGTTCTTCAGGGACGCAATGGCTGCGCCGTTGGTGCTGGCATCCGGCCGGACATTCACGCCGGTTGCCGCGTTCACAATGGTTGCCTCGCTGCCGGCTGCACTGGTGTCGGAGCTTGTGTCAGGCGTTGTGGGCGTGGAAGGCGTGTTGGAGTCCGGCTCATCCGGCATGGTGCCGGGATCGGTGCTGTCCGTCCCGTCGGAATCCGTGCTGCCCGGTTCCGTGTCAGTTCCCGGCTCCACCGGCGTCTCCACACCGGGCTGGGGCGTCACCGGCTCGGTGGGCTGCTTGTCGCTTCGCAGCAGAAACATCAGCAGCCCTGCCATCACAAGGATCAGTACGATCAGCACCGGCGTCAGCAGGCTGAAGCTGCGGCTCTGTTTGGCCCGGCGGACGCCGCGGCCTTTTCCCTCTTTCAGGATCTCCTCTTCCTCGCAGAAGGGGCAGTATTTATAGCTGTCGGAGTATTTTTCCCCGCAATCGGGGCAGCGTTTCATCGCCATGCTTCTTCTCCTTTATCTATTTCATCAGCGCCGCCATTCCATATGCGGCAGTCCTGTGCTTTCATACTTTACATAATACCGATTTTTATAGATGCCGTCAAGTAGACCCGTGTCGATTTCACAGGAATTTCATACTTTTCCTTGCTTTCATGGAACCGCCCCTCTATAATGATAGGGAAAACAGGCCGCTGTATTTCATCCTGAATGATGGATTTTTCCCTGTTTTCCCCAAAAAAACAAACGTCTGGAGGCCCTCAGCATGAGCACCATTCTCATTGGGATCGCCAGCGGCACCGGCTCCGGCAAAACCACCCTCACCCGGCATCTGAAAGAGCATTTCGGCCCGGAGGTCTCGGTCATCAGCCATGACAGCTACTATAAGCGTCAGGACGGCAAAACGCTGGAGGAGCGTGCCAAAGTCAATTACGACCACCCCGCTGCATTCGATACGGATCTGCTGATCGAACACCTGAAGGAACTGAAAGCGGGCCGCCCCATCCAGTGTCCCGTCTACTCCTATGTGGAGCATAACCGCACCGCCGAAACACGGGAGATCCTCCCCACCAAGGTCATTATTGTGGAGGGGATCCTGATCTTTCAGAATCCCACGCTCCGAGATATGTTCGACATCAAGATTTTCGTGGAAACAGATGCCGACGTCCGCATTCTCCGCCGAGCCTTGCGGGACGTGGAGGAGCGGGGGCGCACCCTCCAGTCCGTAGTCACCCAGTATCTCACCACCGTCAAGCCCATGCACGAGCAGTATGTGGAGCCAAGCCGGAAATTCGCAGACATCATCGTTCTGGAAGGCGGGCAGAATCTGGTGGCGCTGGAGATGATTATGCAGCGCATCCAGAACCACATCGACACCCCCTGAACAGCTGACGCACCGGCTCACGCCGGTGCGTTTTTTCTCCATGAGTACAGACGGCCGGGGGGATGAATCCCCCGGCCGTCTGGTTTTACACGGTATATGCGATGCGCTGGGCTTCCGCGCATGGAAGTCAGACTTTCAGCGCCGGTGCGTCCCTGCGCCGCCTTTTTTCACGAAGCTTCACCGGCACGGCTCCCCACAGGAAGCCTTATTCCTCGTTCCGGGCCTTGGCCTCGGCAATGGCCTTCTCCTGCGCCGCAGGGGGGCAATCCTCATAGCGGACAAAGTGCAGGGTGAAGGTGCCGCGGGACTGGGTCATAGAGCGGAGGTCGATGGCGTAAGTGCTCATCTCGCCCATAGGAACCTCGGCGGTGATGACCTGCTCGCCGTTGCCGGCGGGGTCCATTCCCATAACGCGGCCCCGGCGCTTGTTCAGGTCGCCCATGACGTCGCCCATGTAGCTGTCAGGCACAGTGACCTTCAACTCGCCCACAGGCTCCATCAGGCAGGGGTTGGCCTCCGGCAGAGCGGCCTTGAAGGCCAGCTGCGCCGCCGTCTTGAAGGCAATTTCAGAGGAGTCCACAGGGTGATAGGAGCCATCGTACAGAACAGCCTTCAGGTTCACCACAGGGTAGCCTGCCAGCGGGCCATGGGCGCAGGCTTCCCGCAGGCCCTTTTCCACGGCGGGGAAGTAGTTCTTCGGCACAGAGCCGCCGAACACTTCCTCGGCAAAGATCATGTCGTCCTGCTCGGTCTGCGGCTCAAAGCGAATCCACACATCGCCGAACTGGCCGCTGCCGCCGGTCTGCTTCTTGTGGCGGCCCTGCTTCTGCACAGTCTTGCGGATCTTTTCGCGGTAAGCCACGCGGACGGGGCTCAGCGCCACTTCCACGTTGAACCGGCTCTTCAGCTTGCTCACCAGCACATCCACCTGCATATCGCCGGCGCAGGAGAGTACCATCTGGTGGGTCTCGGCGTTGTTGACCACGGTGAAGGAGGGATCCTCCTCATTGAGACGGGTGAGGCCCTGCGCCACCTTGTCGTCCTGACCGCGGGTCTTGGGCGCAATGGCCACGGAATAGCAGGGTTCTGCAAAGGGGATGCCCTTCAGCGCCACGACCTTACGGCTGTCGCACAGGGTATCGCCGGTCTTGACCTTCTCCATCTTGCCGATGGCGCCGATATCGCCGCACATCAGCTCCTTGACCTCAATGGCCTTCTTGCCCCGCATGGTGTACAGGCGGCCCAGCTTCTCGTTGTCGCCGGTACGGGCGTTGACCAGCGTCATATCCGGCGTAATGGAGCCGGAGAGCACCTTCACGAAGGAGTACTTGCCGTACTGATCGGAAACGGTCTTGAACACAAAGGCAGAGGGAACGCCGCCGGCAGAGACCACGAACTCCTCCGTAGAGCCGTCCGCCAGAGTGGCCTTGTGGTAGTTGCCCTGCTCAGGAGAGGGCAGCAGTTCTACGATGTTGTCCAGCAGCATCAGAGAACCCATGCCCGCCACGGCGCTGCCGCACAGCACCGGGAAAATGCTCAGCTCCCGGACGCCCTGACGCAGACCCTGCGCCATTTCCGCATAAGTGAAGTCCTCGCCGTTGAAGAAGCGCTCCATGAACTCCTCGCTGGTCTCAGCCACGGATTCCTTCAGTGCGTCGTTAAACTCGGTGATGACGGCTTCCTTATCCTCAGGAACCTCGATCTCCACGCGCTTGCCGCCCTGCATCTCATAGGCGCGCTTGTTCAGCACGTCGATAATACCGGTGACCTTCTTGTTCTCGTCCCAGATGGGAACCACCACCGGCGCGATATTCTTGCCGAAGCGCTCCCGGAGGGCGTCAAAGGTGGCGTTGTAGTCGCTGTTGTCCTCGTCGGTCTTGGAAATGTAGACGAAGCGGGGCATATTCCGCTCCTCGCAGTATTTCCATGCCTTCTCCATGCCCACGGACACGCCGTCCTTGGCGGAGCAGACAATGATAGCGGCGTCAGCGGCCCGGAGGGCCTCCATGACCTCGCCGGAAAAGTCGAACGCGCCCGGCGTATCCAGCACATTGATGCGGCAGCCCTTATAATCGATGGGGGCCACAGCCGTGGACAGAGAAATCTGACGCTTGACCTCTTCAGGATCATAGTCGCACACGGTATTTCCGTCAGCAACCCGGCCCTGACGCTCGATGGCACCGGTCATAAACAGAAGATTCTCTGCCAGAGAGGTCTTGCCGCTGCCGCTGTGACCCAGCAGGCAGACGTTGCGGATGTTCTGTACTGAATAGCTCATGTTCGTTCCACTCCTTATGTTGATGCTGTTGACACGGCCGGAAGAGCCGCTGGAAAATCGTCAACTCATTGAGACTGTGCAGTTTCAATGTGTTAATTATAACGCTTTTTCGCCGGTAATACAACCGCTTTTTTGTAAGATGTTACATTTTGGAGGGGTGGGCAAAAAGGCTGCTGCATTTTTGTCAGGTCTTGCAAAAAGAGTTTTTTCCGAAAAAGCGGAGGTTTTGTCTCTTCCGGGCAGAAAAAGTACCGGGAGGCGGACAAAACCTCCGTCTCCCGGTACTTTCTTTTGTCAAGTGTCAATAGCGGCCCGTCCAATCGCTCAGCAGCAGCACCGGCAGCGTCCACAACAGCAGGAACACCGTCAGGGAAAGGGGCGTCAGCAGGTCGAATTTCTGGAGGGACACCAGATAGGCCGTCAGCAGCACGCCTGCGCCGCTGCCCAGCAGAGACAGCCACGACGCCCGGCGCACCGCCGTCCGCAGACGACGGCTGCCCACCACGGCTTCCGCATAGGGCAGCAGGCCCTCCCGCAGCAGCAGGGCGCGGGGCAGTCCCCGGTCCTCCTCCGCTTCGCTGAGGGCCACCCGGTCGGTCAGATCCGGGTATTCCACTTTGATGCGCTTGAAGAATTTCCGTTTCAGCAGCGCCGGGGTGATGTTGGGGTCCCGCACCGCCAGAATGGGCGTGATGCGGCTGCGGCGCATCGTCTGCAGGGCGTAATCCACATTCTCCGCCGCCTCGTATTTCACGGCAAACACCGCCGCCAGCTGGTGGTCGATGGCCAGAAACACGCCGGTTTTCAGGTTGATATTGCCGGGCAGGCGCACGTCCTGCTTCCGCATGAACGACGCCGTTCCCAGCAGGACGGACTCGCCGTGGATCGTGCAGCCGAAGCCGCCCTGCTCATAGAAGCTGAGATCCTGTGCGGTCTCTCTGGGGGCGTTTTCGCCCACCGCCAGCCCGTCGAATACCCGCGCCAGCCCGCAGCCTGCCCCATGGGCGGCAGCGGCGGCATAGGCGGCCGCCTTGCTCAGCTCCTCGCCGTAGACCTTCACGCCGTTGAGCCGGATGGTTCCCGGCGGGAACAGATCGGTATCCGTCAGAATCAGGCTGCGGCGCTTGCCCATCCGGGCCGCGCCGTCCCATCCGGCCACGGCGCAGCCGCTTTTTTGCTGCCGCCGGGTCAGCCTTGCCCACGGAAGCCCCCAGCAGAGGGGCAGGGAAAACGTGGCCCCCGCCGTCAGGATTGCAGACAGGTTCAGCAGAAAATCCGCCCCCCGGCCCGCTCCCAGGGAAGTAAGCCCTGCAAACACCACCGACGCCGCCAGAATCAGCGGCAGGAATACCGCCTGAAGCCGGGATGCGTAATCCGTCCGGCTGGCAGTGGTGTAAAAGCCCCGGAGGCTGCCCTTCTGCTTGCAGGCTCCCCGGCCGGTCTCCGTTACCAGATAGGGCGGGTTGTCATCCAGCGAGGCCATCCGGAAGCTGTCGCTGTTGCCCCGGCTCTCCCGGCTGATGCCCCACTGGGCGAAAAACAGCGCCGCCGACGCAACAGGCGCATAGGGCGCCGCCGCGGCCCGTCCGGTATGGAACAGGCACAACAGGCAATCCGCCGCAGATACCGCCGCCGCCAGCGTCACCAGCAACGCGCCGGTGCAGCGCTTTTCCCGGAGCTGCCGGAATCCGTAAACCGGCACCTGACGGCACAGCACCAGATTGATCAGCAGCAGCGCCAGCACAACGACGCACTGCAATTCCCCATCCCCTGTCCAATAGGGGATGCTCACCCCATACTGCTCCGCCGCCATGGCCGCCAGCGGCGCCAGCGCCGCAAGAAGCGCCCAGATCAGCGGGCGGCTCTGCGCCCGAGAATCCTCCCGGTACTCCGCGGCGATCTCGCTGAGCTCCGGCTCGTCTCCAATGGTGTCCGCCTCGGTCACAGGCTTGGGAGGCGGCGGCGCGTCCATGGGATCGTAAAACTGCTCCGTGTCCTCCTGCTGCCGCTTCCGGGAGAACAAGCCCCGCTTCGGCTTCAGCAGCGGCTCCCGGTGTTCTTCCATGACTGCGCCCACCGTGGTGCCGACCAGTTCTTCCAGACTCAGGAGGCGGGACTCCTCCGGCCCGTCCTCTGGCTCGTTCTCCGGCTCGTCCGATTCTTCCGGCTCCTCCGGCAGTTCCGCCTCCCGCGCCGATTCCGCATGAGCCATGCGTCTGGCCCAGAGCATCCGTGCGGGCTTTGGCTCCGCTGCGGACGGTTCTTCCGCGGCAGGCGCTGCCGGTTCCGCAGGAAGTGCAGGCTCTGATACCGTCTCCGGCTCTGCTTCCCGCTCCACTTCCTCCAGAATCTTCTGCTGGCGGCTGCTGCCGTATTCCGCCAGAATCTCCTCTAAGGTATATTCCTCGTCCGAAGGCGGCACATCCCAGTTTTCTTCGCACTCTATTTTATTTTCCTGTTCCTTCGACACAGTGATTCCTCTTTCGTGTTCCCTCAGCCCTGCATCCGCTGGCGCACCGCCTCATA
>ENA-UEQK01001735-UEQK01001735.1-human-gut-metagenome-genome-assembly--contig:-NODE-1735-length-12879-cov-15.993829_pt1 | contig 12879 bp, 11 predicted proteins | sample MGYA00242939_ERZ507942 | MGnify/ENA primary metagenome ERZ507942 (study PRJEB26167, sample SAMN06115485) | human gut metagenome | host: Homo sapiens | place: China:Chongqing | collected 2015-03-30... | reverse complement strand
ACGGCCGCTCATCGCAAGAGCGCCATGACCCTGAAGCTCAACAAGATCGGTTAATAGGCCAAATGAAGGGACGTCCGTCAGGACGTCCCTTTTTCATATTCCCTTCGCGTTACTGCTCGCAGGCAGACCGCACCGGCGTGACAAAGAGCTTTACGCCTTCCATACGGTCCACAACGACCTTGGTACCCATGGAAATCGGGGAGCCGTCGCTGCTGCGGGCGGACCACGTTTTGCCGTCCACATACACCGCGCCGGTTCCGGCGTCGTTGTTGATCTCCTCTGTGACGCGGGCCGCAGAGCCGATGGCCCGATCCAGATTGGTGGGGACGGCTTTGGCGCTCATCTTCCGCACCAGCGGACGGGTAGCGGCCAGCGTTACGGCGGAAACCGCCAGAAACAGCACCACCTGAAGCCACAGCGCCGCGCCCAGAAACGTAGCCAGCAGCGCCGCGACAGAACCGCACACGAACCAGATGGACACCAGTCCGGCGGTGGCTGCTTCCAGAATGCCAAAAACAATCATGGCGCCCAGCCAGATCCAATTCATCATGATAAGTACGCCTCCTTCATAAAGCCTTTCTGCTGGCAGTATAGCATACCCTGAGGCAAAAAGCCACTTCCATTTTCCGCCGCTGCACAGAAAGAGAAAGAAACGCACGGGAAGATCCCGTGCGTTTGCGAATGCCGGTCAACCCGGAAATGTTGCGCGGCGGGAAGGAAAAAAGCTGCGAAAAAACCCAGGAGGGGTGTCTTTCGCATAAAATCATAAGTTTTTCTGGACTTTCAGTGCAGAAAAACTTGCAGCAGCGTGTCGAAAAGACTTTTTCGATACGCTGAATCAGTCCCGCCGTCAGGCGGGACTGGTTTTTTATGCGATGAACGGCGGCTCTGCGTTTTATTCGCCGCAGACTTCCAGCCAGAGCTGGGAACTGTCTGTGTCCTCCGTCTCCAGCGTAACGCCCCGGCCTGCCAGCTCCTCTGCCAGCGCGTCGAACTCCGTCCGGGTCAGCAGATAGCGGACAACGCCGGTATCCTTCTGCTCAGTGGGGGTGCGGTCATCCAGCAGATCACCGATCTCCGCCGCGCTGACCCGCACGGTGGGGAGGTCAGCTTCCTCGTCTGCATCCGTGATCACGGTGACGACGCTTTTCCCATTCTGATAAGCGCTCTGGATGGAAGCTGTGCCGCCTGTGCTTTCGCTTCTATTCTCCTGCTGGGCGCCGTCTGCCGCGACAGAATCGGATTCTCCGCTGTCGTCTGCGGAGTCCATGGGCTGACAGCTGTCTGCGACATCGCCGGAGGATGCGTCCGCGCTGCGTTCCACGGTGCTTTCCGCTGCCGCGCAGTCTGCGGTGTAAGCGGCGGCTTCGTTGGAAGCGCTGCGGGACAGCCCTGCGCCGTACTGCACCAGCACGATGACCGCCAGACAGGCTGCGGCGGCCGCCAGCTTGCCCCACGGCTGCTTCTTCGGCCGGGACTGGGGCGTTTTAGCCACGGCCTGCATGACATGACCGGCAAAATCCGCCGGCAGCTCCGTTGATTCCGCTGTGGGAAAGTCCGCCCGGATGGCCAGCGCATCATCCACATAGGCCTGACAGTCCGGACATTCCGCCAGGTGCGCCTGTACCTCAGCCATTTCCGCAGCGGTCAGTTCTCCATCTACAAAAGCGTCCAGCAGGGCGGTGTTTTCATGGATCTTCATTTTCACAGCCCCCTTTCTGGTTTCTTAGACGCAGCGGGAGCCGAAAAGTTCCCCCGTTCCATCAAAAAATTCCGCAGCTGCTGCCGCCCTCGGCTGATCCGGGACTTTACGGTTCCAAGATCCAGCGACAGCGCGTCGGCGATCTCGTCATAGCTCAGCTGCTGGATCTCCCGCAGGATCAGCACCTCCCGGTGTTCCGGGGAGAGCGTCCGCAGCCCCGCTTCGATCTGGGCGCGCAGTTCCTTCTGCTCCGCCGCAGCTTCCGGCGTGGGCCTTGTATCCGGCACCTCCGCACTGACGGCCTCATCATCCAGAGACGGCCCCTGATGGCGGCCCTCCTTCCGCAGCAGATCCACACAGGCGTTGGAGGCCAGACGGTACAGCCATGTGGAAAAGGCGGAATCCCCCCGGAAGAAGGGCAGCCCCTGCCATGCGGAGAGAAATGCCTCCTGTGCGGCCTCCTCCGCCAGCTCCGGCGTGGGACACATCCGTACCGTCAGGGCGTAGACCCGTTTCTGGTACTTCATGACCAGCTCCCCGAAAGCGGCCTGATCGCCGTTCCGGGCGGACTGGATCCAGTTTTGCTCCTGATTGTCCATGGCCCCTCCTAATCCCGCAGATCCCGCTGAATGCCACGGGTGATGCGGTCCACATCCTCCAGCGTGTTCATCTGCACGATCTGCTCCTTATAGTAATTGGCGTGGGAGATCCCCTTCAGATACCAGCAGTACTGCTTCCGCGCTTCCAGTACGGCTACCCGTTCCCCCTTATAGGCGGCGGCCATACGGATCTGCCGCACGGCGGTTTCACACCGCTCCGCCAGCGGCGGCAGCGGGGGGAGCGGTTTCCCGGCCAGCACGGCGTGCGCCTGCTGGAAGATCCAGGGATTGCCGAAGCAGCCCCGGCCGATCATGGCCATGTCCGCCCCGGTGTGAAGTAGGATGCGCTGCGCGTCCTCCGGCTTCCAGATGTCGCCGTTGGCGATGACGGGGATGGAGACGGCTTCCTTCACGGCCCGGATGCAGTTCCAGTCGGCATTTCCGCCGTAGACCTGCGCACGGGTGCGGCCGTGGACGGCCACGGCGGAAGCGCCTGCCTGCTCCAGCGTTTGGGCAAATTCCACACAGTTGCAGTGCCCCAGATCCCAGCCCCGGCGGAACTTGGCCGTAACCGGGGTGCCGGGCAGTGCTTTTACCACCGCTTCCACGATGCGGCCCGCCTTTTCCGGGTCCTTCATCAGCGCCGCGCCGTCTCCGTTGTTGACGATTTTCCCCATGGGACAGCCCATGTTGATGTCCAGAATATCCGCTCCGCTGTACTCCATGGCGATCTGGGCGGCCTCCGCCATGCAGACGGGGTCGCTGCCGAAAATCTGCACGGCGGCAGGATGCTCTCCGGGGAACTGAGTCAGCAGGGAGAAGGTTTTTTTGTCGTGATAGCACAGCGCCTTGGAGGAGATCAGCTCCGTGATGGTATAGCCCGCCCCAAGCTCTGAACAGATCTGCCGGAAAGCGGCGTCCGTTACCCCGGCCATAGGGGCCAGAGCCAGCTGGGAGTTGATTTCCACGGTTCCGATGTGCATACGATGCCTCCAAAAACTGAAATTGCTCATTCAGTGTATCGGATTTTCGGGAAAAATGCAAGGAAAACAGAAAATCCGGGCATGATCCTCATTGCGACGGATTTTTCCGGGGACAGGCTGTAAACTGGGGCCATGATTCATACAAAGGAGGGGTCTTTTGTGGAATACAGGCCCATGACCGTTCAGAAGCTCCAATCCGGCCGGTGGCTGACTTGGGGGATCCGCTTTTTCCTGACGGCGGCGCTGACTGCCAGTCAGACTGCGGGGGACTACGCGCCCTTTGCGCTGGGCTGCATCGCGGCAGCCGGGCCGGGGGCGGACGGCGCCGCCGCCCTGCTGGGCGGTGTGGCAGGCGCTCTGCTGTTTCTGGAATTTCCCAAGGCGCTGGCGTTTACGGCGGTTGGAATTCTGGTGCTGACGGCCTCCACCGCGTTCCGGGAGACAAAGCTGCTGGAGCGCCAGTGGGTGCTGCCGGTTTTGTCGGCTGGGATGGTGCTGGCAGTGGGGGGCATTTATGTAATCCAGTCCTTTTCCCCTATGGAGGAGGCTGCGCCCTGTGCGGGGGCTGCCGCCCTGACCGGCGTATCCGCTTATTTCTTCCGGCAGCTGTTCCAGAGGCCGGAGGAGCGTCTGGCCCCGGAGGGGCTGCTGTTTCTGGGGGCGGCGCTGACGTTGGCGTTGGGGGATCTGACAATTCTGAATGTCTCTGTGGGACGGGTGCTGCTGTGTGCGCTGCTGGCCTATACGGCTTATGACCGGGGGCCGCTCCCCGGCGTGACCGCCGGGCTGGGGCTGGGATTGATGACAGATCTTGCAGCTGGAAGCAGCGGCCTGTTCACCGCGGCCTACGGCGCGGCGGCCCTGCTGGCGGCCCGGTGCAGCCGCCGCCCTTTGTCGGCAGCGGCTTTCTTTCTGGGGGCGCTGGCGGCGATGATGACCTCGCGGGAGGAGCTGGCGCAGAGCCTGCTGCTGGAAACTGCGGCGGGGGCGCTGCTGTTTCTGGCCATTCCGGGGCGCGCCTTCGGCGGCAAACGGATCCAGCGGGCGGAGGTGTCGGATTCGGCGCAGAAAAAGGCCCTGCGGGAACGGCTGAGCCGCGCGGCGGAAGCCCTGCGGGAGCTGTACGACAGTATGAACCGTCCCGTTCCGGCCCCGGAGGAGAATCCGGCGGTGATCTTTGACCGGGCGGCGGAGCGGGTATGCCGGGGCTGCGCGCTGTGTGAACTGTGCTGGCAGAAGGAGTATACCTCCACCTTCAACGCGCTCAATGACGCCACCCCTTTCCTGCTGGAGCGGGGGAAGGCCAAGGCCAAGGATTTTCCCCAGCACTTTGCGGATCGGTGCATCCACCTGACGGAGCTGCTTCAGGCTGTCAACGGGGAGCTGTCCGCTTTCCTGCTGCGCAAGCAGTACCGCCGCCAGCTGGAGGAGACCCGCCGCAGCGCCAAGGGACAGTATGCCCAGATGTCCGATCTGCTGAGCGCAGCGGCTGCGGGACTGGGAGAGACCCGGATGGCCTTCGGAGAAAAGCAGAGCTGCGACATCGGCGCGGCCCTGCGGCCCAAGGAGGGGGAACTGGTCTGCGGGGACACCATGGAAGCCTTTCGGACGGGGAACGGCGTCTGGTGCCTGCTGCTGGCGGACGGCATGGGCAGCGGGGAGGAAGCACGGCGGGAGTCTGCCCTGACCTGCCGTCTGCTGCGCCAGTTTCTGGAGGCGGATATCGCGCCGGAGGCTGCGCTGACCACCCTGAATTCCGCAATGGCTCTCCGGGGGGCGGAGACCGGCAGCTTCACCACGGTGGATCTCTGCATCCTGCGGGGAGATGAGGCCGCGTTCTACAAGTTCGGCGCCGCCCCAAGCTATCTGAAGAAAAACGGCGCTGTCCGGCGGATCACCGGCAGCAGCCTGCCGGTGGGACTCCGGGGAACGCCTGCCGCGCCGGACATCACCACGGCCACGCTGGAACCGGGCAGCTTCGCCGTTATGATCAGCGACGGCGTGGCAGACCCCAACCGGGACGAGTGGCTTCAGAATCTGCTGGCGGGCTGGAACGGCGACGATCCCCAGACGCTGGCCAACCTGATCCTCTCCGAAAGCATCCGCCGGGAGCGCTTGCAGGACGACTGCGCCGTGCAGGTCCTCTACCGCCCGCTTTCGCAGGAACAGGCGGTCTGAGGGGGAAAAATTCCGAAAAGCGGTATAGACCGCCCGTCTTTGCGGGAAAATGAAACCAGCAAGCAGAAGGAGGCGTAATGGAATGGTAAAAGGAATTTCCCGGCGGGTGGTGGTGCTGGATTCCCCGGATCAGCGCTTTTTTGAACAGGCAATCTTCATTGTCCGCAACGATGCCGCCGGGGAGGGGATCACCTCCAGAGAACTGGTGGAGGAAGCGCGGCGGGTGGCGCACAGCTATGTGGCGGGCGGCAGCCGCTTCGGCCGGGCGTGGCGTTCTTTGAATCCGATGGCCTACACCCTGATGGGGGCCGGAGCCATCGGACTGGCATGGCTGGCCGTGACGCTGATCTGACCGCCCGCATCTGTACAGACAGCTGCGCCCCGTGAATGCCGGATTCATCCGACACTCACGGGGCGCATATTTTGTTTGCAAACGACAGCCGGTGTCAGCCCTTTCCGGGAACCGGCAGCTCGCTGACCAGCGTAGAGCCGAGAACCAGCGCCGCTCCCAGAATTCCGCTCCAGCCCAAAGGCTCCTTCAGGAGCAGGGCGGAGAGAAGAATGGCTACAATGGGGTCGATATAGCTGAAAAGCGCCACTGTCTGGGCGGAGAGAACCGTCATGGAGCCAAAATAGAGCGCATAGCACCAGCCTGTGTGGAACACCGCCACGATCAGCAGCAGAACCGCGCCCAACGGCGTGACGCTCATGGCGGACAGATCCTCCGTCAGCAGAATGTAGGGGATCATCACCGCCGCAGCCCCGGCCAGCTGCAAAAGGGTGCGGTCATAGGCGGGGACGCTGGCCAGATATTTGTTGATGAGGATCACCCCGGCGTACAGCGCGGCGGAGCAGAGAGCCAGCAGAATGCCTTTTGCCTCAGACGGCCCCGGCAGGCCGGACTGCGGTACGCCGGAAACAAATACCATACCGGCCAGCGCAAGGAATACGCAGAGGAGCTTTCGGGCTGTCAGCCGTTCCTTCAGAAGAATGGGGGAGATCAGCGTGACAAAAATGGGAGCCATGTAGTAGCAGAGGGTGGCGGTCGCTACGGTGGTGTAGCGGTAAGCTTCAAACAGGGTGATCCAGTTGAAACTCATCATCGCGGCGGACAGCAGAAGCAGCTGCCAACGGCTGCGGAGGGCGGCCCGGTCAATGGGCGCATGACGAAAGCGGGCCAGCAGAAGCAAAAATGCCGCGCCTACAGCGCCCCGCACCAGAGCGATGACGCTGGAGGGCAGGCCGATCCAGCGGACGAAGATGCCGATGGTGCCGAACACGGACACCGAAAAGATAAGATCCCGTTTCGCGCGGATCACGGCGTTCATAAGCAAGACCTCCCAAAAGTGAATCAGGGCTGCTACAGCAGCGGCAGCAGCACCTCGGAAAGCAGCCGGATGGCTTCCGGCAGGCGCTGCGGCGAAAGTCCGGCGTAATTGATGACCAGCGTATGGGCAAACTCCGGCTTGGGAACGGCGGCATATTCCGACAAAAAGCCCAGCCGGACGCCCATCCGGGCAGCTAATTGATACAGCTCGGCGTCAGACCGGCCGGTATCCAGCCGCAGGAGAAAATGCAGTCCTGCCCGTTCCTCGGAAAATGTGACGCGGGAGGCCAGCGCGCTGGAACGGAAGGCCTCCACCACCTCGGCCCGGCGGTTGCGGTACTCTTTCCGCATCCGGGAGAGGTGGCGCTCATAATGCCCGCCGGAGATAAACCGGGCGAGAACGTGCTGCTCCAGAGCCGGAACCGTACAGGCGTAGAACCCCAGCTCCCGGCGGTATCGCTCCAACAGCCGGGGAGGCAGCACCAGAAAGCCCAGACGCATGGAGGGGGAGATCGTCTGGGAAAAGGTGTTCAGGTAGACGACCCGCCCGCGGAGGTCAATGCTTTGCAGGGTGGGGATGGGGCGGCCGGCAAAGCGGAATTCGCTGTCGTAATCATCTTCGATGATGGTGCCTTCCGCATCCTCCGCCCAGCGCAGCAGCGTCTGCCTCCGGGCAATGGGCGTCACCAGCCCGGTGGGGTACTGGTGGTTGGGGGAAATGTGCAGCGCCCCGGCGCCGGAAGCGGTGAGTATGTCAGGGTCAACGCCCTGACTGTCCAGCGGAACGGGAACGCAGGCGGCGCCCAGCGCGCCGTACACCTGCCGGATCTTGGGGTATCCGGGATCCTCCACGGCAAAGACCGTGTCCCGGCCCAGCAGCTGCGCCAGCAGCAGATACAGGTATTCCGCGCCTGCGCCGATCACGATCTGCTCCGGCGAAACGGCCATGCCCCGGAAGTCCCGAAGGTCTGCGGCGATGGCCTGCCGCAGAGCCGGGAGTCCCTGATGCGGAACCGGCGAGAGCAGCGCTTCCGGCTCCTCGGAGAGAACCTGCCGGGTGAGCTTGACCCAGGTGGACACGGGGAACCGGGCGGTATCCACCTGATTGCGGCTGAGATCCAGCCGCCACATGGGAACCTCCGGTGCTGGCAGAGGCGCGGTTCCGCGGACGGCGGGCGGCGTCTGCTCCACAGCAGCGACAAAAAAGCCCCGCTTGGGCAGCGCTTGCAGATACCCTTCGGCCTCCAGCTGGCTGTAAGCGCTTTCCACCGTGATGACGGAAACATGGAGATGCTCCGCCAGCGCCCGTTTGGAGGGCAGTCTTGCCCCGGCGGAAAGCGTGCCGCTGAGAATATCTGAACGGATACAGCGGCAGAGATATTCATATAAAGGTAAGGAACCACGCTCCTCCATGGGGTAAGTCAGCATGGCGGCACCTCCTGCCTGAAAGAATATGAGCCGCCCCGGCGGGCAGGGCCTGCCGGGGCAGAAACGGAATAAGCCGGGGTTGGTATGGGGAATGGCCGGTGTGCGGAAGGGGGAGACGCATATCACACCGGGCCGAACGCCCCTTGGACATCAAGCTCCTCAGAAGCCCCCTAAATCATCGGGGCCGTCTGTCTGACGGAAGGTCTGTCCGCCGGAAACGGCTGCTTTGGCCGCATCGAAGCAGTCCAGATTGACGCACTGATAATTGGGCAGGAAAAACAGGGACACAGCCAGCGACCACATGCCGCACACGATGATCTCCGTCAGGCTGGAACTTGCCGTCAGCAGTACGGAGGGGTCACTGAGTACTTGCAGGTAGAGCCGGCCGTCTACATACAGGGCGGGCAGGAGACTCAGCACGATCCAGCCCAGATAGCTCAGATCCAGCTTCAGCAGCTCCAGCTTCCAGCCCTGCGTCTGGCGTTTGCTCATATCCAGAGCCTCCATAACGCTCAGCCCCGGATTTTCACAGAGGTTGTAGAGAGCGAAGCGGTAGCGGTAGTAGGCGATGACACCGGGGATCACAAAAAGCATGGACCAAAGGCAAATGAAAAAGTTCATGACAAAGTTCAGGGCGATGATCTTGCCGGTAAAAGAGAACCCGTCGAACAGTGTGCCGTAGTCCATGATCTCCCGCTGGCGGATGCCCATGCAGTACAGGGCAAAGCCTGTGGCCAGAATCCAGCCGGCCAGCGTGGTGAATACGGAAGCGAACATACTGAGAAGCTCCGGGCCTCCGTTGGAAGCAAAGCTGCCTGCGGCATAATCCACCAGATTCAGAACCAGCGACAATCCGCAGTACAGGGCGGTCAGTCCCTTGGGGGAGACCTGCGCCGTTTGCAGAAGCTCCCGGCACTGCGCCTTCAGGGAAGCGCGGTCCAGCGTATGAACCATAAAAATCCTCCATTCTCTGCCCGGATGCAGCGGGCGGGGCATCGTTCGGGTCTGTATGTGCCGGATCCCGCGGCTGTTTTCCGCAAAAAGCGCACATGGACAGAATCCTTCTCATTTATAACATATACCCGGCAAAAAGACAAGGGCGTGCAAAATGCTGAAAAGAACGGGGGTTTCACGGCAAAAATATGGAGATTGCCATAGGCGTACCAAACGATTACGCAAAATAATTGGATAAAACAGGGGAAAATACCAGCATTTCGACAAATTCCCTATAAAAATTGAGTTCACAGTCTGGACATTTTTTTATTTTTGTTGTAGAATCGGGTTCAGTATGTGGTAGTTTGCCAAGAGACGCCCTGCCGTGCCATTTGCCCAATGGCGGGACAGGGGGTATTTTGGCGTCTATCAATGGAGTAAGAATGAGGTGAAGACAATGGCACAAGCTTTCTTTGGCGGCGTTCATCCCCATGACATGAAGGCCGCAACCAATGAAAAGGCCATCGAGCAGCTGGCACCCCCAGCCACCGTGGTCATCCCCATGTCGATGCACTTTGGCGCACCCTGCACCCCCATTGTTAAGGTGGGCGATCAGGTGAAGGTCGGCCAGAAGATCGGCGAATTCAAGGGGTTGGGCGCCCCCATCCATGCCAGCGTTTCCGGCACCGTGAAGGCCATCGAGCCGCGGCCCTATTCCATGGGCGGCGACATGATGTCCGTGGTGATCGAAAACGATTTCCAGAACACCGTCAGCGAAGAGGTCAAGGCTCCCGCCGATCCCGATGCGCTGACCGTGGAGGAAATGGTGGAGATCGTGAAGAATGCCGGTATCGTCGGTATGGGCGGCGCAACGTTCCCCACCCATGTGAAGATCTCCGGCGGCATCGGCAAGGTGACGGACGTCATCATCAACGGCGCTGAGTGCGAGCCTTACATTACCGGCGACCACCGCGCCATGCTGGAGCGCACGGCTGATATCATCGGCGGCGCGACCTATCTTGCCAAGATGTTCGGTGTTGACAAGGTCACCATCGGCGTGGAGGACAACAAGAAGAACGGCATCGACGCTCTGAACAAGGTCATCGCTGAAAAGAAGGCCCCCGTGGTGGTGGAAGCGCTGCGCTGCCGCTATCCCCAGGGCGGTGAGAAGCAGCTGATCCAGGCCATCACCGGCCGTCAGGTGCCTCCCGGCGGCCTGCCTGCCAACGTGGGCTGCGCTGTGTTCAACATCAACACCACCATCGCCATCAATAAGGCCATCACCACCGGTATGCCCGTGGTGCATAAGGTGGTCACCGTGTCCGGCTCCGGCATTGTGGATCCCAAGAACATCGAGTGCCCCATCGGCACCCCTGTGTCCCTGCTGCTGGACGCCTGCGGCGGCGTGAAGGACGGTACTTACAAGCTCATCGCCGGCGGCCCCATGATGGGCATGGCCCAGTATACCGCGGATATTCCCGTGGCCAAGGGCACCGGCGCCATCCTCGCTTTCTGCGAGAAGGAGGAGCAGACCGTTGAGCATCCCCAGTGCATCCGCTGCGGTAAGTGCGTTGCCGCCTGCCCGGTGCACCTGGAGCCCCTCTTTATGTATCAGTATGCCGAGAAGGGCATGGTGGATGAGCTGAACGAGGCCCACATCATGGACTGCATGGAGTGCGGCGCCTGCGCTTACGCCTGCCCCGCCCGTATGCACCTGACCCACATGTTCAAGACTGGCAAGCAGCTCGTCAAGAACAAGATGGCTGCCGATCGGGCCGCCGCTGAGGCCAAGAAGGCCGCGGAAGCGAAGAAGGAGGCATAAGAGATGACCGATTACAAGAATTTGAAGCTCATTGCCACTTCCAACCCTCACATCCGCGGCAGTGAGACCACCCGGTCCATCATGCTGGACGTCATCATTGCCATGTGTCCCGCTCTGATCTGGGCCATCATTTACTTCGGCGTGGAGGCTCTGCTTCTCACCGCAGTGTCCGTCATTGGCTGCGTTGTCTTTGAGGGACTGTACCGCAAGCTCATGCACAAGCCCCAGTCCATCGATGACCTCTCCGCTGTGGTCACCGGTATGCTGCTGGCTTTCGTCTGCCCCGCCACCACTCCGCTGTGGATGATCCTCATCGGTGACTTCTTTGCCATCATTGTGGTCAAGCAGCTCTTCGGCGGCATCGGCAAGAACTTCCTGAACCCCGCTCTGGCAGGCCGTGCCGCTCTGCTGGCCAGCTATGCCGGTGCGATGACCACCTGGCTGCCTGCCGGCACCAAGGCCGCCATCGGCGGCGGTATGCCTGTGGACGTGGTTTCCGCCGCGACCCCGCTGGCCTATCTGAAGACCGGCGATCTGGAGGGCCTGAAGCAGATCGCCTCCGTGGGTGATATGTTCCTGGGCAAGGTGGGCGGCTCCATGGGTGAGGTTTCTGCCCTGATGCTGCTCATCGGCGGCCTGTACCTGATCTGGCGCAAGGTCATCAACTGGCAGACTCCCGTGGCCTACATCGCCACTGTGGCTGTTCTGACCGTGCTGTTCCCCAAGGCCGGCGGCGCTGAGTATATGCTTTACAGCATCTTCGGCGGCGGCCTGTTCCTGGGCGCTTTCTTCATGGCTACCGACTATGCCACCTCCCCCGTCACCAAGAAGGGCCAGCTGATCTACGGTATCGGCTGCGGCCTGTTCACCGTGTTCATCCGGTACTTCGGTTCTTACAATGAGGGCGTTTGCTACTCCATCATGGTCATGAACTGCTGCACCGCGTTGATCGACAAGTACACCAAGCCCGTTCGTTTCGGCGTGGTGAAATCCGATAAGAAGGAGGCAGCCGCGAAATGAGTAACGAAGTAAAGACCAAGGAAAAGGTCGATATGGACCCCAAGTACATCATCAAGCTGACCGTGACACTGTTCCTGACCTGCATGGTGGTGGCCGGTATTCTGGGCTGGGTCAACAGCATCACCAAGGACAAGATCGCTGCCATTACCTGGGAAAAGACCGTGGCTGCCATGCAGCAGGTCATCACCGCTGACGACTTCTCCGACGCCATGGAGCTGACCGATGACATGACTGCCGCTGCCGCTGCACAGGGCGGCACGCTGGACGCCGTTTATGAGGCGCAGTCCGGCGGTCAGGTGGTCGGCTATGCCATCAATGTGGAGGCTTCCGGCTCTCAGGGCATCATCTCCATGATGGTGGGCATTGATACGGACGGCGCCGTTACCGGCGTTTCCATTGTCACCAACGCTGAGACCTCCGGTATCGGCTCCAAGGTCATGGGCAACGAGCCTCTGGCCAACGGCACCGGCGTTCTGGATCAGTTTATCGGCAAGTCCGCAGCGGACGGCACGCTGGCCGTCGGCACCAATGTGGATGCCATCACCGGCGCAACCGTGTCCAGCAAGGGCGTGACCACCGGTGTCAACACCGCTCTGGCTGCGGCCGGCGCGATCGGTTGAGAGAGGAGGACACCGAATTATGAATCTTGGTAAACAATTCAAGGACGGCCTGCTGACCCAGAACCCCGTTCTGGTTCAGGTGCTGGGCATGTGCTCCACCATGGCAATCACCACCTCCTTCTTCAACGGCATCGGCATGGGCGTGGCTGTTACCATCATCCTGACGCTGTCCAACGTCATTATTTCCGCCATGCGGAAGATCATCCCTGATAAGATCCGTATCGCCATGTTCATCGTGGTGATCGCCGGCTTCGTGACCTGCGTGGA
>ENA-UEQK01001732-UEQK01001732.1-human-gut-metagenome-genome-assembly--contig:-NODE-1732-length-12887-cov-6.294692_pt1 | contig 12887 bp, 10 predicted proteins | sample MGYA00242939_ERZ507942 | MGnify/ENA primary metagenome ERZ507942 (study PRJEB26167, sample SAMN06115485) | human gut metagenome | host: Homo sapiens | place: China:Chongqing | collected 2015-03-30... | reverse complement strand
GTCTCGTCCTTCCACAGGTGGTAAGGCTCGATGCCCAGCAGCACATCCACATAGGGCAGGCACTCGGTGCAGAAGTCACGGGCCTCGTCCCAGGTCCAGAGGGTGGAGCGGAAGTTGCCATCGAAGCTGACGGTCAGGCCCTTCTTCTTGGCCTCCTTGAGCATATCGATGATGAGGCCGCGGCAGTTGGGAGCCAGAGCCGGGGTAATGCCGCTCAGGTGCAGCCAGTCGAAGCCCTCCAGCAGCTCGTCCAGATCGACCTGAGAGAAATCGTACTCGGTGATGGCGCTGTGCTTGCGGTCATAGATGACCTTGGAGGGGCGGATGCCGTAGCCGGTCTCGAGGTAGTATGTACCCAGACGGTTGGAGGGCGTCTCATCCGGCTCGGTGAGGATCATGGGGGTGCAGTGGACGTCGTTGGAGCGCAGCCAGCGCACGGCGCTTTTGCCGAGGCTGTTGTTCGGCACGACGCTGAAAAAGGTGCTGTCCACGCCGAGGTTTGCCAGCGCGAGGGCGATGTTGGCCTCGCTGCCGCCGTAGCTGGCCTCAAAGTTGGTGGCCATGCGGAGTTTTTCGTAGTTCGGCGGGGTCAGGCGCAGCATGATCTCGCCGCAGGTGATGAATTTCGGTCCGGTCGTCTCGTAGCCCAGAATGGGGTTGAAATGTTCCATAACGGTCCTCCTGTTGCTCTTCTCGGGCATTTGAGCCGCCGCCTCTCATATACCATTCTTGAGACGGGGCGTTTGGTGCTCAGCAGGGCAGCCAGACCCCACATAACGCACATCGTTGTATCCATTATAGTGCTTTCGGAGAGGATTTGCAAGGAAAAGAAAAACACTGCGAGAGAAAATTTGGTGGGATTTTTGTGGATTGTGACGGAAAGCGTATCGGCAGGCCATCCGGTAGTTTCCCCGCAAATGGGACCCGAAACCCACGGTTTCGCCCCAACGCTTCGCGCCGGGGCCCCACTTCTCTGGACATTTGCTTGGGAAACTCCCCTCCACCTGCCTCTGATAGGTTTACCGGCTGGTTAAATGCCCGTCAAATCAAAGCTGGGTGTATACTCCTCCCGGGCGCTGCTCTTCTGCTGCATATAGCCGGCGGTCAGCCCCAGATCCATGGCATAATTGACCACCCGGCGGTACTCGTAGGTGGTGATGCGCCGCGCGATGCCGTGCTCTGCGGCCTTGTAAAAGGGGGTGTACTGGCTCATGACACTGGGGATGAAGCAGCCGGGGTCGGCCTCGTTCCATGCGGCCATCCGGTCGAGGACGGCAAAACTGTCGTCGATGTGGCCGGGCAGGGCCAGATGCCGCAGGATGACGCCTTTCTGCAAGATGCCCTCGCTGTCGAACACCGGATGGCCCGCCTGCGCCATCATGGCCTCGATGGCGGGCCTGGCCTGGGCGAAGTAGTCCGGCGCAGAGGAAAGCTCGGCGGAGAGGGAAGAGGAGACGTACTTCAAATCGGCCAGCCAGATGTCGATAGAGCCGCGCCACGCCTCCACGCTCTCCACCGTCTCGTAGCCGCCGGTGTTGCAGACGATGGGCAGGCGCAGCCCCTCGGTCCGGGCAATGTCCAGCGCCGCGATGATCCAGGGCCGCCACTGGCCGGGGGTGACGAGGTTGATGTTGTGGGCGCCCTGCTTCTGCAGATCGAGGAAAATTTCGGCCAGATGCTCTATCGTGATCTCTTTGCCAAGACCCTCGGCGCTGATGGGGTAATTCTGGCAGAAACAACACTTGAGGGTGCAGCCCGAGAAAAACACGGTGCCGCTGCCCCGGGTGCCGCTGATGCAGGGCTCTTCCCAGAAGTGCAGGGCCGCGCGGGCGGCTTTCAGGGTGCCGCCCGCCCCGCAGAAGCCTGTCTGCCCGGCGGCACGGTCTGCGCCGCAGCGGCGGGGGCAGAGAGTACAGGAGACAGGCGGCGTTGTGGAAATGTTTTTAGACATATTGTCCAACTCCTATGAGAAAGAATCATATTAAATTATCCGAGGCTATTATATCATTTTTGCCCCCGTAAGTGGTATACTAAGATTGAATATTGCATGTCATGCAAGAATACTACATGATTTGGAGGACACCATGCGTACAGAGACCGAAGAGATCCGGGACAACCTGAAATATCTGAGCCTTCTGGCCCGGGACTACCCCTCGCAGGCAGCGGCCGCCAGCGAGATCATCAGCACACAGGCACTGCTCAAGCTGCCCAAAGGCACCGAGCACTTTATGAGCGATCTGCACGGTGAGAACGAGGCGTTCGTACATATCCTGAACTCCGCTTCCGGCGTCATCCGCGAAAAGGTGGACATTGTGCTGGGGGATACCGTGCCGGAGGGGACGCGGGCCGAGCTGGCGACTCTGATCTATTATCCGAACGAGAAGCTGCCCCAGCTCAAGGAGCGCTGCGCCGACGAGGAAGCGCTGGAACAGTGGTACAGTGAGACGCTGCTGCGGCTCATCGACATCTGCCGTCTCGTCTCTTCCAAGCACACCCGGGAGCATGTCCGGGCCTGCCTGCCGTCCAGCTGCGGTTACATTCTGGATGAGCTGCTCCACGCCCACTTCGAGGACCACGACAAAGACCTCTACTACGGCCAGATCGTCGGCAGCATCATCGAGAATGGCCGCGCCGATAAGTTCATCGTCCGTCTCTGCGAGCTCATCAAGCGGCTGGCCGTGGACAAGCTCCATATCGTGGGCGACCTGTTCGACCGCGGTCCCCGCCCCGACGTCATCCTTGATCTGCTGATGCGCCACCACGATGTGGACATCCAGTGGGGCAACCACGACGTGGTCTGGATGGGCGCGGCGGCCGGCAGTCCCATCTGCATCTGCACTGTGCTGAAGACCACCCTCTCTTACCACAACCACGGCATGGTGGAGGACTGCTACGGCATCAACCTCCGCCACCTGCAGCGGATGGCCGAGCAGTTCTATGGCGACGATGACTTGACCATCTGGATGCCTCACACCGACACCGCCCGCGGCCCCTATACCCCCGGTATGCTCCATCGCTGCGCCGTCATGCATAAGGCCATCACCATCCTGATGCTCAAGCTCGAGTGTCAGGTCATCGACCGCAACCCGGATTTCGAGATGCAGGACCGCGACTTTCTGCGCCGCATCAACTGGGAGAAGGGGACCGTCATGGTGGGCGGCAGGGAGTACCCCATGCGGGATACGTCTTTCCCGACGGTAGACCCCGCCGACCCCACCGCGCTGAACAGCGATGAGAAAGTGGTATTGCAAAAGCTGGTGCAGTCCTTCCGCCAGAGCGAGAAATTACAGCAGCACGTCGAGTTCCTGTACGCCAAGGGCAGTGTCTACCACATCGAGAACGGCAACCTGCTCTACCACGGCGCTGTGCCGATGACCAGGAAAGGTACCTTCGCTGTGGAGCGGTTCGAGGGCCACGCCTACTCGGGCCGCGCCCTTATGGACTACTGTGACGAGCGCGCCCGCCGGGGCTACTTCGCCCCCGAGGGCAGCGCCGCCCGCCAGAGCGGACAGGATTTCCTGTGGTATCTGTGGTGCGGCAAGCTGTCGCCCCTGTATGGCCGCAGCGCCATGACCACCTTCGAGCGGCTGTATGTCGAAGACGCTTCCACCCACACTGAGGTGAAGGACCCCTATTATACATGGTATAATGAGGAAGCTGTCTGCCGCCGCATCCTCGCCGAGTTCGGCCTGCCCGGCACCAGCCACATCGTCAACGGCCATGTCCCCGTGCAGGAGAAGAAGGGCGAGAGCCCCATCAAGGGTGGCGGACGCCTCGTGGTCATCGACGGCGGTTTCTGCCGCGCCTACCACGAAAAGACCGGCATCGCGGGCTACACGCTGGTCTATTCCAGCCGCACCATGTCCCTGCGCACCCACCAGCCCTTCGAGAGCGCCGAAAAGGCCGTGAACGAGAATCTGGACATCCTCTCCCAGAAGAACATCCTCGAGACGGAGAACCACCGCATCCTCGTGGAGGAGACCGACGAGGGCGAGATCTTGCGGGAGAAGGTCCACGACCTCAAACAGCTGGTCCGGGCCTATCAGTTGGGCTGGATCAAGGAGACCCGCTGCGACGACAGTGTGTGGTAAGCAGCGGCAAATGTAAAATTTTCCTGAAAATAAGAGACAAAATCCGAGAATAACAGAAAAGAAACTGGGCAAAACAGAAAATAATCGACGAGCGTGCATTGGGGCTTTGCTTTTTGCTGGAAGTTGTGTATAATAAAGTAGCTGTAATTATGCCAACTGGTTGTGAGCTTTGTACAGCGAGAAGGAATAACGTACCTTGAACTGACCTTTTGGGCCTGCGGGGAGCGGGACTGTGACAAGGAGATCATAAAATTGGAAAAGTTTGTTATTACGGGCGGTAAGCCCCTGCACGGCGAAGTCATCATCTCCGGCGCGAAGAATGCGGCTGTGGGCATCCTGCCCGCTACCATTCTGGCAGCGGACGTCTGCGTCATCGAGAACCTGCCGGACATCAGTGATGTGGCGGTGAGCCTCAAGATCCTCAGCGTGCTGGGCGCTAAGGTCCGGATGCTGAACAAGAACACCTACGAGATCGACACCACCCATCTGACCGGCACCAACGTCCCCGACGACCTGTCCCGCCAGATGCGCGCCAGCTACTATTTCCTCGGCGCACTGCTGTCCCGTTTCGGCAAGGCACAGGTGGCCATGCCCGGCGGCTGCAACCTCGGCCCCCGCCCCATCGACCAGCACCTGAAGGTGTTCAGCGCTCTGGGCGCAGAGGACAGTGTGGACTACGGCATGATCACCGTCCACGCCGACGAGCTGAACGGCGCTCATATCTTCTTTGATAAGGTGAGCGTGGGTGCTACCATGAACGGTATGCTCTCCGCTGTCATGGCCAAGGGTCAGACCATTCTGGAAAACTGTGCCAAGGAGCCCCATGTGGTCGATCTGGCCAACTTCCTGAATATGTGCGGCGCTGATGTGCGCGGCGCAGGCACCGATGTCATCAAGGTGCGCGGCGTCGAGCAGATGCACGGCTGCACCTACAGCATCATCCCCGACCAGATCGAGGCCGGCAGCTACATGGTGGCTGCTGCAGCTACCGGCGGCGATGTGCTGGTGAAGAACGTCACCCCCAAGCACCTCGAGCCTATCACCGCAAAGCTCCGCCGTGCGGGCATTGAGGTGGAAGAATTTGACGATGCTGTGCGGGTTCGCCGCACCGGCGACATCCTGCCCCTCAAGATCAACACCATGCCCCACCCGGGCTTCCCCACCGATATGCAGCCCCTGATGGGCGTTCTGCTCAGCGTGGCAAAGGGGACTTCCACCGTCACCGAGAGCGTGTGGGATAACCGCTTCCGCTATGTGGATGAGCTGCGCAAGATGGGCGCGAATGTTCAGGTGGACGGTCAGGTGGCCGTGTTCGAGGGCGTAGAAAAGCTTTCTCCCGCTCCGCTCCGCGCTTCCGACCTGCGCGCCGGTGCAGCGATGGTCGTTGCAGCCCTGATGGCCGACGGCACCAGCGAGATCGAGGAGATCGGGCATATCGAGCGCGGCTACGAGAACATCGTGGAGAAGCTGCGCGGCCTCGGTGCTGACATCAAGAAGGTGGAGCGGATGCCCGCTGCACTGGAACAGGCTCTGTAATTAGAAAAACCTCTCCGTCACGCCTGCGGCGTGCCGCCTCCCCTGTCGAGGGGAGGCATTGGCAGTCCGTCAGGTCCCTGCGTTTTTATGACTGCGCAGCAGACGGAGGGGTTTTATTTGTTGAGGTTTATTATGTCTGAATTTATCTCTCTTTATTCCGGTTCCTCCGGTAACAGCAGCGTCGTGCGCTGTGGGGAGCGGTATCTCATCGTGGATATGGGCAAAGGCGTCCGCACCACCGGCGCAGCCCTCAAGGAGCTGGAGCTGAACATCTCCGACTGCGACGGCATTCTTGTCACCCATGAGCATAGCGACCATGTGAAGGGCCTTTCCACCTTCCTGAAAAAATATCCGCTGCCAGTGTACGGCGCAGAGGAAACACTGGAATTTCTGGACGCAAACGGCGTTGTCCCGGCCACTTGCGACATGACAGCCCTGACGCCGGGCAGGGAAGAAGACATCGGTGTCTTCGGGGTCAAAGCTTTTCCCACCAGCCACGACGTCCCCTGTGTGGGCTACCGCATCCACACCCCCGACGAGAAGACCATGACCATCGCCACCGACCTCGGTGTGCTGACTCCTGCTGTACATGAAGCCCTCTCCGGCTGCGACCTTGTGGCCCTCGAGAGCAACTACGACCTGCATATGCTCCGCAGCGGGCCGTACCCCTACTATCTGCGCGCCCGCATCGAGTCGGTCCGGGGCCACCTCTCCAACGACGAGTGCGCGGCAAAGCTGCTGGAACTCATCCAGGAGGGCTGCAAGAAGTTTGCCCTCTGTCACCTCTCGCAGGAGAACAACACCCCTATGCTGGCGCTGCAGACCGTCTTTTCCACCCTCGGTACGGCGGGCGTCGTGCCGGACAAGGATTGTATCGTCCAGACCCAGCGGCGGAATGAAGTGAGCCCCGCGCTGGCGTTCTGACACTATAAAATCAGAGCAGGAAAAGGAGAAAAGAGCCTATGTCGTACATCATGGCGCTGGACGCCGGAACCACCTCGAACCGCTGTATCCTGTTCAACAAAGCGGGTGAGATCTGCAGCGTCGCGCAAAAGGAATTTGCCCAGTATTACCCGAGACCTGGCTGGGTGGAGCACGACGCCAATGAGATCTGGGCCACCCAGCTGGGCGTGGCCCTCTCGGCCATGAACAAAGTCGGCGCCCGAGCCGAGGACATCGCAGCCATCGGCATCACAAACCAGCGGGAGACCACCATCGTCTGGGACAAGGAGACCGGGGAACCCATCTGCCACGCCATCGTCTGGCAGTGCCGCCGCACCAGCGAATACTGCGACGAGCTGAAAGCCCGGGGCCTGACGGAGAAATTCCGGCAGAAGACCGGCCTCATCATCGACGCCTATTTCTCGGCCACTAAGCTCAAGTGGATACTGGATCATATCCCCGGTGCCCGCGAAAGGGCCGAGCGGGGAGAACTGCTCTTCGGTACCGTGGAGACCTGGCTCATCTGGAAGCTGACCTGCGGAAAACTGCACGTCACCGACTATACCAACGCCAGCCGCACCATGATGTTCAACATCCACACGCTGGAGTGGGACGACGAGATCCTGCAGGAGCTGAACATCCCGAAATGTATGCTCCCGAAGCCGGTGCCGTCCAGCGGCTTTTATGAGTACGCTGACCCGATGCACTTCGGCGGCGAGATAAAAATTGCCGGTGCGGCAGGCGACCAGCAGGCGGCCCTCTTCGGCCAGACCTGCTTTGCCTCCGGCGAGGCGAAAAACACCTTCGGCACCGGCGGCTTTTTGCTCATGAACACCGGTGAGACGCCGGTCACATCCCGGAACGGCCTTGTCACCACCATCGCCTGCGGCCCCGACGGCAAGGTGAATTATGCGCTGGAAGGCTCTATTTTCGTGGCCGGTGCGGCCATCCAGTGGCTCCGTGATGAGCTGCGCCTGCTGGAAGAGGCCCGCGACTCCGAGTATATGGCCCAGAAGGTCAAGGACACCAACGGCTGTTACGTCGTGCCGGCCTTCACCGGCCTCGGCGCGCCCCACTGGGACCAGTACGCCCGCGGCACCATCGTGGGCCTCACCCGGGGCTGCAACAAGTACCACATCATCCGCGCCACGCTGGACAGCATCTGCTATCAGGTCAACGACGTCCTCCGCGCCATGGCGGCGGACTCCGGCATCGCCATGAAGTCTCTCCGGGTGGACGGCGGCGCGTCGGCCAACAACTACCTCATGCAGACCATGGCCGACATCAGCGACCTCGAAGTCAAGCGCCCCCGCTGCGTGGAAACGACGGCGCTGGGCGCGGCCTATCTGGCCGGCCTCGCCGTAGGCTACTGGCAGTCCGCCGAGGACATCACCCGCAACTGGTCGGTGGACCGCGTGTTCTGCCCGGCCATCTCGGAAGAGGAACGCACAAAGCGCATCAAGGGCTGGAATAAGGCTGTCCGCTGCGCCTATCACTGGGCCAGGGACGAAGAGGAATAAGAAGAGAAAAAACGGTCGGAGTTGCCTGACGAGTAACTCCGACCGTTTTTTGTTATTAGGCAGCTTGAGCGAGGGAAAACCACCGGCTCGCAGAGAACATAACGCTCCAACGAGCTGTGCTTTGGGTTTAAATCATCTTAAAGTATTTCAGCGCATCCCTTTCAGGAGTCGATCTCACCCTTGGAAAGTGCAATGACACATTCGCAATGTGTCGTCGCTAGAATCGGAACACATGGATTCAGCCTCGTTAGAAGCATGGGAACACAAAACAGCAGGGGAGTGGTTTTCCTTGCTATTCTTGCGAAGCGGCTTGAAATTCTTGCCGTCCACGCTGTTCTTGAACCCGGTCTTGTAGACAAAGACAATCATGTAGGGGTCTTTGTTCCCATCACTATCATAACCGCCCACGATTACTTTTTCAACTATACTTTCAAAAATATGTCGGTCAAAGGTGTCCAGAACCTCATTCTGTTCAAGTGTCTGTCGGAACATGGCGACACGCTTGCGCATGGTAGTTTCGGTTTCGGCTGCATCTTGCAGGCTTTCACACTCTTTCTGCAACTGCTCAATCTGGCTGGACAGGTCTAAATACTTTCGGTCGTAGGTCTCCTTGTCAATGGTATCTTCAAGACGCATATCAACCAGCTTGTTTTTCTTGACTTCCAGAGCGTGAATGTCCTTTTCAGCTTTTGCAAGACGCTTGCCCGCGTTGCTTTCGGAAAGGGCTTCTTCCGTCCGTTTCATAAACTCGTCCAGAACATCCTTGTTGTTCTGGCACAAGAGGCGATAGGATTCTACAAAAGCCCGTTCAATCGTTCTTTCGTCAACACCCTTGCTCTCACCGATGAACTGTCGCCTTGCCACCTTTACTTTCTTCTTGCCGAATATCCGTATCGTACCTCCCTCATTGTGCACCCCGGCATGTGGAAGGTCGGTACCGACGGCTATCCTCACGGGGGATGATTCCACTACCCGTATGCTGTTCATCAGGTCAGCACCGGGACCTATCAGGATTCCCCTTTTTGTGGCGGCCCGGCTGAAGTTCAGTTTCCGTTGCTTTTTGGCCCGTACCATCTTTCCGGTTTTCCTGTCTTTCACAAGAGAGACGCTTGTGCGTCGCTCCCCTTTATACTGGAAACCGTACCAGGAAGATTGGGGATCGCGCCGTTTCACTTCCTTCCACGGGGTGACGCCATTGTTGCGGAATCCCTGCCGCCGGAAATTTTCACGGAATTCATCCACAGCCATCTTGCCGACAATACGGGGAAGGTCTTTCCGGAGAAACTTCTTCACCTCAGCGTCGATCTGTGAGAAAGGTGTTTTCTTAGCCATTTCTTAAGTTAATTAGTTAGTTATCTTTTAGTTTCTATCATAAAAATCGTATCTTTGCGAAAAAGAATAAACATTATGGTAAAGCGATTCTATAAAGACGGGAACAAGCATAATATGATTGACGATCGGCATGAGATATTTAGTATCTATGGTTCCCCATGCGGCAGTTGTAAGCATTTCGTAGAAGATGATTATTACTGTCCTGCATATCCCGACGGTATTCCCGACAGATTGCTTGAGGGGAAGGACTCCCATGACGAAGTGCGCAAGGATCAGACAGGAACAACAGTGTATGAGGAAGACTAGCGTGTTTTTCCTTTCATATATTCCCAACCGTATTTCTTGCATATCCTTTTTGCCAATATGTGATAATGAGTGGCGTTGGCCTGCGTAACTGTCAGAGTTCCTTTTTGTATTCTTTTGCCAAATTCATAGTTAATTTTCCTCAATCTCTAGCAGCCTCATCAAGTTTCTTTTTGGTCTTTTCTATCTTGTTTTTAGCTTTATCCAAAGTTTCCCCAACCTCATCAGCTTTATCCTCAATCTGATCCTTGGCATCATCCATCACGTCTTCAACCGATTCTTTGGCTTTTTCTATACGCTCCTCAAATTTATCCTTTCCTTTCTTTTCACCACAAGATGTAACAGCAAACATCGTCATGCACACTAACACTGCAAATAATTGTCTTTTCATACTTTTTCTATTTGATTATAAACTTGATTTTAAACTATGTTCAAATATAAGCATATACCCTATTTCTTACAAATTCAATCTGTTCTTTGCTATATATAAAGTCTAAATCCGACAGGAAAAAGAACTTATCCCATCAAAAAAGCCACCATAGCAAGGTGGCTTTCAATATATTAATAAAACATTTATATTACCTGTCAAAAACTACTTTGTAGCAGGAGCTGTTTTAGCAGGAGCCGTCTTTATATTAATAAGAATACTATTTTCAACTCCTTCTTTGGTTACATATACTATTCTGTATGCCTTTACCCCTTCTTCTTTTAGAGAAAGAGAAGCACTTTTAAGAGTCGATTCGGGATATTTTTTAGCTATGGCATCTTTAACAGATTGAGGAACCTCTTTCAGGTCTATGTTTTTAAATCCGTCTTCCACAGTAACTGTATCATTCTTTACTTTCATGGTATCATCAGCCATGACAAAAGTTCCTACACCAAAAAGGAATACAAGTGATAAAAATATCTTTTTCATAATGGTTAAATTTAAATGTTTACCTACCGACAGATATCATAAAAGACAAGAAAAATATACATCATATTCAGTCATTTCCTCCCATTAGAATATCTTCGCCAAGTAAGAATACTAAACTAAGAAAATTATATTGAGAACTAAATTATCAAGAAAAGAAGTACACACCAAATATATAAACTAAAGTTTGTGGAAATAAACATTCTTTAATCCACACCAGCTTATGCTTCCACAGGCTTATTTATTCCGGCTTTCCTGATCATTGAGTAAATAGGCTTCTGTAGAGATAGTTGTACAAACGTTTGGCATAATGCAGCAAAATACGTACTTTTGCGACTCATTTATAAAATACAGTTTGAATGAAAGCATTAAAAGAACGCATTTTACGGGACGGAAAATGTTTCGAAGGAGGAATACTGAAAGTAGACAATTTCATCAATCACCAAATGGATCCTATCCTCATGAAATCCATTGCTGTAGAATTTGTACGCCGTTTCGCCTCTACCAATATCAATAAAGTTATGACCATCGAAGCCAGTGGTATAGCTCCCGCCATCATGGTAGGCTACTTACTGGAACTTCCAGTTGTCTTCGCCAAGAAAAAGAAACCCGTCACAATGGAAAATATGCTCACCACCAGTGTATATTCATTTACTAAAGACCGTTCTTATGATGTATGTGTCAGCAAAGATTTCCTGTCCAAAGGAGACCGTGTTCTTTTTATTGACGACTTTCTCGCCAACGGCAATGCAGCCAAGGGGATCATCGATTTGGTAGAAAAAGCCGGGGCCGAACTATCCGGAATGGGATTCATCATCGAAAAAGCATTCCAACATGGCGGAGATTATTTGCGTAATGCAGGTATCCGCGTAGAATCATTGGCCATCATTGAAAGTCTGGACAATTGTGAAATCAAAATAAGATAACCCCATGCAGGAATCTCAAACCGCCCAATCCAATACCGGACTGATTTACGGATTGAACGACCGCCCCCCTGTACGAGAGGCCATTTTTGCTGCCATACAGCATTTGCTTGCTATTTTTGTAGCCATCATTACTCCGCCTCTTATCATCGCTGGAGCATTAAAACTGGATTTGGAAACGACCAGTTTCCTAGTATCCATGTCTCTCTTTGCCTCAGGTATTTCTACCTTTATCCAATGTAAACGGATAGGAGGTATCGGCACCGGCCTTTTATGTATCCAAGGAACTAGTTTTTCATTTATTGGTCCTATCATCTCGGCAGGTATGCTGGGCGGACTTCCACTGATTTTCGGCACTTGCATCGTGGCATCATCTGTAGAGATGGTCATCAGCCGCATCTTAAAATATACCCGTAAAATAATCACCCCTCTGGTATCGGGCATTGTAGTCACTTTGATTGGAATGAGCCTGATAAAAGTAGGTATCACAGCTTGTGGCGGGGGTGTTTCCGCCCAAAGCAACGGCACTTTCGGAAGTTTTGAGAATCTAGGTCTAGCTCTGCTGGTACTTATCCTCATTATCCTTTTTAATAGAAGTTCCAACCGCTACCTACGTATGAGTTCCATCGTTATCGGTCTGATTATAGGATATTTAGTTGCCTGGGGACTCGGTAGAATTGATTTCTCGGCAGTACAAAGTTTTGGTGGTTTCAATATTCCCCTCCCATTTAAATACGGACTGGATTTCGACTTTTCCGCATTCATAGCTTTGGGGTTAGTATTCTTGATAACAGCCATAGAAGCCTATGGAGACATTACTGCCAACTCACTGATATCAGGAGAACCTGTAGAAGGAAAAACATTCATCAAACGTGCTTCGGGAGGAATTTTGGCAGACGGATTCAATTCGATGCTGGCAGGTATTCTCAACTCTTTTCCAAACTCCGTTTTCGCGCAAAATAACGGTATGATACAACTGACAGGAGTAGCCAGCCGATATGTAGGCTATTACATTGCAGGTTTTCTTATTCTATTAGGATTATTTCCCAGTGTAGGATTAATTTTCTCCCTAATGCCCGAACCTGTATTGGGAGGCGCTACTTTACTGATGTTCGGAACAGTAGCTTCAGCAGGCATTCGCATTATCGCAGCACAGAAGATCAACCGGAAAGCAACATTAGTCATCGCACTTAGTTTCGCTTTAGGTTTAAGTGTAGAAATGGTTCCTGAAATACTATGTCAATTTCCGGGCTGAATTCAACTTGCAAATGCAACAGAATTCTGATTAATAATTTGTTTAAATTTTTCGTTTGGCGTGAGGTATCCA